>ERZ795053.6567-NODE-6567-length-11531-cov-6.240066_pt1 | contig 11531 bp, 8 predicted proteins | sample MGYA00375137_ERZ795053 | MGnify/ENA primary metagenome ERZ795053 (study PRJEB30182, sample SAMN05720284) | activated sludge metagenome | isolation source: Anaerobic digester | place: Hong Kong | collected 2014-12-17 ... | reverse complement strand
TTACGCTCACTTCCTTTGCCACCACGCTAGGCTCTCTCTCCTCAACCGCAGCAAAAAAATATGAATGATTACTGGATACTGTACTCAACAGGACTTAAAAGATTATCACAGCTTTTGTTCGCTGTCAAATTGAACAATACCATTTTTTTACAACTTTTATTTATCACTCTCCGCCCCATCTTTCCACTAGGATACGTCCTCACATTCCAACTGTCCGTAGCGTTCAATTCTGTTAGAGTTGCCAACGAAGAGCAGACACAGCGTAGATGTCATTTTAAGTCGGTGTCATTTTAACAGTCGTTTCAACAACAGTCGTTTCAACAACAGTCGTTTCAACAAAGGAGAAGCACGCCAAACTCTTCAAGCAGTGGACAAACTCACCAATAGCCGGTAAAGTACAATCAACAAATATTTTGCATCGTGGGTCACGAGCCAGAAACGTGATTGGAATACAATGCTTCCAAACACCATCAAGATGTAATCACGTTATGCGGACTTGAATGCAGGTGTTGATATTGTTATAGGAAAAGGTTAGTTCATCTGTGAAAAGTGTGAGTTGTCAGAGATCGTGATGAACTGCTCTGGTGCTCAACTCACCCTTTCGGCTGATGAGTGAAAAAGGTTATAGATATGGTGGGTTATGGATCCCTATGAAGTTCAGCCGGAAATGGCTAAAACGCAAATCTCTGCCACAAATTCGAGAGAAACTCAAAATACAGTCGCTTCCAGCGAACAAAGAGCTGCATATCCATCAGAGCAAGCACAGTTGAACCGGATAAGCCTTGTCCAAGCTGAGCAAGATCCGGTACTCCGCACATTGGTTACTCTACAGCGGCAACAACAAGAGCAAACACGTCTCCTGCGGCAGTTGCTACAAGAGGTGGAAGCACTCAAAGACCTACAAAATGTCCACGGCACAACTGTGGAAAAGCTAGATCGCCGCCTGAAGCGCGCACGATTTTGGCGGCTGAGTTGGCTTTTTCTTCGCTGGGCCTTATTTTTGGGTGTTGTCGCCGGGCTGATCTACTTGATTGGGCCGGCACAACTCCGCGCCATTTGGCAACGCGTCGTCTGGTTGTTGACGTAGTTTTCGTTGGTATCTAACACCACAGTTACGCTTGCGGCATGCGATACGAGACACGTACTGCAATAATAGTAGACATACTATTATATATAATTATGTGCCACTGCATCACCATAGTCCCATTTATAATCATATGACTTACGCGCCGAGAACGGGCTGAGGCGGAGAAGCAGGCAAGGGAGAGATACCTATTTTCGGGGGACCGCGTAAGTTTCAAACACAATGGAGCGTCCACTTATGCTAGATATTCAGTCGATCCGCCGGCAGTTTCCTGCACTACAGGAGCTATTCGAAGGTCGCCCAGCCATTTTCTTTGACAATCCAGGTGGAACACAGGTTCCTCAGCGCGTAATTGATGCGATCACCGACTATTATATTCGTCGCAACGCCAACACACATGGGGAATTTATCACAAGCCACCGCAGCGATGCAATGATCGAGCGGGCGCGCCAGGCGGCAGCCGACTTACTCGGTGCCGACCGCGACGAGGTGATCTTCGGCAATAATATGACAAGCCTCACCTTTGCGCTGAGTCACACACTGGCGCACGAACTCAAAGCCGGCGATGAAATCATTGTGACAAGGCTTGACCACGATGCCAATGTTTCTCCTTGGCTGCGTCTTACCGAGGATACCGGAGCAACTATCCGCTGGGCCGATGTGGATATTGAGACTTGCACTCTGGATATGGTCCACATGAGATCTCTGATCTCCCCCAAGACTAAATTGGTTGCAGTCGGCTACGCCAGCAATGCCACGGGGACTATCAATGATGTGAAGCAAATTATCGAATGGGCCAAAACAGCCGGCGCACTTACTTTTATCGATGCAGTCCAATATGCGCCCCACGGCCTAATAGATGTCAAAGCCCTGGATTGTGACTTTCTCGCCTGTAGCGCCTATAAATTTTTCGGCCCCCATGTCGGCATTCTCTACGGCAAACGACAGCATCTTGATCGGCTCCGCGCCTACCGCGTGCGCCCAGCCGGCGATAAAGCACCGGACAAGTGGGAAACCGGCACCAAAAATCACGAGGGGTTGGCCGGCACCTTGGCAGCAATTGACTATTTGGCGGATTTAGGGGCAACCTATGGAGGGGCCACAATCCATGACTCACGCCGTGCCAGGCTCAAGGCAATGTGGCCCATTGTCTCGGCCTACGAACAGATGCTGGCGCAACATTTGATCAATGGATTGCGTAATCTGCCGGGCGTGCGCATCTATGGCCTCACCGATCAGAATATGCTGGATAAACGGGTGGCAACTGTGGCCATCCGCAAAGAAGGGATTGCCCCCCAAGCGCTGGCACAAGCATTGGCCGCACAAAACATCTTTGCCACTCACGGCAACTTTTATGCCGTGGCCATTAGTGAACGCTTGGGGGTAGAACAGAGCGGCGGTGTCTTACGATTGGGACTCACCCATTACAACACAGTGGAAGAGATTGATCTCTGCCTACGCGTGTTGGAGCGCGTACGTGTGGGCAACAGTGTCGTATAAGCCCCAGGTTGGAGCACCGTACATACCCAAAAGTTCGCCGGGATTCACCAGATGGCAATTGCCAATCTGCTCATGAAGCTTCTGGTGATCATGCCCATAGCAGACAAGATCTAGCTGTCCGGATTGGGCAATACGCCGTGCCGGTTCAGGATAGTGGATCATGGCGATGAGTCGATTGGCAATCGCCACTTCGGCATAAATCCCGTATAATGTAACGGACGGATATTGCGCAGCGATTGTCTGCAAGAGCCGTCCGTCCCCATCATTGTTGCCAAAGACCACGTGAATGGCGCCCTCAAAGGTTTGCGCAAGCCGCGCCAACATAAACGGCGCACAGAGATCACCGCAATGGAGCAACACTTGTGCTCCTGCGGTATTGGCCTGCTGGAGAGCACGATCGAGGTTGGCAATATTATCGTGTGTATCGGAAAAAATTGCGATCTTTGTCATCGGCAAACCGCCCTATCAAATTTTTTGTTCAACATTGTTCCATTCCCCTTAAATTGTAAGAAAAATGTTTGGTACAAATTGGCATTTTTCTACTACAATTGAACAAAGATACTCAGACTTTTTTATTAACCATTGCAAATTTCACCAATGCTGCTCATTTCATACCTGCTGCCGGCACTGCACCATACATCATTTCGCACAGTCGCTTTTCTGCTCTGTCTCTTTCTGTTCATGTTCTTTCTCGCCGGCTGTGGGCAGGTGATTACCCTCTCACCTACGCCTATGCCAACGCCAACGCCCACCATTGCGCTCACATTGGCCGTAGATTCTCTACCGCCAACGGCAACACCGGCACCTTACACGCCGGAACCGACGGCGACGCCCACGCTGACTCCCACACCAGTCTTCCACACAGTGCAATCCGGCGAGAGCTTGCTCTCCATCGCAACAATTTATAACGTATCAGTCGCCGCCTTGCAAGATGCCAATGGCATTCTTGACCCTCGCACGCTGCAAGTCGGACAACAGGTAATTATCCCGCGGCTCGATGAAGTGGAAGAAGCACTCGCACCAACGGCAACACCGACCCCCATTGCCATGCAAATCCAAAATGTCTTTTTAGGCGATACCCAAATCGGCAATCTGTGGATTCTCGGGGAAGTTCAGAACAACAGTGACACCCCGCTAGAGCAGGTCCGCATTGGTGCCTATCTGCTCGACAGTACCGGTGCATCTGTTGGACAAACCGATGCACCGGTCGCATTGGATCTTATCGAAATGGGGGAGCAAGCGCCTTTTGCCCTGATGTTTGATGCACCCCATCCAAAATTTGAACAATATCAGATCTTCGTCAGCCATGCCGTCCCAGCCTACGTTGGTAGCTACTATCGCGATTTGGAAGTCAATCGGCTGGAGCGGGTACAGGAACGGTTGTCGTCGTATACCGTCAACGGTACCATTCTGAACACAGGGCCGGAAGAAGCTGTCGGGGTGCAAGTGATCCTCACCGGCTATGATTCACTGAATCGCGTGGTGGCCATGCGCAAAATTGATCCGGAGTATAATGTTGTTCCCCGCGGTGGTGAAACGAACTTTACCGCTATTCTAACACCGCTTGGTGGCCCGATTGACCACATTGCGGCAATTGCCCAAGGGCATCGTCTACAATCACCACCGTAGCGGGTCATCAGCACGTGAGGCTGTCACTGTGGCCAGCCTCGGAAGCAGAAGATGGGTATACTCCGCATCCGAACATGTACGCTAGGGCTGCGAACATTTAATTTTTAGAAATCCCTGGCTAATCATACTCGTGTGGTGATTTCTAAAAATTAAGCAGCCAGACAACTAGTACATAGCGGCGTAAATAAACCCACAGTTCCCTCCCTGATGTCGGGGAGGGTTAGGGAGGGGTTGAGCTATTGGCTTATTTACGCCATCGTGTACTAGGGCTTGCTCCACTCTTGCGCCAAATAGATGCATACTGTAGTGGCCTGTGCCATATCTTGGACACTCACCCACTCCAAGGGGCTATGAATATTTTGCATTCCGGTAAAGAGATTGGGCGTTGGTACACCCATTTCCGTCAATTGCGAACCGTCGGTTCCACCGCGAGTTGGTTCAAAGAGTGGTTCAATGCCGGCGGCACGCATGGCAGCCATTGCTTTGTCGACAGGACGCATATCCTTCTCCAACCAGTAGCGCATGTTGCGATACTGTGGGGTGATGGTACATGAGATGGTGGCGCGTGGCTCGGTGAGTTGCACCGTTTCGCAGATGCGCTCTACCAACGCACCATGGGCCTGTAGACCATCCAACTCAAAATCACGCAGGAAAAATTGCAGTGTGGCACTGCTGGCATCGCCATTCAAGGAATAGACGTGAATAAAGCCTTCTTTCTCAGCCGTCGTCGCCGGCGTCCGCTGGTCTTTGGGCAGCAGTTCAATAATCTTGGCGGCAAGGTGCAAGGCATTCACCATCTGCCCCGTGGCACTGCCGGTGTGGGCGGACACACCAGTCACCTGCACCACTGCCTTGTCAGCAGAAAAAGTTTCATAGACCAACCGTCCAACGGCCCCGCCATCGAGCGTATAGGCCACATCGGCATTGAGGAGTGCCAAATCGATATGCCGGATGCCGATGCCGATCTCTTCATCCGGTGTAAAGCAGAGGCGGATTTCGCCATGTGGGATCGAAGGGTTCGCCAGCAAATGCGCAGCCAGGGCCATGATGATGGCCACGCCGGCCTTATCATCTGCACCCAAAATGGTGTCGCCACTTGCGGTGACAACGTCGTGCCCTAACTTTGTCCCGAGATAGGAATTCACATCTGGCGAGAGTTCCAACGAGCCGTTGTTCGGAAATGAGATCGGGGCACCATCATAATTCTGATGCACGCGAGGCACAACCTGCTTGCCGCCAAAATGGTGAACTGTATCAACATGGGCCAAAAATGCCACCGTGGGCACCGTGTGGGTGACCGTAGCCGGAATCGTGGCCATCACAAAACCGTTGTCCGTCACTGTGACCGCATCGGCACCAAGTTGACGCAGTTCATCCGCCAACAGACGCTGCAGATCCCACTGGGCCGATGTACTGGGTACGGTGGTCCTATGTTCGTCGCTGACGGTGTCGATCTGAACATAGCGCAGGAACCGCTCGCGTAGTTGTTCAATTTCATCTTTATCGAGTAAAAGTGCTTCAGTAGCCATCTACTTTTTGTCCCGTTATATTGCAGAATTCTTGGAGAAAAATCACTAGCCTTCTTACACAATTGACGCAGAGGATTGCAGAGAATATTTATCTAGTAGTATACTACATTGATAACTTACACAGCTACCTGAGAGTAAACACTTTGATGATTACTGCTTCTCTCTGACTATCCAGCTTTAATTTGTAAGCTAACTTTCGGCAATATCCTTGCTATTTTACTCCCCATTAAGTAACATCTTCTCCTTCCTCAGCACCGATGTTTCTTAATGAGAGAACCAACAGAAGTGGCTTTCAGGTTGTGAGCACCATCACCCAATCCGCTAAAGAGCACCAAAGGCAACAGCAAATTATCAAAACCGGCAAGGCGTGGATCTTCTGCATATTGCCATCATGAAATGCAAATCTATTAGGAGAGCTTCCATGAAACGCGTACCATCGAGCATATCCATCATAATGGGCATGACGGTCTGCCTACTTTTATTAATGCTGTCATCCCCTGCCGTGCTGGCAGATGGCACGGAGACATTGGGAACGCCGTCAATCCCCATTGCCAGCGGCACCGGCATCGTTGCCAACGGCACCGGTATGGTTTCTCAACCAGGCACAATCACGTTGACTGTACCCAACGGTGTAACCGTTCAACAGGTCTTGCTCTATTGGGAAGGCCAGATGAGGACCAATGTAGCCGGTGATGATACCATTCGTATCAATGGTACGACCAGCGTGACCGGCAGCTTGATCGGTGGACCGGCCTTCTTTTTTAACCGTGCCTACAGTTCTGTCTTTCGGGCCGACATCACAGAGCTCAATCTAATTGCACCGGGCACGAATACTATCACGCTCGACCAACTTTCTTTCACCAAAGTGGCGAACGGTGCTGGTCTCCTAGTGATTTACGATGATGGCACAACACCAGCAGAGATCAATCTGCGTGATGGTGTCGATTTGGCGTTTATCAACTTCGATGGGGTGCGCCGCGATACTGTGCCACAGAGCTTTTCCTTTCCGGCCTCACCCATGGCACGGACAGCCGAAATTGTCATTTTTGCATCGAGTGTGGAAGGGGCTGTCTCTGGTCAAGCCGATCGCCCCGATTCCATCGAGATTACGGTTGATGGCGACACCACAATCTTTACCAATCCGCTCAATAGCAACGATGGTGATGAGTGGGATACGGTTGAGTTGCAGGTTGAGATCCCCGCCGGCGCCACCACAATGACCGTGCAACTCTTCTCGCGCGATGATCTGAACACAGGATTGACCCCAGCCTCAATGACCTGGCTCGGTGTCGGTTTTGCCATTGTTCCGCCGCTTGCCGCCATCGATATCGAAAAAGCAACCAACGGCGAAGACGCCGATCTGCCCACCGGCCCCCAAATTCTTGTCGGGGATCCGGTGACATGGACCTATGTTGTCACCAATAGAGGCGAAGTTGCACTAAACAATGTCACCGTCACCGATGACCAGCTTGGCTCAATCACCTGTCCACAGACCACCCTCCCCGTGAATGGCACCATGACCTGTACGGCCACCGGCATTGCCGCGGTTGGCCAATATGCCAACCTGGCAACCGTTGTCGGCACACCGGAGACAGGCGGGCCCAATGTCACCGATGAAGATCCCAGCCACTATTTCGGCTTGCCCCCTGCAGCGGTGGGGGATAAAGTCTTCCGCGACAACAACAACAATGGCCTGCAAGATCCGGGTGAACCGGGAGTCAACGGTGTCACAGTTGAACTGCGCCGCAGTGACAACACACTTGTCGGTACCATGACAACCAGTAACGGTGGTACGTACCTATTCGATGGACTCCCCCCCGGCGAGTACTACGTGACCTTTATCAACAACACTGGTAACGGCAGTTGCACCACACCCAATGCCGGCGATGATAGCTTGGACAGTGACGGCGTTGTCGACCCATCGGATCCAAGTGGCAACACCTGTAGTACAGCTACCTTTACCCTGGAACCAGGTCAAACCGACCTCACCTGGGACTTGGGTCTCGTCTATCCGCCGGCCAGCATTCTCCTCGAAAAAGCGACCAATGGCGAAGATGCCGATCTACCCACCGGCCCACAAATTCGAGTCGGCGATCCCGTCACCTGGACCTACGAGGTGACCAATGTCGGCAGCATTACGCTCACCGAAATTGCGCTCAGTGATGATATTCTCGGGCCCATTACCTGCCCCCAAATCGCACTGGGACCGGGTCTCAGCATGGTCTGTACGGCAACGGGCACAGCCGCAGAAGGACAATATGCCAATGTCGGTACCGTGGTGGGCACGCCTGTCGATGAAAGTGAAATCGTTACTGACACAGATCCCAGCCACTATTTCGGCTATATCCCGGCTGCCGTCGGTGACATAGTCTTTGGTGACATCAATCCCTCCGGCACCACCCCACAAGATATTGGCAACGGCAACGGTATCCAGGATGGCGTCCCCCAAGAACAGGGCATTCCCGGCATTATCGTCAAATTGTATGCCAGTGATGACACCTTGATCAGTACAACGGTTACCGCCGAAGACGGGACTTACCTCTTTGACGATCTGCCGCCCGGCGACTATTACATTGTCTTTGTCAATCCCGGTACTGGCATCTGGACCATCTCTAATGCCGGCACCGATGATACCATTGATAGCGACGGCGCCACCTCGGTGACCGATCCCGACGGTGTTGCCCTCCGCACGGAGGTCTTTACGCTCGAATCGGGCGAAACCGATCTCTCCTGGGATGCCGGCCTGATTGGGCTTTCCGGTGCCGCATCCGCCGCGGCCGGGAATCGGGTGTGGGTGGATGCAAACCGCAATGGGATTCAGGACGCCGGCGAAATTGGCTTCCCCAGCGCAACGGTGCGGCTCTACGCAGCCGACGGGACCTTGCTGGCAGAAACCCAGACCGACGATCAGGGCATTTATGGGTTTGACAGCCTCGATCCCGGTTCCTACTTTATCGAGTTTGTGCCACCCGCCGGCTATGCCGTTACCTTGCAGAAAGTCGGCAGTGATGACGAGGTAGACAGCGACATCAATCCCGATACCGGTCGAACCACGACCTTCACGTTGGTAGCCTTTGAGACCAATCCCCGCTTCGATCTCGGGATCTTCGTGCCAACCAATCTCGGCGACGACGAGGAACCGAGCCCGAATCAGATCTTTTTGCCTTTTGTGCAACTTTCCGCCGCCACAGAGTAACCTTGCTACAGGGCACAAGCACAGGTAGTCCCTGTCGCAAAACGCAGAAAATCTTTTGCAAAGGCGCAAAGAACGCAAAGTTTTCTATGGAAGCCGTTGACGATCTTGGCAGGTTTTGCGAGAAACTAAAGTTTCGCAAAGGAAAGTAGCAAATCAAAAAAAGCGTGGCACACAGTGTGCCACGCTTTTTTGATTCTGGATCAACAAACAGAACTTGAGCAGTTGTTTGGCGACCAGATGATCCCCATTGCGATCACCTCATTGGGCAGGCGCTTGCCCTTGCCGGTTGGCCTGCGAACGGGGTGTCAGATCAAACCAGGTTTCATGGCCGGCAAAAAAACGCTCCAGTTCATCGACCATGAGGCGGAAAAAATGAGGATAGGGATCGCCGGAGTACCAGCCAATGTGGGGGCTCAGAAAGACATTGGGTAGCTGCAGAATGGGATGATCGGCTGGAATGGGCTCGGGATCAAAGACATCGAGCGCCGCAAAGATATCACCCCGCTCCAATCGTTCGACCAATGCGGTGCTATCGACCACCGCGCCGCGCGAAACATTGACAAAGACCGACCGGGGACGAATCATTGCCAACTCATCTTTGCCGATCAGGCCACGCGTCGACGCCGTTAGCGGTGCCATGCAGACAATCACGTTGCACTGTGCCATGACATTGGCAAGCGAACTCTGAACAAAGCCCAAAGCCTCAGCCATTTCGCGTGGCAGATAGGGATCGTGTACCCAGATCTCCACCTGAAAAGGCTGCAACAACCGAATCAACCGCCGTCCCATGTGACCACCACCGATGATCCCCACCCGTTTCCCCGACAAAGTGCCGGGCGCCCGGTGCAATTCATCGCGGTGCCAACCTTGACCGCCATTGATCATGGCGCGAAATTGGGCACCAGCATTGCGCGTGCCATTGAGAATCAACGCCAGTGCCCATTCGGCAACCGGATACGAAGAGGCATTGGTGGTGTCGACGGTGTGGATCGCTTTTGCCCAAGCGGCCGCCAAATCAATGCGGCTGGCAAAGCGATCCCCCTCCAGTTCACCGATGATCCGCAGCTTGGGCGCAGACGCAATCATCGCCGCCGTAATCGTCGGTGCGCCATGACAGACAATAAGTCCATCCACTGCACCCAACCGCTGTTGTAACTGTTCGGCCACCGTGATATCTGTATTGGTATCGTAGATCCCACCCCCTTCGCAGGGGAACCATTCCCACTCGGCAATCTGTTCCAGGCGTTCAATTTGGCTGGGTGCTAAATAGTTATTGCGTACATTCTCATTACAGGCGATCAAAATTTTGGGCAGCACTGTCGACATCGTTCCTCCAGAAGAGTTCAGATGCAATCGGAGAGCGATGCTCCGAGAGCGGTGAGTGGGTAGCTTCTATGCTGCCTATTATGCGGCCAATGGGATTCTTCGCCAAATAGTGTTGCCGGTGGTGGGATAGCTTTCTATCGACGGCCAAGCTATCCCTCGGCAATAGCGGTCGCCTTCACGGCACCCTTGCGCGGTGCAGCAGGCTTCTTTCCCGCGGACTTGATGTGAAATTGTACAAAGAATTTGCGGATCTGAGGCACACGCAAAATTAGAAGCAAGGCAAGGATAGCTCCATAGATCGCCGGCTCAGTAATGTCAATTTTAACCAACCACAAGAAATGCAGCACGGCGAGAATCCCCGCCACATAGACCAACTGATGCAGCCGCTTCCAATTTCTGCCCAAGCGCTTCATCCACCCCTTGGTGGAGGTAATTGCCAGCGGCAACAGGATGAAAAATGCACTGAAGCCAACAATCATGTAGCGTTTTTGTAACAACGCGTCATCGAGAAAGGCTTGCAGGCTGAAGCCATAGTCCATACCAATAAAGTTCAGCAGATGGAGCGCTGCGTAGAGAAAGGCATAAAGTCCCAGCGGCTTCCGCGCCGGCAGAATCTGACGCCATCCCAGCACAGTGTTAACCGGCGTCACCGCCAGTGAGGCAACCAACATCAGAATGGCGGCGCTCCCCGTGCGGGAAGTGACCTCGGCGACGGGATCAATCCAGCGCCCACTGCCATAGCCCCAGATAAGTAACACCAACGGGGTCAATCCACCGACATTGGCCAAAATCCAAACCCAGTTTTTTCGGATGTACGCCACCCCACCACGCTTGCGAGTAGTGGGGGCTTTGGATGTGGGGGACATGTTGGTTGCCATTAGAAATTCTCCCGTAGATCCATACCGTCGTACAGCGCAGCCACCTCCTCGGCATAGCCGTTGAAGGGCAGGGTCTCACGCCGGCCACTCTCACCGATCCGCCGCTCCGTCGCCTGTGACCAACGGGGGTGATTCACATCGGGGTTGACATTGGCGTAAAAGCCATATTCGCGTGGGGCTGCCTTCATCCAGGTCGAGACCGGCATCTCGTCGGTCAGCTCGATCTTAACGATGCTCTTGATGCTTTTGAAGCCGTACTTCCACGGCACCACCAGGCGGAACGGCGCACCATTAGCCGGAACCAATGGCTTGCCATACATCCCCGTGGCAAAGATCGCCAATGGGTTCATCGCTTCGTCGATCCGCAACCCTTCGACATACGGATAGTC
>ERZ795053.6566-NODE-6566-length-11531-cov-6.413384_pt1 | contig 11531 bp, 9 predicted proteins | sample MGYA00375137_ERZ795053 | MGnify/ENA primary metagenome ERZ795053 (study PRJEB30182, sample SAMN05720284) | activated sludge metagenome | isolation source: Anaerobic digester | place: Hong Kong | collected 2014-12-17 ... | reverse complement strand
GCGATGTATGTTAGAAGCAGTAAGGGAAATATGGTTTGGAGAAGGTACTACCTACGTCAAGATATGTTACGGTAATGTGTATGCTGACGGAGAAGCAGGACAACTTGGAGATCGTGGAAAAGTGGACGGACTGGATATCTTGTCAGTAAATGAGTCGAATAATGAGATTCTTATCAAAGTAGATGGAATAATAGATAAGGACAGAGGTGAATCGGTGGACATCAGGATCGATGAGACGAGGAGACGGGACATCTCGCAGCAGCACACTGCGCAGCACCTGTTATCGGCAGTGTTTCTTCGAGAATTGGATGCCGAAACCGTTGGGTTTCAGATGGGGGAAGAACACACGACAATCGACCTTTCGCTTGGTGTTCTCACAGATGATATGATTTCTCACGTTGAGAGAATCTGCAACGATTTGATCGGTGAGAATCTTCCAGTAAAAAGCTTCAGTGTCAAAAGATCTCAGCTTCAGAAGTTGGGATTGAGGAAAGAGATAGATCAGAGAATCAGCGAAAGTGACAAGGACATCAGAGTGATTGAGATTGAAGGGATAGATGTAAGCGCCTGCTCGGGTCTTCATGTTGAGAGGACGGGGCAGATTAGGCTCGTGAAAATCCTGAAACGCGAGAAAGTCAAGGGTTCTCTCACCAGAGTCTTCTTCGCCGCGGGAAATAGAGCCCTAGATGACTATGTCGCAAAACACAATCTCACAACCAAGTCGGCTTTATTTCTCACCTGCAAATACTCCGATCTGCCGAATCGGATCGAATCCTTAATAGGCGAGCTCAAAGCAAGTAATTCGATAATAAGAAGCCTCTCTGAAAGACTAGGTCATTATATAGCGGAAGATATTGATAGATCGCGATCGAGGATTACTTTTCTTGAAGAAGAGGAGAGTGTTCTAGCTGCAATTACCAAATTCGTCACACTGGAAGAGTATCTTATTATTGGAAAGGCAAATGATAGATTCCTGCTTTTTGGTAAAGGCTTTGACTGTCAGGAGGTCCTTACAAGAGTCAAGGAAGAACTGGAAGTTAGAGGTGGTTCTGGTAAGGATAGAGGGCAGTTTCTTTTCGAAGGAGATTTTTCAGCGGTAAAGGAGCTTATTCTAAAGAACTTCTCATAATTGGAAGAGTTGGTGAATGAATTGAAGACGAGAATTCCTCCGAATAGTATTGAATCTGAAGAGGCTGTTATAGGGAGCATCTTGATTGATCCAGATGTGGTCCCGGATGTGATGGAGCTTCTCACAAGTAGGGATTTCTACTCTCGAAAGAACCAGTTGATCTTCTCCGCAATGGAGAAGTTGTTTGATGAGGGGAGTCCGGTGGATATTGTGTCAGTTACTGAAAGACTAAGAACCGGCGGAGTGCTCGAAGAAATGGGAGGCGAAATCGAGCTTGCCAAACTCGCGGATGTCGTTCCAACTTCTGCCAACTTCTTTTATTACGGCAAGACTGTAAAGGAGAAGGCTCTTCTGCGATCGCTGATAACTGCGGCCAGCTCGATAGTTGAAAACGCATATGAGGGAGAAGAAACAGACGAGATCCTTGACAGTGCAGAGAAAGCGATATTCCAGATTACAGAGGCGCAGATTTCGAAGACGTATCAGCATATTGGTAAGATAATGCATGAGCTATTCCAGAATCTTGAAAGGCTGAAAGAGAATGCGGTGACCGGTAGGATCACGGGTATCGCATCTGGTTACAGGAAATTGGATGAAGTTACCACAGGATTTAGACCGTCGGATTTAGTTATTGTTGCTGCACGCCCATCGATGGGAAAGACTGCTTTTGCTCTTAGTCTGGCAACCAATATGTCTCTGAGATTTCAGTTGCCAGTAGCTGTCTTCTGTCTTGAGATGTCGAAGGAACAGCTTGCACAGCGACTTCTGTGTAATGTCACTAATTTTGAACTATCTCGCCTCAGGGCAGGAGATATTGGCACTGAAGATTGGAAACGTTTGACAAATGGTGCCAGTACCCTGCAGACGGCTCCTATAATTATAGACGATGAACCATCCCTTGATCCCAGAACGCTCAGAGCAAAGGCGAGGAGAATCAAGATGGAGCACAACGTTCAGGTCATATTTGTCGATTACCTCCAACTGATGCATACGAAAGGCAGATCCGACAACCGTCAGCAGGAGATCTCGGAGATCTCGAGATCTATGAAGCTCCTGGCAAGGGAATTGAACATCACCGTTGTTGCACTTTCGCAGCTTTCCAGAGCGGTGGAGCAAAGAGAAGACAAGATGCCGCGTCTTAGTGATCTCCGTGAGTCTGGAGCTATTGAACAAGATGCTGACACAGTGATGTTCCTTTATCGTGATGATTATTACAAAGATAAGAGCGATGTAAGCAATTTTCCACAGGTTACCAAAGTGATAATCGGAAAGCAAAGAAATGGTCCGGTAGGTACCATAGAACTGATGTTCCATCCAAAAACGGCAACTTTTTACGACAAGGCGTTTGAAGAAGAATGATGATAGAAGCAGTTGATTTGACAAGGCGTTTCGGGGATCTAACAGCCGTTGATAATCTGAATCTGAGAGTATCGTCAGGAGAGATATACGGTTTTCTTGGACCAAACGGCGCGGGCAAGACAACTACTATAAAGATGCTGACCGGAGTAATTGCTCCTAGCTCGGGAAGTATACGAATTGCGGGGCTCGATATTGAAAGAGACCTCATGGAGATCAAACAGATAATATCTGTTGTTCCGGATGAACCCAAGATGTACGAAAATCTAAAGGGAATAGAATTTGTGAAGTTCATAATCGACATATACAAGCTTCAACCCGAAGAGACCATATCAAGGCTTAGAAACCTGGCAGACGCGTTCAAGATCGATTACCTTGGAAAGTACATAGGAGATTACTCTCATGGGATGAAGCAGAAACTCATGGTTGCCATTGCTCTCATGAGAGAATCATCTGTGATATTCCTCGATGAACCTACCGTTGGTCTTGATGCCTCAAGCGCAGGGAAGCTGAAAGCATGGCTTAGAAACATTGCAAATAGGGGAGCAACTGTATTCATGACAACTCACGTGCTCGAAGTAGCGGAAAAGATGTGCGACAGAATTGGAATTATCGATAGAGGTAGGATGATCGCCGAAGGCACGCTTTCTGATCTGAAAGAAAGCTTCGGCAGTGTGGAGTCAAGTCTTGAGGATCTCTTCCTGGACATTACCGGTGATAACGGTGTGAAGGCCGTGATAGAGAGTCTGGAGGAGGAAGAGTGAGGGTTTTTCTGACATTTCTGCACGAGATTCTTGTTGGATCGATAGCAATCTCTCAGCTCTTCTTCTGGGAAGCCTCACTTTCAGCCGGATTGATGCCTTTATCGATTCTTATGGGAATAGTCGTCTACAGACAGGAGTTTGAAAAGAACATATGTTCAAAAGATATGCTTACTGATAGTGCCAAGGGAGTTCTAAAGAAGCCATCTGTCCTGATACTCTTGATTTCGTTGTTGATCTGCTGGAACAGGAGTCTCTTTTCGATTCTTGGTTTTGTTTCATCTATGGCCTTAGTGATCTCACTCGCTTCGTTTTCCTTTCTTCCATTTAGAAAGCTGAGGAGAATAGAGGAGAAATCTGTAGCAGTCTTCATTGCAGCTACCACGCTTATAATAGGTTGGGTATTTCCGTCAATTCTGAAATCTTCTCTGTTTACCAGCGGATATCTTCCTTCTTTCTGGCTTCTCCAAATTGCCTCTGGCGACCTTACTGCTTTCCTCCTTGTTGTTGTTTTGTCCCTATGGCTTATTAGAATCAGATATCGATTCGACAAGAAAGGCTAAGATTACAAGCAAAACATGAACTTAACTATAATCGGCTTTCTAAGTAGTAAAATCGTTATGAGAAACCATTGAAAGGAGCTGAATAATAAATGCAGATTTCACTTGATCAATTCTTGGGTGCGATAATGTCCAGAGTAGATAATCTTGAGGCAACCATAGATGATCTGAGACTCAGAACAAACATCGCTATGCGTTTGGTAAAGTCGGCCGTTCCTCAGCTAACGAAAGATGATGTTGAGAGGGCAGTAAGTGAAGAGCTGGAGGTAACGAAAGAAGCAGGAATGATGGAAGAAAACGACGAAATAGAGGCGATTTCTGAGAAGCTTACAGAAAGTATCTATGGGTGGCTTGAAGGGGACGTATCTGAACTCAGAGAGAAAATGGATGCCTACAGAAAGAAGCTTCAGGAAGCTATGGAAGCTGAGAAGAGCAAAGTAATCGATGTTGCTCCTGCCGGTTTTGTTAACCAGCTTGGTCAGGAGATAGGTAACAAGAAGGGCAAGATAGTTTTCTAGAACTATGGTTGCGGAGAACTAGTAATGACTGAGGCGCTTTTGCGCCTCAGTTTTCAATATATCCCTTAAGAAGCTTCAAAGTATTTTCGAGCGCTCTGTAATGAGTCCTTTCGTATCCATGAGAGGCTTCAACTCCGGGACCGACTAGTCCAAACCTGACATCGTATCCGGCTCTCAGAGATGCTTCCACATCAGATCCATAAAAGGGATAGATGTCTACTGAGTATTCGGCTTTCACTTTCTTTGCAGTTTCGATCAATCCCTTAACGATTGAGTGATCGTAAGGTCCACCCGAATCCTTAGCACATATCGAAACCACAAATTCATCGGTCTTCAGAGTATCGCCTATCGCTCCCATATCAACAGAGATTATCTCTTCGCAATCATCTGGCATCGCAGCCGATGCGCCATGTCCTACTTCTTCATAGTTCGAGAAAAACAAGTAAATTTTTCTTCCGCAGATCGCTTCGCCAGAAGAGACTTTCTTTGCTAACTCTAGAAGGATTGCTGCGCTTGCTTTGTCATCAAGATGTCTTGACTTCACAAAACCACTATCGGTAACCATCACTCTAGGATCAAATGAAACGAAATCCCCTGCTTCAATACCAAGGTTTTTAAGATCTTCTTCGCTTCTTACCAATTCGTCTACCCGGATTTCCATATTTGATATCTTGCGTTCAAGAGTCCTTGCGTTTTCAAAGACATGAACGGAAGGTGATATGGACTGGATTGTTCCTGTGAAGGATTTTCCAGTTTTCGTGTGAATTACGCAGTTCTCGTTTTCAATGCTATTCATTGTGAATCCGCCAACGTTGGTTATCTCTAACCGGCCATTCGGCTTCAGGGATTTAACCATAGCCCCAAGCGTGTCAACGTGTGCAGCCAACACCAGAGGTCTTCCTTTGCCGCCGAGCTCTGCCACCAGAGCTCCCTTTCTTGTTCTTCGCGGACTGAACCCCAATTCCTGCAGTTCAGACTCAAGATAGCCAACAACGGTGTTGGTGAATCCGGATGGACTTGGTATGTTGGCTAGATCGACTAGTTTCTTCACAATGTACATCTCGCTGTATTTCAAGTAACTCCCTCCACTTCTATCTGAGCATACCTTTGACAATCATATCAGTGGCTTCTTCCTCGCTCAACCCTTTTGACATCAAGGTTTCCATCTGCTTGACATTTACTCTGCCAATAGAGGCTTCGTGTGTCAGTTCGGCCTTCTCGTTTTTTACATACAACTCAGGCATAGTACCTACTTCTACAGAATCGCCCTTAATGATTTCGTTGCACTCAATATGGCCTCTCGAATATGGTGCGTTTCCATAGGCTTTGTTGATGATTTTCGCCTTACTTCTGTCTGTGGCAAAAACAGTAGTTTTTGCAATTCCGGATGAGCCTTCGCCATTCAGATGGAGCTCTTCATCAATTTCGAGATAATCGTCTTCACGCTCATATACTTTTGATTCGATATGCGCTGTAGAATTCTTCTCAAGATTGACGTTCATCTTTACAAAGAGCTTTCCTACTCTAGTCTTGGTAAGATAGAACATATTCTGGAATCTGCCACCTTTTCTAACGACTGTATTGTAGGTTGCCCTAACCGTTACTCCGCCGTCCTTGCTGTGCATGTGAGTGTCTTCGTAGAACATCTCAGCGTTTTCTCCAACATCGGTGTCGGCAACCATCGAGTGCGTGAAATTCACTCCGCTCGGGAATACGCAGTGTGATATGAATTTCGCCCGGGCTCGACTTCCAAGACGGTTGTGAATAAGCACTTCCTGTGTTCCTTCAGGTTTCAGATAACCTGTGCATAGGTGAATAGGGTTTTCGATAACAACGTCATCTTCAATATCGAGCCAGATTTCCACTCCGTTATCCAATTCTTTTGCTCTAACATGGACACCTTCGACCGTATTCCTTCCGATCACTTTGTTCCCGCTCACTATAATAGAGACGATGTCTTTGCGCAGAAAATCAGAGACGTTACCGCCTGATTTTTCGTACTCTTTTGCGATAGCAGTGAATTCCCTCTCATAACTTGATTCAATCATTTGCAAGACCGCCTTCTCTAATCGGTTCATTTATGTGCTGACAAGTGTCACAGAGTTTCCTGTAGAAGCTGACAATCTCTTCTGGCTCGCCGGAGGCAATTATTCTTCCCCCACAGAGAAGATATGCTTCATCTGCCATTCGCGCAATCTCTTCACGATGAGTGATGATTATTACTACCGAACCCTTATCCCGCAGTCTTTCAAGAACTCGTTCAATCATCTCCATGGACATAATGTCAATGCCTGAGTCTGGTTCGTCAAGGATCGTTACTCTAGGATTTACCAGCATTATCGAGGCGAGTTCCACTCTCTTTCTTTCCCCTCCACTGAGTGACTCATCGACAAGTCTATCTAGATATTCCTTGTTGAGTCCCACAATTGACAGGGTCTCATCGAGTTCTTCTCTCGAGAGTCTTAGTTTTCCGCCGAGCGTCAGATACTCTTTCACAGTAAGTCCTTTGAACCTGGCCGGTTCCTGCCAACTCAGAGAAATTCCCTTCTTTGCCCTGTCAGATACTGATAGAGTGTCGATTTCTTCGCCATCTAGAAGTATCTTTCCTTCGTAGTCGTTGTGAGATTCTAGCCCCATCAGCACATATGATAGAGTTGATTTTCCTACACCGTTGTTTCCAAGAATCGCGTAAACACGTCCTTTTTCAAAGGAAGCAGTGAGACTGTTCAGAATGTTTCGTTCATCTCGGATTAACTTGACCTCTTTAACTTCCAGCATTTATATACCTCCATCTTCTTCAACACTATCATAAGTCCGATCAATAACGTCAGCAATACCCGAAGTATTACCTGTGTAACACCCAGGTGACGTTTAACGGGTTACCAAAGTGAATAAAGCTGAAGGAACTTCTCGATTTCGTTTAGGGCTGATTCGGCCTTCTCAAGTGCTATTCCTGAGAACTGTTCTTCTTCCATCTCTCTCATAATTAGGGATGAAGTTTCCTCGCTCCAGAAATATACTTCTTCGTAAAGATTGTCGAACCATTCTCTTGAAACGTAATCCTTTAGAGGAGTTAGCTGGCCAATGCTGCCTAATGGGACGACTCGATTCGTTGCTTTCATCGTATTCCAGGCAAAGACCTCTCTCTCTGCTATCTCTTGAACCTTATCCAGTCCATCGAGACCGTAGAGAAGAAGTACGTTTCTTGAATACTCGCCGTAGACGTTGTTGCTTCCCTTCAACCATCCACCAGGGTTGTATTCGATGGCGGTTTCGTAGAGTGTCTCGAGATGCCCTCTCTTAGATTTCGGAAGCTTTCTGATCGAATCTACTAGAGAGGTTAGAGAGCCGCTGTCTGCAACAAAACCTTCGAGTTTCTCCAGTTCTTCTGAGACTCTCTCGGCAGCAGCCATCGCGCGGAAAAGCAAGCTTGCCACATTTCTCACTACCTGAAGATCGGGAGATATCTTTGTGGACCTCAGAAGAGCATCTATCGCATCCAGAGTCACTTGATAGTCGATAAGCAGATTGATATCCAAGACCTCTAGCAGAGCAGAAACATCGGTAGCCGTAAGGTCTGCTCGCAACAAACCGGGTAACTCTCTAAGGTATGAGTGATCGATTTCCAACTCGCTGAGCATACCTCCCGGCGATGTGTCTTCGTTAAGCCAGGTCGAGAAGACATCTTCTCTGGCGAATATCTCTGTGAAGGCATCGGCTAATGCATTGCCCGACATATTGAGCTTTAGACGGAAATCTTCCTTTCTCTGAGCAGTCAAATACATGTATCCTATGTAAGCCTCTGACAAATATTGGCCTCTGGAAATCTCTCTAGATGTCGACAGATTACGCATCGCGGAGTAGAAACTGTTTGACGAGTCCTGCCTCGCCCTTAGAAGCGCTGAAGAAGCAGATCGTAGCTTAGAATCCAGCGCGGATAACGTTGACGCAAAGGCATTTGCTCGTTCTTCAGAAGCCATATGTTGAAGCAACTCTGAGGGTGCCTCAGGATAAGTCTTCTGCAATTCAATCAATCTATCGGGAATATAGTCATCATGTTGAAGATAGGAGTACCTTCCCTCATAGTCCTCAAGATTCTCGATTTCCCTCTTGATACTTCCGATCGAGTTTACTAACTCTGGAATCTGCGGGTTTATGCTTTCAATTCTTCTGTAGTCAATGTAGCCTTTTGTGAAAAGGCCTTCCGCGAAAAACGTTCTACTCATCAGAACTGATGTACTCAGCGCGAATACAACCAGCAGTAGCGGAAGTATCTTTGACATAGGAACAGTGACTCCCTTCGCTTCGGAAAACTCAGGGCTCATGATGAATCCAAAAAGGAAGACAGCTAGTAATGCGTTTGGCATCAGATGACCAGGAAAGGAAAGTACTGAATGAACGAATATTATCAGTAACCCGGCTTCGAGAAAGAGATACTTTGTGACCTTCTCGACAGAGGAGGATCTCTTCACCACCCCGACAGTGTAGAAAAGCATTGCAACTATGAAGGTCATAATTAGGACGATTCCGATTATTCCTGTTTCACTCATCTGCTGAAGATACTCGTTGTGGGTTCGGATGCTGTTCAGACCTGCAACATACATGTACTCTGGCTCTTCAGTCAGTACCTTTCCCATGTTCTCCGTAGAAAGATACTTGTATGATCCGAAGCCTGTACCCAGAAAGGCTGAACTCTCCCACTGTTTGATAGCTGCTTTCCACTGAAGAATTCTGACGTCGACGGAAACGTAGTCGTCAGTGGTATACGTTAACCTCTCAGAGAAGCTGAAACGGCCGCTTGTCAAAGGGTTGTCTCCAGAGTAGACGATCATAATTACTATCGTGGAGATAATAAGAAGAATGACAAATAGCCTGCTAAATACAGAAATGAAGGATCTGAGTTTGAACCTCAGAATTGAGAAAATCAAGAAGACTACTAGAAAGACTATCGATATTATTACTGAATAATAGACTGCTCTTGTTTGGCCTATCACTATTACTATCAAGAAAAGTGAGAAGAGTGAAAGGTAGAAGTAGTGCCGAATCTTCTCGTGCTTCCAGATCTTCTTCTTGGAAACGGTTAGAAAAGCAGCTGGAAATAGCAACATTGCCATTAGGTCGGTCGTGAAGTTCACGTTTCCTATAACGGATGAGAGATTTCCTCTTGTGAACGGATTGTTCTCAGTCCCCCAAAGCAAGCCATATCCCGTGTAGAATGAAAATACGGCATCAAAGGCTATGATAAGCCCCGCAAACAGGAAAAGTTGGAGAATAGTCAGTAGAGTTTCCTGTTTCTCTGCCGAGATGAGCAATGAAAAGAGGAGAAAGAGAAGCAGATTCATTGCAAAACCGAGTGAAGTAAGAAAGACGTTTGGCAGCGTGTTCAGAAGTTGGAAGGTAGTCAGACACGCATGAAATCCAAACAACAATGAAAGCAGCTGCGGAAGCGTTACTCTGACACTGCAGGGATTTCTCACAGCTTTCAATGAGAAAGAGACTATGAAGATCGCTATTGAGACCGATGCAAAATAGAACTTAGGTATGCCCATGTCCCAGGTGAAGCCCTTGATTGCGAAGAGCGAAGATCCGAAAACTAGAACAGCAAGAAACAAGAATCTTCCTTTGCGCATTGTGTCCCCTCCCCACAGTCTTCTCTCAGAGCCCCAATTACTGTAAGTGACGAAGACTCATGAGAGAAATTGCTACTCCACTATCGTGACGATTACCTCACGGCTCCTAGGACCGTCAAATTCGCAGAAATAAACGCACTGCCATGTTCCCAGCGCGAGTGAATTGTTTCTGAAAGGTATTGTAACTGAAGAACCAACCAAGGAAGCCTTAATATGTGCATCAGAATTCCCTTCGCGGTGTCTGAATCTATCACTTTTTGGAATGCTTTTTCCCATCCATTCTAAGATGTCCTGAACAACATCTGGATCGGAATTCTCGTTGATTGTTACTCCTGCCGTGGTATGCGGAACAAAGACATTAACAATACCGTGTGAGACCCCCGACTCTCTAACTGACTCAACTATGAAATCGGTAATATCTATCAGCTGATTTCTAAGGCTTGTTTTTACAGCATATCTCATAAGAATCAATGGAAGACCACGTTTGTAATAATTACCACGTATCCGTTGTGCTCTTCAAGCTGAACTTTGACGTTTTCTTCCTTAACCTTATACTTATCGGCAACGTAAGTCTTTATCTGGTGTACCATATCCTTACCGCTATTCTGGAGGATATCTTGAGGGATCACTTCTCTCACCGGTACTGAATACCTCCTGCCACCAGTTATGGAATCAAGTCTATCCTTTGCTTCTTTTCTGCTTCCTTCGGTTTTCTTCTTCTTCCTGAAAAGTCCAAAGAACATACACTTCAACTCCCTCTTAGTCTCTTCTGAAGATGCGCTTAAGGAATTCAAGGAATCCTTTCGATCCTTGCTCAAGGATATCCCGTTCAACGGGGATCGGTTCTCCCTTCATCCTCAAAGCAATGTTCTCGAAGACCTTTCCGATTCCTTCTCCATTTCCGTTCAGGATAACCGGTACACCCTTGTTTGTTGCTATGATCACCTCGTCACTATCTGGAATAATCCCGATCAGGTCGATTGCGAGGTTACTTTGAATATCCTCTCTTGTAAGCATATCACCACGTTTGACCATCTGAGCTTTGAAACGGTTTATCACGAGTCTGATATTCGCCTCCTGCATCCCGGAGTTCTCCAGAAGTCCGATGACCCTATCAGCGTCAGTGATGGCTGGAAGTTCAGGAGTAGTAACAATCAAAGCTTTTTCAGCTGCAGCTATGGCGTTCCTGAATCCTCTCTCTATTCCTGCAGGTGAGTCCACAATGACATAGTCAAACTTCGGATACAGCTCACTAATCATTTTCTTCATATCTTCGGGGGAAAGCATTTCTTTCGTTGCAATTTGTGAGGCCGCGAGTAGATAAAGTCCCTTGATTTGCTTATGCCTCACTAGCGCTTCAGAAGCAGTTACCTTACCATTTGCAACATCTAGAATTGTATGCACAACTCTATTCTCAAGACCCAATGTGATGTCCAGATTCTTGAGACCTATGTCTGCGTCAATAAGGCAAACCTTCGCCCCTGAATTGGCAAGAGCACAACCAATATTGGCCGTGATTGTTGTCTTGCCGACTCCCCCTTTTCCGGAAGTCACAACGTATACTTTGGCCATATCTA
>ERZ795053.6565-NODE-6565-length-11532-cov-11.220877_pt1 | contig 11532 bp, 22 predicted proteins | sample MGYA00375137_ERZ795053 | MGnify/ENA primary metagenome ERZ795053 (study PRJEB30182, sample SAMN05720284) | activated sludge metagenome | isolation source: Anaerobic digester | place: Hong Kong | collected 2014-12-17 ... | reverse complement strand
GCTGCGCTTCGCCATCCGCGAAGGCGGCCGCACCGTCGGCGCCGGCGTCGTCGCCTCGATCATCGAGTAAGGAACAGGACCGCGGGCCTTCAGGCTCGCTCTGGAAGTCAGGACCGCGGGCTCGCCTGCGGTCCAGCGGTCCCAAAGGAAGAAGACATGAACGGCCAGAACATCCGGATCCGCCTCAAGGCCTTCGATCACCGGATTCTCGACACGTCGACGCGCGAAATCGTCTCGACGGCGAAGCGGACCGGAGCGCAGGTGCGTGGTCCGATCCCGCTGCCGACCAAAATCGAGAAGTTCACGGTCAACCGCTCGCCGCACGTCGACAAGAAGTCGCGCGAGCAGTTCGAGATCCGCACTCACAAGCGCGTTCTCGACATCGTCGATCCGACCCCCCAGACGGTCGACGCGCTCATGAAGCTCGATCTCGCCGCCGGCGTGGACGTCGAAATCAAGCTCTGATTATTCACCGGCGCCTCTGCCCTCGAGCACGCGCCCTTAGGGAACGAACGAAATGCGATCAGGCGTTATCGCACAGAAGGTGGGCATGACCCGCGTCTTCACCGACGCGGGCGAGCACGTGCCGGTCACGGTGCTCAAGCTCGACGGCTGCCAGGTCGTCGCTCACCGCACCATGGAAAAGAACGGCTATACCGCTGTTCAGCTCGGCATCGGCCGCGCCAAGGTGAAGAATGTCTCGAAGGCCGAGCGTGGCCGTTTCTCCGCCGCCTCCGTCGAGCCGAAGATGAAGCTCGCCGAGTTCCGCGTGCCGGAAGACGGCATGATCCCGGTTGGCGCCGAGATCACCGCTGACCATTTCGTCGTCGGCCAGTTCGTCGACGTGACCGGCACCTCCATGGGCAAGGGCTTCGCCGGCGCGATGAAGCGCTGGAACTTCGGCGGCCTGCGCGCCTCGCACGGCGTGTCGATCTCGCATCGTTCGCATGGTTCGACCGGCGGCCGTCAGGACCCCGGCAAGACCTTCAAGAACAAGAAAATGGCCGGCCATCTCGGCACGGATCGCGTGACCACGCAGAACCTCAAGGTCGTGCAGCTCGATGTCGAGCGCGGCCTGATCCTGGTCGAGGGTTCGGTGCCCGGTCATCGCGGCGGTTACATCTACGTCCGCGACGCCGTGAAGCGTCCCGCGCCCGCCGACCTGCCGAAGCCCGGCAAGTTCAAGGAGCCGAAGGCTGCTGCTGAAGCGCCTGCCGCGGCTCCCGCCGAAGAAAACAAGGAGGGCTGAGCCGTGAAGATCGACGTCCTGTCGCTCGACGGTCAATCGGCCGGTTCGATCGAACTCAACGATGAGATTTTCGGCCTCGAGCCGCGCATGGATCTCATCCACCGCATGATCCGCTGGCAGCTCGCCAAGCGTCGCGCCGGCACCCATGCGGTGAAGAACCGCGCGGACATCTGGCGCACCGGCAAGAAGATGTTCAAGCAGAAGGGCACGGGTTCGGCCCGTCACGGTTCTGCTCGCGCGCCGCAGTTCCGCGGCGGCGGTCGCGCCTTCGGTCCGGTCGTCCGCTCGCACGAGCACGACCTGCCGAAGAAGGTCCGCGCTCTGGCTCTGCGCCACGCCCTGTCGGCCAAGATGAAGGACGGCGGCGTGATCGTGTGGGACAAGGCCGAAGGCGACGGCAAGACCAAGACGCTGCGCGCCTCGTTCGAGAAGGCGGGCCTCAAGAGCGCGCTGATCATCGACGGCGCCGCCCTGCAGGACCAGTTCGCGCTGGCCGCCCGCAACATCCCGCAGATCGACGTGCTGCCGATCCAGGGCATCAATGTCTACGACATCCTGCGTCGCGAGAAGCTCGTGCTGACGCGCGCGGCGGTCGATGCTCTCGAGGAGCGCTTCAAATGAGCAAGGACGTCCGCCACTACGACGTGATCGTCGCTCCGGTGATCACCGAAAAGGCGACCTTCGCCTCGGAGTTGAACAAGGTGGTCTTCAAGGTCCGCAAGGACGCGACCAAGCCGCAGATCAAGGCGGCGGTCGAAGGCCTGTTCGACGTCAAGGTCGAGAGCGTCAACACGCTTGTCCGCAAGGGCAAGACCAAGATTTTCCGCGGAAACCGCGGCACGCAGTCCGACGTCAAGAAAGCCGTCGTGACGCTGGCCGAGGGCCACAGAATCGACGTCACGACGGGTCTGTGAGCGGGCAGGGAACAGAACAATGGCGCTGAAGACATTCAAACCGATCACGCCGAGCCTTCGCCAGCTCGTCATCGTCGACCGCAGCGAGCTCTACAAGGGCAAGCCGGTCAAGACGCTGACCGAGGGCAAGAGCTCGAAGGGCGGCCGCAACAACACCGGCCGCATCACCGTTCGCTTCCGCGGCGGCGGCCACAAGCAGGCCTACCGCACCGTGGACTTCAAGCGGCGCAAGCTCGATATGCCGGCCAAGGTCGAGCGTCTCGAGTATGACCCGAACCGCACGGCGTTCATCGCGCTGATCAAGTACGCGGACGGCGAGCTCGCCTACATCCTGGCGCCGCAGCGCCTGTCGGTCGGCGACGAAGTCATCGCCGGCGCGCAGGTCGACGTTAAGCCCGGCAACGCCATGCCGCTCTCGGCCATTCCGGTCGGCACGATCGTCCACAATGTCGAGATGAAGATCGGCAAGGGTGGCGTGATCGCGCGCTCGGCGGGCAATTACGCGCAGATCGTCGGCCGCGACCAGGGCTATGTCATCGTTCGCCTGAACTCGGGCGAGCAGCGCCTGATCCACGGCCAGTGCTTCGCCTCGATCGGCGCGGTGTCGAACCCGGATCACATGAACACGTCGATCGGCAAGGCCGGTCGCCAGCGCTGGTTCGGACGTCGCCCGCACAACCGCGGCGTCGTCATGAACCCGATCGACCATCCGCACGGCGGCGGCGAAGGCCGCACCTCGGGCGGCCGTCATCCGGTCACCCCGTGGGGCAAGCCCACGAAGGGCAAGAAGACCCGGTCGAACAAGCAGACCGACAAGTTCATCGTGACCTCGCGTCACAAAGCCAAGAAGAAGGGCTGATCCATGGCTCGCTCACTCTGGAAAGGCCCGTTCGTCGACGGCTACCTTCTCAAGAAGGCCGAGGTCGCTCGCGGATCCGGCCGTTCGGACATCATCAAGATCTGGAGCCGTCGCTCCACGATCCTGCCGAATTTCGTCGGCCTCACCTTCGGCGTCTACAACGGCCACAAGCATGTGCCCGTCGCGGTGACCGAAGACATGATCGGCCACAAGTTCGGCGAGTTCGCGCCGACGCGCACGTTCCACGGCCACGCCGCGGACAAGAAGGCGAAGAGGGGCTGACGATGTCGAAGGAAAAGACACCCCGCGCGCTGAAAGAAAACGAAGCAAAGGCGGTCGCGCGCATGCTGCGCGTGAGCCCGCAGAAGCTGAACCTCCTGGCGCAGCTGATCCGCGGCAAGAAGGTCGACCGGGCTCTGGCCGACCTCGAATTCTCGCGCAAGCGCATCGCCTTCGACGTCAAGAAGACGCTCGAGAGCGCGATCGCCAACGCGGAAAACAACCACGATCTCGATGTCGACGATCTCGTCGTCGCCGAGGCGCACGTCGGCAAGGCGCTCGTCATGAAGCGCTTCCACGCCCGCGCCCGCGGCCGCGCCGGTCGCGTCGAGAAGCCTTTCGCCAATCTGACGATCGTCGTGCGCGAAGTCGAAGCGGCGAAGGCCTGAGGAGAGAACGATGGGACAGAAGGTCAATCCGGTCGGCCTGCGCCTCGGCATCAACCGCACTTGGGATTCGCGCTGGTTCGCGAACACCGGCGAGTACGGCAAGCTGCTGCACGAGGACATGAAGATCCGCGAAACGCTGATGAAGCTGCTCAAGCAGGCGGCCGTTTCCAAGATCATCATCGAGCGTCCGCACAAGAAGTGCCGCGTGACGATCCACTCCGCCCGTCCGGGCGTGGTGATCGGCAAGAAGGGCGCCGACATCGACAAGATCCGCAAGACCGTCGCCAAGCTGACGGACTCGGAAGTCGTCATCAACATCGTCGAGGTGCGCAAGCCCGAGATCGACGCGACGCTGGTCGCCGACTCGATCGCGCAGCAGCTCGAGCGCCGCGTCGCCTTCCGCCGCGCCATGAAGCGCGCCGTGCAGTCGGCGATGCGTCTGGGCGCCGAGGGCATCCGCATCAACTGCTCGGGCCGTCTCGGCGGCGCGGAAATCGCGCGTCTCGAATGGTACCGTGAAGGCCGCGTGCCGTTGCATACGCTGCGCGCCGACGTCGATTACGGCGTCGCCACCGCGCACACCGCCTATGGCACGTGCGGCATCAAGGTTTGGGTGTTCAAGGGCGAAATCCTCGAGCACGACCCGATGGCCCAGGACAAGAAGCTGGCCGAAGCCGATCACGGCGGCGGCGAGCGTCGTCCGCGCCGCGAGGACCGTGGCGACCGCGACCGCGGCGACCGTCGCGAGCGTCGCGAAGCGACCGCCTGAAGCTGAAAGAGTTCGACAATGCTGCAACCGAAGCGAACTAAATTCAGGAAGGCCTTCAAGGGCCGTATCCGCAACGTCACCAAGGGCGGCGCCGAGCTCAACTTCGGCCAGTTCGGCCTGAAGGCGATGGAGCCCGAGCGCATCACGGCCCGCCAGATCGAGGCGGCCCGTCGCGCCATGACGCGCCATATGAAGCGCGCCGGCCGCGTCTGGATCCGCATCTTCCCGGACGTGCCGGTTTCCAAGAAGCCGACCGAAGTCCGCATGGGCAAGGGCAAGGGCTCGCCGGAATTCTGGGCGGCGCGCGTGTCGCCCGGCCGCATCATGTTCGAGATCGACGGCGTGCCGGAGCCTCTCGCGCGTGAAGCGCTGACCCTGGCCGCCGCCAAGCTGCCGATCAAGACGCGCTTCATCGCGCGCATCGCCGAATAAGGGGGCGACCATGAAATCCAAGCAGCGGACCGGCGACCTCAAGGTCATGACCGACGACCAGCTCAACGAGGAAGTTCTCAAGCTGAAGAAGGAGCAGTTCAACCTGCGCTTCCAGCGGGCCACCGGCCAGCTCGAGAACACCTCTCGCGTACGAGTCGTCCGTCGCGATATCGCCCGCGCCAAAACCTTCGCCGCGCAGAAGCGCGCCGAGAAGAAGTAAGGTAGAGACAGATGCCGAAGCGCATTCTCCAGGGCGTCGTGGTCAGCGACAAGCAGGCGAAGACGGTGGTCGTGAAGGTCGAGCGCCGTTTCACGCATCCCCTGCTGAAGAAGACCGTGCGCCGCACGAAAAACTATCACGCCCACGACGAGGCCGGGCACAAGGTCGGCGACGTCGTCTCGATCGAAGAGACGAAGCCGATCTCCCGTCTGAAGCGCTGGGTCGTGATCGAAGCAGCGAAGGCCTGAGGCCTCCGAACTAGTGGAATAGGGAAGCGAAAGCTTCCTTCAGGCGAAGTCCGGGGCTTGCCTCGGAAACCGATCTGAACGAAAGGCTCAGGCCATGATTCAAATGCAAACCAACCTCGACGTGGCGGACAATTCCGGCGCGCGCCGCGTGATGTGCATCAAGGTGCTCGGCGGCTCGAAGCGGAAGTACGCCGGCGTCGGCGACATCATCGTGGTGTCGATCAAGGAAGCCATTCCGCGCGGCCGCGTGAAGAAGGGCGACGTCATGAAAGCCGTCGTCGTTCGCACCGCCAAGGACATCAAGCGCGCCGACGGTTCGGTGATCCGCTTCGACACCAATGCCGCGGTTCTCATCAACAACCAGTCCGAGCCGATCGGCACCCGTATCTTCGGGCCGGTTCCGCGCGAGCTGCGCGCGAAGAACCACATGAAGATCATCTCGCTGGCGCCGGAGGTGCTGTAATGGCCGCCAAGATCAAGAAGGGCGACAAGGTCGTCGTCATCACCGGCCGCGACAAGGGCCGCTCCGGCGAGGTCGTGCGCGTCATGCCGGCCGAGGAGCGCGCGATCGTGCGCGGCGTCAACATGGTCAAGCGCCACCAGCGCCAGACCATGCAGGCGGAAGGCGGAATCATTTCCAAGGAAGCCTCCGTCCACCTTTCCAATCTCGCGCTGACCGACCCCAAGGACGGCAAGCCGACGCGCGTCGGGTTCAAGGTCCTCGAAGACGGCCGCAAGGTCCGCTTCTCCAAGCGCTCGGGAGATCTGATCGATGGCTGACGACAAGAAGACAAAGGCCGCCAAGGGCGCGGCGCCGGCTCCGGGCGGGGCCAAGGATTCCGCCAAGGTCGCCAAGCCCAAGGCCGAGAAGGCCGCCAAGGGCTCGGGCGCCAAGCAGGCCCCGCTGCCGGAGGGCTACAGCCCCCGTATGCGCAAGATGTACGACGAGGTCGTGCGCGCCAAGATGATCGAGCAGTTCGGCTACAAGAACGCGCTCGAGGTTCCGCGCATCGAGAAGATCGTGCTGAACATGGGCGTGGGCGACGCGGTCAACGACACCAAGAAGGTGACTGTCGCCGCCGCCGACCTCGGCCTGATCGCCGGTCAGAAGCCGGTCGTCACGCGCGCCCGCAAGGCGATCTCGACCTTCAAGGTTCGCGAGAACATGCCGATCGGCGCCAAGGTCACCCTGCGCAAGACCCGCATGTACGAGTTCCTCGACCGCCTGGTCACGATCGCGCTGCCGCGCGTTCGCGACTTCCGCGGCCTGAGCGCGAAGAGCTTCGACGGCCGTGGCAATTTCGCCATGGGCATCAAGGAGCACATCGTGTTCCCGGAGATCGACTACGACAAGGCGGAGTCGGTGCTGGGCATGGACATCATCGTGTGCACCACGGCGAAGACCGACGACGAAGCCCGCGCGCTGCTGCGCGCGTTCAATTTCCCGTTCCGGCAGTGAGCTTCTAGCTCAAACGCGGATACCAAAGGAAAGCAAATGGCCAAGAAAAGCGCTATCGAGAACAACAAGCGGAAGATGCGTCTGGTGAAGCAGTTCGCCGGTCGCCGCGCCCGCCTGCAGGCGATCGCCGACAACATGGACCTGAGCATGGAGGAGCGCTTCGAGGCGCGCCTCAAGCTCGCCGCGTTGCCGCGCAATTCCGCGGAAATCCGCATTCGCAACCGCTGCGAAGTGACGGGCCGCCCGCGCGCCTATTACCGCAAGCTGAAAATGTCGCGTATCGCGCTCCGCGAACTCGGGTCGAAGGGTCTCGTCCCCGGCCTCGTGAAGTCGAGCTGGTGAGGAGGCGCCCATGTCGATGACCGATCCGTTGGGCGATATGCTCACCCGCATCCGCAACGCGCAGATGCGTCGCAAGAACAAGGTGTCCACGCCGGGCTCGCGCCTGCGCGGCCACGTTCTCGACGTCCTCAAGGACGAAGGCTACATCCGCGGCTATTCGACGACCGAGCTCGGCAACGGCCGTACGGAGTTCGATATCGAGCTCAAGTACTTCGAAGGCCAGCCGGTGATCCGGACGATCGAGCGCGTCTCGAAGCCCGGCCGTCGCGTTTACGCGGCCGTCGACGCCATGCCCCGCGTGGCGAATGGCCTCGGCATCACCATCGTTTCGACACCGAAGGGCGTCATGGCGGACCATGCGGCCCGCGAGGCGAACGTCGGCGGCGAAGTTCTCTGCAAGGTCTTCTGACCAGACCTCGAGAGGAAAACAACATGTCTCGTATCGGCAAGAAGCCAGTGGCGGTCCCGTCGGGCGTCACCGCCAAGGTCGAGGGCCAGAAGGTCTCGGTCAAGGGCGCCAAGGGCGAACTCACCTTCGTCGTTCCCGACGTCGTCGACGTGAAGTTCGAGAACAATGAAATCAAGGTCGATCCGCGTGATGGCTCCAAGCGCGCGCGCGCGCTGTGGGGCACGTCCCGCGCCCAGGTGAACAACCTGGTCGTCGGCGTGACCAAGGGCTTCGAGAAGAAGCTCGAAATCACCGGCGTCGGCTACAAGGCCGCGGTCGCCGGCAAGCACCTGCAGCTGTCGCTGGGCTTCAGCCACGACGTCAACTACGAGATCCCGGCCGGCATCGCGATCGCGACGCCCAAGCCGACGGAAATCATGGTGTCGGGCATCGACAAGCGCCAGGTCGGCCAGGTCGCCGCCGAAATCCGCGCCTACCGCGGCCCCGAGCCCTACAAGGGCAAGGGCGTCAAGTACGCAGACGAATTCATCTTCCGCAAGGAAGGCAAGAAGAAGTAAGGATCGGCCATGGCCAAGGACAACAAGGCTCAGGAACGTCGCGTCGCGCGCGTTCGCCGTTCGATCCGCGCGCGCGCCTACGGCAAGCCGCGGCTTTCCGTGTTCCGCTCGTCGAAGCAGATCTACGCCCAGATCATCGACGACGAGAAGGGCGCGACGATCGTCGCCGCGTCTTCTCTGGAAAAGGACAAGCGCGAGGCGCTGAAGACCGGCGCGACGGTCGAGGCGGCCAAGGAGATCGGCAAGCTGATCGCCGAGCGCGCGGTCGCCGCGGGTATCAAGAACGTCGTGTTCGATCGCGGCGGCTACATGTACCACGGCCGCGTGAAGGCGCTGGCCGACGGCGCCCGCGAAGGCGGACTGGAATTCTGATGGATCGCGAGCCTTCAGGCTCGCTTTTCCGGAATCGCGAGTCTAAAAGGCTCGCCTGAAGAGACTGCGAGCCTTGGGGCGCGCGGTCCTTTTCTTCGAAGCGAGCGGGCGCGAAAAATCGCGTTCCGCGCAAGTGACGGAAAGAAAGAATGGCTGAACCCAATAGAGAGGGCGGTCGCGGCCGCGGTCGCGAACGCGATCGTGAAGAGCGCGATTCGGAATTCGTGGATCGCCTCGTCCACATCAACCGCGTCGCCAAGGTGGTGAAGGGCGGACGGCGCTTCGGCTTCGCCGCGCTCGTCGTCGTCGGCGACCAGAAGGGCCGCGTCGGCTACGGCCACGGCAAGGCGCGCGAAGTGCCGGAAGCGATCCGCAAGGCGACGGAAGCCGCCAAGCGCGCGCTGATCCGCGTTCCGCTGCGCGAAGGCCGCACGCTGCATCACGACGTCGCCGGCCGCCACGGCGCGGGCCGCGTGATTCTCCGCGCTGCTCCGGCTGGTACGGGCATCATCGCGGGCGGCCCGATGCGCGCCGTCTTCGAGACGCTCGGCATGCACGACGTCGTCGCGAAGTCGCAGGGTTCCTCGAACCCCTACAACATGATCCGCGCCACGTTCGACGCGCTCGGCCGCGAGGATTCGCCGCGCCAGGTCGCCGCTCGCCGCTCGATCAAGGTCTCCACGCTGCAGTCGCGTCGCCCCGGCGGCGACGCCGAAGCGGCCGATTCCTGATAGGGGGCCGACATGAGCGACAAGACGATCGTGATCGAACAGACCAAGAGCCCGATCGGGCGCCCGGCCTCGCAGCGTCAGACGCTGAAGGGCCTCGGCCTCAACAAGATCGGCCGCCGCGCCACGCTGAAGGACACGCCTGATGTCCGCGGCATGGTCGCCACCGTCGCGCACCTCGTGCGCGTCGTCGACGCCAAGTGAGGAGGAGCCGATGAAACTCAACGGCATTTCCGACAATCCGGGCTCCTCGAAGAACAAGATGCGCGTCGGACGCGGCATCGGTTCGGGCAAGGGCAAGACCGGCGGACGCGGCGTGAAGGGTCAGAAGGCCCGCACCGGCGTCGCCATCAAGGGCTTCGAAGGCGGCCAGATGCCGCTGCATCGTCGCCTGCCCAAGCGCGGCTTCTGGAACCCCTTCTCCACCCACTACAACGAGGTCAATCTCGGCCGCGTTCAGCAGGCGGTGGATGCGGGCAAGCTCGACGCCTCGCAGGCGGTCACGATCGAGGCGCTGATCGCGGCCGGCGTGATCACCAAGGCGCGCGACGGCGTGAAGCTGCTCGGCAACGGCGAACTGAAGGCGAAGCTCGCTTTCGAGGTCGCGGCCGCGTCCAAGTCGGCGCAGGCGGCGATCGAGAAGGCCGGCGGTTCGGTCAAGCTGCTCGCAGCTGCCGAGGCTCCGTCCGCCTGATTTTTCACGCGTGAATTTGCGCGTGAACGCACCTATATCGGCGGAGCGCGGGACATCGGTCCTTCGCTCCGCTTTTGTTTGATGCGCCGGGCCTGAGGGCCAAAAGCGCAATCCGAGGGACGAACCATGGCGTCAGCCGCCGAACAACTCGCCGCCAACGTCAACTGGTCCGCCTTTTCCAAGGCCGACGAACTCAAGAAGCGAATCTGGTTCACGCTCGGCGCGCTGATCGTCTACCGGCTCGGCACCTATATTCCGCTGCCGGGCATCGACCCCGAGGCCTTCGCCAATTCGTTCCTGGGCAAGAGCCAGGGCGTGCTCGAACTCTTCAACATGTTCGCGGGCGGCGCCGTGCAGCGCATGGCGATCTTCGCGCTGAACATCATGCCGTACATCTCGGCGTCGATCATCATCCAGCTGCTGACGTCTGTCATTCCCTCGCTCGAAGCGATCAAGAAGGAAGGCGAGAGCGGGCAGAAGTTGCTCAACCAGTATACGCGCTACCTCACCGTCGTTCTTGCCGCCTTCCAGGCCTATGGCATGGCGGTCGGCCTCGAGGGGCAGCAGGGCGTCGTGACCGATCCCGGTTGGTTCTTCCGCATTTCCACCGTGCTCACGCTGATGGGCGGCACGATGTTCCTGATGTGGCTCGGCGAGCAGATTACTTCGCGCGGCATCGGCAACGGCTCGTCGCTGATCATCTTCGCGGGCATCGTCGCGGCCTTCCCGTCGGCCATCGCCAACACGCTGGAACTCGGCCGGCAGGGCGCGATCTCGACCGGCCTGATCCTGGCCGTGATCGTCATGTCGATCGTCGTCGTCGCCTTCATCGTGTTCATGGAGCGCGCGCAGCGCCGTCTGCTGATCACGTACCCGAAGCGCCAGCACGGCAATCGCGTCTACGAGGGTCAGACCTCGTTCCTGCCGCTGAAGCTCAATACGTCGGGCGTCATTCCGCCGATCTTCGCCTCCTCGTTGCTGCTGCTGCCGACGACGATCGCGAATTTCTCGCAGAACGCGGCGCCGACGGGCATTCTCGGCACGATCGCGCAGCTGCTCGGCCATGGCCGGCCTCTGTACATGATGCTGTATGTGGCGCTGATCGTCTTCTTCGCCTTCTTCTACACGGCGATCGTGTTCAATCCCGTCGACACGGCGGACAACCTCAAGAAGCACGGCGGCTTCATTCCGGGCATAAGGCCGGGCGAGCGCACCGCGCAATACATCGACCAGGTGCTGATGCGCATCACGGTCATCGGCGCGGCCTATCTGGCGGTCATCTGTCTGATACCCGAATTGCTAATATCGCAGGCCGGCATGCCGTTCTATTTCGGCGGCACGTCGCTGCTGATCGTCGTCAGCGTGACCATGGACACGGTGGCCCAGATCCACGGGCACCTGCAGGCGCATCAATACGAAGGGCTTGTGCGCAAAGCCAAGCTGCGTGGGAGGAAGAAATGAGGCTGATACTTCTGGGGCCGCCCGGCGCGGGCAAGGGCACGCAGGCGGCGCGTCTGGTCGAGAAGTACGGCATACCTCAACTTTCCACCGGCGATATGCTGCGCGCGGCCGTGAAAGCGGGCACCCCGGTCGGCCTCAAGGCCAAGGCGGT
>ERZ795053.6562-NODE-6562-length-11536-cov-10.024562_pt1 | contig 11536 bp, 5 predicted proteins | sample MGYA00375137_ERZ795053 | MGnify/ENA primary metagenome ERZ795053 (study PRJEB30182, sample SAMN05720284) | activated sludge metagenome | isolation source: Anaerobic digester | place: Hong Kong | collected 2014-12-17 ... | reverse complement strand
TGCCGTCGGGGGCGATAGCGACGTCAGGATAGCCGGCGTCTTGTCCGGGGGTGGAGAGGTCGACGGGGGTGCCGAATGTGCCGCCGGGGGCGCGGGTGGCGGCCTGCACGATGGTGTTGCTGCCGTTGTAGCGTCGCCAGATGGCGGTGGTGGTGCCGTCGGGGGCGATAGCGACGTCAGGATAGCCGGCGTCTTGTCCGGGGGTGGACAGGTCGACGGGGGTGCCGAATGTGCCGCCGGCGGGGCGGGTGGCGGCCTGCACGATGGTGTTGGCGCCGTTGTAGCGCTGCCAGACGGCGGTGGTGGTGCCGTCCGCGCCAGTGGCGACGTCGGGATCGGAGGCGTTCTGTCCAGGGGTGGACAGGTCGATGGGGGTGCCGAACGCACCGCCACCGGGGGGGCGGATGGCGGCCTGCACCGTGTTGTGGTTGCCGTCGTTGCGGATCCAGACCACGATGGTGGAGCCGTCGGGGCAGGTGGTGACCACGGGGGTCTCAGCATCTTGTCCTGCGGCCGAAAGGCTCGTGGCGGGAAGCACCCACGGCCCCTGCGGAGCCGCGGATGTCGGGGAACTCAGAAGACCCAGGGCCAACAGTGCCCCGAACACAGAAGGCGCGAGCCTCTTCATCGAACTTCGTCCCCTCTCACCGCAGGGTGGGGTATCGATTGCAGGACGTCGAGTATTCAATATCACGAGGCTGACGGAATTGATCAGGCTTCCAGGCAATTCGGTGCCTCTGCTGCGAGGTGCGACCCGCCCGCAGCGCGTGGTGAGGATCGGCGGTTGCCCGTTGGGCACCCAGTCGGTGCGGCCTCGGGGTTTGGGTGCCCAGACGTCAACTGGGTTGCCTGTGAGGCACCCAGTCGGAGCCGCCGCGGGGTTTGGGTGCCCAGACGTCAACTGAGTCAGCCGAACACCCGCCGTAGCTCCCGGAACGGGCGGAAGTCGGAGGCCACCTTGGCCCGGGCCGGGAAGCGACCCCGCGCGATCCGGCCCTCGTCGCCGGGCCCGCGCATCGCCCGCACCACCAGCCGCCCCGCGGTGGACTTGGGGACCGTGACCACGGCGCGCGTGCCCTTGACGCTCTTCGATCGCGTCAACCCGGACGTCCCGCGCACCCCCACCTCGTACCAAGCGGCACCTGGCACGCGTTTCCAGGCGACCCGCACCCTCTTCGGTCCACGAACAACCCGAAGCCCCTTGGGTGCGGGAAGGTGCTTGGGCGGGGTGAAGCGGAAGCCGGCGACGGTGAGCGGCGCAGCCGGGACGCCGTCGTTGACCACCTCGGCGACGATCTGGTGCTTGCCCGTGCCGGTCGGCGCGAAGCGCAGCGTGCCCGACGGGCGCGCCTTCCCGAGCCGCCGGTACACCCCGTCGGCCTGCTCGAACAGCGTGATCTTCTGCGTGGGTGGTCCGCCGACGACCCGGTACTTCACCGTGCGCCGCAGGCCCTTGCCCGTGACCTTGCCTGTGATGCGCACCGGCCTGACCGACTTGGACTGCGACGCATCACGCACGCCGGGGGAGTCTGCGGCGAGGTCGACCGTGTAGCGGCCCGCCACCCCACCGACCACCAGGATGAAGGTACGTCCCTGGTCGGGCATCCGCACGATCTTGACCGGGCCGTCGCCAGCCTCGCTGGTGGTCTCGACCCGGTTGCCGTTGGGGTCCGTGACGGTGACGACAGGCGCGCCGGAATCGCCCACCAGCCGTACCAACTTCTTCTCCCCGCGCTTGACCTGGAAGTCCAGCCCACCGGCCGCCGTGAGCCGCGCCGCGCCGGAATCCCTCGACAGATCGACCCAGTAGGAACTCGGCTTGCAGCCGTCGCCGGGGGTGCCCCAGAAGATCTCCGGCGACCCGCCCCACTTGTAGCCGGCACCCGGATGTTCGCCCCACAGGTCCAGGCACACGACGACACCCTTGCTCGTCACCCAGCCCTCGGCGCCGGCGCGCGGCAGGCCCACGACGTCGGCGGTGACCTTGCCATGGATCGAGAACAAGGTCCGCTCGAGGTCGACGTCGCCGTCCACGGACCCAGCCAAATCGACCCACCCGAGGTTCATCTGCGCCCCGCCGCCGGCCATGACCCGCGCCGGGTAGCTGTACGCCAGATACCCGTTGCCGATCGGCACGGTGACGCCAGTGCCCGGCAGTGCCAGCGCGTAACTGCCGCCGGCCATGATGCTCACGGACTTGAACGTGTGACCGGTCAGCCCGCGCAGGGGTTCGCCGGCGTCGTTGGCGCTGAGTGTGTAGGGCTGGTCCGGCGACGCGATGGCGACGACCATCGTGCCCTGCACCTTCGCGATCTTCACCACGTCGAGGCCGGCGGTCCCGGAGATCACGGTGGGTTCCAGCCGGACGCTGAAGCCGATGTTGTCGATGAAGACGCCGGGGAACACCTGCGGCTGCGGGATGGGATTGCCGAACTGCACGATCGCCCCGGCGGACCGGAACTTGCTGCCGCAGAAGGCGATGCCGTTGGCGTCGGGACCCGGGTTCGGCGCCATGAGGATCCCGGCGTTGCCGCCCTTCTCCGAACCCAGGTAGATGCGGGCAGTGGCCTTCCACCAGTCCGCGCCGCAGTTGTAATCCGGGTTGCCGCGCTTGTTGTAGACGAAGGCCAGGTCCGACAGTTCCACGGCGCCGAGGTTCAGCCGCTTCGCGCGCACCTCGATGTTGTCGACGTACAGCCCGTTCTCGTTGTCGGCCCGCACGCGGGTGTCGCCGGTGGCCTCGAGCCCGGCGATGCTGAACTGCTCGGGCAGTGCCAGGTGCAGGTCGAGTTGGCTGAAGCGCCGTCCCGCCTCCTGCTGGAAGGCCAGGCCCACCCGGCCCTTCGGCAGGAACCCACCGAAGACCTTCTTCGCCGGGCCGAGCGGCACATCACCCAGCGACAGATCCGCGATCCTGGCTTGCCCGCCCTGCACGGGACTGGCCAGCGGGTGCGTGTTCCCGCGGATGTCCAGGTTGAGTCGCTGCGGGATCTTCAGCGGCAGCGGCCCGATGTCCACCGACGTGTTCGTGCTGATGATCCTGCCCAGGTACGGCGAGATCACCACGGCCGCGCCCTTCCCGGGTCGGAACGTCAACCCGTTGATGCGCACGGTGTTCGTCGAGTAGTAGACCTCGGTGGCCGACACCGCGGCGTTGCGCCAGTCAGCGGACTTCTCCCGGTAGCACGCCGGATCGGGATCGCCGGCACGGCAGATCGACTGGATCCATTTCACGGTTTGCGGACTGCTTTGGAACTCGGCGATCAAGCCGTTGGTCATGATCCGTTCGCCACTTGGGAGGTCCTTGGTGTCCGCCACCTTCTGCAGGCACCCCTGCACCTCGATCACCCCGACGATCACCGACCCCCGGCACGCCCGCGGCGGTATGTCGAAGTCGGTGTTCAGTCCGGCGCCGCCGCAGAACGCGGTCTGGCCGAGCTTCTTGCGCACCTTCTTCGGCGGCGCGGGTCCGGCGCGTTGGAAGCTCACGGTCTGGGTGAACGTCGAGCCGCCGGTTGCCAGCGTCACGCTGGCCGCCGTTGTGCGACCGAGGTTGACTCCGAGCACCGGCTGGGAGGCCGGACACTGGACGTCGGCGACCTGATCGCCGTTGAGATCCCAGGCGTACCGAGTGGCGCTCAGACCCGCCCTCAGCAAGGTGGTGCCGGGCCGTGTGGTCGCGGTGAAGGTGGTCGTGGTCGGCTGTTCCGTCGGCGGGGCGCTCGTCGGACTCGGCGCAGGACCGGAGGGGGAGTAGAGCTCGGCCACCTGCTCGGCCGTCAGCGCGGTGTCGTAGACGTGGACCTCGTCAATGGCCGCCTCGCTCTGGCCATCGAAGTTGCACTGGTTCGTCGTGTAGTTGCCGATCGCCACGTCACGGTTCGGAGCGTGGGCGATCCCTGCGATGGTGGCCCCGGGACTGCCCGACACCTGCGCGCCGTCGAGGTAGAGGCGCACGTCCTGGCCGTCGTAGGTCCCGGTCACCATGTGCCAGTCGCCGTCCCACACCGACGTCGGCGCAGTTTGGGAGAAGGCGGTGCCCGCGTCCGTGTGCACGTAGAAGCGCATGGACTTTCCGACGCCGGTGTACATGCCCCATTCGGCAGCGGTGCAGTCGTGCGCCCCCTGCGCGACGATGTACTCGGCGGTGCCGGGCAGCGTCCCGTCGCCGCGCACCCAGGCGCTGACCGTCACCGCTTGGTCGGTCAAGCCACCGGGGTGGACCAGGACGTTGCCGAAGTCAGCATTGGCATGCGCGACGGCGTTGCCGAACTTGCCCGGGACCTGGTCCATGTTGTCGACGTCGCCATCGTGGCCGTTACCGGAAGCGTCCGGGGTGATGAAGCCGTCGATGGAATCCAGATGCCACAGCGCCACGGGGTCGGGGAGGGTGGCGGCGCTCGCGGCCGGGGCGTTCAGAGGTAAGGCCAGCGCTGCACCGAGCAGGAGGCTGGTCACCGACCGGGGCCGCGGTGACCGCATGCGCAAAGGCTAGTGCTGTGTCCGAGCCGTGGCGATCCTCCGAAAGGGTAGGTATGGGGCGCGGTTCGGGGGACACCCAAACCCTGGCGACGGCTGGACTGGGTGACTATCGGGCAACTGAGTTGTCGCCTGGGCACCCAAACCCCGGCGACGGCTGGACTTGGTGCCTGAACGTCTACCGCAGTCCCGACCAGAAGTCGTGCTGAAACGCCGTAGACAGGATGAAGTTGACGACCCGCTCGGAGGTGTTCCTGATCTCGTAGTCGGCCGGTCGCTCGCCGGCACCGCGGCCCACCGCGAACCGGATCCCCCGCAACACCTCCTCCGGTTCCAGGTCGGTCATCGTGATCGCCCCGGTGTCCAGCGCCTCGGGCCGCTCGATCGACGAGCGCAGCGTCACCGCTGGGAAGCCGAGGATCGTGGACTCCTCGGCGATCGTCCCGGAGTCCGACAGCACACAGCGGGCGTCCATCTGCAGTCGGTTGTAGTCCAGGAACCCGAAGGGCTCGTGGAACCGCACCAAGTCGCTGACCGAAACGTCCGGCACGTTCTCCAGGCGCTTGCGGGTGCGCGGGTGGGTGGACACCAGCACGGGCAGCCCCCACTCGCCGGCCACAGCGTTCAGGCACTCGAGTAGCGCCCGCAAACGTTCGGGGGAGTCCACGTTCTCCTCGCGGTGGGCCGAGACCAGGAAGTACTCGCCGGACTCCACCCCGAGGTCGCCAAGAGCCGACGACGCTGCGATGGCCTCGGCATGCGCCTCCAGCACTTCCGTCATCGGTGACCCGGTCACGATGATCCGCCGCGGGTGCAGGCCCTCAGCCAGCAGGTTGCGCCGCGCGTGCTCCGTGTAGGCGAGGTTGAAGTCCGCGGTGTGGTCGACCAAGCGGCGGTTGGTCTCCTCGGGGACGTTGGCATCGAAACACCGGTTGCCCGCCTCCATGTGGTACGTCGGGATGCGGCGGCGCTTGGCCATGATCAGCGACAGCGCGCTGTTGGTGTCGCCCAACACCAGGAAGGCGTCCGGCTGCTCCTCGTCGAGCACGGCCTCGGTCTTGCGCAGGATGTCCCCGAGCGTCGCGCCGAGCGAGGACACGTCGACGTCGAGCACGTGGTCTGGCAGCCGCAGCCCGAGGTCGTCGAAGAACACCCCGTTGAGTTGGCGGTCCCAGTTCTGCCCGGTGTGGACCAGGACGTGCTCAATGCCCTCGGTCGCATCCAGGCGGCGCATCACGGCAGCCAGCCGGATGATCTCGGGCCGGGTGCCGACCACGGTCATGACCTTCACGTCACACATCCTCGGGGATCGTGTCCGGGTTTGCCGGATCGTAGAGCTCATCGGCGTAGAACAACGTCACCAACGGCTCGGCGCCGGTGTTGGTGATCGAGTGGGCCCAGAACGTCGGCATGTCCACGACCGCCGGCTCGTCGCCGGTCACGGCGAACGTCACGACCTCGTCGCTGAACAGCTTGCGCAGGCGGATCTCGCCCGCACCCGACAGCACCAGGAACCGCTCGACCTTGTGCCGGTGCCAGTGCTGGCCACGGGTGAACCCCGGGTTCGTCGAGGAGTAGAAGACCTGGGTCTGCCCGCCGGCGCCCTTCACCGCCTCCACCAGCTGGCCGCGGGGATCCTCGGCGGGCACAGGGTGGATCGGGAAGTGCTGAGGGAACGTCGCGGAGCGGTAGGTGTTGAACAACTCCTTGGTGAAGGGGTCGGAGAGGTCCGGCAGCAGGCCGGTGCGGTACGCCTGCGCGATCGCGGTGAGGCGGGCCGCCACCTCGCTGACCATCGTGGGACGGCCGGGTACATCCACCGTCCCGGGTGTCGGGGAAACGGCCGCATCCAGCAGCAGATCCGCGACCTGACCCACGTGGATCAGCGGGAGTTCCTTGTCGTCCACCACGGTCGGGGTCTCGCCGGTAGCAAGTGCGTGGCAGAACGTGGCCACCACCGAGTTGTAGTTCGGCACCCCGTGCTCGCCGAAGATGTTCGGCATCACCACGTCGACCAACTCCGACCCCTCGCGCAGGATGTCCGCCCCGCGGCGCTTCGACACCCCGAACGGCGAGTCCCCCAGCGAGTGGATCGAGTTGCCGTAGACCACGGGAATAGCCCGGCCCGTGCGCGTCATCGATGCCACCAACTGCTCGGCCAGCCACGGGTTCACCCGCTCAATCTCCGCGGGGTCGTGCGCGCGGTTGACCCCCGCGAGGTGGATGACCGCGTCAGCCTGCGCCAACGCCGCGTCCATCAACGCCTGGTCATCGAACTCGGCCTCGCCTATGTGAACAAGATCCCCACCCCACCGCGCCCGCGCCGCACATCGCACGTGCCAGGCGATGAAGCCGTCGGGCCCGGTGACGGCGATGCGGGTCACGCCAGCGCCTCGCGCATCTCGGGCAGGTTCTCCAGCAGCGCCGCGACCTGCTCCACGGTCAGTCGCTCGGTGTTGTGCGAGGTGTAGTCGGACTCCTGCTCGACCCCGTGGTCGCCCTCTTCGACGTACAACCCGTAGTCCAGCGAGCGGGCGTCCAGCGGCACCCGGTAGTACTCCTCGCGGTCCTCGGCCTCGGCCATCTCCTCGCGCGACAGCAGCGACTCGTAGGTCTTCTCACCGTGCCGGGTGCCGATGACCTGGATCTGCGGCTCCACACCCATGACCATCGCCACGGCCTTGGCAAGGTCCTCGATGGTCGACGCCGGGGCCTTGCGGATGAACAGGTCGCCGGGCTGCGCGTTCTCGAAGGCGTACTGCACCAGCGACACCGACTCGTCCAGCGACATCAGGAACCGGGTCATCTTCGGGTTGGTGATGGTCATCGGCTTGCCCGCGCGGACCTGCTCAACGAACAACGGGATCACCGAACCGCGCGAGTACATGACGTTGCCATACCGCGTCACCGACACGGTGGTGGAGGACTCCGGGTGGTTGCGTGCGAACGCCATCGCGACGCGCTCCATCATGGCCTTGCTCATGCCCATCGCGTTGACCGGGTAGACGGCCTTGTCGGTGCTCAGGCATACCACCGAACGAACGCCTGCCTCATGCGCGGCGCGGATGACGTTGTCGCTGCCGTGGACGTTGGTGGCGACGGCCTGCAGCGGGAAGAACTCACACGACGGCACCTGCTTGAGCGCGGCGGCGTGGAAAACGTAGTCGACGCCGTCCATCGCCTCGCGCACCGACTCCATCGTGCGCACATCACCGACGTAGAAGCGCACCCGGTTGTCACCGAGTCGGCGGCGCATGTCGTCCTGCTTGGCCTCGTCGCGCGACAAGATCCGGATCTCGTCGATCGGGCCCTGCAGCAGCCCACGCGTCACCGTCGAACCGAAGGACCCCGTGCCTCCGGTGATCAGGACCTTGCGGCCTGCGTTCTCACTTGCTGCGACAACCATCCCCGTACTTCCCTTTCGTTGAAGAGAACCCCCCGGATGAGCCTACGACACGGGTCGGTAGCTGACCGCAGTTGTCGTCTGGGCACCCGGTCCGTAGCGGCCCTTGGGTTGGGTGCCTAGGGGGCAACTGAGTTGTCGTCTCGGCACCCAGTCGGGGTGGGTCTCGGGTTTGGGTGTCCTACCGCACCTTCCATGTGCGCCGGAAGGTCGTCGGGGTCACGCCACTGCCCGTGGCGCGCGCGACCACCGTGATCTTCGCCTTGGGGGCGTCGTCAGCACGCACCGTGACCGAACCGGGGCCCTTCTTGATGGTGACAGCGATGGCCTTGCGAGCCCGCTTCGGTGCAATCTTGACCGAGATACTCTTGCTCTGCCCGGCACCTGCCGTCGCCCGCTTGACCAGCACCGTCTTACCGTCGCGGGGCACCGACTTGCGCGCCGGCCGGGCCTTGACGGTCAGGGTCGCAGCGGCTTGTGCAGTGGGTGCCGCGGTCGGCTCCGGTGTCGCGGACGGTGGCACGGCTGGCGGCAACTTCGAGTCGCCGAGCACGACGTAAACCCTGCCGGAATCGATGCGCGAATTGAAGTCGGCCGTCTGCGCCCCGATGAGGATGTCCGTGCCGCCGTCCTTGTTAATGTCGGCGACGGCTGCCGATGAACAACTGCGCTCGCCGATCGATCCGCCGTCGAGCCTGACCCCGAACTGGCTGACGTTGGTCAGCAGCCTGTTCGTCACGCTCGGTCCGCCGAAGACGACGTATGTGGCGCCGGCGAGGTTGAAACTGTGTTTGGCCTGCGGGGCGCAGATGAGCAGGTCGTCGATTCCGTCGTCGTTGACGTCCTCACCGCCGGTGACCGCGGATCCGCTCTGATCGCTGACGCCGGTGCCGTCGATGCGGAAGCCCTCGGACCCCAGGTTCGCGAGGTCGAGGTTGACCGGTGACGTCCGGCCGAGGATCACATACGTGCTGCCCGACGATCCGCCGGCGAAGTCGGCCTGCGGGGCGCCGAGCGCCATGTCGTCGCGGCCGTCGTTGTTGATGTCGCCGATGCCCGCCACGGAGAAGCCGAGGAAGTCGCCGGTCGCGGCACCGTCGATGCGGAAGCCTGCCGAACCCAGGCTCGCGAGATTGACGTTGCCCGGGACCGCCTGCCCGAAGACCACGAAGGCGCTGCCCGACTGGGTGCGACTGTTCGCGCTGGCCCCGAAGGCGCCGATGACCATATCGTCGCGGCCGTCGGCGTTCACGTCCCCGGCGTTGGCCACCGACGTGCCGGAGTTCTCCTGCGTCCCCGCACCCTGGATCGTGAAGCCGCCGATGCCAAGGCTTCCGACGTTGATGGTGGCGGTCGAGGACCGGCCCAGGACGATGTAGGTCGTCCCGGAGTTCGGTGCACCGGAGTCGGCCTGGCTGGCGCCGATCGCGATGTCGTCCTTGCCGTCGCCGTTGACATCCCCGACATCGGCCAGATCCGTGCCGAGGTCGTCTCCACTGGCGGCCGCATCTATCCGTACGCCTGCTGCGCCCAGGTTGTTCAGGTCGATGGGGGTGGTCGCGGTCCGGCCGAACACGACGTACGCCGTCCCGCCACTGCCGGTGCTGGGAGCTCCGACGAGTATGTCCTCCTTGCCGTCGCCGTTGAAGTCGGCGGTGGCCAGACCATCGGGCACGAACGCGCTCGCGCCGGCCCCGTCGATCCGGAAGCCGGCGCTACCGAGATTGCCCAGGTCAAGGGGGCCGAGCTGTGCGGTACCGAAGACGACGTACACCGAACCGGAGCCTGCGCGGCTGTTGTAGCCGGCTCCCGGGGCTCCGAAGAGCATGTCCGCGATCCCGTCGCCGTTGACGTCACCGGTGGCGATGGAGGCCCCGAGTCGCTCGCTGAGCGCGGGACCGTCGATGCGCAGGTCCGAGCCCGTGAGCAGGGGGATGGGTGCCTGGTCGGCGGCGGCCGGCCCGCCGACGAGTGTGGCAAGGGCTACGGCGCTTGTGGCCGCGATCGTGCGGATCATCATGTGCGGCACCTTCCGGCCGAATGGGTCGAACGGTACGCCTGCTCAGCGGGCCTGGGCATCGGTCGAACGCCCGAAGATCATCAACACCGGCGGCGGACACGGGCTGGCCGCTTTCCGGGGGCGGCGGGCACCCAAACCCCCGCGCCACCTGGACTGGGTGCCTAGCGGGCAACTCAGTTGTCGTGTGGGCACCCAAAGGGGGCGGGGTGCTGGACTGGGTGCCTGACGGTCACCGGTCCCGCCTGGCAACCTGCATAAGGACCGAGGCCAACTTCTCCGACCCCAATCGGCGGGCCATGTTCGCCTGGTAGTAGTCGTAGCCGGACCGGCCCCGCCGGGCGCGCTCGACAGGGCTGGCGGAATGAGCAGCGCGTACCGCCGCCGCGATCGAGTCGGGATCCTCCGGACGTGCAACCCACCCGGCATCCGCGGCGGTGATGACCTCGGCGGCGTCCCCCGTCACCGACGCGATCACGGGGCTGGCCATCGCCAGAGACGCTGCAACCTTGCTCGGCAGTGTGCCCCGGAAGAGGTCGCGGTCGGCCAAGGACACCACGGACACGTCAGCGTCGGCGACGATCGGGGAGAGTTCTGCCGGGGGGACGGGACTGATGAAGTGGATCCGCCCGTCGAGCCCACATTCAGCCGCACGTGATCGCAAGGTATGCCGCTGCGTGCCGTCGCCCATGAACGCCAGATGCACATCAGGCAGGTCGGGCAGCCGTGCCATAGCGGCGATCCAGGGAGCCAGCGCCTGCGCCTCCCCGAGGTTCCCCGCGTACAGCGCGATGAAGGCGTCGGTGTCAACGCCCAGCCGGCTCCTGAGCCAGCCGTTCCCGGGCACCGGCCGCAGGGTCGACTCGTCCGCCCAGTTGTAGACCAGGGTCACCTTCTCGGCGGGCACACCCCGCTCGATGAGGGCGCGCCGGATCCCGGGCGTGATCGCGCAGATGTGAGCCGCGCGGCGGTAACTGGCCTGCACTAACGCGTCCACCACGGGTTCGGTGACCCCGCGGACCAAGGGCGTGGTCAGGAAGCCGGTCGCGAAGATGGAGTCGGGCCACAGATCGTGCACATGCAGCACGTACGGGGTTCCCGAACCCACTCGCGAGGTCATCGCCGCCAGCGCCGAACTCGCCGGCGAGTTGAAGACCAGGGACACATCCGCCTTGCGGATCGCCGGTGTGGCAAGCAGCGCCGACGACAGCGCGAACGAGGAGTAGGAGGCGATCCGCCTGACCGCTGAACTGTCATGGCTCGGGAACTCCGGCACCCGCAAGACCCGGAAGCCGTCACGGGTCTCCACCTTCCAGTCGCGTGCCCGGTAACCCTCCAGGACGCGTGAGCCCGGGTAGTAGGGGCTGCCGGTCACGATCCCCACCTCGAAACCCACGTCCCGCAGTGCCTCGGCCACCCAGAACCAGGCCCGGGAGGGCTCCGGCGGGAACCACTCGGTGATGTAGGCAACCCGGATGTCTTCGGGTCTCATTGGGGGATCAGCCTGCCGCTTCACGGGCGGGCCGCCTTCCGGGGGCGGCGGGCACCCAAACCCCCGCGCCACCTGGACTGGGTGCCTAGCGGTCAACTCAGTGACTGGGGCCGCGGCGCGGCCCTCGTGGGTCCCGGAAGAGTCT
>ERZ795053.6559-NODE-6559-length-11543-cov-5.890407_pt1 | contig 11543 bp, 8 predicted proteins | sample MGYA00375137_ERZ795053 | MGnify/ENA primary metagenome ERZ795053 (study PRJEB30182, sample SAMN05720284) | activated sludge metagenome | isolation source: Anaerobic digester | place: Hong Kong | collected 2014-12-17 ... | reverse complement strand
GTGAGATCAACAACCTCGAGGGTGCACGGCTGGTCTACCCGTTCGCGGCCACTCCGGGGGTGACGGGCCGCGGCGAAGGGGAGCGCAGCGGTGCGGCGGTTGCGGAGACTGCGGCGGTTGACCGGGTCGAGTTTTCACCTACCGCGGTGCAGCTCGCCGAGGCCGCGCCCACGTCGCAGCAGGCCTTGCGCCTGGCCAAGGTGGCGCGGATTCGCGCCGAGATTCAGAACGGCACGTACGATGTGAACGGCAAGCTCGAGTCCGTGCTGCATCGCGTGATCGCCGACGTACTCGCCTGACGCCGCGCCCGTTCGGGCGGCGCGATTGAATTTTCCCTCCGCACATCATCCATTCATACACACGGGGTTCACGGTTGTGCTGTCGGCGCCGGTCGGGGCGTCGGGGTCGCTGCGCCGCGCGTAAGCGCATCGCGGTAAAGACCGGCGAGCCGCGCCACGAGCGGGTCGGAATCGGTCCGCATGCGCTCGAGCACCGGCAGGAACACCTTGCCCTGCTGGCGGGCGAAGAGTTCGCACGCGCAGAGGCGCGGCAGGAAGTGGCGATCCGAAAGCAGCGGGGCGAGGTCGCCGACCGCCGCGTCATCGAGGGGCAACAGCGACAGGGCGCACGCCGCCCGGGCGCGCACCAGCGCGGAGCGATCGCGCAGCGCGACGCGCAGCAGCCGCTTCAGGTTGTCGACGTCCACGTGGGCCATCGGATACGGTTGCGTCTTGCCGGAAGTCTCCTCCTGACGCTCGAAAATCAGTGCAAGCATGATGTCGATGGCCGCGAGCCGCTCCGGCTCGCTGCCCGTGCGCAACTGCGCCGCCAGGCGGGTCTGGCCCTCCGGCGACGCGTTGACGGCGCGGCGGATCAGCCGGCGCTCACTCGCCTTGATGCCGGGCAGGCCGCACACGATCCGCGCGTCGTTCGCGACCACCGGGTCGGGCGTGAAGGTGAATTCCAGGGCGAGTTCGCGCTGAGGCTGGCGGTAGATCAGCGCCTGCGCCGCGATTGTGTCGAGCGCGACGACGCGCGACGAACGCGCCCCGGGCGCGAGCAGGAAACACGTATTGAGGTCGATGGTCAGGTAGCCCGGACGCGCGGTGTCGGGGGCATTCGCCATGCCCACGCTGACGGCGATATGGTCCGGGGCCATGCGTGCGGAACCGACCGATACCGGGAAATCCGCATTGTTCACCAGGGCAACCTCCGCCCGGATCGGTGCGCTCAGCGGCACCGACGGCTGCTGGAGGCGGAATTCGTAGTGGATGAAGTCCGCGGGGTTCGCCGAGAAATTGAGCAGGGCGGGATTGAGTTTTCCAAGCAGCGCCCGGATGCCGGCAACGTCAGGCGGCTCGGGCATGTCCGCGTGCAGCTCCCGCAGGACGGCGCGAATGCCGCGATAGTCGCGGCCCCCGCGGCGCAGGGCCGCGGCCTGCTGCAGAACCGCGATCGCCGCGTCGGCCTGCTGCTGCGAGCGCAGCGCCGTGGCCAGCGCCAGCGCCGCGCGCTGGTCGGCGCCGGCGACCGACTTCAGCAGGGCGATGCCTTCATCCACCTGACCGGTGTCGACGAGGGCGCGACCGAGCAGGGCGCGAATCGCCGGGTTGCTGGGGGCGCTCGCATCCGCGGTCCGCGCGAACTTCAACGCCCGGTGCGGGTCGTAGGAGACATCCAGATTGAACGCCGCGATCGCGGCGCACACGGCGGCATCGTGCGTTTCGAGCGCGTGTGCCTCGAGCTCGCGCAGGTGCGCCGCCAGCGTATCCTGCATCTCCGTCGCGGTCTCCGTGCGCTCTGCGTCACGCGCGATCGCGATCAGCGCCATGGCGGCTGCACTGTTGGCCGGATCCCGCACCAGCAGATCGCGGCACAGGCCGAGCGCGCCGTCCACGTCGTCCGCGTCGGCCCGGGCTGCGGCCTCCGCCAGCACCAGGTCCTCCGGGACCGGCCGTTCGGGGTATTCTTGAAGAAAAGCCTGGCGGGCGTGCGCGTACCACGTCAGCGCCGTCTCGGACATGCCGACCGACGCGAGCGTGTCGGCCAGCTTGCGCCGCGCGCTGATCGAGCCGGGGTTGACCGAGAGCTCCATGACGAGCAGATGCACCCGCGTCCGCGGGTCATCCATGCGGCCCTCGATTTCGGCGAGCAGCTTCTGCGCGGGAAGGTTGAGCGGCATGAGTTCGACCGCCCGTCGCGCGTCCACCAGGGCCGCATCGGCGTCTCCCTGCGCATAGTGGATTTCCGCTAGCCGGCGATGGATGTCGCTGGCGAACTCGGCGGAGATGTCCGGATCGGTCAAGCGGTCGGTGCACAGCGCCAGGCGCTCCTCGGCGTTCCGCGCGGCGGCGAAGTCGAGGTCCAGCCGCTGGATGGCTGCGTGCACGTCGTGCGGCGCCGCCCGGCAGTAGTCGGCGAGCGCCGCCCGGGCGGCTTCGTCGCGCCCGAGCCGGTTGAGCAGGTCGAAACGCCAGAGGTGCGCGTCCGCCAGCCCCGGCGAGATGCGGCCGGCGGCGTCCAGCCAGACCAGCACGTACTCCGCGTCCTGCGGCTGGGGCGACGTGACCTGTTGCCCGACCGACAGGGCGTAGTCGACGATCCACTGCGCCGGATCTGCGGGCGGCACAGCCGCGTCCTTGCGCTGTTCCGCCGCGTCGTCAGCGGGCTTGTCCGCCGCTCGGAGTGGGGCGGTGACCAGACCGAGCGCCAGGACGCATACGCTGAGTTTCCAGCCGGGTGCGGCACATTGAATGCGCCGTGTGGGCATCGGGCGGTCATATCTGCGTTCTACGGCGCGCTGTTGGGATTTTGCATGCATCAGGTGAATCCAGAGGTAGCTGCGCGAGCACTGTCGACGGACGTGCCTTGTATCCGCGCAGCCGGTGCGTGGCAAGGGATTCTGGCCGCGCGACGGTTACTGCTGCGCGTCAACTCGTTGAGACGCGTGGCGTGCGAACGGGCGCGTCGGGGGAACCAATCCAGGCATCGTGCGAGTGCATCGGAAAGCGCCTCCAGCCCAGCCAACACGGCGGCGGAGGCACCGTCCCGTGCCGTGCACCTATTGCGTGATCCAATCCACGACGGCGTCGATGCCCTCGTTGAGCACGGTGCTGGCGCGGAACACGGGGCGATCGCCCTCCAGGGCGCTTTTGAGCTGTCCGACCGTCGCGTCGGCGCCGGCGAGATCGCACTTGTTGATCACGAAGGCATCGGCGATTTCCATGATGCCGGCCTTGGAGAACTGGATCGCGTCACCCGATTCCGGCATGAGCAACAGCAGCGTCCGCTCGACGATGTCGTGGATCGCGGTGTCGGATTGGCCGGCCCCGACCGACTCGACCAGCACGTAGTCGAAGCCGTAGCCGCTGAAGGCCTGCACGATCTCCGCGCAGCGCGGCCCGAGTCCGCCGTAGACCTTGCCGCTGGACAGCGAGCGGATGAAGAAATTCTCTTCCGGCTCGCCCCACATCATCCGCAGGCGGTCGCCGAGCAGCGCCCCGCCGTGAACCGGGCTGGAGGGATCGACCGCGACCACGGCGACGCGGTGCCCGCGGGCGCAGAGTCCCTTGCCCAGCCGGCCGATGAATGAACTCTTGCCGACGCCGGGAGCGCCGGTGACGCCGATGATACGGGCCTTGCCGGCTGGCGGCGTCCACGTCCCGTCGAGCTGCCCGCGTGCGATGTGCGTGAGGAGCTGGGCCAGCGCGGTGTCCTGATGGTCGTCGTATCCGCGGATCGCCTCCGCGGCGGACATGCGCCGCCGCTGCTCCGCCAGCCTCTTCATCGTGGCGATGATTTCGGTGACGGGCGAGCCGGGGTTGAACACGGCTGCACAGCCCATGTCCAGCAGTTGCTGGTGCTCGTCCTCGGGCACGATCCCGCCGAGCACGACGGGGACGTCCTCGATGCCGAGTTCTTTACGCCAGCGCAGCACCTCGGGCATGACGGTGAGGTGGGCCGCGGAGAGCAGGCTCACGCCCACGACGTCGATGTCCTCCTGCAGCGCCGCGAGCATCGAGCTCTGCGCCGTCTGCCAAAGCCCGGTGTAGATCACGTCAAACCCGGCGTCCCGAAACGACCGCGCCAGAACCTTCACGCCGCGGTCATGACCGTCGAGGCCGATTTTCGCAAGGAGAATGCGGATGGGGAGTTCGCTCATGCTGTTCATCACCGATCAGCGAAATGATGAATGCGGAATGATGAATGATGAATGGGCCCGCGCCGGTGCGGAGCGGCCCCATTCATCATTCATCATTCATCGTTCATCATTCCATTACCACTCCGGGCCGCCGTCGTAGCGGCCGAAGACGTTGGCCATCGTGTTCATCATCTCGCCGACCGTCGCGCCCGCCTGGGCGCCGGCGATCAGGTGCGGCATCAGGTTCTCGCCGTCGCGGGCGGCGCGGTCGAGCGCGGCGAGCGCGGCGCCGTGCCGCTTCACGTCGCGGTCCTTTTTCATCTGCGCCAGCCGGGCGACCTGCTGTTTCTCCACCGCGGGGTCGATCTTGAGGATCGGCACGCGCACGTAATCGTCGTCCACGAACTTGTTGACGCCGACCACGACCGCCTCGCCGTTGTCGAACGCGTTGTTCTGCCGCATGGCGGTCTCGGCGATGCGCCGGCGGAAGTAGCCCTGCTCGATCGCCGGGATCACGCCGCCGAGCGCGTCGATCTCGCGGAAGATCGCGTCGGCCTCGCGTTCGACCTCGTCGGTCAGTTTTTCGATGAACCAGCTTCCGCCCAGCGGGTCGGCGACCTGGGTGACGTTCGTCTCGTGGGCGAGGATCTGCTGGGTGCGCAGGGCGACCTTGACGGCCTGCTCGGTGGGCAGGGCGAGCGTCTCGTCCATGCTGTTGGTGTGCAGCGACTGGGTTCCGCCCAGAACAGCCGCCATGGCCTGGTAGGCGACGCGGACGACGTTGTTGAGCGGCTGCTGCTCGGTGAGCGTCACGCCGGCGGTCTGGGCGTGGCAGCGCAGCCACCAGCTCCGCTCATGCTGCGCCTGGTACTTGTGCCGCATGGTTCTCGCCCAGATGCGGCGGGCAGCGCGGAACTTGGCGATCTCCTCGAAGAAGTCGTTGTGCACGTCGAAGAAGAAGCTGAGCCGCTTGGCGAACTCGTCGACGTCGAGCCCGCGGGCCAGCGATTCCTCCGTGTAGCACATGCCGTCGGCGAGCGTGAAGGCCATCTCCTCGACCGCGGACGCGCCCGCCTCGCGGATGTGGTACCCGCTGATCGACACGGTGTTCCACAGCGGCATGTGCTGGGCGCCGTACTCGATGGTGTCGATGACCAGCTTGACGCTGGGGCGCGGGGGAAACACGTACTCGTTCTGGGCGTGGAATTCCTTGAGGATGTCGTTCTGCAGCGTGCCGCGGAGCTGGTCGGCGCCGATGCCGCGTTCCTGGGCCACCGCGATGTAGAACGCCAGCAGGATGGCCGCCGGCGCGTTGATGGTCATGCTGGTGGAGACCTGGTCGAGCGCAATGCCGTCGAACAGCCGGCGCATGTCGTCCAGCGACGAGATCGCGACACCGCAGCGGCCGACCTCACCCAGCGCGAGCGGATCGTCGCTGTCGCGGCCCATCAGCGTGGGCAGGTCGAACGCCGTGCTCAGCCCGGTCTGGCCGTGCTCGAGCAGGTACTTGAAGCGCTGGTTGGTCTGGTCGGCGGATCCGAAGCCGGCGAACTGGCGCATGGTCCAGATCCGCTTGCGGTACATCTCGCGGTGGATGCCGCGCGTGTATGGGTATTCCCCGGGGGGCGGCACTTCGCCCGCCCAGTTCTTGCCGGCGACGTCCTGCGGGCCGACGAACGGCGCCGCCGCGGATCGCCGGGCGTTGTCCTCCACGGGTCGCGTGGCCATGAGTTCCTACCCTTCCTTCATCCAGGCGGCTGGCCGCTTCTCCACGAACGCCGCCATGCCCTCTTTCGCTTCCCGGTGCGCGAAGCAGTCGGCGAACGCGCGCGACTCGTCGCCACCGCGCAGCGCCTGCTTGATCATACGAATCGCGTGCGGGCTGCCGCGACGCAACTCCGCGATCCGTTCGTCCACCTTCGCGTCAAGACCGGCTGCGTCGTCCGCGACGTCGTCGACCACGCCCAGGCATTGCGCCTCGAGCGCGCTGACCGCGGCTGCCGTGTAGGTGAGCCGCCGCACGGCCTTCGCGCCGCCCAGCGCCCGCACCCGGCTGATGCCGCGCCACCCGGGGATCAGCCCGAGCGAACTCTCCGGCAGGCCGATCTTCGCGTCCTTGACCGCGATGCGGAAATCGCAAGCCAGCGCCACCTCGAGTCCGCCGCCCAGCGCCGCCCCGTGGATCCGCGCGATCGTCACGCACGGCAGATGCTCGATCGCGTCGAACGCCCGGTTGCCCCGTTCGGAAATGGCCAGCGCACCCGCCGCATCGAGCCCGGAGAGCTCCTTGATGTCAGCCCCCGCGACGAACACCTTGCCCTCCGCCGCCAGCACGAGCACGCGCACGCCGTCGGCGCGCCGGACCTCCTCGGCGACCGCGTGCACGCGGTCCAGCACCGTGGAGCTTAGAACATTGAGCCCGCCATCAGTAACAAACGTGGCGCGGGCGATGGGACCGTCGATGGCAAGGGTAACGTCGGTAGTGGACATATGCGTTCAGACCTTAATCTCGTGTTTTCCCGCGCTAGCGCGGCCCAAATGGCTGACAGCTATCAACTGATAGCCATCGCCGCGCGCTATTCGTACGAGTAGAACCCCCGCTTCGTCTTGTTCCCCAGCCGGCCGCCCGCCACCATCTTCTGCAGCAGCGGGGCGGGGAAGTACTTCGGATCGCCCAGGTTGCGGTAAAGCACCATCATGATGTCCGCGCAAACGTCCAGGCCGATCAGGTCCGCGAGCCGCAGCGGACCCATCGGATGGGCCATCCCCAGCTTCATCACCTCGTCGATCGCCTCCGGCTCGGCCACGCCGTCCTGCAGCGTGAGAATCGCCTCGTTGATCATCGGCATCAGCACGCGGTTCGAGACGAAACCCGGATGATCGTTCACCCGCACCGGCGTCTTGCCCAGCGCAGCCGCGAGGTCGCGGACCGCCGTGAACGTCGCCTCGTCGGTCTCCAGGCCCATCACGATCTCGACCAGCTTCATCACCGGTACCGGGTTGAAAAAGTGCATGCCGATGAATCGATTGGGATTCTTCGTTACAGCCGCAAGCTCGGTGATGCTGATGCTGCTGGTGTTCGAAGCGCGGATCGCGTCGGCGTCCAGGACAGCGTCCAGGGCCCGGAAGAGATCCTTCTTGACGTCGGGCCGCTCGGTCGCCGCCTCGACGCAGATCCGGGCGCCCTTGCAATCGGGAATGGCCGGGACCTTGCGGATGCGCTCCAGGGCCTGCGCCGCGTCGTCGGCGGTCATGCGTTCCTTCTGAACGCTGCGATCGAACTGTTTCCTGATGAACTCGATTCCCGCGTCGACGGCGGCGGCGTTGGCGTCGAACACCCGCACCTCGAACCCGCTCTGGGCGAACACCTGCACGATGCCGCGCCCCATCGTTCCCGCGCCGATCACGGCGACCGGCTGATCCTTGCCCACCTGAGTCATCGGTTCGTCTCCCACACGCGTGCGTTCTCGTCGAGCAGGCTCCGCGCCAGCACCAGGCGGTGAATCTCGCTGGTGCCCTCGTACAGCTCGGTGATTTTCGCGTCGCGGTACAGCCGCTCGACGGGGTAGTCGACGCAGTAGCCGTACCCCCCGAACACCTGCACGGCTGCACTCGCCGCCCGCGAGCACACCTCGGAGGCGTACAGCTTGCCCTGCGCCGCCTCGTAGGCGTAGTGCTGGCCGGAGTCCTTGAGCCAGGCCGCGCGGTACACCAGGCCCCGCGCCGCCTCGAGCTCCACCTTCATGTTCGCAATCTTGTTCTCGATCGCCTGGAAACTGCCGATCGGCCGCTTGAACTGCTCGCGCGTCTGCGCGTACTCGACAGCCGCGTCGAGGCACGCTGAGGCAATTCCCAGCGCCTGGGCCGCGACGCCGATACGCCCGCCGTCCAGCGTGGTCAGCGCCACGCGCAGGCCGCGCCCGCGGTCACCCAGGCGGTTCGCGTCCGGAACGATGCAGTCGTCGTACTCGAACTCCGCGGTCGACGTGCAGTGGATGCCGAGCTTCTCCTCGCACTTGACCAGCTTGAGCCCCGCCATGGGCTGATCGACGATGAACGCCGTCATGTGCCGCCGCGGATCGTCGTCGGTCACTGCGAAGAGGATGATCACCCGCGCCTCGCGGCCGTTGGTGACGAAGATCTTCGATCCGTTCACGTGCCAGCCGTCGTCGCGCTGCTCGGCCATGCAGCGCGCCGCGCCCGCGTCGCTCCCGCTGCCCGGCTCGGTGAGCGAGAAACAACCGATGCTTTCGCCGCTGGCCAGCGCGGGCAGGTATCGCTTCTTCTGGGCGTCGCTGCCGAACTGCAGGATCGGATCGACGCAGAGCGAGTTGTGCGCGCTGAGAAAGACGCCCGTGCCGCCGCACGCCCGCGAAATCTCCTCGACCACGATCGTCGACGCGGTGGTGTCCATCCCCGCTCCGCCGTATTCCTCCGGAATGCAGATGCCGAAGAGCCCGAGTTCGGCCATCTTGGCGAGCAGCTCCGGCTCGATCGCATGAGCCTGATCGCGCGCCGCCGCTCCGGGCGCAACCTCGCCCCGGGCAAACTCGCGCAGCGTGTCGCGCAAAACGCGGTGGTCTTCAGAGAATTCGAAATCCATAAGTTGGTTCCAACCCGAGCCCGTTTACACCCGCCGCCCGTCTTTCGCCTGCCGTCTACCTTCGACTTTCGACCTTCGACCCTTGACCTTCGACCGCCGTCCGTCACTTCGGCAGATCAAGCAGCGCCCGCGCGATGATCATCCGCTGGATCTGGCTCGATCCCTCGCCGATCTCGCAGAGCTTGGCGTCGCGCATCAACCGCTCGACCGGCCAGTCCTTGAGGTAGCCGTACCCGCCGTGAATCTGGATCGCGTCGAGGCAGACCTGCGTCGCCATCTCCGACGCGTACAGCTTGCCGATCGACGATTCCAGGTTCGAGGTCCGGCCGCTGTCCTGCAGCCAGGCCGCCTTGCGCACCAGCAACCGCGCGGCATCCACCCGCACCGCCATATCCGCGAGCATGAACTGGATCGACTGGTGCCGGTTGATCGGCTTGCCGAACTGCTCGCGCTCGCCGGAGTACTTCAGCGATTCCTCCAGCGCGCCGCGGCCTAGGCCGACCGAGAGCGCCCCGATCGTGATCCGCCCGCGCTCGAGCACCTTCAGCGTGTCGAGAAAGCCCGCGTTCAGCTCGCCCAGGAGATTCGCCGCCGGCACGCGGCAGTCGTGAAATCCCAATGGGACGGTGTCGCTGGCGCGCATGCCCAGCTTGTCCTCCTTGGGGCCGATCTCCAGGCCGGGCGTGCCGCGTTCGACGAGGAACGCGCTGATGCCCTTGGCCTTGGGCGCTTCGGGATCGGTCCGCGCCATCACCACGAACACGCCCGCCTTGTCGCCATTGGTGATGAAGTTCTTCGACCCGTTGAGCACGAAGCCGTCGCCGTCGCGCACCGCCGTCGTGCGCAGGGCGGCTGCATCGCTGCCGCTGCCCGGTTCGGTGAGCGCCCAGGCGCCGAGCATCTCGCCGTGCGCCAGCGGCGGCAGGTATTTCTGCTTCTGCGCGGCGTTGCCCGCGACGAGGATGTGCCCGCAGCAGAGTCCGTTGTGCGCCGCCACGACGAGCGCGGTTCCGCCGCACTGGCGGGCGAGTTCCTCGACGACCACGCTCATGCCCAGGTAGCCGATGCCCGCGCCGCCGAGTTCCTCCGGCACGAGGATGCCCATCAGGCCCAGGCTCGCCATCTCCCGCAGCGTCTCCGCCGGGATCACGCCCTCGCGGTCCCAGGCCCGCGCGTTCGGCCCGATCCGATCGGCTGCAAACTTCCGCACCGTGTCGCGCAGCAGCCTGAGATCTTCCGGCAACTCGTAGTTCATGTGCGTATTACCCTCGTTGTGGATCGCCCGAGCGGACGCCGAATTCGAGTATTCTACGAACCGGCCCGCCGCGTGCCAGACGACCGCGGATTCCCTCGCTTCAGTGCACGCCGTCTTTCAGCAGCGCGCGGGCGATGATCAGCCGCTGAATCTCGCTGGTGCCCTCGTAGATCGTCGTCACACGCACGTCGCGGTAGAGCTGCTCCACCCGGCACTCGTTGACGTAGCCCATCCCGCCGTGCAACTGCACCGCGCGGTACGCGATCCGGTTCGCCGCTTCCGTCGCGAACAGCTTCGCCTTCGAACTGGCGGCTGGATCGAGCTGGCCGCGATCGATCAGGTCAGCCGCGTACCCGATGAGCTCGCGCGCCGCGGCGACCTCCACCGCGCTGTCCGCAATCATCTGCTGAATCGCCTGAAAACTGGACAGTTGCGTGCCGAACTGCTCGCGCTCGTGCGCAAACTTGATCATCTCGTCCAGGCACGCAGCCGCGATGCCCGTGGCCTGCGCGGCGATGCCGATGCGGCCGCCGTTCAGCGCGGTCAGCCCGACGGCGAGCCCTTCGCCCTCCTCGCCCAGCAGATTGTCGCACGGCGCCTTGACGTCGCTGAACGAAATTACCGCGGTCTCGCTGCCGCGAATTCCCATTTTCCCGTGGATCGGGTCGCGGCCGACGCCCGCGGCGTTGCCGTCCACCAGGATCATGCTGAGCCCGTTCTTGCCGGTGCCGGGCGACGTCCGCGCCAGCGTGACGAACCACCGGCCGGTCAGGCCGTTGGTGATCCACATTTTCTCGCCGTTCAGCACGAAGCTGTCACCGTGGCGATCGGCGCGGGTCCGCGAGGCGGAAGGGTCGCTGCCGGCGCCGGCCTCGCTGATCGCGAATGCGCCGAAGCTCTCCGGCTCGCCCCAGTGCGGCAGCAGCGTTTCGCGCAGGTGCGCCGGGGCGAACAGGTTGAGCACGTGGCCCACCATGTTGTGCACGCACAGCGTTACCGCCGCGGACGGCGAGGCGTAGGCGATCTCGTGAATGATCGCGGCGTAGGTGTCGTAGCCGCAGCCCAGCCCGCCGCAGGACTCCGGCAGCACGATATTGAAAAACCCCATCTCGGCCAGCGTCGGCAGCACCTCCACCACGGTGCCTTCACCGCGGTCCCAGCGCCGGTCGCGATCCTGCAGTTCCGATCGAGCAAATTCCCGCGCCGCGTGGATGAGCATCTCGTCGGAGGCGGTATCGGCGGCCATGGGGCGGTGCAATCCTCTGATGCCTCGTGCAGTCTGCCGCCCGATCGGTGATGGGTACCCCAGGCGACGGTGAATTGGTCACGGCCGTTGCACTGCGCTGAATGCAACGTGAACGCAGTTTAGCCGCAACGTCGGAGCCCGGTCAAACCGCGCGGGCGCGCCCGCGCGACGCCCGCGCAAAAAGCAGGCCGGCAGCGCGACGTCGTCGTGCTGCCGGCATCCTGCCTCTTCCCCTGAGCTCCGGAAAGCACGCGCCGTTGCCGGCCTTCCTCTCGGTCAGCCACACCGACGTTACGCG
>ERZ795053.6557-NODE-6557-length-11548-cov-6.206909_pt1 | contig 11548 bp, 7 predicted proteins | sample MGYA00375137_ERZ795053 | MGnify/ENA primary metagenome ERZ795053 (study PRJEB30182, sample SAMN05720284) | activated sludge metagenome | isolation source: Anaerobic digester | place: Hong Kong | collected 2014-12-17 ... | reverse complement strand
CATCGCTCCATCCTCTCAAGAGTTGGAGCCTCCGGCAAACCCGGGGCGGTTCAGCTTATCCCGATGCTTCCGGTTTGATCAGCATATTGTCAGGTGATCGGGTTGCGGATGGCGGTGATTTGGAGGAGCGCTCAAAAGGCGGCGTGGCGGGTGCGGCGGTAGTTGAAGCGGAAGACGAGCTCGTCGAGAGAGCGTTGGAGATGCTTGCGCCGGAGGCCGTGATGGACGACGAGGCCCCGGGTCTCGAAGTTCGAGAGCACGCGATGCGCCCACGGCAGAACGATGTGGGCGGCCATGGGTTCGACGGTAAGGGGATCGTGGACGATGCCCGGCGCGCCGGGACAGCCGACCAGCCATCGGTCCTTGCGGTCGCGTTGTCCTCGCCGACCTCGACGAGACCCGCGATCGGCGCGCGATCCGGGTTGACCATGGCTCTCCGGAGCTTGGCGGCGAGCAGCCGGGCGCTCTTGCAGGAGCCAAGCCCGGGTTGCAATCGGAGCTGCAGCACCGAGAGGCCGTTCGAGTGCATCGCCATCAAGAACGCCGCCCACAACCGAGCGGTGAGCGGCAGCTTCTGCTGCTCGTCTTGCGGGCTTCCTGGCGGTGTCTCCTGTCCTAGGGTGCCGGCACCGGGTCGCCGGGGCGCCAAGTCTGGTCGAACCACGGCTCGAGCGGCCCATAGAGGCGAAGAGCCACATTATAGCCCTGATCGGGCATGGTCTGGACCCAGTTTTTCTCGTGACCCGCCGGCGCCTCGGGGCCGAACCAGATCGTGACGCCGTCGTCCGGGTTCATCTCGACGCCAGCGACGGTGCTGTCGATGCCGGCGAGCCTCTGATCCGTCGGCAGCAACGAGCGGGTCTGGTTGTCATAGACCGTGAAGGACCAGAAATCCTTTGCGGGAATGGGTCCCGGCAGGGTCACCTGATAGGTCTTGCCGCCCTCCAGATAGGCTCCGGCCGCATCACGCACGCTGATCGCATAGGCCGACCCGGTGCCCGGCCGGGAGTCGGTCATCGCCGGCGTGATCCCGGTCGCGTAGTAGAAGAACATCATCCTGGCATCGAGCAGGCGCTCGGCGCCGTCGAGGAACTGATAGCTGCCGCCGACGAACGGCGTGAACCACTGCCGGTCGGCGTAGATGCGCGTGCGCGGATCGCGCGAGGCAAAGAGGTTCGTGCGCGCGATGGCATTCGCGACGGCGACAGCATCGGTGAGAATGCCCTTCATCCGGTCATCGGGCGCGAAGCTCTGCCCCTTGCGGATGCCGATCGACGCATAGAGGCCCACGGTATCGGGATCGACCCAATCCGCCGGTTCGTTCTGCACCACCGCGTTCAATTCCTCGAAGAAGCTGACGTCGTTGGCGCTGATCGTGTTGAATTTCACACCCGAGACATCGACGACCGTGGTCGCCGGCGGGCCGTCTGCCCGGGAGAGGGCAAAGACCGCTGCCTTGGCCTTCACACCCGCCACCGCCGCCGCGACATCGCCCTTCTCGACGAAGGCGCGATAGAAGATCAGCAGCCGGTTCGTGCCCGGCCGTGCGATGTGATAGCCTTCTGCCGGCAGAGGCGCCGTGTAGCCGGGCGGAACGAACAGATAGTCGCCGCCCGCCCCCTTGTCGGGGCCGGTCAGCCCGACGTCGGTGACCCAGCGGAAATTGGCGTCATCGACGGGGCCCAGCACCCGCGGCGGGATGCGCACGACCATCGGCCCCTCCGTCAGGTCAACGCATTGCACGACATAGACAGTGGTGGTGTTGGCGGTCAGGAACAGCGAGCGGGCATCGAGCAGATCCTCGCTGATGCCGATGCCGCGGTTGAGGGGAATGCCGGCCTCCTCGAAGCCCCGGCACAGGGCGTGCACCGAGGTGGCCGACATGCCCGTGAGGAAGGCCTGCACGCCACGCCCGAAATCGAGCTGGTCGAATGCCATCTGCGCCGTGGTGGCGTCGGGCACGCCGTTCTTGAAATGCAGGGTGCCGATCCGGGTCTCGACCGTGTCGGGCGTCGTGATCTTCGCCGGCACGTCGGGCGCGTATGCCGGCTGCGCGCCGGCCCCGCCGGGCAAGAGCGCCACTGCCGCCGCAAGGGCGCTGGCCATCAGGAACTGTCGAGGCACGGTCATTCCGGCTCCCCTCTCGCTGTACGCTGCTTCACCGGGCAGCCGGCGCCCCTGCCTCAGGGCACCGGCTCGATCTCCCCGGGCCTCCAGCTCTGGTCGAACCAGGGCTCGAGCGCGCCATAGAGCCGCAGCACCAGGTTCCAGCCCGACCCCGGCACGGTCTGGACCCAGTTCGGCTTCTTGCCCTCCGGTGCTTGCGGTCCGAACCAGACGTCGATCGTGCCGTCGGCATTCACGAGCAGATCCTTGTCCTGGCTCGAAACGGCCGGATGCGGCTGGTCGGTCTGGATCATCGAGCGGGTCTGATTCGAGTAGAGGATGAGCGACCAGAAATCCTTGACCGGCACGTCCTTGGGCAGATGCAGCCGGTAGGTCTTGCCGCCGTCGAGCGGCGCGTCGGCGGCATCGCGAGCCACCCAGGCGTATTGCGAGCCCTTGCCGATGAACTTCTCCTCCATCGCCGGCGTCACCAGGATGGCGATCGTGTAGTAGAAGGTCGCGGCGTCGAAATCCGCAACTCCCGGTTGCGACTGGAAGTTGTAGCCTCCAGTGAAGCCGCGCTGCCAGTTGCTGCCTCGATAGTAGAAGGCATTTGCATCCCGATTGTGGAACACGATCGCGCGCGACGTCGCGTCGCCGATCGCGGCGGCTTGGCCGAGGATCTTCTTCATCCGGTCGTCGGGCGCGAAGGGCTTGCCCTTCTCGATCCCGATCGCGGCGAAGAAGCCGAGCGTCACCGGGTCGAGCGATGCGACCGGCTCCTGCTGCACGACCTCGTTCAGCAATTCCCAGAAGGTGAAATCCGCCGGATAGACGGTGCTGATCGCCGTTCCGGTCATGTCCACGAAAGACGGCGTCGCCGGAGCCGCGCCAAGGGGGTAGATCTTCGTGTGGCGCTTGACCAGATCCACGCCCGGCGCCGGATCGCCGTCCACCAGGAAGCTGCGCCAGGGGATCCAGAGGCCGAAGGTCGGCGAGTGCACGACCTGAACGAAGCCATCGGCCGGCACGTCGCCCGAGTAGCCGGGCGGCAGGAACAGGTACTTGCCACCCTCCCCCTTGTCGGCGCCGGTGATGCCCACGTCGACGACCCAGCGTTGCCACATGTCGTTGGCGGTGCCGAGCACCTTGGGCGGCACTTCGAGCACGATCGGCCCGTCGCTCAGGTCGAGCCAGGTCCAGCTGTAGACGGTGTTGTCGTTGCCGGTGAGCACCAGCGTGCGGGAGTCGAGCAGCTGCTCGAAGATCGGCACGAAGCTGTTGGCCGGGCCGAGGCCGGCAAAGGCGGCGCGGTTCGCGACTTGGCTGACGGCCGGAATCCCGAGCAGAAAGGCCTGCACGGCACGCTGCAGATCGAGATTGTCGAACAAGGTCCGAGCCGTCGCCTCGTCCGGGAAGCCGTTGTGGAAATTCAGTGTGCCGAGGGGCGTTTCGATGCTGTCCGGCGCCGCGATCCCCGGCGGGATCGCGGTCTCGTACTTGTATGTCTCCGCCCGTGCCACGATGAACCAGCCGCCGATCACAACGCAGGCGACCACCGATGCGGTAGCGCGGCATATCCTGGATGGTGCGAGCATTTCGCCTCCCTTGGGTTGCTGGCCCCTGCCGCGATCTGCCAACAGCGCCGGTCGGGGCGAGCGGCCCGATGGGCGGGGTCGGCCAACAGGCGGGCTGCTGGCGAGCTTACTTGCCGAGGCAGGGGTTGCGCTTGCCATTTGGTGACAATTTCTGGAATCCAGCCGCTGACAACCTCGGCGGTGGCTGAGGGGCAGTCGCCCGGAGAGTTGAGGATGGCCGAGATCCACGCGGTGAGCCTGCAGCAGGTTGCGCCCTTCCTGGCGCAACGCGGCATCGACGTGCTCGAGTTCTTCGGCCGCGAGCTGGTGGCGCCGAGTATTTTTCAGGCCCGCGATACGTGGTTCCCGCGCGCCGAGTGCCTGCGACTGACGAATGCCGTGGCGCGCGAGACAGGCGATCCCTGCGCCGGTGCGATGATCGGCAAGTCGGCGCGCCTGCAGGATTTCGGCGAGTTCGGCAGGCGGGTGACCGACGCGGATACGGTCGAAGGGGCGTGCCGGGCGATGATCGGCAACCTCGGCCTCGTGCACCGTGGCTCAGGGCTGACTGCCGGTCGGGAAGGCGACCGCATCTTTCTGCGCTTCGCGCTCGAGGGGGCCTCGACCCAGGACACCACGCAGTTCGTCCAGGCCTCCCTCGCGGTGATCCGAAACATTCTCCTGCTCTCCGGCGAAGCGGACATGGTGACGGTCCGTCTTGCTGTTCCCTACGCCCCGCAGTGGGCCGCTCTCGAGGCTCCTCTTGGCGAAAGGCTGGAGTTCGGCTGCGCCGCCGAGGGCGTGCTTTTCCCCCGATCGCTGTTGGAGAAGCCGCTCGCCAGCGCGAACGCTCCGAGCCGGGACCACGATGCGCTGCGGGTCACGCTGCGGGCGGCACAGATCATTGCGGCAATGTTCCCCGAGACTCCGATCCGCATCGACGGCGTTGCGTCCAGACTGGGGCTGACGCGGCGTACGTTGCAGCGCAGGCTCAAGCTGTGCGGGGTGGTGTTCTCGGATCTCCTCGATGTCGCGCGGCGCGACCAGGCACTTCGCAGCCTCGCCGACAGATCCCAGGATCTCCTGGGGTTGGCACTGGACCTCGGCTACGGCGATCCGGCCCATTTTACTCGGGCGTTCAAGAGGTGGACGGGCACAACGCCCTCCGCCTTCCGGGGACGGTAGTGGACGGCGCCCCTCGGGTGAGACGAGAACGACGTGTCGGTTCTGCGCCGGGAGAACGCGACGAGGACCCGGACGATCCGACGCTACGACCGTGATTTCAAGCTGGGTGCGGTCGGCCGCATGGAGGCCGGCGAGAACGTGGCGGCGATGAGCCGCGAGCTCGGCGTCGGTGCCAGCCGCACGGTTGGGCATCCGGGCCCGTGGCAACCCGGTCTCCGACGGCAGGCGCCCGGCTCAAGCGACGGCCATGGCCCTCCAGCCCCCTCGCCGAAGCACCGTCCCGGCCGCCACCGCCCGCCGCGCCGGTGAGACCAAGGCACCACCATCCCCCGCCATCCCGCTGCCGCCCCGCCCGACCGACCCGCCTCGACACCCTGCCGCCCCACCACCCGGCGCCACGCCGCCGTCCCGCCCGCCAACAGCAGGGCCATGACACACCGCTACCGCACGATGACGCCCGGGTTGAGGATGCCGAGCGGGTCCAGCCGCTTCTTCGCCGCCGCCAGCACCTCGCCGAACAGCGCCGGTCGCTGCCGCTCGTACCATTTCTGGTGATCGCGGCCGACCGCGTGGTGGTGGGTGATCGTCCCGCCCTCGCGGATCAGCGCCTCCGACACCGCGTCCTTGATCGCCTGCCACTGCCCGAGGAGCGCCCCCTTGCGGCCCGCGGCATGGAAGGCGAAGTAGGGTGCCGGCCCGTCCGGATAGGCGTGGCTGAAGCGGCAGGAGACCGCCCCCGGCCGGCCCGTCGCGTCCCGGATCGCCTGTGCCGTCGCCTCCCGGATGGTTTCGTGGAACCCCTCGAACCGGTCCCAGGTGATCGACGTCTCGAACGTGTCGGAGATGATGCCGCGCGGCGTCAGCCGCTCGCGGTTGTACGGCATGCGGATGAAGGCCTCGCGCCAGGCGCCGACGGCCCCCTCGAGATGGGCGTTCGGGTTGTCCCGCCAGGGCACGTCGACCCGGCCGCCATGGTCGAGGCAGCATTCTTCCGCCCGCGCCATCCAGGCGTCGACCTGATGGTCCGCGCTCTCGAACGAGACGACCATGAGCGTGAACGACCCGTCGCCGGCGCCGTTCACCTGCAGCTCGACCCCGTCGACGATGCGCAGGTTGGCCGGATAGAGCCCGGCCTGCGCCACGGCGCGCACCGCCCGCGCCGCATCCAGGAAATCGGCGAAGCGATACCCCGCCGTCGCCTTGAAGACCGGCCGCCCCTGCAGCCGCACCCAGGCCTCGGTGATGACCCCGAGCGCGCCCTCCGAGCCGATCATGAACCGGTCCGGGCTGGGGCCGGCACCGGAGCCCGGCAGCCGCCGCGAGGCGATCTCGCCCGCCGGCGTGGTCATGGCGACGCTCTCGACGAGGTCGTCGATATGCGTGAGGAGGGTCGCGAAGTGCCCGCCCGAGCGGGTGGCGATCCAGCCGCCCAGCGTCGAGTGCTCGAAGCTCTGGGGAAAGTGCCGAAGCGTCAGCCCGCTCGGCCTGAGCCCGGCTTCCAGCGCCGGCCCCCGGGCACCCGCCTGGATCCGCGCCGCCCGGCTGACCTCGTCGATCTCCAGCACCCGGCCCATGCGGCCCATGTCGAGGGCGACGACGCCGTTGAACCCGTCATCGACATCGGCCGTCACGCCGCCGACGACGGAGGAGCCGCCGCCATAGGGGATCAGCGCCGCACCCGCGACGCCGCACCATTCCATCAGCCGCGCGATGTCCAGGGCGTTCTCCGGATAGGCCACCACGTCCGGCGCATGGGCGAAGTCGCCCATGTAGCAGCGGATCGAATCCGGCTGCGACTGGCCGAAGGCGTGCAGCGCCCGCTCGTGCCGATCGGTCGTGCACAGGCCCGCGACGCTCGCCGGCGGCGTCAGCCGGGGCGCCGGCAGGTCGAGAGCGTCGAGCGTCGGAAAGGCGCCGTCGTCGGTCGGCCGGATGGCGAAGCCGTCGACGAAGGTGGCCAGCAGCTCCCTGGTCTGGCCCGCGTCGAGCCCGTCCCCCTCATGCCCCCAGCCCCAGTATTTCAGCCGCTTGTCCATGGCGCCTTCCCGATCCCGTATCAAGCCTGCCCGCCCCGGCGTTCCCGTGCGAACGTGGACCGGCCGGCCGCGGCGAGCAAGCCGATCGAGCCCGCTCGAGACCCGTCTGGCGCCGCCGAAAACGTGACAGCCGCCGGCGGACGCGCTAGGAGCCCGCATTCCACGAGAGCGCTTCGGGATTCGGCATGGCTCGTTTCGACCTCTACGTCATCGGCGGCGGCTCCGGCGGCGTCGCCTGTGGCCGCCGTGCTGCCGCGTACGGGGCGAAGGTCGGGCTCGCCGAATCCAGCCGGGTCGGCGGCACCTGCGTCATTCGCGGCTGCGTGCCGAAGAAGCTGATGCATTACGGCGCCCATTTCGCCGAGATGTTCCGCCTGGCCAAGGGCTATGGCTGGCGGCTCGGCGAGGCGCCGGTGCTCGACTTCCAGGCCCTCATCGAGGCGCGCAACACCGAGATCCAGCGGCTCAACGACATCTATCTCGGCATGCTCGACCGCGCCGGCGTCACCGTTCATGCCGACCGTGCCAATGTCCTCGGGCGCACCGCCGACGGCGCCTTTCGCATCGCCGTGGGCGGTGCCGAGCACGAGGCCACCAACCTGCTCGTCGCCGTGGGCGCGAGGCCGGCGAAGCCCGTCCTCCCCGGCGTCGAGCACACGGCCACCTCCGACGAGATCCTCGAGAACCTCTACCCCATGCCGAAGCGGCTAGCCGTGGTGGGGGCGGGGTATATCGGCGTCGAGCTCGCCAGCATCTTCAACGGGCTCGGCGTCCAGACCAGCCTGATCCTGCGCGCCGACCAGCCCTTGCGCGGCTTCGACGAGGATCTCCGCCGGCACATGACCGCCGAGCTCGAGCGCCACGGCCTCGATCTCCGCCGCAACACCGTGGTCACCGGCATCGCACCCGCCGGCGCCGGCTACCGGCTCGACACCACCACCGGCGCCATCGACGCCGACCTCGTCGTCTACGCCACCGGCCGCGACGCCCTGCCCAACACCAGCCAGCTCGGCCTCGACGCGCTCGGCGTCGCCATGGACCCCCTAGGTGCCATCGAGGTGGACACCGCCTACAAGAGCTCCGTTCCCGGCCTCTACGCCGTCGGCGACTGCAGCGACCACGCCGGCCAGGGCCTGCACAGCGGCCAGCACGACCTCACGCCCGTCGCCATCGCCGAGGGCCGGGTGATCGCCGAGACCCTCTACAACGACAATCCGCACGAGGTCGCCTACGCCTCGATCCCGACCGCCATCTTCGGCATGCCGCAGGCCGGCTCGGTCGGCATGAGCGAAGCCGAGGCCCGAAGCCGCGGCCACGCGGTCCAGGTCTTCAAGACCGACTTCCGGCCGATGCTCTACACGCTGCCGGGTGCCGCCAACCGAACCTTCATGAAGCTCGTGGTGGACGCCGACAGCGACCGTGTGCTCGGCTGCTCGATGGTCGGCGACGATGCGGCCGAGATCGTGCAGGGTCTCGCCATTGCCTTGACGGCCGGGGCCACCAAGGCGCAATTCGACGCAACGGTCGGGGTGCACCCATCGGCCGCGGAGGAATTCGTCACGATGTATCAGCCGGCGACCGGCTGATCGCCTGACGGGGCAATAGGGACGAAGGGCCATGACCCAGAGCTGGACACCACAGAGCTGGCGGCAGAGGAGCCGCCACCAGATGCCGGACTACAAGAACGCCGAGAATCTGGCCGGCGTCGAGCGTCAGCTCGCCGGCTACCCGCCTTTGGTGTTCGCCGGCGAGGCGCGCAAGCTCAAGGAGGAGCTGGCCCAGGTCGCGAAAGGCCAGGGCTTCCTGCTCCAGGGCGGTGACTGCGCCGAGGCCTTCGCCGACTTCAACGCCGACAAGATCCGCGACACGCTCCGCGTCCTGCTGCAGATGGCCGTGGTCCTGACCTTCGGCGGCGGCATGCCGGTGGTCAAGGTCGGCCGCATGGCCGGCCAGTTCGCCAAGCCGCGCTCCGCACCCATGGAGCGCATCGGCGAGGTCGAGCTGCCGAGCTATAGGGGCGACATCGTCAACGGCCTCGACTTCGTCGCCGAGGACCGCGAGCCCGACCCGGCGCGGCAGCTCCAGGCCTACAGCCAGGCCGCCGCGACGCTCAACCTGCTGCGCGCCTTCACCCAGGGCGGCTACGCGGCCCTCACCCGCGTCCACGAATGGACGCTGGGCTTTCTCGACAAGTCGCCGGCGGGCGAGCGCTACCAGGATTTCGCCGACGCGATCAGCCAGGCGCTGGACTTCATGCGCGCCTGCGGGGTCACCGACCTCTCCACGCCGGAGATCACCCGGACCACCCTCTACACCAGCCACGAGGCGCTGCTGCTCGGCTTCGAGGAGGCGATGACCCGGATCGATTCCACCTCGGGCCGCTGGTACGACACCTCGGCGCACCTGGTCTGGATCGGCGACCGCACCCGTCAGCTCGACGGTGCCCATGTCGAGTACTGCCGCGGCATCGCCAACCCGCTGGGGGTCAAGGCCGGCCCGACCATGCCGGTCGACGACCTGCTTCGGCTCTGCGACGTCCTCAACCCGGCGAACGAGCCGGGCCGGCTCACCGTCATCGCCCGCATGGGGCACGAGCTGGTCGAGCGGCACCTGCCGCCCCTGGTCCGCGCCCTCGAGCGCGAGGGCCGCATCGTCGTCTGGACCTGCGATCCCATGCACGGCAACACGGTCAAGTCATCGTCGGGCTACAAGACCCGCCCGTTCGAGCGGATCCTGGCCGAGGTCAGGAGCTTCTTCGCCATCCACCGCGGCCTCGGCACGCATGCCGGCGGCATCCATCTCGAGATGACGGGGCAGGACGTCACCGAATGCACCGGCGGGGCGCAGGCGATCACCGAGGCGGCGCTGAAGGACCGCTACCACACCTATTGCGATCCCCGGCTGAACGCGCAGCAGAGCCTCGAGCTCGCCTTCCTCATGGCCGAGGCCCTGAAGGAGGAGCGGCAGGGCCTGCGCGCCGCGTCATGACGCCGACCAACGCCGAGGTCGCCCGCTACACCGACAAGTATTTCGACAAGACGCGGCGCATCGTCGAGCGGTTCGGCGACTGCCGGGTGACCTACGCGGTCTTCATGCGCCGGCCGGTGCTCTGCACGCACCGGCTGGCGGTCGACTGGCTGCGGGAGGTGGCGGCCGAGCGCGCGGCCGACATCACCATCGAGGAGCGCTTTCCGGAAGGCGGCTGGGTCGGCGCCGGCGAGCCCATGCTCTATCTGCACGGGCCGTTCCGCCATCTCGTCGACCTCGAGACCATGTTCCTGCAGAAGCTCGGCCCCGCCTGCGTCGCCGCCTTCAACGCCTGGACCATGTGCACCGACCTGCCCTACGTGGGCTTTCTCGCCATGGACGCGCGGCATTGCGCCGGTGCCGAGATGGCCGAGATGATGGCCTATGCGGCGAGCGTCGGCTCGGCCCGGGCCCGGCGCGAGAGTGCCGCGAAAGGCTTCATCGGCAACGCCACCGACGCCACCGCCCATTTTTTCGGCCAGAGCCACGGCCTCGGCACCATGCCGCACGCGCTCATCGGCTACGCCAGGAGCACGGTCGAGGCGGCGCGCATGTTCCATGCCACCTTCCCCGACGACCCGCTCTATGTGCTGGTCGACTATTTCGGCCGCGAGATCAGCGATGCGCTCGACGTCTGCGCGGCCTTCCCCGACCTCGCCCCGACCGGCCGCCTCGGCGTCCGCCTCGACACCCATGGCGGCCGCTTCGTCGAGCAGCTGGACACGGCGAAATCCTATGCCGTGCTCGACCGGCACGTGCCCGAGGCGATCCGCACCTATCGCACCCACGACGAGCTCCGCTGGCTGACCGGCACCGGGGTTTCCGCCGCCGCCATCTACCACATGCGCGAATCGCTCGACGCGGCCGGCTTCCCCGAGGTCAAGATCATCGCCAGCTCGGGCTTCAGCCCGTCCAAGTGCAAGCTGATGGCGAGCGTGCGGGCACCCATCGACGTCATCGGCACCGGCTCCTACCTGCCCGAGATCTGGGGCGAGACCTATGCCACCGCCGACGTGATCGCCTATGACGGCGAGCCCCGCGTCAAGCTCGGCCGCGAGTTCCTGCTGCCGTCCACCGACTAGGAGCCTGCCCGGGCATTGGCTCTCCTCGGGACACTCCGGTCGCAGCGGCGCCGGACGCGCCTGACCTTTGGAAAAGTCGGTGGAAAAGTCGGGACACGAACTGGAAAAGTCGGGACACGAACTGAGTTTAACCCCTCTGAAAAGTCGGTTCTGAACTGATGCAGTGGATGCCCCCACCGAGCGGCATCTCTTATGCCATGACGGTTCCGGACGAACCATGTGGAGGGCACGAAGACGACCAATCAGATCGGTCTACTGGCGATTGATCTGGCGAAAGGCAGCTTTCAGGTCTGCGGGACTGCGCGACCACTGACGAGCGGGCTCGGCTGAAGGCGTTGGAGCGTGAGGTTCGCGAGCTGCGCCCGGCCAACGAGATCCTGCGCAAGGCCTCGGGAAACTCAGGGACACGAGGGGGAACTCAGGGACACGAGAGGCAGTTGCAAAACGCCCTGAAGGGGCGGAATTGCTCGGTATTTGAGAGGTGAAGCGTGGCATCGCCCAGCTCCATCCGATAGGTTGATGTTGTCAAGACAGA
>ERZ795053.6556-NODE-6556-length-11549-cov-4.920219_pt1 | contig 11549 bp, 8 predicted proteins | sample MGYA00375137_ERZ795053 | MGnify/ENA primary metagenome ERZ795053 (study PRJEB30182, sample SAMN05720284) | activated sludge metagenome | isolation source: Anaerobic digester | place: Hong Kong | collected 2014-12-17 ... | reverse complement strand
TACCGCCAGCTTCACCGCTGGCACACCGCGCCGGGCAGCGCCCGCGCCTCCCTTCTCGACTCGAAGGGAGATCACTTCCCCGGAGGGGCAAATGCCACCCTCCACAAGGATGGCGCACGTCTGTTCTTCCCCGCTGATTGAACCGGTACATCAGGCAAAGGCCCGCCGCTCCAGGCTCGGCATGCGGCTGGCAAAGGTCACGCCCCGCGCCACGAAGAAGATGTTGAGCGCCGCCCACAGGCCATGGTTGCCGAACGGCGCCTCCAGCATCCACCACGCCAGCATGAACACGCCGAGCGACACGATCATCATGTTCCGCATGTCCTTGGTCGCCATGGCGCCGGTGAAGATGCCGTCGAACTGGAAGCAGATGACGCCCAGCACCGGCGAGATCGCCGCCCACGGCAGATAGGTCCTTGCCGCCTCGCGCACCTCCGGGCTCACCGTCATCCAGTCGATCACCGTTGGCCCGGCGACCCACACGGCGAGCGAGCAGATCACCCCCACCACCATGGCCCACACGCTGGTGAGCCACACGGCAGCGCGGAAGCGGTCGCGGTTCTTCGCCCCTACCGATTGCCCCACCAGCGCTTCGGAGGCATAGGCAAAGCCGTCGATCAGGTAGGCCGACACCTCGAACAGGTTCATCAGCACCGCGTTCGCCGCCACGATCACGTCGCCGGCGCGGGCACCTCGCGAAGTGAACCAGGTGAAGGCGAAGACCAGGCACAGCGTACGGATCATCACGTCGCCGTTCATGCCAAGCGTGCGCGACAGCGCCTTGCCGTCGAAGACGCGGGCCCAGCTCGGGTGAACCCCCATGTTGCGGAGGATCGCGAAGGACAGTGCCAGTCCCAGCGCCACCGCCGCCCAGCCGGAGATCAGTGCTGCCAGCCCCACCCCGTCCGACGTCATGCCGAGATGCAAGACGAAATAGGCTGACAGCGCCATGTTCGACACGTTGAGGAAGAGCTGCACCAGGAACGCCAGCTTCGCCCTGGCCTGGCCCACGAACCAGCCCATCACGCAGTAATTGCCAAGCGCTGCCGGCGCCGACCAGATCCGGTAGTTGAAATAGGTCTCGCCATGCGCCCGGATCTCCGCCGAGCCGCCGATGAGGTCGAAGCTCACGTCGCGGATGACGGGCGACAGCACGATCAGCCCGATCCCGGCGATCCCGGCGATCGCCAGCGAGCGGACCAGGACGGCGACCAGTTCCTCGGCGTTTCCGGCTCCCACGGCCTGGGCCGACAGCCCGCCGGTCGACAGCCGCAGAAAACCGAATCCCCAGAAGATGAAGGAGAAGATCAGGGCACCGACGGCAATGGCGCCGATGTAATAGGCATCCGGCAACTGCCCGATCACCGCCGTATTGACGACCCCAATCAGCGGCTCCGAAACGTTGGACAGCATGATCGGGACCGAGACGGCCAGCACCGAGCGGTGCGTGATGGGCGAGGCGGCGGGGATGGTCATCGCTCCAGTTGCGTTGGCCCGGCGCCCAAGTCAAGCTGGCGTCCATGAGTCTGCCGCAACGCTTCCTCGACTGGTTCGCATCGCGGGGCTGGAGCCCGAGGGCGCATCAGCTCGCCGTCCTGGAGCATGCCGAGGCGCGCGAGAGCGTGCTGCTGATTTCGCCCACCGGCGGCGGCAAGACGCTGGCCGGCTTCCTGCCCAGCCTGGCCGAGATTTCAGGCATGAAAGCGCGCCAAGGCATCCACACGCTCTACATCTCGCCGCTGAAAGCACTCGCCGTCGACATCCACCGCAACCTGGAATCGCCTGTTCGCGAGATGGGGTTGCCCGTCACCATCGAGACCCGGACCGGCGACACCCCCCATTCCAGGCGGCTCCGCCAGCGACAGAACCCGCCGGACATCCTCATCACCACGCCGGAGCAGGTCTCGCTCCTCGTCGCCGATCCCCATGCCGCCCATCTGCTGCGCGATCTCCGCACCGTGATCCTCGACGAGATGCATTCGCTGGTGACCTCGAAGCGGGGCGTGCTGCTGTCGCTGGCCTTGACCCGCATCCAGGCCCACGCGCCGGAGGCCATCCGCATCGGCCTTTCGGCCACGGTAGCGGACCCGGATGCGCTCCGCGCCTGGCTGGTGCCGGCGGGTGCGGCGCCCGCCCCCCTGGTGATGGGCCAGCCCGGAGCACGGCCCAACATCCGCATCCTCAACTCCGTCGAGCACGTGCCGTGGTCCGGCCACTCCGCCCTTTACGCGATCCCGGAGATATACGGTGAAATCCGCAAGTCACGGATGACGCTGGTCTTCGTCAACACTCGCTCACAGGCCGAGATGATTTTCCAGTCGCTGTGGGAAGCAAACGACGAGCACCTTCCAATCGCCCTCCATCACGGTTCGCTCGATGTCGGCCAGCGCCGCAAGGTGGAGGCCGCTATGGGCGAAGGCAGGCTGCGCGCCGTCGTCTGCACCTCGACGCTGGAGCTCGGCATTGACTGGGGCGACGTCGATCTAGTGATCCACGTCGGAGCGCCAAAGGGCTCAAGTCGCCTGCTTCAGCGGATCGGCCGTTCCAATCACCGGCTCGACCTACCGAGCGAGGCACTACTGGTGCCGTCCAATCGATTCGAAGTGCTGGAATGTGAGGCGGCCCTCCAGGCAGCGAAAGCAAATGCACAAGATACTGACTATCCGATGGTGCAGAAGCTCGACGTGCTGGCCCAGCACATTCTCGGCCGCTCTTGTGCCGGCCCCTTCGATCCAAACGAGCTTTTCTCGGAGGTTTCATCCGCTTGGACGTACCGCAACCTCACCCGCGCGGATTTCGACAAGACCGTCGACTATGTGGCGACCGGCGGCTACGCGCTGAAGGCCTACGAACGGTACGCCAAGCTGAAGCCGCAGGCGGATGGGACGCTTCGTCTCGCCCACCCACGCCTCGCCATGGCCTACCGGCTCAATGTCGGCACCATCGTCGAAGAGGAGATGTTGAAGGTGCGCCTGGCCAGTGTGAGACGCCGGCTCGGCAAGCGGGCGGTGGTCGGCGGCCGGGTCCTGGGGGAACTGGAGGAATGGTTCCTGAGCCAGCTGACGGTGGGCGATACGTTCCTGTTCTCGGGCGAGGTGCTGCGCTTCGAGGGTCTCGACGAGTTCGGCGCCCTGGCGACGCGCGCAGGCGGCGGCGAGCCGATGATCCCCTCCTATGCCGGCGGCAAGTTTCCGCTTTCGACCTATCTGGCAGAGCGCGTCCGCGAAATGCTGGCCGATCCGAGTTCATGGGGCACTCTTCCGCCGCAGGTCCGCGATTGGCTGTCCCTGCAGCGTTTCAAGTCCATCGTGCCGAAGGCCAGCCAGATGCTGGTCGAGACTTTTCCGCGTGCCGACAAGCACTATTTGGTCTGTTACCCCTTCGAAGGGCGGCTGGCCCACCAGACGCTCGGTATGCTGCTGACTCGCAGGCTGGAACGCTGGGGCGCGCAACCATTGGGCTTTGTCGCATCCGAATATGCTCTGGTGATCTGGACAGTGCGCGACCTCTCGCTGCTCATCAGTTCGAACCGCCTGTCACTGGCACGCCTATTTGAAGAGGATATGCTGGGCGACGACCTCGACGCCTGGCTGGCAGAATCAAATCTGATGAAGCGAACCTTTCGCAACGCCGCCATCATTGCCGGACTGATCGAACGCCGCATGCCCGGCAAGGAGAAGACGGCGCGACAGATGACGGTCAACACCGATCTCATCTACGACGTACTGCGAACCCATCAGCCCGACCACATCCTGCTCCGCGCCGCCTGGGATGATGCCGCCGAGGGTCTGATCGATGCCCACCGTCTCGCCATGATGCTCAAGCGCATCGAGGGCCAGATTGTCCACCGGGCGCTCGACATCGTGTCTCCGCTGGCGGTGCCAGTGCTGCTTGAGATCGGCCGCGAATCCATCTACGGCGAGGCCCATGATGCCCTTCTCGCCGAAGCTGCGGACGCCCTCATCGACGAGGCCATGCGGCTTGTCTAAAACCCATCGCATCACGCTCGGCGGACTGGATTTCATTCCAGATCTCTCCGGGGCGCTGTTCATCCCTGATCTGCGAATTCTCCTCATTGCGGATCTGCACCTGGAAAAGGGAACAAGCTTGGCCAGCCGGGGTGTGCACCTGCCACCCTATGACACCCGCGAGTCACTGTTTCAGCTGCGCTCAGTCATTGCTAACTGCACGCCGCAACAACTCATTTTCCTGGGTGACAGTTTCCACGATGGCAACGCCCGGGAGCGCATTGATCCAGTTGATCTTGCCGCGTTGCGGAAGATTACCAGCGGAACGGACACCATTTGGATCACGGGAAATCACGATCCGGCGCCACCGGATGACATTGGTGGCGCGATCGTTTCAGAAATCGCACTTGGGCAAGTGGTGCTCCGCCACGAGCCGAAGCATTTGGGTCAGTCAGACTTTGAGATTGCAGGTCATTTGCATCCGGCTGCGGCCGTCCATTCTCGCGGCCGCAGAATCCGCTGCCGCTGCTTTGTGGCAGATCACCGCCGCATCATCATGCCGGCTTTCGGCAGCTACACTGGCGCGCTCAATGTTCTGTCGGATGCCTTTGATGGTCTGCTGGACGACTATCACGTCTGGATGATCGGAGGGACTGCCATCCACCAATTCGCCGCCTCCAAGCTCAGATGACGACCGCAAACAAATCTGCAATCAACGTCAATATGACGACAATTGTGAGAGACATTCGCAAGCGGCCAAACCACAGAGGCAATTGCCCCGCTTCCGAACTTGTAACATCCCACAATGCTTGAAGCAGAAAGCCGCCGATCAGCAACGTGAGCCCGGCCTCAAAGGGCAAAACTACCGCTAGAACGCCGGCCAAAGGGGCCAAGACACTGAGCCCAAATTCCATTCCTTGCCGGTGTCCGTCATACGGGCCGATCGCCGTTCCCCAACGCACCCCGCCAAGAAACGACAGAATGATTGCGCCATAGATCGTCACCAACTGAAGGCCAGTAGTCGCGTAGCCGGCAGACATTGGGAGCCAAACCACGAGGGTGCCGCCCAAAAACGGAATCAGGCCGGCAATTCCGAGAGCTACTGCAAGTCGAGGCATGGAATGAGGCACGGCAGACATCGGATGAGTCTGCCTCTCCTGGTCAGCGGAGGCAACCCCTGCTATCAGCTGCTCTTGGCTCGCATGGCCTCAATCAAGTCCGGCGTCACTTCCCCAGTAACTTTGAGTCCAGACTGCAGCTGAAACAGGCGGATGGCATTTGCCGTGCGGCTTCCCATCTTTCCGTCCGCCGTACCGATATTGTAGCCCAGGCCCGTCAGAAGCTGCTGCGCCTCGACCACGGTGTTCTCGTCTGACAAGGCGTCAACCACTTTCGCCTCAGTTGGCTTCGAGGCAGCTACGTCATTCCACTTAGGATCGGTCACCGCTACGACATTCGCATCGTCAACCGAAGGTGCTGGCGCCCATGCACCAATACGGGCCTTTGCGGCAATGACTTCCGCGGCGGTCATCGACTTGGCAAGGTTCTCGGCCCGTTTCGTTGCATCCTGATCACCTTGCTTGGCAGCAAGAGAATACCAGAAATAAGCCTCTGACTTGTCGACCTTTGTGCCAAGACCACGTTCATAGAGAACCGCCAGATTGAATTGGCTGTCGAACAGGCCATAGTCAGCCGCCGCTCTGAACCATTTGAAGGCCTTGTCATAGTTTGGCGTACCCGCCTGATTGCCAGCAGCAATGACGGCTGCGTTATGCATTGCTTTCACGTTGCCACCAGCTGCGGCTCTTTCATACCAGAGTAATGCAGTCGCAACATCTTGTGGAACGCCCTTGCCACGCTCAAACAGCGTCGCCAAACGATACTGGGCTGGCGCAAGCCCACGAGACGCGGCCTGCTGATACCACACAGCAGCCTGAGGCAGGTCCTGGGCCACGTTCTGTCCGTCCAGATAGCGGCTGGCAACGATGAACTGGGCCTTTGCATCACCTTGCTGCGCGGCTTCACGAAGCGCGGACGTCCCTATTTCTGCAGGGAGAGATTTGGGCGAAGCGGAGGCCATTGTACCTGGTTCTGCAACGATCGACTCGAGAGTCGCCTCTGTCTTTTTCGCGGGAAGCGACCCGGTCACGACCATATCGGCACGTTCCGAATCGGTATCCACTGAGCGGTTGTCGCTACCGGCGACCGAGTCAGAGGGCATCATCTCAGCCTTGGCTGGCTGTTCGGCAGACTGAATGCTGGAACCAGCCATGGGTGCTGCCGACAGTGGCGCCTCGATTGCTGTTGATTGCTTGTGCTGTTTTGCCGGCTTTGCCAACATGTTGAAGGCAAAGGCCGAAACGGCCGCCAAGAGCACGATTCCGGCCAGCACAAGCTTTTTCCGCTTGGAATCACTAGAGGACTTTGCCGGGGCAGGTGCCACTGGCTTTCCGCCCACATAAGTGATCGGCTTGTTTGCCGTTTTCCGCTTCATGAAGGGCAGCGACAAGCTAAACTTGCTATTTGCCCCTGGCTTGATATCGGGCTTGACTTCCGGGTGAAGAACGCTCGGACGGGACGCAGCCGCCTGTGCCGCCCGTCTTGCCGCGGCAATGAAATCATCGCCATTTGTCGAGGCAGAGCTGCCATAGTTAGCTTCTGGTGCAGGTCCGGTACTTGCAAACTCACCCGCTTGCGTCTGTTGCTGCGACTGGAACTGCAATTCCGGAGCAGCCGGGCTTGTCTGACCGGAGCCTCGGTCGGCATCCGCCTCAACATCCGAGTCTGTCGGAGATGGTTCCATTGGCTGCTGGAAGGCGCCACTTGGATCAAAGAAGTGGGGATCAGCGGTTGCTGCAGCCTCCGCGACCTCTTGTGCCATCTCTCCGGCGTCCGGTGCACCGGCCCGCCAATTGGCTGCTTGCCGAGTCGCCTGGTGCGCCATATTGGCTGCAAGCTGATGTCCCGCTGCCGTGGTTTCGAGTTCTGCGAGCTTGTTGACAATCTGCTCAAGCGTCTCATGTACAGCTTCGAGCGTTTCCTGGTTTCGCTGGTCTGCTCCTGCCGCGCTGTCACGTACGGCTTGCAGTCCTTCTTGCAAAGCGCGAAGCTCGCTCGAAGGTTCGTCGGTCCGCTGAGCTGCCAGCATTCGTTCTACGGCACGATTGGCCGCATCTTCAGCAGTCTGACCTGCCAGCCTCTGGTGCTGTTCAAGGCTTTCGAAGAGCTGTTGGACAGACCGCTCCATCACTTCCAAGTGAGAAATCTGTTCTTCCGTACGCTCCACACGATCGTTGACAACTGCGATCTGCTCTTGCAGCGCGGCAAGAGCCTCGTGATCACCTTGCATCTGCATTGCAGATTCAAGCCGGTGATCCAGTTCTGCAATTCGCCGCTCCAGCTCGCCAAACTGCGGCAGATTTCTGGAAGCTTGATAGTTCTGCTCCATGCGCACGGCGAGTTCGCCAAGCCGCTTGTCCATATCCGCCAAGGGCCGCATGTCAGCTCCTTGAGCAACGCGGGTGGATAACTGTTCAACCGCAACCCTTAAGGCATGAACGTCCCGTTCCGAAGCTGCCGATTGATGGACATCGTCCATGCGTTTGTTGATGCTGCCGATATCGCCGCGCAACCGCTGCAAGTCTGCGGTAGATACCTGCTGCATTCCGATTGTTGCCTGCGCTTCCTTGAGAACCCCAAGTATGCGCGTTTCAATTTCACCGAGTTCATCCCTGGCTGATCCGAGAGCAGATTCGCTGGCAACCTCAGCCATCCGTTCGGCAGACGTCCTGACGCTCTCGATGCGATCCGCAAGATGGTTGAGTTCCTTTCGGACCAAGTCCGGCAACCCAGACTGGATCAGGTTCTCCGAATGCTGTAGGCGATTTGCAAGCTCCGCAATTCTCGACTCGAGACCCGCAAATGCAGGCGCCGCGCGAACCAGATCATCGGGATTGGCCTGATGACTTGCACGCTCCGTCATTGCACTGAGACGGTCCTGCATTCCCTTGAGACCGTCACGTGTCCGCTTTTCGCTGACCTCGATATGTTCGACAACGTTTCGAATTGCTGCCTCAAGCGCCGAAAAGCCGGGGACATCCTCTGGCTTCTCAAACACTGGGGAAGGTGCATTCTGAGACATGGCAATTTGCCGGCCAAGAACCGAAAGCCGCTCATTGACCGCAGTAAAGGCCTCCACGGCCTTGCGTTCGTTACTATCGATACGGCTCAAGACGCGGTCGATGGCCTCGCGGTCTTCGCTCTGCCTCCGAGACGGTTCGAATGACTGAATTGTTGCCGATTCCCGTTCACGCTGAGCGAGTTGCGAGAGCTGTTGGGCAATATCTTCCAGCCGGAGGGATGAGTCCCTGTCATGTTTGGGATGGCTCATCGGTGCTTCTCCCAAAGCCTTTGAAGGATTGTTTGGGCGGTCCTGCTCTAAGTCGACTTCCTTTGCGATGACGCTGACTCCAGTCGGCACACCATCCTCCGACTGATCAAGAATGACAGTATTGAGCCATTCGCCCAGGGTCATGCCAGCTCGACGTGCCGCGTGCTTCGCTGCCTCACGAGCCTCCGGTTCGATCCCCTTGACGCTCCATGGTATGCCCGGCTTCATATCAGTCTTCTCTCAGCTGGCGGTGTTGCGTGGCCCGATCGACCCAAGGAACGAGACAACAGCGCTGGATTTCCCTGTGCAAAAGTTAACGGGTTTGGTAAATATTCGGTTAAGCGGTTGATCCTTTGACGCGAATCGGTAGTCCAGAGGGGGTAAATTGGCCGCTGTGTCAGGGACCTCGTCTAACCATGATGTTATTTTTTCATCACGACGCTTGATGGTATTGACGTCGGGGCCTTAGAATGAATCCAATACGCTGCCACGTTTAGGCGTGGCGTCATGGCGCAATCGCAGGAGTGAGAAGAGAAATGGCTGCAACAGAAACCAAGGATCGCTCGAGCCGCGATCGTACATATTCGATTACCGAACTCTGCCGCGAGTTCAACGTGACGCCGCGAACCCTACGTTTTTACGAACAAAAAGGACTTCTTCATCCGGCACGCCGCGGATGGACGAGGCTTTTCAGCTATCGCGACAGGGCGCGTTTGCAGCTGATCTTGCGAGGCAAGAAGGTCGGTTTTGCCCTGGAAGAGATCAAGGAAATGCTCGATCTCTACAATTTGCGTGATGGACAGTTGACACAACTAAGAATTGCATCCACCAAGATGCGGGAGCGGCTTGAGGCCCTGCGCAACCAGCGTGTGGAACTTGAAAATGCGATCGCCGATTTGGAGCGCACCGTTGTTGTCGTCGACGGTATGCTGAAAGAGCGGGAAGCCGCCGCCCCGAAGGTGGCCAACAGCTGATCACATCAAGAAGGGCAGGCGTCTGATACGTCCGGACGGTGAGACTTCCGGACGTGACAGGTGCTGGCTGCGATCCGAATCCCCCTGACCATGCCTCTGGCTTATATCGAAAATCCACTTGATCGGCGCGCAAACGACCGCAGCAATGCTGAATGGATTACAGCGTTGCGGAAATCGCCCGCGCGCAGAATGGTCAAGATTAATGGAGACCAAACGATCGTCGCAGGCGGTGTGCTTGACACGTCCTGGAGGGAGGATAGTAAGGTATCCGTATTTCTGGGCATGGACTCCGATGAAAGTCCCTGGTTCGCCTGCGGATCCGTTGAAGACGACAATCTTCGCGATTTGCGCGGCCTCGCACTGGAAGGAGTCTTGCCGGCTAAGGAATTAGGCATCCTTGCCCAGGCCCGCTCAATCATCCAATGGCATGAGCGACGTAGCTATTGCTCAAACTGCGGACAACTCAATGAAATGGCCGACGCCGGATACCGTCGTCACTGCTCCAGTTGCGGCACCGATCATTTCCCCAGAACCGATCCAGTTGTAATCATGGTGGTTCGCAACCAGGGAAACATCCTGCTGGGACGTCAGCAGCCCTGGAAACAAGGCATGTACTCCGCACTCGCGGGGTTCGTCGAACCAGGTGAAACGATAGAGGACGCGGCTCGCCGTGAGGTATTTGAAGAAGCCGGAATAAGAGTTGGCGCCATCCGGTACGTGGCAAGTCAGCCCTGGCCTTTCGTGTCCAATCTTATGATAGGGCTCCTCGGCGAAGCGGAAAGCACCGACATTCACATGGATGCCAACGAGTTGGAGGATGTGCGCTGGTTCTCCGCCGAGGATGCGCGGCTGATGCTAGACGGAACGCATCCAGATGGTTTGTACGCACCCAATTCCATGGCGATTGCCCACCATCTCGTCTTGGCGGCACTTGGGCTTTCGTCAGGCTGATGTGAAACGTCGAGCAATTTCTGCGCGGTAAGGCGACGCCCGGTATACCCCCAAAACCCTGATATAACTGGTAAAAAACTCGAGCTCCTCCATCGCGAGACGAACCGGGCGCTCAGCGGGATGGCCCTCAATGTCCGCGTAGAACTGGGTCGCCGAGAACATACCCTCCAATTGATATGACTCAAGCTTCGTCATGTTGACGCCATTGGTGGCAAATCCACCCATGGCTTTGTAGAGTGCGGCGGGCACGTTTCGGACCCGAAACACAAAAGTCGTGACAACTGGACCAACATCAACGTCAGCATCTTGTTGAGTGGCTGAAAGAATGACAAAGCGGGTCGTATTGTGACTTTCGTCTTCAATATCTTGTCTGACGATCTTGAGACCATAAATCTCAGAAGCGAGACGCGTTGCAATGGCCGCTCGTGTTGCATCGCGCATCTGCGACAGTTCTCGCGCAGCACCAGCGGTATCCGCTGCAACAATAGGTTTTAGCCCAACTTCCCGTATGATTTTCCGGCATTGGCCCAGCGCGTGCACGTGGCTGTGCACGGTCTTGACTCCGCTCAGATCAGCCTCCGGAACGACCATCAATTGGTGATGGACAGGCAGAAAGTGCTCGCCCACTATGTATAGGTTTGAACCTGGAAGCAGATGATGAATGTCTGCCACGCGGCCTGCTACCGAGTTGTCGATGGGTATCATGGCCAAGGCAGCCTCGCCATCGGCGACGGCTTGGAACGCATCCTCGAATGTTCCACACGGCAAGGGCTCATGGGTTGGACACGCCTCAATGCAGGCGATGTGAGAATTCGCGCCGGGTTCTCCTTGATACGCAATCTTCAACGTCATGCAGTCTTCCTCAACATCCGCCGGGCAATCTCCAGTTCATTCGGTGTATCGACGCCCAGTGGCACCGTATCGACGCGCACCACAACGACGCGCATTCCATTGTCCATCGCACGCAGTTGTTCCAGTTTTCTGTCGGCTTCCCTATCGCTCACAGGTAGCCTGACAAAGCGTTCCAGGACGCCGCGCCGATAGGCATAGACCCCAATGTGATGCCAATACGGCGGAGCCAAATCTGGACCCACATTGCGCAGAAAATCTCGGGCAAACGCGATCTCCCTGTCGCCATTCAAGGGCGCGATCGCCTTCACGATGTTGGGATTAGCAACATCTTCATCGCGCTCTATCTTGGCTGCAATCGTCGAGATATCTGCCTTCTCGTTGACCAGACCGGCAAGACAGCGCTGGATTGATAGG
>ERZ795053.6555-NODE-6555-length-11550-cov-4.345281_pt1 | contig 11550 bp, 8 predicted proteins | sample MGYA00375137_ERZ795053 | MGnify/ENA primary metagenome ERZ795053 (study PRJEB30182, sample SAMN05720284) | activated sludge metagenome | isolation source: Anaerobic digester | place: Hong Kong | collected 2014-12-17 ... | reverse complement strand
TGACCGCGTCACGTCAGTTCAGTTACGCGGTCGCGCGCCGCCTGGACGCTGGTGGCGACGGTCGCGAAGCGAGTCTAGTGAAGTTTTTCGCCTGCCGGACGGCGGAGTGGCTCACGCGCGATGTCATGCAAATCCATGGCGGCATGGGCTACGCGGAGGAGAGCGTGGCGAGCCGCCTGTTCGTCGACGCGCGCGTGCTGTCGATATTCGAAGGCGCCGAGGAAACTCTGGCGCTCAAAGTGATCGCGCGCGATTTGCTCAGCCGCGCTGTGTGATGCTCGCGGGCGATCAGAGTGCCCATGCCACGAGTCGCCAATCGAGCACTTTGCTTTCTTCCTCGTGATTGCCGCGGGCCGCGAAGGTCTCGATACGCAAGCGCAACAAGCGACCGGACGCAAGCTGTTCGATCGCCGTCACGAACACTTCTGACCGCAGCCGATCGTTCTCGATCACCGGCGCCACGTGGTCGCACGACTCCCAGGCCAGCAGTGTGATGAGAGAGGGAATGGCGCGCGTGATCTGCGCGAATGCGATCGAAACGGTATGACCGCCATATACCAACCGCTCGCCCAGATAGGACAACTTGGCGTCGGTGTGCGCCATCGCCATGTTGAGTGTTGCCCGCACGAGTTCCGGAGCGCTGGTGACCGTATCGCGCGCTTCGACCGCGAGGCGCATCCCCGCCTCGATCTTGGGCAGCTCGGTCGGTAGTCGGCTGCGCAAGGCCTCGAGCTGCCAGTTGGTCGGAACGGCCTGCCGCAGCGTTTCGACATCCGGCTGAGTACCCACCCGGGTGAGGTCGTCGCCATGACCGGTTGCGGCGTCCGGCGAGCGGCAGGGGATCATCGGGCAGCGCCAGAAGTGCAGTACTTCTTCGTCGTGCTGGTTGCGGCTGACCATTTCGAGCGCGACGATTCCGGTTGCAGGACGTCCTGGTTTGATCGTGTTTTGCTTCAATGCGACGACACGACTCGTCGTGTGCAAGGTGTCATCTAACAACACCGGTCGCCTGAGGATCAGGCCGCGATAGAACAGATTGGCTTTGACACGCTGCGATGCCCAGGTGGTTTGGCCGATGGCGAGGTTGATCACGAGCATGGGATGGGCCAACGGTCGGTCCAGACCCGTGAGTCGGCGCGACAGATGGTGGTCGAGCGGCAACCGCAGCCGATCGCCGGTGATGGCCTGATAGAGCGCCGCATGTCCGCTCGTGAGCGTGACCGCCGGCGCGTCGTACTGCTGCCCAATGCGAAAGTCTTCGAAATGGGGCCCGGTCACGGGGATCGGAGCAAGCGCTTTGGTTGGGGACTCAGGCGGCCGCGTATCTGTCATGCTGGGATTATGGGGGACCGGCGACGATACCGCGATCATGCAACGCGCCAATTTGAGCGGCCGACAGGCCAGCTACTGTTGCGAGGATCTCGTCCGTGTGCTCGCCCAGTCGAGGCGCCGGTACAGCCTCGAGATGCAGACTGCTGGAAAAGAATATCGGCGAGCCCGGCATACGATAGCGGCCAACACCGGGCTGATCCTGTGCCGTGAACAGGGGGTTGCTGAGTTGGGCCTCCGGATCGTTCGCGAGCAGCTCGCGCACGGTCTGGTACGGACCGAAAGAGACGTCGGCTGCGCGCAGCGTCTGTTCGATCGTGTCGGAGTCGCGCGCGGCAATCCATGGCGCCAGCACGTTCGCGAGTACCTCTCGAGCCTGAAATCGATCGCCTTCCCGCGTCAGATCCAGCGTCGGATGATAGGCGGCAACGGCCGTCGCAAACGCCTCGGTCAGTCCGGTAGCTTTGCACAAGTTCAGCCACTGCCGCTGCGTGAGGCCCACGATCATCAAGCGTCGCTGATCGCGGCTGACGAAGTCACGGCCGAAAGCACCGTAGAGATAGTTGCCATACCGTGCCCGATCGTTGTCGTTGACCTCCACTTCACTGATGAAGCCCAGATGGCCGAGTGTTGCCAGCGCGACATCGAGCAATGCGACGCGCGCATACTGGCCAGCGCCCGTGATGCGCCGATGCCGCTCGGCTGCTAACAATGCGACGGCAGCCATCTGCCCCGTGATGTGGTCCCACGCCGGCAGCACATGATTGACGGGCTCAGAGTCCGAACTTGGGCCCGTCAGTGATGGAAAACCGACGCGTGGATTGACGGTATAGTCGACGGCCGAGCCGCCGTGTCGATCGCCCGTGACGTGAACATAGATCAGATCTGCACGGCGCGCTCGCAGCGTCTCATAGCCAAGCCAGCCTCGAGCGGGGAAGTTCGTCAGCAAGATCCCGGCGTCGGGGCCGGGCGCGGCGATCATTGTCGCAATCAGTTCCTGGCCCTCTGGCTTGCGCAGGTCGATCGCCACCGACTTCTTGCCTTTGTTCATGCCAGCCCAGAACAAGCTCGTTCCGCCGGCGGTGACGGGCCAGCGCGCTGCATCGAGCCCGCCGCCGATCGGATCGAAGCGGATCACTTCGGCGCCGAGCTGCGCGAGCGTCATGCCGCCCAATGGCGCGGCCACGAACGCCGAGCCTTCGATGATGCGCAAGCCCTGCAGAATGGAGGTCGTCATTGCGGTTAAACTAGTGACAATTACAAGTGGCGGAGTGTACTCAATTGCGGACTTCGAGCGGCATCTCATGGCGGGGCACTGCATATGCTGCGGCGTGAGTTCGTCCTGTTGTCGGGCAGCGCAGCGCTGGCGCTCGGCGCTGGTCTCGCGCGTACGACACTGGTCGCGGCCGCTACCACTGCCCTGCAGCGTGGTGCGGACGGCGCGCAGCGCGCAGCGCGTCTGCCATTCGCGATGCTCGACATTCTGCCGACTAACGACATCGTCGTGCGAGTAGCGAAGTCGGAGATGGGGCAGGGGGTGCTGACGTCGCTGCCGATGCTGGTTGCCGAAGAACTTGGTGTCGAGCTGGCCGATGTGCGCGTCGAACTTGCGCCGGGGGCCGCGGCGTTCCGTGACGCCCGGGGCGGGCAGATCACCGGCTATTCAAGCAGCGTGTCGAGCAGTTTTCTGCCGTTGCGAGCGATGGGCGCTGCCGCTCGGGAGATGTTGATCATTGCAGCGGCGCAACGCTTGGGAGTCGTGCCGACCGCGCTCAGGGTGCGCGGACGCACGGTCGTGGACGACGCCACTGGCCGCGCTGTCCCGTTCGCCGACTTGCTGGAGTTTGCGTCCATGCTGCCCATCCCAGCGGCGCCGCGACTGACAGCGCCAGCCGACTATCGACTGTTAGGCCGAGCCTTGCCACGTGTCGATACCGGCAACAAAGTCGACGGCTCGGCGCAGTTCGGCATAGACGTTCGGGTCCCGGGTGCGCGGGTCGCCGTCCTGGCGCGTCCACCGACGTTTGGAGGCAGCTACCAGAGTTTCGACGATGCCGCTGCGCTTGCAATGCCGGGCGTAGAGAAAGTCGTGCCATTGCAGAGCGGCGTTGCGGTCGTCGCGCGGGACTTCTGGTCCGCCAAGCGCGGACGTGATGCGCTCGCAATCGCGTGGCAACGCGGTGCGAACGGCGATCGATCGAGTGCGACGCACGCCGCCGAGCTGGACGCGGCGTTGTCCAAGCCTGGCAAGCTGGCCCGTGCCGAGGGGCAGGTCCCGGACGGCCAATTGTTCGCTGCTGCCACTACCAACCAGGCGTCCGATCCCGTCTTCGCCGAGTACCGGCTGCCGTTTCTCGCGCATGCCGCGCTCGAGCCGCTCGCGGCCACCGCGCACGTACAGGCCGATCGCTGTGAAGTCTGGGTAGGGACGCAGTCGCCGAGTCGGGTGCAACAGTGGGGCGCCAAGCTGACGGGGCTGTCGGAAGATCGGATCATCGTGCACACGCACACTATCGGCGGTGCATTCGGCCGGCGCGGCGAATGGGACTACTACCTCGAGGCGATCGAGCTATCGCAGCGTCTGGCTGTGCCGATCAAGCTCATGTGGACGCGCGAAGACGATATGCAGCATGACTTCTATCGTCCGGCGAATGCTACGCGGCTGGCCGCTGGGCTGGCGGCAGATGGTCGAATCGGGTGGTTCGCAGGACGGGTTGCCGCGCCATCGATCAATAGGCGGCGCAGCCCCGCAGCGCTCGAGCGCGGGGTCGATCAATCGTTGGTCGAGGGTCTGTTCGATCATCTGTACTCGATCGGCAATCAGCGCATCGACTACCACGAGGTCGAGTTGGGTGTGCCGGTCGGCTACTGGCGCTCGGTAGGCCATTCCAGCAACGTATTCGTTCTGGAGAGCTTCATCGATGAGCTGGCGCAGCGCGCCGGGGTCGATCCGCTGACCTATCGATTGAACATGCTGGCCGGCGAACCGCGGATGCGCGGTGTGCTCGAAGCTGCAGCCGAGGCTGCCAACTGGGGTCGGTATGCGGGCGAGCAGCGCTCCGCGGGGCGCGGCCAGGGTCTCGCCTGTGCCAAGAGCTATGGCACCTACGTGGCACAGGTCGTCGACGTTGCGATGACCGCCGCGGGTCTCGAGATCGAACGTGTTGTTTGTGCTGTCGACTGTGGGCAGGTCGTCAATCCCAATATCATCGAGCAGCAGATGCACAGCGGCATCATCTTCGGCCTGACGGCGGCGCTGCGTGGTGCGATCACGATCGCGCAGGGGGCCGTGGCCCAATCCAATCTGCACGACTATCGGTTGTTAGGAATCCATGAGTCGCCGCCGATTGAGGTGCGAATCATGGCGAGCAGGGCGTCACCAGGCGGTTGCGGTGAGCCGTCGACACCGGTAATTGCACCGGCGCTGGCCAACGCGATCTTCGCCGCCAGCGGTCGGCGGCTCAGACAACTACCGCTGCAGCCACAGCTAGGGGGCGTCTAGGTCACGTGCGTACGGTCGCGCATCGCGCTCGGCGAGCGCCGCGTGAATCTCGGCGATGATGGCCAGCGCGATGGACTCCGGCGCCCGCCCACCCAGATCCAGGCCGACCGGTGCGCGCAGGCGGGTCGCGAGCAGATCTGCCGCGGAACCAATATCCCGCAGCAGGCGCGCCCGCCGCGAGGGCGGGCCCAGCAGCCCGATGTACGGCACACGTGTTCCGGCCAGCGCGGCCAAGTAGGTACGGTCCGCGTCGAGATGATGACTCATGATCACCGCAGCGTCGAAGCGATCGAGCTGCATGCGGCTAGCGAGCTCTTCTGGCCGCAGTTCGATGACTTCCGCGCCAAGCGCAAACCGTGCCGGGTCCGCGTAGGCCGCGCGATGGTCGACGACCGAAACGCGCCACGCGAGAAAGGCCGCCAGCTCCACCACCGGTCTGGTGTCCGGACCGGCACCGGCGACTAACAACCGAGGTGGTAGCTGCAGCGGTACCAGCAGGGCGCGCAGCCGCGGCTGCTCGTGCTGGAACCACGTCGCCGAGGCTTGCCGCCTCGTGACGGTGGTTGCCGCGCGCATGGCCGCGCGCAGCGCAATCGACCAGGGAGCGAGTTCCTGGCCATTCGCCAGCATGGGACTGGCCGCCGGCATCTCGAGCGCATGCCAGCCGAGGGGCACCGACGGGTCGTCAGACTCGGTGACGAACGCCGTCACTGCGGGCAGTTCCGCTCGATAGGCGCGCGCCAATGATCCGAGTGGCTCCCAATTCTCCTGCGGGCCCACTCGGGTCAGCAAAATATCCATTGCCCCCTCGCAACCCGAGCCGAGCCCGAATAGCTGGTCGTCCGAGGAACGCATGTCATAGCTCACTATCGTGGCCAAACCGGTTGTGCGCACGCCGACGGCGCGCTCGCGCAGGTCGCCCTCGAGGCAGCCGCCGGACAGTAATCCGGCGTACTCGCCACTGGGTGCAATGAGCATGTGCTCGCCTGGTTTGGCATAGGTCGAGCCAGCCGTTTGCAGGACGGTAGCGAGCACTGTGGCCTCATTGCGCAGCCGGCAGCGTTCCAATAACGGCAACAGGCGGTGTATAGGCGTGGTCGTCATCAAGGAAGTATGCCATTTACACTGCGATTGCTTGCGCGGGGCACGGCCGATCAGTAGAGTCGCGGGGTTTTCCCACCTTCATTCCCTAATTTCGAGTTGCAATGCCTGCCGTAGACCCGGCCGCTTGGGTCGTGCATAAATTTGGCGGATCTTCGGTTGCGGACGCGGACTGTTTCCGGCGCGTTGCGACAATCGTCGAAGCGTTTCCGAATCCCCGTGTCGCCGTTGTTCTCTCGGCTTGCCGCGGCGTCACGGATGCACTCCTTGGCCTCGTCGAGCTGGCCGAAGCGCAGGACGACAGCTATCGAGCCGAGCTGGACCGCTTGCGCGCGCGGCACGCCGATATCGCCGAGAGCGTGCTCCACAACGATGCGGCACGGCTATACCTGGCCGCGTTCGATCGTGACCGCCACGATATCGAGGGCGTGCTGCATACGGTCAAGCTGACCCGTTCAGCGGCGCAGAACGTGCGGGATCTGATCGCCGGATACGGTGAAATCTGGTCGACGCGCCTGTTTCGCGAGTTGCTGGACCAGCGTGGCAAGCGCGCCGGCGTTGCGCAATGGGTGGACGCCCGCGACGTTATCGTGGTGGAGTGGGGCCCACTCGGACCCTTGGTAGATTGGGACGAGTCGCGAGCCCGCATGCATCGCGTGGCCGGCTCCAATGTCACGGGTACGCTGGTGATCACTGGCTACATTGCCGCAGACAAGCGCGGTGTGCAGACGACGCTGGGCCGCAACGGTAGCGACTTCTCGGCGTCGATCTTCGGCGCGTTGCTCGATGCGAGCGAGATTCAGATCTGGACCGATGTCGATGGCGTGCTGTCCGCTGATCCGCGTCGGGTGCCACACGCCAAGGTGATCGATTCGCTGTCTTACAACGAGGCGATGGAACTGGCGTACTTCGGTGCCAAGGTCATCCATCCGCAGACCATGGCGCCGGCGATCGCGCGCGGTATTCCGATCTGGATCCGCAATACATTCGCACCGGAAAAGCCGGGTTCACTGATCTGCGCGGAGCCGAAGTCGTCGCTGCCGGTCAAGGGCATCACGAGTATCGAGAAGATCGCACTCGTGAATCTGGAAGGCGCGGGCATGATCGGTGTCCCCGGCACGGCGCACCGTCTGTTCGGTGCGTTGCGAGAAGAGGGGATCTCGGTCATTCTGATCTCGCAGGGCAGCTCGGAGCATTCGATCTGTTGCGCCATCCCGGAGATCGAGGCGGAGCGCGCCGCACGCGTCGTGCGGGCCGCATTCGAGCGCGAGCTGGCCGACGGGCAGATCCAGAGCGTCGAAGTCGACCGTGAGCTCGCCATTCTGGCCGTCGTCGGCGATGGCATGGCCGGACTGCCGGGCGTGTCTGGGAAGGTCTTCAGCGCGCTCGGTTCGGCAGCAGTCAACGTGCGCGCCATTGCACAGGGTGCATCGGAGCGCAATATCTCCGTGGTCGTCAGTGGTAAGGATGCGACGCGCGCCCTGCGTGCCGTGCATTCCAGCTTCTACCTATCGCCCCATACGCTGTCGATCGGCGTGATCGGCCCTGGCACGGTAGGTAGTGTGCTGCTCGACCAGCTGGCCGCCGAGAGTGCCCGGCTGCGCGAGGATTTTCAAATCGATCTGCGTGTACGCGGCATCCTCTCGTCACGCCGAATGTTGCTCGCAGAGCCGGGCGTGGCGATGCAGGACTGGCGGTCGGCGATCAGGGCGGACAGCGTCGCTGCCGACATCGACAAGTTCGTCGAGCACGTCAAGGTGGACTATCTGCCGCACACCGTGATCATCGACTGTACCGCTGACCAGGACGTGGCGCAGCGCTATGCCGGCTGGCTCGCGGCGGGCATCCACGTCGTGACGCCCAACAAGAAGGCCAACAGTGGCCCGCTGCCTTATTTCGAGTCACTGCGCGAGGCACGCCGCGCGGGCAGCAGTCACTACTTGTATGAAGCGACGGTCGGCGCGGGCTTGCCAGTGATCCAGACCGTTCGCGATCTGCGCGAAACCGGCGACGGCATCAGCAGCATCGAGGGAATCTTCTCCGGCACTCTCGCCTACTTATTTAACGTATACGACGGTAGTACGCCGTTCTCGGCCATCGTTCGGGATGCCAAGCAGCGCGGCTACACCGAGCCCGATCCACGCGACGATCTGTCCGGCACGGATTTCGCGCGCAAGATGATCATTCTTGGCCGCGAGATGGGTCTCAAGCTCGAGCTGCAGGACGTTTCGGTCGAGAGTTTGGTGCCACCGGGGCTGGAATCGCTGTCAATCGACGCATTCCTCGAGCAGCTCGCGCGGGAGGATGGCGCGATGCGTCAGCGGTACGATGATGCGAAGGCACGTGGCAAGGTGCTGCGCTATGTCGGGCGACTGAGCGCCGACGGCAAAGCGACAGTTGGAGTCGCCGAGATCGACACGAATCATGCGTTCGCCAACATCGCCCTGACCGACAATGTCGTGCGCTTTGCGACCACGCGCTATAACGACAATCCGCTGATCGTTCAGGGGCCGGGTGCCGGCCCCGAGGTTACCGCGGGTGGCGTATTCGCCGATTTGCTGCGTCTGGCAGCCTACCTGGGAGCCAGACTGTGACCGCGCGCCAGACCGCGACCGCCTTTGCGCCGGCCTCGGTGGGCAACGTCGCCATTGGATTCGATATTCTGGGGTTTTCGGTGGATGCGCTCGGCGACCGCGCGACCGTGACCCGCAAGGCGGCGCCCGGTGTTGTCATCACGGGAGCGACTGGCGTGGTGACGGACATACCGCGCGATCCAGAGAAGAACACAGCCGGCCGCGCCTTGCTGGCCATGCTCGAGCAGCTCGACCCTGGTTTCGGGGTGGAATTACAGCTCGAGAAGGGCATTCCGCTTGGATCGGGCCTGGGTGGTTCGGCGGCCTCCGCGGTCGCGGCCGTGGTCGCTGCCAATGCGTTGTTGCCGGAGCCTTTGGCCAAGATCGACCTGCTCAAATTTGCGATGCAAGGGGAGGCTGTCTCGAGTGGGTCGCTGCATGTTGACAACATCGCGCCGTCGCTGTTCGGCGGACTGGTACTCACGGTCGGCATCGATCAGCCCCGCGTCAAGCAGGTGCCCGTGCCGGCCGGTATTCGAGCGGTGCTCGCGCATCCCCACATGTTCATGTCGACTCGGGATGCACGCGGAATCCTGAAAGGCTCCGTCGAAATGTCGGATTTCGTCTGGCAGACCGCCAACCTGGCGGGATTCATCTCCGGTTGTTATACCGATGATCTCGACCTGATCGGCGCCTCGTTCGAAGACGTCGTGATCCAGCCGCAGCGACAAAAGCTGATTCCGGGCTTCGAGGCGGTGCGCAATGCAGCGCTGGCCGCCGGCGCAGTGGGCTGCTCGATTTCAGGTGCAGGCCCCACGGTGTTCGCCTGGAGCATGGTGCTCGAGGCAGAGGCGGTGCGTGACGGCATGTTACGAGAGTTTCGCCGCGCGGGCATCGATGCCGATACCTGGATCGTGCCGATCGAGCCGGTTGGCGCCAGACTCGTCGACTCATGAGTGTTGCGGCTCGATCGCCGGTCGAACGCGTGGCGCACATCCCGATGAAGTTTGTCAGTACACGGTCGGTCGCGGGCGAACACGTCACTTTTTCGACCGCCCTCGAACGAGGGCTGGCGCCGGACGGTGGCCTGTACGTGCCCGCCAGTTGGCCAAAGTTGTCCCTCGAGGATTTCGACCAAGTAGTTAGTCTGGCAGATGTCGCGGTAAATCTGCTGACACCATTTCTCGCCGGCGACCCGTTGGAAGATGACCTGGCTGCCATTTGCCGTGAGGCGTTCGATTTTCCCGCGCCACAAGTCGAAGTTGGTGCGGGGCAAGCGCTGTCGGTGCTCGAGTTGTTCCACGGTCCGACGGCTGCCTTCAAAGATTTTGGCGCACGCTTTCTAGCCGCTAGTCTCACGCGCCTGCGCACGAATGTCGAACGACCACTCAATATTCTCGTGGCAACTTCTGGTGACACGGGCGGCGCGGTCGCCGCCGCGTTCCACCGCAAGGATGCCGTGCGCGTTTCGGTGCTCTATCCGCGTGGTCTGGTGTCCCCGACCCAGGAGCAGCAGCTCACCTGCTGGGGTGACAATGTCCGCACGTTTCGGGTTGCTGGTACCTTCGATGATTGCCAGCGCCTGGTGAAGGAAGCATTCGTCGATACCGAGTTGCGGCGCCAGTTCGATTTGTCATCCGCCAACAGCATCAACGTGGGGCGACTGTTGCCGCAGATGGTCTACTATGCGGCCGCCAGTCTTGCGTCATTCCGTCAAAACGGCGTTGCGCCGTCGCTCATCATTCCGGCCGGCAATCTTGGCAATGCGGTGGCCTGCGTCTGGGCTCGCCACGTGGGCTTGCCGATCGGCGAGATCGTTCTGGCGCACAATGCCAATCGCACCGTGCCGGATTATCTCGACACCGGCGATTGGCGGCCGCGCGCTAGCCTTGCCACGTTGGCATCGGCCATGGACGTCGGCAATCCCAGCAACATGGAGCGCCTGCACGCACTGTTTCCGGAGCTCGCTTCGATGCAGGCGGCGCTGCGGGCAGCCAGCGTGGCCGACGCATCGATCGAGGCGCGAATCAAGTCCGACTATCAGGCGTACGGGCAGATCTGGTGTCCGCATACCGCCACGGCTGCCGAGCTCTATGCGCGCCTGCCCGCGGGTGAACGGCGCGACAGGCAGTGGATTCTCGTCGCCACCGCGCATCCGGCGAAGTTCCGCGAGATCGTTGAGCCTTTGCTCGGGATAGCGGTGCCGGTGCCCAATACGCTCGCGAGGTTGTTCGCACGCGCGACGCAGGTCGAGGATCTCAGCGGCAGTCTCGTCGCACTCAAGGCCGCGCTGGTAGATTGAGCTACGCAATGAACGCCGCCAGCGACAATCAGATTCTGGAGCTTGCCATCGTGGCGCTTGCGGCCGTGCTGGTGGGTATCGTCGCATGGTTTGTCGTCCGCGCCGTGCGCGAGCGGCAGATTCGACGCCAGAAGGTCGATCTGCTAACGGGTGGTGCGGTGGACTTTCTGGAGAACGTGCTGGTGCCGGATGGCAGCGGTGGTTCCTACCACGTCGATTTTCTACTGCTGAATGCCCGTGGTGTCATTGTCATCGACTGGCGCGATCTGCGCGGCAACGTCTTCGGTGGCGATCAGATGACCGAGTGGACCGTGATGAACGGCGGCGAGCGGTTTACGTTCCCCAATCCTCTCAACCCGCTCTACGACCGGATCGCCGCCGTCAAGTTGATCGTCAAGGATGTTCCGGTGGAGGGACGCATCGTCTTCTCGCGCCGCGCGCAGTTTCCGAAGGGGCTCCCGAAGTGGACGGTCAAGCTCGACGCGATGCTGTCCGAGTTTCCGCCGCTGGAGCGCTCTGCCGTCGAGACTGCCACGGAGCGCTATCTGGAAGCCTGGGGTGCGCTGAAGCAAGCGGCGCAGCCGAGCTCGTTGCACAAGGCGCGTGCGGTTGCCTGACCATGGCTCCGCCGACGCTCAATCTGAACGTCGGCGGGGCGAGACGGTCTCCTAGAATCGGTAAGCGGCTGTCACGCCGATCTGGCGGCTGCGGGGCAGGGTCAACACAAAGCCACGCGGCGTGAT
>ERZ795053.6553-NODE-6553-length-11551-cov-21.884830_pt1 | contig 11551 bp, 9 predicted proteins | sample MGYA00375137_ERZ795053 | MGnify/ENA primary metagenome ERZ795053 (study PRJEB30182, sample SAMN05720284) | activated sludge metagenome | isolation source: Anaerobic digester | place: Hong Kong | collected 2014-12-17 ... | reverse complement strand
CATCTGGCGCAGGTCGCGCACGGCGTCGACGCGCGCCGACAGCCCGGCCATCGCCGCGTCGGCGAGCGCAATCGACGGAACAGGCAGCACCTTGACCTGCCAGACGACCTCGGCCCGCGCCGTGGTGTCGGGCCCGCCCAGCACGCCCTCGCGCAGTTCCGGCCGATCGAGCGCCGTCCGCTCGCGCTCGAATACGTCGAAGTAGACGAGACCTACCGTGGCGCCGGCCGCTTCGAGGCTCGCCAGAATCGGCTCCGGCTCGGGCAGCGCCGGCTGTTGGCTGTAGGCGACGGCCGCTTCGTTCTCGCACAGGATGCCATCCACATAGTAGTGACCGGGACCGATGGCAAGGTCGCCATTGGCATCGATGGCCAGCTCAAAGCCGCCGTTGGGCAGCGGCTGGCCGTCGATCTCGTCATACTTCGGCGTTCCGGCCGGGCCGATGACAGCGCGCGCGGTCGTCGTGTCGCGGTGCTGGTGGATCGCCTGTGCCTCGTTGAAATCGGCATCGGTCAGCACCCGGCCCTGTTGATAGAGCACACTGCTGTAGTGTTTCTTCTCGTCAAATGTCATTCGGCTGAAATCGGCCTTCATGAGGTTCTCCTGATTCGCTCGCAAGCTAGCCTTGCATCACGTCCGCTGATTGACTCGTCCATCTGATTGTGCCGGCGACCCGGCCCGTGCGATCCGGCGCATGGATCACACCCGGAGGTGCGTCCCGCGCCACACGCGACCGGCGTGCACCTGCCGTCAGCTCCCATAGAAAAGGCCGGCGCGCAGCCCGAAACGCAGATACTCGTCGAGCTGAATGCGCAGATTGGCCTCGCGCTGGGGCTGGTAGAGATCGTGAAAGACGCCCATCTCGGCCTCGTCGTCGGCGCCGCGCCGGATCTCGGCGGGGCAGGTGGCGCGCAACTGGGCGTAGCCGGGCTCGCCATAGAGCAGCGAGGTGAACTGGGGGCGCGCGTCGGCAGCGGCGCCAGGCTGGCAGCGATAGCGCCGCGGCGTGCGGCTTGCGCCCGGCACGTAGGAGAAGCGCACGCAGCCTTGCTGTGTCTGCTCCGCCCGGACCGGCGCCTCACCGGCCGGCGCCGCAGCGACGAAGATGGTGTTCGACGCCAGCTCGAGAAGCTGCGTAGCGACGCGCCCGATCACGGTACTGTTCTCAATCGTCAATGCGCCGCCGGGGCGCAGCGTCCCCGGCGCGTCGGCCGGGCTGGGCGGGGCGGCATAGGCGATCTCGGTGGCGGCGGTGGCGTCGACAATGCTGTGCGTGATGGCGACCGTTGCGCCGTTGTCCACGCGCAGCGCGCCGACGATGCACCGCCTCAGGGTGACCTTTACGTCCGCGGCCTCGACGATCAGCGACGCCGCCCCCGGATCGGCCGGCTGGTTACTGCGCGAGCGGGCAAGACCGGGCACGAGCGTGCAGTCGATCAACGTGACCTCGGCCGGCGCGCCGGTGATGCGCAGCGCCCCGCCGGCGACGACAACCCCGCTGAGCACGATGCGAGCGCCGGCGCCGGCCGCGATGGTGAAGTCGCGCGTGGTGGTGCCGTCGCCCAACGTCGTGGGCGTCATCTCGACGAGCGGTCGCTGGCCGTTGGCCGCGCGCACTTCGACGCGCGCGCCGGCGGCCACGGTCAAATTGGGATCGCCCGCGGCCAACGCGTACGTGCGGCTGTCGTCCACTTCGATGACGGCGCCGCCGCCGGCCGCGTCGAGCGCATCCTGCACCGTTCCGGCCGCGGGCAGATGCAAGGTCGGCACAGCTTCGAGTTCGCCGGCGCGCTCGTACGATCCGCCGCCGATGGCATCGCTGAAACCGTAGCGGAAGGTCACCTGCACGGCATCGGCGGCGGGTGCAGGCGCGCCGGAGGGCAGCGCCAGCCGCCCCAGCACCGGATCGATCCCGACCTTGTCGGCGGGGCGATGCGCCCAGTCGCCGCTTCCGTCGCTCAGGTCGGCAAGGTTGCAGACGACGACGTCGTTCGCAGGGACAGCCGTGCCGTCGATCTTGACGAGGATGGAGACGTCGGCGCCGTAGTACGCGCTCTTGTCGAGATTCATGGCCAGCCGGCTGATAGGCATCGGCACATTGAGCGGGCCGGCAAATTCCGTGAGCAGCGCCTCCGTTTCCGGCTGGTTGAAGAGCGGCGCGTCGATACCCAGCGGGTTGAAGAGAAAGCGCCGGTCGTCGAGGCGGCGGGCGGTGGCCTCTACCAGCGGATACGCAGCCAGGCGGAAGAGAAAGAGGCCGACGTTGGGAATGTTGTAGCGCCCGCGCGGGATTGCGCGCACCTCGAGCGTATGGGCCGCGCGGTCGAAGGCTGTATCGACCCGTTCCAGCAGGTCGGGGCGGCGCAGGTCGATGGTACCAATGTTTTCGGGGCGCGGGTGGTTCATGTGCTGGGTCGTTGCCAGCCGTTGAAAGAATTCCACCGCCACGGCGGGGTAGTTCGTGACATCGCGCGCCAGTTGTTCGAGCACCGCCACCGTACCTTTGCGACGCCGGTACGCCAGCGTGTTGGCCACCACCGCACGCGCGCTGAGCCCCGTGCCCGCGGCGGCATAGAGCGTGCGCGTGCCGATCAAATCGCCGATGTAGGGAACGGCCCACTCGGCGCTGGTCTCGATGAACTGGTCGTCGTAGGCCTGCTCGATGCCCTCCTGAACGATGGCAGCCTGGTCGGCGATCACTTCGATCAGGTCGCGCAGCGGGCCGCCTTCCTCGTGGTCGCGCAGGCGGTAGATGGCAGGCAGCAGCGCGTAGAGCGTCTGCACGTCGATGCTGGTCATGGCAGAACTCCGATCACAAGCGGGCGCGGGTCGAGCAGGAGCAGGCCGGCGGGCGCTGCGGCATTGCGGCTGACGCCACGCGGGGGCACCGGCGCAATCAGCCGCTCCTCCAGCGTCTTGGTCGCTGCCGTCGTCAGGAAGAAGTAGTTCAGGTCGACGGCATTGACGCCCGCCACATTCTGGATCACGGCAATCACATCGCTGCGCGCCACCGACTGGCCAAACTCCTGGACGTCGAAGGAAAAGGCCGCACGCAGCGCCGTCTCGACGCCGGCCAACACCGCTTCGTCCAGGTAGGCATCGTCGACGACAATGTCCGCTTCGAGCTGGAAGAAGATCGGCTCGTAGGGCTTGACGGCGAAGGGAAGATTGGGATCGCTGAATGTGTGCATGGCGGCGACCAGGTTGGAGAACTCCGTGCTGCTCTCCAGCACTTCGGCGCCGGCCACACCGGCCACGGTCACGAAGATCCCTTGCTGCTCGCCGTCGACGGTAACCGTTGCGTGCGCCTTGGCAAAGCCGGCAAAGGCGCGGGCAAAGTCCTCATAGTCGCGCAGCGAGACGAGGCGTTCCATCGTGAGCACGGCAAGCGGCAGGTTTCGGCGCAGCGCATCGCGCGATTCGGGATCGGCGGCGCCCGACGACGGCAGCGGATTGGTCACGCCGCGCACGCCCAGCGGCCGCACGGCGAGCAGCGTCACCTGGTCGGCGTGCACCAGACCGGCTGCGCCGATTCCCTTGCGGTAGAGGGCGGTGACATTCTCCTGCCCGGTGGGGAGCCGGCCGTTGAAGCGGACGCGCGGCGTGCCGTCCTCCTCGTGGATGACGGCATAGACGCGCTCGTCCTCCTCGCGGCCGTAGAGAAATGGCACTTCATCCCAGCGCACGCCGTTGACGCGCACCTCCAGGCTCGACTGCACGCCGGTGGGCGTCTGCGCGCTGATGTAGGTGAGCGGCGGCTGCTTCAGCGTGAAAACCTGGAAGTCGGTGCGTGCGTCGCCGCCACCCAACACCTCGGCCTTGCTCTCCCCGTGCGTCGCCAGCACCGTATTGGCGTTGACCGTCACCGTCTTGCACACGTACGTATTGACCAGCGCCGTCTCGAAGCGCAGACGTGTGTAGAGCCGATCCGGCTCCAGCGCGCCGTCGACCAGCACTTCCTTGATGACGAGCACTTCGCTATCCACGACGCCGGACAGGTCGGTGCGCTCGCCGGTGAGAATGACGGGCTGGCCCGCAACCAGGCCGGGATAGTAGCCGTCGAGGATCACTTCGTCGCCCGTCAGGTCGTCGGTGATTGGCAGCCGTGCCAGGGCCAACTTGTCGCTCTCGCCAAACGCCGCCATGTGCCGGATGGTCAGCGTGCCGAATTGTTCGTTGCTCTTGAGCGTCAAGCGCGTCACCTTGGCCGAGAGCGTGTAGTCGCTGCGGGACAATTCCTCGTTGGCCTCGATCTCGTACGAGCGCACGACGCCGTCACCTTCCAGAATCAGCCATCCGCCCGGCACCATGGACGAGTAGACGTTGTCGAGATCCACGGATCGGTCGCCGGGAGTAGATTGCTGCACCGTCAGATTGTCCCAGTCATCGGGATACTGCGCTTTCGACAGGTCGGCGGCGGCAATCAGCCGCCCAGGAATGAGTGTTGGCTTGTCCTGCACGACCTGCGGCAGGTTGGCCCACCGCGGCGCGTTGTGACCAAAGACCGATGCCCGCCGGCGCATGGCGAAGACGCCCGCCAGTTCGGGTCCGGGCGGCGGCGGCTTGGGCGTGTTGACCGACTTCGCCAGCTTGAAGGGCGACCAGTTTTGGATCAGCGTGAAGGCATGGATGTCACTCTGGGCAAAGACCTTGCCCTTGAAGACGCCGGTGATGGCCGTGTTGCTGAGCGTCTGTTTCGTGATGCCGGAGATGAAGGGCGACGCAATCAGGCCGAGCAGGAACGACGGCGACGAGACAACGCCGCCCAGTTCGATGCGGGTGGTCTGCGTCGCCTGGTCGGGCGTCACCTTCTTGACGCGCTTGACGGCGCGATTGGTCGTGTCGGCGGGATCGACCAGCAACACGCGATCGCCGGGCTTGAGCCCCACCTCGATGCCGTTGACGATGACCTCCCCCATGCCGGTCGTAACCGCCTGCGGGTAACTCGTGCGCAGCTTGATGGCGTTCCATGCGGCGCGCGCTTCGATCGCCTTGCTCGTCTCAAAGGTCTGGGGCAATTCATTGGGGCCGGGGATGCTCTGCACGCGCGTGGACGCGGGCACGGGTGCGCTCTCGGGCGAACCGGGCGTCGTCTCCACAGTGAAGGCCAGGTGGACGTTGGCTGCGACGCCGGGCTTGGGTTTGTAGCCGAGCAGGCGCGCCTGCTGCACCAGCGACAGCCGCTCGGTGGCCGTGCGCAGGTAGGCCTCGTGGGCGATGCGCTCCTGGTAGAAGGTGAGCACATCGTCGACGGCGGCGCAGGCGTGGAGCAGCGCGATGGTGGGATCGTCGTGGGCGCGGGTGCGCAGCGCGGCCAGGGCAGGGTGCGCCTTGCCGGCCATGCGCGCCTGCATGGACGCAACAAAGCGGCTGTAGGTGCCGACGCGGTAGTCGATGCGGCTCAGCCCGGGCGGGTTGTCCACGCAGACGGGCGTGGCGGCTGCCGTGCCCTCGCCGCAGCCGCACTCGTCGAGATCGCGCAGCGCAGGATCGTGACGCTTGCTCACTACTTGCCTCCCTTCATGGTCAGCCGCAATACGCCATGCTTGGCGAAATTGGGATCGTTTTCCAGGCGGGCGATCTCCAGCCGCCCCATTTCCAGCTTGCCGCTCTCCAGCCCGCTCGACGCGGGATTGTCCTGGCGCTGGAAGGTCGTCACCTTCACCCAGTCCACGCCGGGGATGGTCTCGGCCACCGCGTAGAGGCGGCTGAGATAGACCGTCTGGCCAAAGGTGAAGTTGTCGGGATGAAAGATGCCGGGCCGGCCATCCGGCAACACACTGCTGCTGAAGGCACGCAGGAGCGCCGCACGCACCTGGCTGCGGAAGTAGTCGGGCCGCACGCAGACATCCATCTCGACCTCCAGCGGCACGAAGGTCGGGGCATCCACCTCCAGGTCGTAGCCGGCCATGCGGTAGTGCTCCATGTGGCCGCGCAGATGTTCCTCGAAGGCCGCATCGACGGGGCGACCGCCTTTGCGATCCACCGTCAGGAATACCGTCGTCCAGCTACCGGTCCAGCGGAAGGTGGCGGCGGCGCGCTGCACGTCGGGATGGCGTTCGGCCACCGCAGCATAGTCGGCCGCGGTGACGGCGCGCTCCTGCTGGCGATAAGCGTAGGGCGCCGCGCGCCGTACCGCTGCGATGGATTCGGGATCGACGCCGCCCGCCGCCGGCAGCGGATTGCGCACGCTGCGGATCGCCTCCTGGGCGGTCACGATGTGAAAGATCGAGTCGGCGCCGACGTTGCCGGCCAGCCCGTTGCCCACGCGGTAGATGCCCCAGAAGGGCGTGCCGCCATTGGGGCGTTTGCCGAAGTGATCGTCGCCAAAGCGCAGCCAGGCGATCCCGTCGCTCTCCACTTCGGCGACGAACTCGCGGCTCTCGGCGCTGCTGTTGAGCAGATCACGCCGGGGCAGCCAGTGTGGCGCCTGCCCACCCTGCTGGTTCGAGAGGGTGATGGCCGGGACGGCGCGCTGCGGGTCGCCGGCCAGCGTGGCCGTCGCCGGCTGCGGATCGTAGACGTTGAGCTTGCCGGCCTCGTGGCGGATGACCAGGTTGACCGTGTCGCCACGCACGGCCCAGGTGTCGGCGGTACGCGCCACGACGGTGAGGCCGCCCACGACGATACGCCGCGCGCGAATCCCGATGTCGAGACGCCGCGGCAGCAGGCCGCCATCGAGCGCGGTTTGCAGGTCGGCGTCAAAATCCACGCCAAAGAGCGGCGCATAGGGCACGGCCTGGGTGAGCGGGCCGTTGGCCAGGCGCGGCCGGAAACGCGGCGGGACGGCTGCGGGCGCGGTCTCTTCACAGTGTCGCCCCGTCCGGGCGTAGAAAAAACGTACCTCCGGCACCTGGCCGAGATCCTCCTCGGGGAGCGTGAGTCCGTGGTCGGCCAGCACGATGTTGCCGCGGGCCACGCTGATGGCCGCGCCGCACGTTGTTTCGAGGTCAGGATCGGGCGGCACGTCGGCCGAAATCGTGAGCGCGAAGGGCAGCGCGTCCTCGCTGCGCCAGCGGATCAGCGTCACATCCTGGGCCGGGTTGGGCAGCAGATCCTGGAGGAACGCAACCTCGACCAGCCGGACGGCGCAGCGGTGGAGGGGATCGGCGTCGGCCGCCTGGCCGGTTTCCGGACCGCGTATCTCCTCCAGGATGAGGACATCGCCCTCGCGCAGCGTGGTGAGGTTGCCCGCCAGCGTGGCCTGGGTAGCGCCGCGCGGCAGACAGCAGTCGCCGTCGCCCCAGGTGTAGAAACAGATCTCGTTCTGCCCCTGGTAGAGGGTGGCGGCGTGCATGGTCTCGAAGATCACCGGTCCGGCGTTGAGCGCGGCGGCGTAGTCGGGCGAACCGTCGGCTAGACGCCGGGAGAGCCCGGCGACGCGCGTCATCACCTGCGTGCGGGCGTCGAGCGGCACGGGCTCGACAGGATCCAGTTCATCAGCCACGCGCAGGTGGAGCCACGTACGCGCGTTGCAGCCGTCATGCATGGCATAGTCCACCAGGCGGGCGTGGCGGCGCACCGAAACACGGCGGCGGGCAGTGTCGAGATAGGCCTCGGTCGCCACCGCATCCTGCTGATAGCTCTGGTAGTCGGCGACATAGGCCTTGAGATCGACGAGCGCCTGGAGCAGATCCGCCACGCTCTCTTCCTGCCACGCCGGGATGAGCGTAGCAAGATGATCGAGCATGAGCCCGCGGAAGCTGTTGAAGTCACGCGCCAGGTAGTTGAGGTCGGGCTCCGAGCGCACTTCGGGCGGACAGGCGCCGGCCTCGGCACAGTCGTAGTCGGTCGGACAGTTGACCTTGAACGAGAACTCGACCACCGAGAGCAGCGCATCGTAGCCGGCCGGCGGTGCGGACGCCGACGGCGACGCCACCAGGCGCAGGACGTAGGGCGCAAAGTCGCCCGCCCGATCCAGTTCGATGGTGAGAAGGTTGTCGCTGACGGCAAAACCGGTGATCTGGAAAGCGGTGACGCGTTCGCCCCCTTCCAGGCGCACATTGGCCGCGGTCAGCGAACCAGCGGCGATGGGCTTGACAAAGTGCACCAGGAGCGTGCGCTGGCGCTGTGAAACGGGATCGGCCGGGTCGTCGTCGACCTCCAGGAAGTCGATGCCGTTGAGCGCAACGCCTGGGTCGCGCACGGCGTTGCGCCGGCGCTCTTCGCAGCAAAAGAAGGTCATCATGCCGGCACACTCCGTTCGAACAGGTCGGCGCGACGCTCGCCGGTGCGGCGAACCACGTACTGCACGGCCACGCGCAGCGTCGAATCCTGGCTCTCGACCACGACGGACTCGACGGTGAGGTCATCGCTCAGCCACTGCTGCAGGGCGCCCTGCACCAGGAATTGCGTGGCCGTCGCCATTTCCGGGCTGTTGGGGGCAAAGAGCAATTGCAGCAGGCCGCTGCCGAAGTCGGGCCGGTTGACGCGCTCGCCGGGCGACGTGAAGAGCACCTGCTCGATCAGGTCGCGCACGTGGTCGTCGCGGCCGGTCTCGGCCGTGCGGCCGCGGGCGTCGATGCGGAAGGGAAAGTCGATATCCATCATGTACCTCGCACTCGGGTCTGGGTCGCCACCACGGTGGGCGGCCCCTGCGGAATCTGCTCCACACTCAGGCTGATGGCGCTGCTCGTCTGCAAGATGGCAGGCTGGCCGCCGATGCGCACGCGTACGGCCGGCGCGATCCAGCGCAGGGTCACGCACGGCTGCGGCTTCGTCCCCGCGCCGACCGGGATCTGAAATGGGCAGCCGGCCACGGTGAAGGTGTCGGCCATGGTGGCGACAAAGGCACCGCCTGCCCGCACCCGCGTGTTGCTGGAGACGATGCTCACCGAGCCGCCGTGCGGGCAGATCAACGATGCGGTGATGTTGACGAGGAAGCCGGCCATCAGATCACCTCCAGCGCGCCGTCGTTGACCGACACCTGCGGCCCGGTGAGCTTGATGGCGGCGCCCTGCCCGTTGGTGATCTCCAGGCCGAGCGCGGTCAGGCTGATCTTCATGCCGGTGGTCGTCTCGATGGTGATGCCGCCGGCGCCGGGCAGATCGTTGATCGTGATCGTGCCGGTGGACGTCTTGAGCACCTTCATCTCGGCCAGGGCCGGCGAGGCGGGTGCTTCGCCCGGTCCCCAGAAGCCGCCGGACCAGATGGGGTAGTCGGGATCGCCGCCCTCGAACTCCACCCAGACATTGGCGCCGGTCGGCGGGATGGCGAAGAAACCGACGCCGTTGCCGGCAAAGGGCGCGCAGGGCATGGCCCAGCTCAGGCTGCCGTCGCCGAGCACGGCCGGGCAGCTCACCTGGATGCGCCCCTGCTGCATGGGGTCGATGTTCTGCTCCACCTTGCCGCGGTATTTGCCATAGAAGAGTTGTCGTTGTGTCACGGGATCACCGCCGCTATCGTCGAGCCCAACCCCTCGCGGGTCAGGCTGAACTTCTGCTTGTAGTCACCGGCCCGGATGGTGTGGGTGACCTTCTGCACGTAGTAGAGGCCGTCGTAGCTGAGGCCGACGCCGCGCAGACCCACCAACCCGCGCGCGCGCAGCGGTGCGCCATAGGCTGCCGTGTTCAACTCGCCCTCGGCCTTGACCACATTGGTGGAGGCGTCGGTGACCGCCTGCGCCTGGGCCATGGCCTGGGCAACGGTCTGCCCGGACTGGGCACGGAAGCGTTCGACCCTGGCCACCGCCTTGTTGAGCAGCGCGTTGTCCAGCGCCAGCGGCGGCCGCGTGGAGAGAAAACTGAGCACCGGCAACTGTTGGTTCGACGTGCGATCCTGCACCGTGCCGCGCGTGGACGTCGCCTGGGCGGCATCGTTCTGGAAGTTGATGGTGGTGACGTTGGTCTCCGGCCCCAGGTCCACGTTGAGCGCCTTTTGCGGCACGCCGATGCGGACGGGCGGGCCCCAGTAGGCCGTGTTGGTGCCGATCACCGGGCCGGGCGTCACGTAGAAGACGTACGCGTGGCGCGTGGCCAGTTCGGTGAGGTAGGCCAGGTCGGTGGCCTGCTGCACAGGTACACGATCGATGGGCAGGGGTACGTCCAGGGCCAGCGGCGGAATCACCAGCGGGATCATGCCGTAGACGGCGTAGGTGGCGATGATCTTCATGGCGATGATGTTGTCGCTCTGCGCCGGATGCTCGGCCGACTTCTCCTCCTGATCCATCTTGAAGCTGATGTCCTCGCCGGTGAGCGTCAGCACGGCCGGCTCCGATCCCTGGGCGGGGGTCAACTGCTGGTTGGTGATAATGCCGTCCATGAGCACCGTGGGCAGCGGGCCAAAGGTAACGGAGATGATCGCGCGATGGCCGACGCGGAATTGCGGGTTGAGGAAGAGCGGGTAATCCATGAACGCGGCGCGGCTGCGCGTGCCCTTGAAGACGATCTGAAAGCCCGATCGCCCCTCGTCGCTGTGCGTCACTTCGATGCTCTCCAGGTTCGCCAACAGCGGCGGCGGCACGGGCAGCGGCACCGTGGGGCCGATCAGCAGGTTGACATGCAGGCCAAGCAGAGCCATGGCAGGAGTCCTTTGCAGAAAAGAGCGCTACGGCTGCGGCACCGGGACGCGCAGGCGCTGGCCGTCCGGCTCCACCAGGTCGAACGGGTTCATGGCATCGTTGGCATCGGCGATGCGCCAGAATTGCAGGGGATCGCCCAGCGTGCGGTGCGTGACGAGATCGAGCCGTTCGTGCTGCGCCACGACCACCTCGACCAGCAAGGGCATCTCGTCGCCGTGCGGCAGAAAACGACGGGCCACATAGACGATCTCGCGCCCGGTCGATGTCTCCACCGTGGCGGTCGGCAGCGTATAGTAGCGGCTGGTGTAGTCAAACATTGTTTCTCCTCCGATGTACCGGCGCGCTCGGGACCAGTCGGCCCGGCACGCTAAATCAGCTTCACGTTGCTGCCGACCACCGCGTTGAGGCTCCCCGTGGTGCCGGCGGTGGCGAGCGTCTCCTTGATGACCTGGTGCGAGAGGAAGAGCCCCCACGCCGGGTTGCTGGCGCCCACATCCGAGTAGGTCAGCACCTTCAGCCCCAGCGACACCTTGGCCCGGATGGGGCTGAGGCTGGGGTTGTGCGCGTCCTCGGTGACGCTGAACTCGGTGATGCGCACGGGCAGGATTCGGCGCTGCCCCCAGATAAAGAGCGTCAGCGGTGCAGCCGTCGGCACGACTTCGAGCGTGCCGATCTTGAGCAGACTTTCATTGCTCTTGATCGCATCGCTGCGCGGGTAGAGCAGGATCTCCAGCGCGGCCAGTTGCGGCAGGATGCCGGCATCGCCCGCCGTGGCATCGCCCTTCTCCAACTGGTCGGCGGCGTCGATCTCCACGTCGAGCTTGATGGTCTCCTCGGGCGCGCCCTTGAAGCGCGGCGGGTCGCCGGTCTTGCCCTCGTTCTCCTGAAACTGCGCCGTGAGCGAGCGCGTCAGCGTGTTGGGGTTGTACTGAAAGATCACCACGCGCGGCGTCGGGTTGGGCGGGTCGAGACTGACGATCGCACCTTTGAGCAGCTTGGGTGGAGAAAAGGTTGGCATGGTCTTTATCCTGT
>ERZ795053.6552-NODE-6552-length-11554-cov-8.933733_pt1 | contig 11554 bp, 4 predicted proteins | sample MGYA00375137_ERZ795053 | MGnify/ENA primary metagenome ERZ795053 (study PRJEB30182, sample SAMN05720284) | activated sludge metagenome | isolation source: Anaerobic digester | place: Hong Kong | collected 2014-12-17 ... | reverse complement strand
CGCGCCGCCCGGGATAATATCCGCCGCCCGATACCCGACCCATGCACGGCACGACTCGCCGCCCGGGATAATATCCGCCGCCCGATAGCCTATCAATGCGCGATCACGACGCGCCGCCCCGAGAAGGCTGTTCGTACCCAGGCCTCGCATACACGCGGAGGCGGGTGTCCAGGTGGCGGCGGCCCTCGCTTTGCGAGGGTCACGCCTCCTGGACAGGCCCTGCCGAGATGATATACGAGGCCTGAATAAACTCCCGAACATCAGGGCGGCGCGTCGTGGTAGATCCCGTCTCTTAGGCAGGACCCTCCGAGATGCTATACGAGGTTTGACTTAGATCCAGATCCGTCCCGGGGCGGCGCGTCGTGCGGATTCTTGACGAGCGCGGCTTCTGTCCCTACTCTAGGAGCCGCGCAGGCGCGCGATTCGGTCGGATTCGGAGGGGATATGCCAGGCAGGTGGTTCGCGAGCGATAATAACGCGGCGGCGCATCCGCGCGTGATGGAGGCGCTCGTACGCGCCAACGACGGGCACGCGGTCGGCTACGGCGACGACCCGCTCACGGCTACGGCCGAGGCGGCGGTCGGCTCGCTGTTCGGGCCGGGCGCCGTGGTGCGCTTCGTGCTCAACGGCACCGGGGCGAACGTCTACGCGCTCGGCTGCTTCGCCGGCCAGGGCGACGCTATCCTCTGTTCCGACTGCGCCCATATCCTGGTCGACGAGACCGGGGCGCCGACCTCGGTGCTCGGCTCGCAGCTCGTGCCGCTGGAGACGAGAGACGGCAAGATAGTCGCCGGCTCCCTCGTCGAGACGATACGCCTGTACGACGATATGCACAAGCCGAGGCCCGCGGCGCTGTCCCTGAGCCAGCCGACCGAGGTCGGCACCGTATACTCTCCGGCCGAGATCGCTGAGCTTGCCCGCGTCGCGCACGGCGTGGGGCTGGCGGTTCACGTCGACGGCGCCAGGCTGTCGAACGCCGCCGCCGCGCTCGGGCTCGGGCCGGCCGAGGCGTCCGGGTACCGTACGACCGACGGCTCGCGCGGGATCGACGCTGTCTGCTTCGGCGGCACCAAAAACGGCCTGATGTTCGGCGAGGCGGTGATCTTCTCGCCGGCGGCCGACCTGCCCGACACGGCCCGCCTCCGGAAGACGAGGCTTCAGCTCGCGAGCAAGATGCGATACATAGCGGCTCAGTTCGACGAGTACCTCAGGGACGGCCTGTGGCGCGACTGCGCGGAGGCCGCTAACCGCCGGGCAGCGGCCCTCGCCGCCGGCCTCGTCGACCGCGGCTATCCGCCCGAGTACCCGGTCGAGACGAACGGCGTCTTCGTGCGCCTGCCGCCGGCCGTCGTCGAGACGCTCCGCAGGAAGCGCTTCTTCTACGACTGGGAGGGCGGCGCGGTGCGCTGGATGGCCAGCTGGGACACGTCTGACGATGACGTCGCCGGCATGCTGGCCGACCTCGACGAGGCGCTCTCCGGCGCGGGCCTCCGGGGCGCCGGTCAGCCGTCTCGCTCGGGCGCGGGCGCCGGCGCGATCGTCGAGCCGCCCGAGGCGACGGCTGAGAAGGCCGCCGCGATGGCCGAGGGGCGGAGGCTCCTCTTATCCAACTGGGACAGGGTGGACGCGCTCAGGAGCCCGGAATCGCTCGGCCTGCCGGCGCCGCCCTTCGTCATCCCGGCGCCCGACGGCGCCGCCCTCGTCGCCCTGCCCGACCCCCTCGCATCCGGCCTCGGCGGACGGAGCTTCGCCGACTGCCAAGCCTCGCGCCGCTCGAGGCGCAAATACCTCCCGGAGCCCCTGAGCCTCGACGAGCTGTCGTTCATGGTCTGGTCCTGCGCCGGCGTCAAGTCTATCAAGAACGGCAACGCCTTCCGCGTCGTGCCGTCCGGCGGCTGCAGGCATCCCCTCGACCTGATCGTCTACGCGCGACGCGTCGACGGGCTGGCACCCGGCCTGTACCGCCACATGGCGACCGACCGATCGCTGGCGCTCCTTCGGCCGGCGTCGGTCGTGCCAGGAGCTGATCCGGAGAGGAACGGCTTCCTGTCGCTCGACGGGGAGATGGACGCGGCCCTATCAGGCCAGCTATGGAACTGCGCCGCGGCCTTCGTCTGGACGGCGGTGCCGTACCGCACCGAGTGGCGCTATACGGTCGCGGCGGCCAAGACCCTGCTCCTCGACGCGGGTCACGCGTGCCAGGCCCTATACGGCGCCTGCGAGGCCCTGGGCCTCGGGATCTGCGCCCAGGCGGCCTACGACCAGGAAAAGCTGGACGCGGCGCTCGGCGTAGACGGCGTCGACGAGGCGGCCGTGTACGTAGCGTCGATCGGCCGGGTCGCCGCGCGCTAGAACGCCAGCTCCCGCTGCCCGCCGCCATGGCCGCCCTCGCCGAACGCGTCGAGCGACACGGACAGGCCCGAGGCCGCGAGCGACCTGGCTATCGGGAGGAGCTGCTTGCTTTCGTAGTGGCGGTAGTCGGGGCGCGGATCGCCCGGCCCCGACGAGCCGTAGGCTTCCGGGTCGACCGGCGCGGGACCGTCTGCCGTGATCACGTACGACACGGCGCCGCGGCCGGTGATGCCGGCCAGCCGCGCCGCCTTGACCTGGGGCGGCGTGCTCTTGACGTAGGCGGATGCGGCGCGTCGTAGGATCCGCGTATAGACGAGCCTGGCGTCGAGCTCGCCGCGTCCGAGCGCGGCCAGCGTCGAGGCGATATAGTCGCCCGTCGCCGCCTCGCCGGAGCCGGAGAAGGCCAGCTCGAGCAGCCTGAGCTGGAACTCGCGAGCCAGCGGCGTCCAGTCGGACCTGACCGCCTCCATGCCCTTGACGTCGACCCTGTCGCCGTCGCGGCCGCGCAGCAGCCCGGCGTAGCCCTTTCCCCGACCGCGGGAGGATACTCCGTCGTCTTCGGCCGTCTCGGCGACGCGCAGCGGCGGGATAACGAAGCGGGCGTAGGCCTTGTCGAAGCGCAGCTCGAGCCTCGAGGCGAGCCCGTACTCCCGTTCGGCCATCGATGAAAGCTCCTCGTTGACTAAGCGGCACAGCCTATCGCCCTCGCGCCGGTAGTCGTCGTGGCTAGCGTCCGGCCCGAGGCCCGTGTTGACGAACAGCGAGTCCGTGTCGCCGTAGATCACCGCCCGCCCCTCGCGCTCTATGCGCGCCTTGGCCCGCAGGAGGACGAGCCTGCCGAACGAGGTGATCGCTCCCGCCAGCTCGGTACGGGCGTAGCGGCAGGAGTCGGTACCGAGGACGCCGTAGAACGAGTTCATCAGGATCTTGTAGACGTAGGAGCCGGTCGCGTCGCCGTCCGCCATCGCGAGCTCGCGCCTGGCCATGTAGGCGTCGACGAGGGCGGGCAGCGGCCAGCGCTCCCCGGGCGGCTCGCGGGCGAAGCGGGCGCCGTTCGGCGCGACGACGTCGTCGGGCCGGCCCGAGCGTTCGTAGGCGAGCGGGTCGACGCAGAAGGTGCGCATCACCGACGGGTAGAGGCTCTTGAAGTCGAGCACGACGACGCCATCGCGGTAGCCGGCCTCCGCCGGCAGCACCGTGCCGCCGGCCGCTCCGGAGACCCGCCGCCCCGCTTCGAACGGCGGCGGCGCTACCGATCGCTCGCGGAGCGCCTGGCCGTAGGCCCGCTCGAAGGCGGCGACGCTCGTCCAGGCCCGTTCGAGGCCGACGCCGACCAGTGCCGCCCTGGCGACCGTCAGCGCGAAGAGGCCCGTGCGGCCTAGGACCTGCGGCACGAGCTCGGCGTCGAGCGCGGCGTAGTCGGCGAAGGCCGCCGGGTCGTCGCGGTAGACGCGGTCGAGCCAGTCGAGCTTGGCCCGGCCGCGCAGGGCCGAGCCCTTGCCCTGCCCGAGCGCCCGGCGCGCGACCGTCTCGAGGCTGTAGTCTTCGTAGCGCTCGGGCCCGGAGCGCGCGACGCGCATCGCGTCGATGACCTGGCGGCCGGGCACCACGGCCGTGGCGGTCCGGCCGCGTCCCTTGGGCAGTACCCTCGCGCCGTCGCTCGAGCGGCCTATGTCGAGGGCCATGCCGTTGGCCTCGGCCCGCTCGACGAGCCGGGCCAGGTCGAAGTCGACGACGTTCCAGCCGGTCAGCACGTCGGGGTCGAGGGCCAGGACGCGCTCCGACAGCGAGCGGATCAGGGACGCCTCGTCGGGGCGGCCGATAGCCTCGTAGCCCTGAGCAGGTCCGGCCGCGAGGCCGGCGGCGCCAGGCGCCGCGACGACGATCACTATCGTCGACCCTTCCCTAGGAACGAGCCTGCCCTCGGACGGAGACCAATCGGCCATGGCCAGGCTCGCCGCGCGGACGGAACGGTCCGACTCGTCGGTCTCGATGTCCAGGGACAGGACCGATAGCGGCGCGGAGGCGTCGGGGGCCGCCTCGACTGCGGCGTCGGCCAGCACGAGGCCGACGCGTCGGCCCGGCCGCTCGTCGCCGGAGACGCGGACGCCGAGGGCCAGGCCGAGGTCGGCGCGGTATAGGTCGGCGATCGAGCCGGAGCCGTGGACCGTCGCGCCGGCCCGCTCAAGCGCCGCGACGGCGTCCCGGTAGGCCCCGAAGCCCGGAGCGGTCCACGCGACGAGCTCGCGCCCGTCGATCGCCTCGAGCCCGCAGGTCTCGAAGCGGTACCCGCCGAAGCGGGGCTGGGCGGACGCGGCGTCCGTTGCGGAGAGGTAGACGGCGGGCCGCCACGACGAGTCCTCCGCGGCGAAGGACCGCCCGTCGTCGAGCCTGCCTACGACGAAGACGCGGTCGCGGCGGTAGTCGGCGTAGACGTGCGCCGCCACGCCCCTGAGCCAGGGTCCCCGTCTTCCATCCATCATGCGTTTAGGCTATCATGGACTGACATACCAGAGCCAGAAGGAAACGCCATGCCCGTACCCGTATACTACCTCGACGCCCGCTCCAGGAACGCCAGGACCAGCTCCGTGGCCAAGATCCGGACGCTCTTGGCCAAGCTGGCCGAGACCGCTCCCGACGCCGTCCGTAAGGACGACCTATGCGCCGTCAAGATACACTTCGGCGAGCTCGGTAACGACGCGTACATCAGCCCCGTCTTCGCGCGGGCGGCCGCCGACGCGGCCCTGGCCAGAGGCGCCAAGCCCTTCTTCACCGACACGAACACCCTGTACTCGGGCTCGCGCTCGAACGCGATCGACCACCTGAACACCGCGATAGCCCACGGCTTCGTGCCCGAGGTCTGCGGAGCCCCGGTCGTCATAGCCGACGGCCTCAAGGGCGACGACTGGCGCGAGGTTCCCTTCCCGCCGGAGGCCGCCACGGCCTCCAGGCTCAAGTCCGCCAAGATAGCCGGCGGCGTCCTCGCCGCCGACAGCATGATCGTACTGTCCCACGTGAAGGGCCACGAGATGGCCGGCTTCGGAGGGGCGATCAAGAACCTCGCGATGGGCTGCGCCCCGTTCATAGGCAAGCGCGAGCAGCACTGCGTCAAGTTCCAGGTGAACCGGGAACGCTGCGTCGCCTGCGGCCAGTGCGCTTCCGTCTGCCCGACCGGCGCCGCGACGCTCGCCAAGGACAAGGGCTCGAAGGCGACGATAGACCAGGAGGCCTGCATAGGCTGCGGTGAGTGCATGACCGTCTGCGCGCCCAAGGCGATAGGCATGGACTGGGACGTGGGGATCGAGGAGTTCACCGAGAAGATGACCGAGTACGCCCTCGGCGCCGTGCTCGACAAGCGGCCCGCGCCCGACCGCCCCGGCAGGCTATGGTTCGTCAGCATAGTCCAGAAGGTCGTGCCGCTCTGCGACTGCGTCCCGTGGAACGACGCGCCGGTCGTGCCGGACATCGGCTTCCTGGCGTCGACCGACCCGGTCGCGATCGACCAGGCCGCCTTCGACCTCGTCAAGGCCGCCCCCGTCTGGCCCGGCTCCGTCCTCGACGGCAAGGCCGGTCCCGGCGACGACAAATTCACCGCGATGCACCCCGAGACACGTAGCGAGCTCCAGATGGCCCACGGCGAGAAGATAGGCCTCGGATCGCGCGACTACCGGCTCGTCAGGCTGTAAGCCCGCGGCCCCGAGTGAACGGAACGGGAAGCGGCGCCGATAATGAGGTATAGTATGGGTATGCGCCGCCGTTCCCGAGCGATCATAGCGATAAGCGCCTCGCTCTCCTGCCTGACGGCCCTGTCGTCGTGCGACTGGATCTCGAGCCTCTTCCCCGAGTCGTTCGGGCCCGAGTACGACGATACGACGACGAACTACATCGCGGCCCATAGCCTGTCCGCCCCGCCGCTGGCCTCGGACCAAGGCTCGACGATAGGCCTGGACAGCCCGGCGATCTGGGACTGGGCCTGGCGCGGCGTCTCCGGGAACTCGTTCCAGTATATGACGCTCGCCGATGAGGGCACGGTAGGGACGGCAGTCGCGTCAGGCGGCTACACCCTGGACGCCGACGAGAGCGTCTGGCGACTCGAGCTGGTCAACCTGGCGGGGGATCCGTACCTGGAAGGACAATCCATTGGATCGACTCCGTCCGGGTGGATAATAGAGGACCTTGCCGATCCGACTACTACGCCTCAAGCCGTGGTAATCGCCGCTAACGCTCTATCCCATGGCCGATCCATACAATTAGTCGCTACAGGGAATGACTGGGCTGGATTCGACCCGAACGTTACGGGCTTCATCCTCGACGATCCGACATTGCTCAGGACTACGGAATACGTGCTTCGCGCCTTCTCAACAAAGGCTACGATTACCTATCTAATCGATGACGCGTCCGGTTCAGAGAGCTTCGATGGGGCTCCTTCCTCCTCGCTATATAATGCTCGCCATAGATTTTCGGAGTTCCGCGTAGTATCAGCGGATACGCGTTTCATGACGGCAGGTGCATCTGGTAGCCAGGACATCAATCTCGACGACCTGCGCTTCACTCGGTCGGACCTCGGGGAGGGCGCCAGGCTCAGGCTCATCCTCAGGCCGTCGGATACGATTCCGACCCTCGTGGCAGGCAAGTACGAGTTCTCCGTCTGGGCGAGGTGGCCGGACGACGCGCTACCGTACGACTCGACGTCTAGAACGCAGAATGGCTTCTACGAGGCGCGGTTCGCCGCCAGGAAGCTGACTCTCAGGATCATACAGACCGGCTTCCTGGTCGACCGCGATACGCCGGTGAAATTCCAGGAGAGCTTCGACGTCGGCTCGGACTGGACGAGGCTCGCCCTGCGCATGGACGGCGGGAACCTCGACCGCTTCGACGAGTCGTCGTCCGAGGCGGTCATCGAGCTGGCGATCTTCCCGTACGACGACCAGGACATGGACTGCGGCTCGGCGCTGATAGCCGCGCCAAGCCTGCGCTTCTTCAAGGACGGCTATCCGGACTGATCGAGGCTGTCCCGAGGCCGTCGATACGATTCGGACGCCGTCGGCGCGGCCGAGTCGTTCCCCGCCGCCCGCCGTCGTCCGGCCCGCCTAATTCTTAACCACCATAACCTTGCGGATCTCGTCGATGTCCGGCCCGACCACGCGTACGAAGTAGATGCCGCGCGCCACCGGGTTGCCGCCCGCGTTCGTGCCGTCCCAGGTCATCGTGTAGCTGCCCGCGGCGAGCCTGCCCCGATGGAGGGAGCGCACGACGTCGCCGTCGAGGGTGAACACGAGCACCGTCACCTGGCCGCCCCTCGCCAGGTCGACCTGGACCGCCGCGCGCTCGCCGCTCGTCGAGTCTATCACGTTGTTCAGTATCGTGACGCCGCCGCGCTGCTTGACGATGTCCTGCACCTTGTAGCGCCATAGGTCGAACTGCCGCGGGTCGCCCGGCGTCGAGTTCCTGGCTATCCAGAGGTTGCCCATCCGGAACAGGAAGCCGACCTCGGCCCCGCTCGCGACCTCGGGATCGGAGGCGGGCACGAGGAAGTTCCTGGACAGGCCGTCGGCCGAGGTCGTGAACGGCGAGACGAGCCTGGCCTCGCCGTCCGCCTCGAGGTTGAAGCCGGATAGGTAGACGGGGAGCCAGAAGGGGCCGAGCGAGTCGAGCCGCCCGGTGACGCCTATCGTCGAGGCGTAATCGTCGGACGGCGCCACGTCGTAGTACATCGACAGGGCCGTCGAGGAAGATACGGAACCGGATAGGTCGAGGCTCGTGAATATCGTCGTGTCCATATCGTAGAGCCGTCCCGATCCGTCGAAGGTCCGGAGCAGGCCGAGGGCGCCCGCGGCGAGAGCTCCCTCGGCCGTCGTCTGGTCGCCGACGTGCACGCCGTCCGAGGCGCCGAGGACCGTGACGGGGCCTACCGCGACGTCGACCGCCCTCCTGAGCACGGACGGGTCGGCGTAATTGCTGCCTCGGTCCATGACCAGGGCGCCGAGCGCGATGCGCGCGTCGAGCGCGAAGGCGGTGGTGACCGGTTCAGTCAGGTCGAGCCATAGCTCGCTGACGGGGCCGCTCGGCGTTATGAGCTGGACCCCCGAGACGGAGGTAGCCGTCCCGCTCAGCGAGAAGTCGGCGGCCACGAAGGCGCGGGTGCCGTCGTGCCAGACCGGCTCGGTGAACTGCAGGTATATCCTGCTGGATCCGACCTCGGCGCTGACGAAGCGCACCTTCGGCGGCAGCTTCTCGGCGCAGAGGCTAGGGGCGTAGCTCGGGAGGAGGTTCCCGGCCGCGTCGGTGACGAGGGCCGAGGCCTGCGCGTACTGGAACAGCAGCTGGCTCCTGGCGGTCCAAACGGGGTTGATCGGAAAGACGGGGTCCATGCGCAGGAGCCCGTCGTCCACCACGTCGACCGCGGCGCCGGTGAAGGCGGTGCTGATCACCTGCGTGTCGAGGGCCGTGGCGCCGTAGCGGAACACGGTCTCGGCGTCGGCGTCCCTGAACGACCAGCCCGGTATCCCGGCGGCCATGCCGCCGTCTATCGCGTTCGCGTAGTAGAACGACGAGTCGCGCATGAACTCGGTGAACTGCAGCTCGAAGCTATCGATTTCTGATCCGCTCGCCAGCGGCACCACGTCGAAGTAGCCGGTTCCGGCGCCTATAAGCGCCTCGGCTACCGCGGGCGGCGTAACGTCCCAGCCGACGACGTCGGCGGTACCCGCGTCGGAGTCGACGTCTACGGAATCCTGGATGACGCTTATCACCGCCTTAGCGTACCCTTCGGCGACGGTCGGCTCGAGCGGGTTGCCGGCGGCGTCTACGATGTTAGCGTTGCCGAGAGCGGTCACGGCGCCGGCCGGAGCGGTCGGCGACGACGGGAAGTAGCCGGGCCAGAAGCGTATGGCGTTCGCGAGGAACGACCAGCCGGCGACCGAGACGTAGAGGCCGTGCTCGCCGTAGGCGTTCGGCGCGTCTCGGTACATGCCGTTGACGGTCTCGGGCGTCGCCGCGGCGTCGAGCCCGCTCGCGCTGTCGGTCCTGGCGGCTATCGTGACGTTCCATCCGCCGAAGTCGGCGTAGCCTTCGAGCCTATCGCCGGACAGGGCGCCGCCCCACTCGCCCGCCCCGAAGCTGGCCATGCTCGCGACGTTCGCCGCGTCTACGGCGAGGCCGCCGATGACGACCGGCTCGGAATAGCGGAGCTGGATGTAGTTGCGCCCGTTCCACTCATCCTGGAGGTCAGGGCTCGCCGGATGATCGATCGCGTCCTGGCCGATCTCGACCGAGACGAGGACGGGTCGGCACTCGTCAGCGAAGGTTCCGACGCCCGCGAGGCCGTCGTACGGCTGGGTATTCGCCGCTACGGTATTACCGTAGTTGCGGACGAAGGCCTTGCCCGCGGCGGCGCGCAGCAGGCCGAGCGGCATGGTTAGGTCCGGGACGGTCGTCCGCGGGTTTCCGTCCCGGTCGGTACTCAGGGCCGCGCCGGGGGAAGTCCCGGTCGCGTCGGTGTTCCAGCTGGTAAGGCTAGTCTGGATGTAGAAGGTGCCGATATCGTCGACGGTGTCCGTCGAGATCGTGCATTCAGGGTCCGTATAGGCGCCGGCGAAGGCGGTAGCGCCGGCGTTCGTGAGCGCGTTGACGATGAGCGTATCGATCTCGCCGTTCGAATTCTCTATAGCCTGGTCGAAGGTAAGCCGGAGCACGTCGTCGTAGACCGTCTCGACGGAGATGATGCGCGGCGCGTCCGTGTTCCAACCGACGCTCGTACCGCCCACGTCGTGGTGCGTGCCGCCATCCGGGGCGCCTGCCGAGGCGGCGGCCGCCGCGACGGAACGGCCCGCGGCCACGGAGTTGGACACGGTCATATTGAACGCTACGGCGTACGGCAGTCCCCATTGCCCGGCGGTCACGGCGGCCGCGGCGTTGTAGGCCGGCCCCGACGCGGTACCCGCCGGCAGGTTGAGCGTCCAGGCGGCGAGCGCCGTCATATTCGCGCCGTTGACGTAGAAGTTGCCGACGTTATTCGAGTCGGAGTCGACGGTGATGATAGCGCCGCCTAGGTCCTCGAAGGCCGCGCCGAAGGCGCTCGGAGCCAAGACGCCGACCGGGGCGGTCCCTCCGCCCGGTACGTACGCCAGGGCCGTGCTCGCCCAGTACGCGAAACGGGTATCAGCTCCGTCGTAATCTGGGTCGTTAGCCGAATACGTTCCGCCGAACGCCACGAAGTCCCTGGTCGTCGACAACGTTACGCCGTTGGCAATTTCGAGGTTGCCTCGGAAGTAATAGAAATTCCTGCACGACAGGTCGCCGTTCAGCGTTATGGCAGTCGGCGTGGCTATCGCCGCGTCGACATATATATCCACGGCGGTCAGAGTCACGGTCGCGTTGAAGGTAATGTTTCCCGTCGATCGTACGACCAGGTGCTGGTTGCTTCCGACGGACGCATTGATTATATAGGCCCCGGCGCCGGCTAACGACACCATCGACCCGCTCAGCGTCAGCGCGTCAGTGCCGTCCGAACCGAAGGTCGTGGCTCCTGCCGACGCGTAGACGAGCCCGTCGAGTACGACCGAGTTCTGGTAGTCGCTCGGCGTGGCCGAGCCGTTCACCGTCACGTCGGCCCGATAGGTGATCGTGCCGGCGCCCGTCTGCGTGATACCCTGCGCCGTCGTCACGGTACTCGCGAACTCGACCGTGCCAGCGCCGGCCTGGATAAGGCTCGCGCCCGTATTGTCGCCTATCAGGCCGACCGCCGCGTTGAAGGTCTTCGTCCCGCCGCCCGATAGCGTCAGGTCGAACAGCCCCGAGACGGCCGCGTTCACCGTGTACGAGCCGGCTCCGCCCAGCGTCACGTCGCTCGTGCTCAGCGTCAGCGCGTCGGATGCGTCGGAGCCGAAGATCGTGGCTCCGGCGGACGCGTACACGAGCCCGTCGAGCACCACCGAGTTCTGATACGCGCTCGGCGTGCCCGAGCCGTTCACCGTCACGTTATCGCGGTACGTGATCGTTCCCGTGCCGCTCTGCGTTATGCCCTGCGCCGTCGTCACGGTACTCGCGAACTCGACCGTGCCAGCGCCGGCCTGGATAAGGCTCGCGCCCGTATTGTCGCCTATCAGGCCGACCGCCGCGTTGAAGGTCTTCGTCCCGCCGCCCGATAGCGTCAGGTCGAACAGCCCCGAGACGGCCGCGTTCACCGTGTACGCGCCGGCTC
>ERZ795053.6551-NODE-6551-length-11555-cov-3.532000_pt1 | contig 11555 bp, 10 predicted proteins | sample MGYA00375137_ERZ795053 | MGnify/ENA primary metagenome ERZ795053 (study PRJEB30182, sample SAMN05720284) | activated sludge metagenome | isolation source: Anaerobic digester | place: Hong Kong | collected 2014-12-17 ... | reverse complement strand
TTGATAAATCCTTGTTTATCACATTTTTAGTATTATTTGTAAAATACCAAACCTCAAAGAAAAAAATCTTTCAAAAAAGGGATTTTCTGTTTTTCATTCCCAATTTACTGTTTTTCATTATCGAGATTTTAGAAAGGGTATTTTCTGAAGGAATTCTGGCTATTGATATCCCAGAAATTATTATTGAATCTTCATTTTTACTGTACCTTCTCTATGCATCAATTCTCATTTTACGTGATAAATCACAAAAGTGGATGCTCTTTTTTATTATTCCTCTTATACTTCTCATAGGTAGTGTAATTCTCAATGAGATCAACTATTGGTTGAGATATGAGGAATTACCCATTTATAAAAATCATGTTCATTTTGGAAGTTATTCTATTGTAATCATTGCGTTTCTTTTTTACATGATTACTTTTAAATTGGTCATTTCTCCCAAAAAGCTCCTTTCTGACAGCGATTCAGGGAAATACAAAAACTCTGCTTTGAATGAGTCGCAAATTAAAACCCTCACGAGCGGATTGAAGCAATTAATGGAAGAAGGCCATGCCTATAAAGATTCTGAGTTATCCTTACAAAAAATAGCTGATAGCATGTCTGTTCCCAGAGCCTATATTTCCGAAGTCCTCAATAACCATATGGGCACGAGTTTCCAGGATTACATTAATTCCTACCGAGTCTCCGCCTTTATTAAAAGTCTTGAGGAAGAGCGTTTTTCCAACTACACACTATTGGGTATTGCCGAAGAAGTAGGTTTTAAATCCAAAGCTACATTCAACACGGCTTTCAAAAAGTTTAAAGGCATCACCCCTTCAGAATATAAGAAGAACCTTAAAAAGTAAGTTAGTTCAAAATAATTTTACCGAACTTCTTGTCTTCAATTTAAACTCAAAAACACACGTTCTTTGATTAATAATTTAAATTATTAATGCAAAGATTTTTTTTAAAGAATAGGTATGCACCTTTAATGAGTTTTGGAATATTCTTTCTGGTAGCCTCTCTGTTAATTAGACTCGTTCTATTCATTTGGAGTTTTCCTGACAACAATCATGGCCTTGGGCAAACGCTCTATACTTTTCTGACAGGTTTCTTTTTTGATTTAGGCACACTATCGTTTTTTGTTTTTCCCTATGCTTTCTATCTTTTGATTTTTCCAAAGAAATGGAATGGAACTCTTACTGATAAGATCCTTACCTACTTCTTCATGGGGTTTATGGTGTTTGTTGCGTTATTTTCATTCTTGGCAGAGCTTGCTTTTTGGGACGAATTTAAATGCAGGTTCAATTTTATAGCCGTAGATTATCTTATTTACACATATGAAGTTGTAAAAAATATAAACGAATCCTATCCTTTACCCATTTTACTGGGAGGGATCTTTTTGCTTATTGCTCTTTACTTTTTCATTCATTTCAAAAAAGGTATTTTCAAAGAAGCTTTTAAAAGCAGTACGAACCTAAAAACCCGTTTCTCAACCTCCTTGCTTTTACTTGTCATAGCCTTGGCTTACTATTGGTTTGTGAGTAATAAAGATGCCGAACGGTTTGACAACAGGTACAACAACGAGCTGGCCAAATCAGGTATTTATTCGTTCTTTTCGGCATTCAAAAATAATGAACTATCCTACCTACAATTTTATAATAGTCTTAGCAATGACGAAGCTTTTAGCATAACCCAAAAGCTTGTAGTTAAGCCTTCGGATAGTTTGCTTGGTGATTCATTCTCAATAAAACGCTTCGTCAAAAATCAGGATAGTTTAAACCAAAGCATCAAACCTAATGTGATACTCATTTGCGTAGAGAGCTTGAGCGGAAAGCTTCTAAATAGCTTGGGTGGAGATTACAACATAACCCCATTTCTTGACAGCCTGGCACAAGAAAGCATTTTCTTTGAAAATCTTTACGCCACTGGTACTAGAACCGTGAGAGGTATGGAGGCTTTAATGCTTTCGGTTCCACCAACACCTGGAAGAAGTATTATCAAAAGGACAAACAGCGACCATTTATTTACCATAGGGAATGTTTTTGCCGAAAAGGGCTATAAGAATACTTTTTTTTATGGCGGCGATGGGTATTTTGATAACATGAACTATTTTTTTGGCAGTAGTGGTTTTAATATAGTTGACAGAAGTAGAGGTTTTTTTGAAGAAGAATCCATCAGCACCCAGCACCAAAGCATCCAAGATAACGAGGTGAGTTTTGAAAATGCGTGGGGAGTTTGCGATGAGGATCTATACAACAAAGTAATGACCGAAGCAGATAAAAACTTCGTTTCTAAAACGCCTTTTTTTGATTTTGTTATGACAACCTCCAATCACAAACCATTTACCTATCCTGATGGGAAAGTTGATATTCCCTCTGGAAAAAACAGAGCTGGGGCAGTGAAATATACAGATTATGCCCTAAAAGAGTTCTTCAATAAAGCTCGAAACAAACCTTGGTTTGAACATACCGTTTTCATTATTGTATCCGATCATTGTGCCAGCAGTGCGGGGCGTTGGGCCATTGATGTAGATAAATATCAAATCGTGGGAATGATCTACAATTTCCCTAATAAAGATCCCATGAAAGTAAGTGCCCTAGCTTCTCAAATAGATGTTCTCCCAACATTATTTGGTCTGCTAAACTGGGTTTACAAGTCCAATTTCTATGGCCAGAATATCTTAGAAACACCTGTGTTGGAACAACGTGCCTTGTTGGGAAATTACAGGAAATTAGGGTATATGGATTCCGCTCATAAACTAACTATTCTAAGTGAGCAAAAACAAAGCAATCAGTTTTTTTGGCAACAAGAAACAGACAGTTTGCTTCCGCAACCCACTGATTCCTTGAATTTAAAAAAGGCCATATCGCTTTATCAAACAGCTGATTATTTATACCATGAAGGCAAACTTAAGTTAGACTAATTGAAACATATTCATTTTATAATAAATCCTATCTCTGGATCAGGGCAAAATAACATTGACCTCAATTTTCTCTCAGATAACTTTCCAAGAGACAGCTATGATTTAAAAATTAAATATACAACCCATAAATTCCACGCCGTACAACTAAGTAAAGACTCTATAGAGGAAGGTGCTGATATTATTGTGGCTTGTGGTGGAGATGGCACTATCAATGAAGTCTCGTCAAGTTTGGTGCATTCCAAGGTAGCTTTAGGTATTATCCCAATGGGTTCTGGAAATGGTCTGGCAAATCACCTAAAAATACCTCAAGATCTCAAAAAAGCTATTGCCTTGATTAAAAATGAAAGTTATACTTTTATAGATGTTGGCCAGTGTAACGACTTCTATTTTTTCAGTAATTGTGGTTGGGGATTTGATTCGGAAGTCTTGAAGGTTTATGAAAACTCAGGTAGCAGAAAGTTTAGTTCCTATTTTCTGTCAACCATAAGAGCATTTAAAGCTTACCGTTATGAATTCATTTCAAAAGTCTCTTATGAGAATCATATTTTTTCCTGCAAACCCTTTATGCTTTTTGTTTCAAATTCCAATCAAATGGGGTATGGTGTTGGTTTAACACCAACTGCCAAATTGAATGATGGTTTATTGGATCTTGTGGTGATACCTGAATTACCCAAAAGAAAAATCATGCTATTGGGACTGAAAATATTGTTTAAGCAACACAAAAAAATCAAAAAGTTTCTTCAACTAAAAATAAAGTCTATAGAAACTGAGTTTTTGATTTCCAACCCAAGTTTTTTCCAAATAGATGGTGAAATTAAACCCTTTGAAACCAATAAGGCAAGCGTTAAAGTTCTGGAAAAGGCCTTGAAAGTTATTGTAAAAGCCTAAAGAAAGTTTTCTTATACCAAGCTACTTGTTTTTTAACCCCCTCAATAAGAGTGGTTTGCGGATTGTAATTAAGCAATTTCTTGGCTTTGTCTATGTTAGCCTTGGTTCTTAATTGATCTCCAGCTCTGGCCGGAACTTTATTGATTTTAAGCTTCATACCCAACACTTTTTCCACCGCATCAATACCTTCTTGTGTGGTGTGTTCTACTTCGGTGCCTAGATTAATGACTTCCCCATCAACAGCTTCTTCCTTACCAAGCACACTTATGACGCCATCAACAATATCATCAACATAGGTAAAACTACGCAAGTGCTTCTCGCTACCTTCATATAAAGGAAAAGCTTCATTATTAAAAGCACAAGCAATAAGTTTGGTATACATTTTTTCAGGTCGTTCCCTTGGCCCAAATACCGAATACAAGCGCAACGAGCAAGCTTTTAATTGTTTTTCCCTGCTCTTTTGAAGAACTAGCTGCTCGGCGGCCAATTTAGTAACACCATAATGCGACGCTGGCTTGGGTGCCTTATCTTCAGGATATGTGGCTTCCAGACCATAAATAGACGACGTTGCAATATTTACAAACAATTTCAAGTCTGTTAGTCCCAAAGCAAAATCCAAAAGATTCTTTGTCGCAATAATATTATTTGAGAAATAATCTTCAAAAGATGAAGTTGCCGAAATACCAGGTTGAGCAGCATAATGTATAATATAACCAAGATCATGAGGGAGAATCTCATTGAGAGCATCAGTTCTTAAATCGGCATTAATAATATCAACACCTATAGAATTTAAGGCTTTTTCGTTTAGCTTTTTTAATTCCAGACTGTAATAAGGCGAGAAATTATCCAAACCAACAACCTCGTATCCCAAGGTTTTTAAACGCTCACAAGTATGCGAAGCGATAAAACCGGCTGCTCCAGTAACTAGTATTTTCATTTTTGAGTATCTCTTACAAAGAAACATTTTTTTTGGTAAAGAAATTGTATTCTTTAAAAAAGAATACCTTTGCTGAAATAACAGTTTTTGTATGCAATACCAATTTACCATTGTTATCCCTGTTTATAATGAAGAAGATAACCTGAAACGGGTTGAAACAGAACTGACGAACTACTTAACTATTGCATCCAGAAAAGCCAAAGTTTTGTTTGTCAATGATGGTTCCAAGGACAAAAGTCAGGAACTCATTGAAGAAATTTGCACCCGGAATCCTGACTTCACTTATATAAGTTTTAAGAAAAATGCTGGGCTAAGTGCCGCAATAAAAGCTGGTTTTGACCATGCTGATACTGAATTGATTGGGTATATTGATTCTGATTTACAAACGACTCCTGAAGATTTCAATTTGCTTCTGGAACACATAGATGAGTATGATTTGGTAACCGGTGTCCGGGCCAATCGCAAAGATAGTTTTGTAAAAAACATGTCTTCTAAAATTGCCAATGGTATCCGAAGAGCTTTTACCCATGATGGTATGGACGATACAGGCTGCCCACTAAAAGTAATCAAAGCCTCATATGCCAAACGCATTCCCATGTTTAAAGGATTGCATCGCTTTCTCCCTGCCATGATTCTTCTCCAAGACGGCAAAATAACCCAAATTCCTGTGCAACATTTCCCTCGTATTGCAGGAACGGCCAAGTTTGGCCTTTGGAATCGATTGCTAGGCCCGTTAATGGATTGCTTTGCCTACTTATGGATGAAAAAGAAGTACATTAATTACGAAGTGGCCAAAAAGAGTTCATGAACAACTGGATCGTTTTTACGGTAGGTTTTATTGCTCAGACATTATTCTCCTCACGATTAATCATCCAATGGATTACGTCTGAAAAGCAGCGTAAGGTTATTACCCCTAGCCTGTTTTGGGTATTGAGCCTGATTGCTTCATTTCTTTTGTTTATCTATGGTTATCTAAGGGAAGATTTTGCAATAATGTTAGGACAAGCCCTTACCTATTTTATCTACATTAGAAATTTGCAGTTACAAAACCAATGGCAAAAAATACACGTGGTTTTGCAATGGCTCATCTTGTTAATCCCCACATTTGTAGTTATTTATTATTTTAACAATAACACCATAGACGTCACACTATTGTTCAAGAATGAAAAAATCCCACTTTGGTTGCTGGTGCTGGGCATTATATCGCAGATGGTTTTCACCTTACGGTTTATCTACCAATGGATTTATTCTGAAAGGGCAAAAGAATCCATCCTACCCTTTGGGTTTTGGCTTTTAAGCTTAATAGGATCATCTCTCATCTTGATTTATGCCATTTTCAGAAGAGACCCCGTACTTTTCGTTGGTCATCTTTTGGGCGCTATTATTTATGTTAGAAATCTCGTTTTATTAAACAAAATGGAAAAATGGGCAAACTCATAAAATCCTATCCCGTTCTAAGTTTATGCTTGTTTATTGGGATTATCCTACTTCCTAATTTGAACGTAATCCAAGTGTCCATTATGGAAGCTCGCAATTTCATTACGGCCAGGGAAATGATTACCGATGGACATTGGCTACTCACGACCATGAACGGTGAAGCGAGATATGAAAAACCTCCTTTACCTACTTGGTTAACAGCCTTATCAGGAATCCTTTTTGGATTCCAAAGTGTTTTTGGAATGCGCCTGCCAGCAGTTATTATGATTATGCTTTTGTGTACGTTTGTTTATAAATTCTCATTGAAACTAGAACTGAACCAAGAGCACAGTTTAAGAAATGGATTTATTTGCGCAACGTCCTTCTATGTGATTGGAATCATCTTAGAAGCACCTTGGGATATCTACACCCATGCGTTTATGATGGTAGCAATTTACTATCTCTTTCAAGTTTTTAACAAGCTTATTATTAGACCAAAGCATGTTTGGTTGGCGGGAATTTTTATGGGATTTTCTTTTCTTTCCAAAGGCCCTATCTCAATGTACGCCTTGTTTTTACCTTTTTTGATTGCTTACGGTTTTAGTTATAAATACAATTATTTTAAATCGAAATGGCTTTCGGTTTTGGCCATTATCTCTATTGCTTTGATTGTTGGTGGGAGTTGGTATGTTGCCGTGAGATGGCTAGATCCGGATACATTCCATGCCATTGCCGAAAAGGAAACGGGCAACTGGGCAAGCTACAACGTACGTCCATTTTATTACTATTGGAGCTTTTTTACCCAAAGCGGAATTTGGACCATTCCAGCGTTTGTGAGTTTGCTATATCCTTACATGAAATCAAGGGTTTCCAACGTAAAAGCCTACAAACTATCCTTTTTCTGGACGGTGTTTTCGGTGCTTCTTTTGTCTTTAATTCCCGAAAAGAAGTCCCGCTACTTAATGCCCGTACTCATTCCGTTGGCTTTAAACATGGGGTTTTATGTTGAGTATCTAATCAGTCATTTTAAATCCTTGAAAAAAGGCGAAAAAATTCCAGTGCTTTTCAATTTTGGCCTGATTGCCTTCATTGGGATACTCTTTCCCTTTATGGGCTATTTTATGTTGAAAGACCATCTAGATGGCTATTGGGCTAACTTTATCGTTGCCAGCAGTGTTCTTTTTGGCATCGGCGCAATGCTATTTTACCAGTTGTTGAAAGGCGAAATGAAACAGGTCTTTTTGTATACTGTTTTGTTTTTTGGTTCAGTTTTGCTGACAGCTACTCCGTTAAAACAAATGTTTCTAAGCGATAATTACAATCCAATTTCGTCATTAAAAACCGAACAGTCTTTGAACATTTATAGTTTTAGCTCTATTTCCCCTGAAATGCTATGGCAATATGGCACTAAAATCCAAGCTATAAAATCAGATGATGGCGTTGTGGCCTATCCTTCTGATGCAACCTTTGGTTTACTGGCCAATAACTTAAGCCCTGAGGAAGAAGCTTCCTTAAAAACCCTTTACACTATGGAGGAAAAAGCTATTTATGATTTAAATGAAGTGAGTATTAGCTCCAGAAAATACAATGACCGCTTAGTGGCCAAATATTATATTCTAACTAAAAAGTAATGTGCAACAATTTCACACTCAAGTATTTGAACAAGCGATAGAATCCATAGCCTGAAGTGGCGCCAAAACACATCCCACAAAATACATCCAAAGGGTAATGCACTCCAATGTATATTCGGCTATAGCCCATAAAGAAGGCCCAAATAAAAAGTAGTGGGAAAATATATCTGTAGTTTTTTTTCAGGATGAACCCTGTAAAAAAGGCCACTGACATGGAGTTGGATGCATGTCCGGAAAAGAAACCATACCTACCACCACAACTGCTTTTCACCAACCGCATTAAACCTGCTAGATCTTCATTATGACAAGGGCGTAAACGTTCCAATCCATGCTTGAAAAGATTGGTTACCTGATCCGTAAATGTGACCATAAAAGCAGCCAACAAAAGGATAAGGATAAATTGTTTTCTGGTGAATTTTTTATACATCAAGTAAACCAAAACGGCATACAGCGGAATCCAATAGAATTTGGTCGTGTAAAACATCCAAAAACCATCCCAAGTCTCGGTACCCAAGTTGTTGAGATAGAGAAAAAGATCGGTATCGTATTGCAGTATTTTTTCCAGCATTCTAGTCTTCGTATCGCGCTACTTCTCGGTCGTAAAAAGCCGAAGCTTGTTCAATCAAATTAACGGTTTCCATTTCCAGTTCGTCTTTTTCGGAAGCATCCAATTCTTCCAGCCATTCAATCTCATCGGTAGCCAAGTCGATCACAAACCGTGGAAATTCCGTATGGATAACAAAAATAGCATCTTGGAAGTCGGTATTATCGCCCAATAAAAATTTTGGTAAGGTCATGAGTCTATGCTTTCTGTAAAATTAAACGTTTTGTGAGATAATTAAACCTAAAATAGAGTAAAATTGCCGCTGAAGTCAATCCCGCCAAAAGTCCTATCCAAATACCCAAACTCCCCATAGCTTCTTCTTTACCCAAATAAAAGCTAATAGGAAAACCAATCATCCAATAGGCTATAAACGTAAAAAGTGTTGGGATTTTCACATCTTGTAAGCCCCGCAGGGCACCTAAAATAATTACTTGCAAACTATCGCTCAACTGAAAAACGGCAGAGGCCAACAGCAATTTTGATGCAATGGAAATCACTTCTTGGTTGTCCATTGCATTTTCAACGTCATTCACATCCAAATAAAGTTTAGGAAACTGGTTGTGCAGGACCAAAAACATAATGGCAAAGCAAAAAGCAAACAAAATTCCCATCAAAAAAATGGAATAAGCTATGCGGCGTAATTCTGTATAATTTTTAAGTCCGTTTTGATTGCCCACCCGAATCATGGAAGCTACACTTAATCCCATAGCGACCATAAACGTCATAGACGAAAGGTTTAACGCAATCTGATTAGCCGCTTGTGGGTTCTTGCCCAACAAACCGCTCAACCAAATAGCGGCAGTAAAAATAGCCACTTCAAAAAACATCTGCATGGCACTTGGTGCACCTAAAAGCATAATCTTCTTCAGCATGGATTTACTCAGTTCAAAAAACTTGATACCCGTTACAAAAGGTCTTGCTTTTTCGTTTATTCTCAACAAATACCACAACAAGGCAACCATGGCAAAACGGGAGGCCAAGGTTCCGTAAGCAGCACCTACAATACCTAATTCCGGAAAGCCCAGCTTTCCAAAGATGAGCAAATAGTTGAGAACCACATTCACCACATTGGCCAAAAGGGTGGCGTACATAGGGAATTTGGTCAAGGACAAACCATCACTAAATTGCTTAAACCCCTGAAAAAAGACCAACGGTATCAAAGAAAAAGCAACTAAATCCAGATAAGGAATGGCTAACTCTACCACTTCTTGGGGTTGTTTCATCAAATACATTAAAGGTTTAGCAAAATAAACCATCAAGAACAGGGAAATCCCTAAAACCGTACAAAGAAACAGGCCATGTTTAAAAGCCGATTTTCCAGCCTTGAAATCATGGGAAGCATCGGCGGCAGCCACCAAAGGGGTAATAGCCGTTGAAAAGCCAATGCCCAAGGACATAGCGATAAACATAAAGCTGTTCCCTAAAGACACCGCAGCCAATTCAGCCGAACCCAATTGCCCTACCATAATGTTGTCTATAAACCCCACAAAAGTGTGGCCTAACATGCCCAACATAACGGGGGCAGCAAGTTTCCAATTGTAACTGAATTCTTTAGTATACTGTGCTAATTGCATTCGGCAAAAATATAACTTAGCTTTTAGTTTTAATACGAAAAGTGTCTATAAAATTATTTCACCATTGAACCCTACTAACACCAAGGAAATGTCTAATTTCGCTTTCAACAAACCTTCCAAATGATAAAAAAAGCCATTTCCTACATGCTGATAAGTGCCCTTGCCTTCACACTCATGAATGTCACGGCAAAGAAAATGGCAAACTACAACGCTTTCCAAATGGTGTTTTTTCGTGCGTTGGGGACATTGGTTTTTACGCTCACTTATTTACTTCGGAACAAAGTAACCATTTGGGGAACGCATAAAAAATTGCTGTTTATCCGCTCGTTCGTAGGGTTGACCTCCATGACATTGTTTTTTACTTCCTTACATTATTTGCCTGTTGGAACAGCGGTTACGCTTCGTTATCTCTCGCCTATTTTTGCAGCTATCTTTTCTATTTTTCTGCTGAAAGAAAAAATCATACCCATTCGTTGGGTCTTTTTCATCATTGCATTTTCCGGGGTAGTCATTCTCAGATATGCCGATCTTGAAATGAATCTCATAGGCTTAGGCATTATTTTGGCCTCGGCTGTTTTCTCTGGTTTTGTTTATATCAGTATTAGTAAAATAGGTACCAAAGAGCATCCGTACACTATTGTGAATCATTTTATGATGGTAACGGCCGTGGTAGGTGGCTTGGCCTCATTATTTAACTGGAAAACCCCTGAACCAGAGGATTATTTACCTCTGTTAAGTATGGGTGTTTATGGTTTTTTTGGTCAGCTGTATATGACCAAAGCTTTGCAGATTGCCAGTGTCAATAAAGTAGCACCCATCAAGTATATGGAAGTGGTGTTTACCCTATTGGTGGGCGTGTCGTTTTTTGGTGAAGCTTACTCGGTGTGGAGCTTACTGGGAATTGCCTTAATTATTATTGGCTTGATGCTCAATCTTCTGTATAAGAAATCAAATAAAGGCTAAACTTTAACAAAAAGTTTAAACCAAATTCCTTCCAGCTTGTTAATTTTCAGAAAAATAACCAAATGAAGCTTATCCATTACTTTCTTGTTTCCATAGTGACCCTCAACAGTTTTGCTCAAGAGACACCGCAGCCTTTTTTGGAAGATATTATTTCCCAATTCCCTAATGTGCGGGATTTGGCAATTTCACCAAACGGTCACGAAGTGATGTTTACGGCCCAAAGTGTTATGGGAAATTTATCGGTCATTATTACGGTGAGTAAGCAAGGGGATTCTTGGGGATTACCCAAAGTGGCTTCGTTTTCGGGGAAGTATTTTGATTTGGAACCCTTCTATTCACACGATGGCTTAAAACTCTATTTTGTATCCACAAGACCTTTGGATCCAACCGTACTAGAGCCAAAGGATTTTGACATTTGGTTTGTAGAACGTAAAAGTTTGACTTCTGAATGGTCTAAACCTAAAAACATGGGAAGCCCCATTAATACGGAGCATGGCGAGTTCTATCCTTCCATAGCCAAGAATGGCAACTTTTATTTTACGAGAGACAATCCTACGTTAAACAGAAAAGATGATGTATATGTGAGTGTACTGAAAGAGGGCCAATACCAAGCCCCAATAGCATTACCTGACACCATTAA
>ERZ795053.6549-NODE-6549-length-11557-cov-10.853156_pt1 | contig 11557 bp, 8 predicted proteins | sample MGYA00375137_ERZ795053 | MGnify/ENA primary metagenome ERZ795053 (study PRJEB30182, sample SAMN05720284) | activated sludge metagenome | isolation source: Anaerobic digester | place: Hong Kong | collected 2014-12-17 ... | reverse complement strand
GAGGCCGCAGACGGGCTCGAGGCGCTCGAGGTGGCGACGCGGCTGCGTCCCGATGTCCTGCTCGTCGACATCCGGATGCCCGGGCTCGACGGTGTCGAAGTCACGCGGCGCTTGGCCGGTCCAGGGGTGACGGACCCCATGGCGGTCGTCGTGATCACCACCTTCGACCTCGATGAATACGTCCTTGGCGCACTACGTGCCGGTGCCCGCGGCTTCCTCCTCAAGGACGCCGGGCCGGACCTGCTCGTGCAGGCCATCCACGCGGCTGCCAACGGCGACGCGCTGATCGCCCCCAACGTCACCCGCCGCCTCCTGGCGACCTTCGCCGACCAGGCGCCGGCGGTACCGGTCCAACCCATCGACCCGCTCACCGAGCGCGAGGAGGAGGTGCTCGCGCTGGTAGCACGAGGCCGGACCAACGCTGAGATCGCAAGCGAGCTCTTCGTGGGGGTGAGCACGGTCAAGACCCACATCGCATCGTTGATGGCCAAACTCGGCGCCCGCAACCGCGTCGAGATCGCGATGTGGGCGTACGACACCAGACGCGTGTGAGCCGACGGTCGCGTCTGGCTCGGTAAGAACGGGTCGCCTTGCTGGCTCAGACTGGCCAGCGGCTCCAGGCGTCGCGGTGGTTATCGCACATCCCGGTTAGACATCGGCATCCCGGTTAGACATACAGCACTCCGGTTAGCCATACAGCACTCCGGTTAGTCCTGTACGGCCGTGGGACTCTAACCAACATGCCGCCGACTAACCAACATGCCGATCTCTAACCGGAATGCCCAGACGGATCCTCGCCGACACCCGGCCCTGCCACCGGTCCAACGCCTACGCGCCAACCCGCCAACGGCGAGGTATCAGGCGCCGCGTTGACCACATGGGCCTGGATCTTCAACCAGCCAAAGCACCGAACGGGCCGACCACCCATAAGCCGCAGCCGCGTGACCAGCCTCCCTGGATACAACACCTCACCATCCGTGACTGAACGTCACCGCCTACTGCGTGGCCGCGGTGAATGCACCCACCTCAGCCGCTCGCCTAGCGCTTCGTCACCGACATCGGGCTAGCGTTTCGATACCGAATGAGAGGCCGCCTCCATGCGAACAGTCTCCCTGCTCGGCCGAGGGGCAATCCCGGTCGCTGCGATCACTACTTTGGTGATGGGTGCGATCACCCCAGCAGCAGCGGATCAGCCGAAGCCCGACCAGTCCTCACGCATGGCCAAGACCGATGCCGGGCCCGACGGTATCGCCGTGGACGCCTTCGGCAATGTCTACACCGCCAACTCGCGGGCGAACACGGTGACCAAGACCAGCCCGGCCGGTAAGGCGACGGCCCTGGGAACGACCGGGGACAAGCCTCGTGGAATTGCCCTGGACGAATCGGGGAACGTGTACACGAGCAACCTGCAGTCCAACGACGTCACCAAGATCACGCCAGCCGGGATCTCGACGATCCTGGGGTCGACCGGAAGGCAGCCGATCGACATCGCCGTGGACGGTCAAGGGAACGTCTACACGACGAACTACGCGGACAGCACAGTCAGCAAGATCTCCCCTGACGGCGTTTCAACGACCTTGGCAAAGACCGGATCGAGGCCGCTGGGAATCGCAGTGGACGCAGACGGCAACATCTACACCGCCAACGAAGGCTCGGACACGGTCACGAAGATCACCCCGGGTGGTGCTGCGTCGACCTTCGGCACGACGGGCCGGTGGCCGCAGGCGATCGCGCTCGACGCGTCCGGGACCGTCTACACGGCGAACTGGAAGTCACGCAGCGTCTCGAAGATCAGGCCGTCCGGCAAGTCCACAATCCTCGGCCGAACCGGACGCCGTCCGATTGGGATCGCGGTGGACCCCAACGGCGACGTCTTCACCACCAACGACGGCGCCAACACCGTTTCGCGAATCGTTCCTGGTGGCGCTTCCGAGGTGATCGCCCGCACCGGCAGGCGCCCCATCGGTATCGCCTCCGACGCTGCCGGCTTCCTGTACACCGCGAACTTCCTGTCAAACGACGTGACCGAGGTCTACCCCGCCGTCAAAGGGTCGCGCAACGTCCTGTCCTTGAACACCGTCACCGTGCGCGCGCCTCGTAACCGCAACGCATGGATCATCCCCTTCTGGAACGACGTCTACAAGAACACGGCATCCTGCGAAGCCGCCCTCCCCGCCGTGATGGAGGCGGTCGCGCAGAACGCCGATCCAGCCGTCCAAGCCGTGTCCGCCACGTCCTGCATGGGGATCGGCCGTGTGTCGTACACCTATCGGATCGCCGAGACCGAGTTGACAGTCGCGCAGTGGGTGAAGTTCCTGAACACCGTCGATCCGCGCGGCCGGAACCGGCACCGGCTGTGGGACGCCGCGCAAAGTTCGCGGGTGTGGCCGAAGTACGGTTCCGTCAACCGCAACAAGCGCGCGCCGAAGGGCCAGCGCTACTACGTTGCCAATCCCCAGTGGTCGGACAAGCCCTACAACGTGGCTGATTTCACGCGGGCTGCCCGGCTTGCGAACTCACTGAACAACGGCGAACTCGTCTCGACGAAGAGCCGTAGTGTGAAGACTGTCTCTGGCGCACGGCTTCGGCTGACAACGTTCACGGTGCGCCTGTCACCCAAGACCGAAACCGGCATGTACACGATGAGCAACCGCACGGCGACGCGGAACTCGTCGAAAGGCTTCGCGGTGTCCAGCGAGGACGAGTGGATCAAGGCCGCCTACTTCGACCCCAAGGGTGGGGGCAAGTTCTCCTACTGGGATTACCCGACGAATCCCGGTCGCTACGTGAATTGTCCGGTGGACGTCTCCGGGTGTGAAGAGGGCGAGCAGCCGACGGCGACCCAACTCGACGCCAACGGTGATGTCACCAACAAGCGCAGCCAGCCGTTGGCCTCCTTCGAAGCGGTCCCGGGAGTCGCGCCCGACTGGTGTCCGGCGCCGTTCACCGCCGCGCAGTGCACCATCACCCCCTTCCCGAAACTCGCCGCCGACTACATCGGCAACATGAGCACCGTGGGGCAGGCGAAGACCCGCTCCCCGTGGGGCACGCTGGATCAAGGCGGCAATGTCGTCGAGATCACCGACACGATCGCACCACCGCCGTCGCAGGGCGATCCCAAACTGGTGTGGCGCCGATGGCACGGTGGCGTCGTCACCGCAACCGCCTATCAGATGTGGTTGTCAGCAGTGGGCGTCACGACTCAAACCGTGCCTGGCTATGCAGTCAACCCCTGGCGTGGAATCCGGCTGGTGGTGCGGGACGTGGCAACCTCGAGCAAAGGCTGACCGGGAGCCGGTGGTGATCCCACGGTCACCGGCTGCAGTCTCGCGCTTGCTACTTGCGCGGCTTGCCCACGTACTGCGTCACCTTGTCCTTGTTCGAGGGCTTGACAGAGATGTTGCCCAGGAACTGCACGGTCACCTTCACCTTGCCCTTCTTCCCCACCCTGGACCACTTCTTGGGCAAGGAGATCTTGCGCGTGCCGTCCTTGGGCAAGCTCACGGACGTGTAGCGCAGAACTGCCTTGGTGCTCACCGCGCGCACGCCGATGGTGCCAGTCTTCTTGCCTTTGGTCGTGACCTTGACCTTCAGCCGGATGCGCTTGCCCGCCTTGATCGTCCCAGGGCTGAGCAACGTGGCACGGATCTTCGACTTCACGGAGGGGCCGAGGGGCACCAACGTCGTGAATGCCGGCACCACCGGTGGCACCTGACTCAGCAGCGTCGTCGACAGCATGTTCGCGTACTGCTGCTGACCGACGTCGTTCGGGTGGAATCCGGCGCCGGTTCCCTCGGTGGCTGTCGTGTTGAGGATGTAGTCGGTGATGTTGGTGATCCACCGGCTCTCTGAGCACAGACCGTAGGGGTGACTGGAGCGGTACATCGAGAATCCCGCGTTCCAGCCGTAGGTCGCGCTGTTGCTCTGGATCTGGGCGACCAGACCGTTCACGGGGACCTCGATGCGGTTGTCCAGGCGGGTGTTCGGCGCCGGGAGCGGCGGATCAGTGGCCGGGTTGAACTGCCCGAAACCGGTCACGACCGGACTCAGCGCCGGCACGTTGCTGGGGAACGACGTGTTCTGAGGGATCGCGATGACGTCGTGACCGGCCTGCCCCTCGTACAGAACGTTGTACGCCCACGCGTTGCCGATCTGGTTGAGAGGTGACATCAACGGGTTGGTGAGCATCTGCGCGACCGTCGGGAAGTTGATGTTGTCCGGTTCCGGCAGGCCCGCGGGATTCTTCAGCGTCAACTGCCCACCCCACGGCTGGGTCGGATCCTGTTGGACTCCGCAGAACTCGGTGTTGCCGGGGGTGCCCTTCTGAGTGAGGTCGGGATACATGGCCTGGGTCAGGTTCCCGATCTTGCTGTACCGAACCGGGTCGGACGCGGTGTAGCCGGGCTGCGGCACGCCGTTCACCAACTTCTGGGTCTGGCACTGTGCGGCGCCGCCCGTCGCGCCGAAGCAGGGTGCGAGTTTCGCGTAGTCCTGTTGCAGCACCTGCAAGTTGTTGAAGACCGCCTCCTCCAGTTCCGGATTGTCCTGCACCGGGTCCGGGGCCGAGGGGTCGGACGTGAGGCAGCGGTACCCGCCATCGGATCCGGGTGTGATCAGGTTCAGATTGCTCACCAGGGTCAACAGCCCGAGAGGGTCGTTGAACGACGCGCTGGGGCCATTGGGCTCGCAGGTGAACTCGATGTCCTGGATGTTGGCGAAGTCCAACTTCCCAGACACCTGCGCGCCGTCCTGACAGTTGGGGAAACCCTGGACCAACTTCTTCAACGAACCCGAGATGCCGGTGTCGGGGAACCCGTTGATGACCACCGGCAGGACGTCGGTTGTTGCGCAACTGATGATCACCGGGGACAGTCCGGCGTCGTTGCCGCCGATCGACAGCAGCCCGGCGTCGTACGTCTGCCCGGCCGCGATCGCGGCCAGCTGGTCGATCTGCGGCGGCATGTAGTCACCGGGACCCGTGTTGCTCTGCTGCGAGGGCTGCACGATCTTCTTCTGCGGCGACAACAACCCCCCGGTCGGTGAGACCGCGGGATTGTTCGGCTGCTCGAGGATCTCTCCGCCCGAGCACGCGACATCCACGACGGTCACGTTGGACCGTGGGTCCGACTGCTCCAGGGCAAGCGCGGAGCGCACGAAACCGCTCCAGCGTGAGCGGTCACAGGCCGGCTCGTCCCAATCAATCGTCCCGTCGGGGTTGCGGAACGGCGGGAATCCTTCACCCGATGCGTAGGAGTCTCCGAGGATGCTCAGCAGCGTGTTGCGCACGGTGATGCTGCTCGAGACGGTCTTCGTGACTGACTTCTTGGTATCGGTGACGGCCAACTGCAGGCCGAAAGTACCCTCGGGCAGCATCGCGTCCACCGGGGTGCTGCATGGCTTGTCGGCGTAGGTGGTCGCCGGAGTGGTCGCGACGGTCCAGGTGCAGCGCAGGCGACTCTTGGACCCGCCGTCGATCGTGGACGCACTCGCGTCGAGGACGACCTGGAAGAGCCCATCTGCGGGCAACGGACCGTAGAGGGCGTTACCGGCCGCCTGATAGCCCGGCACAGGCTGCATCGGCTGATCGGGGATGCCGGGGTACTGGTCGGTGTCCGTCATCGAGGCGGGCATCGACCAGTCCCATTGCACATTGATCCGGCCCCAGTTCGCGGCGGCCTTCGTGTTCTGGTTCTGTCCGATATCCGCCGCCGCACCCCCCGGGGTCAGTAGGGCTACCGATACGGCGACCGCGGTCAACGCCGCCAGTGTTCCGCCACGCTTCACTAAGAACTCGCTTCCCTGGGGATCGGGCAATGCACGAAACTCTAGGGGCGGGAACGTCAGGTTGGCCAGTCTCCGACGCGGGCAGATTCCGGCCGGCATCCGACCCGCCGCCGGCACACGGAACCGAGTACCGCTGAGGTCGCCGCCTCAGGTGGCCGATTGCTAGCGTGATCAACAGTGGTTCAGCGGCGCGAGCGACCTGAGGTCTCACGCGAAGGGGTACCTGGAGGTGGCCGATGGACGTGGGCACCACCGTCATCCTGGTGGCGCTGGTCAACGTTGCACTCGCGCTGGCCCTGCTGATCCAAGCCAGATTGAATGTCCGGCCTCCGGGCATGCGACTGTGGGCTGCGGGGCAGAGCCTCATCGCGGCAGGGCTGATCATCAGCGCCTTCCGCGGCACCAGCCTGACGGGCAAGATCGCGATCCCGGTGTGGCAGACCACAACCATTACGGGTTTCGTTCTGCTGTACGTGGGCATCCTGCGCTTCTTCGGCCGCCGGGAGCGCTGGGCTCCCCTCATTACGCTGATGGCTGCGCTGACGCTGTGGTCCTGCTTCTTCACCTTCGTGGTATTCCTGGTGCCGCCCCGTGGAGCCGCCATCTACGCGTGTGCCGCCGCGTTGATGATCGCCTGTGCACGCGCAGTTCACCGATTCGCCGACCCTGCTGTACGCGCGTCTGCAGGCTTCTTGCGGTCTGTGTTCGCCGCACTTGCCGCGATCTATCTTCTTCTGGCATTCGTCCAGGGCGCACGATGGGACAGCCCGCAGGGGATGTTCGCCAACAGTCCCATCTACACGACGGCGTACGTCGCCACTGTGTGCGGCACGGTCCTTTGGGTCGTGGGCTTGATCTCCATGGTCAATGAGCGACTCCAGGCCCGCATTTCCGCGCAGGCCGAAACCATGACGCGGATCTTCGAGACGAGCCCCGACTGCGCCATCATCAGTCGACTCGCGGATGGCGTCATCATCAATGTCAATGAGGGCTTCACCCGGTTGACCGGCTACAGGCGGGAGGAAGCGGTGGGCCGAAGCTCACTCGAGATGGGCCTATGGGCAGTGCCGGCAGAACGGAAGCGGCTACTGGCACAACTCCGCCCTACCGGGGTAAGCGAGAACGTCCCTGTGGTGTTGCGCAGGAAGGACGGCAGCACGCTCGAATGCGTGTTGTCGGCAAGCGCCCTCACCCTCGAAGGCACCCCGCATGTCATCAGTCTGACGCGTGACGTCACCGAACAGCGAGCGCTGGAAGCCCGACTCACCCATGATGCGGAGACGGACGCGCTGACGGGTGTGGCCAACCGGCGTCACTTCCTCTCGCAGGCTGAGCGCGAGATCACCCGGGCCGCACGCGCCCGTCGGGAACTGTGTGTGGCCGTTATCGACATCGACGGGTTCAAGCAGATCAACGATGTCAGCGGACACGCGGCCGGGGATGCTGCCCTGGTGCATTTCGCGGACGTCGCACAACGCTGCACCCGCGATGTGGACACCTTGGGACGCCTGGGTGGGGATGAGTTCGGCCTCCTGCTGCCGAACACGGGGACCGAGGAGGCCTACACGGTCGTCGAGCGGATCCGGCAGGACCTGCTTGCCGAACCCGTCCCGCAGCTCGAGTTGGACACCCCATTGGTCATCACGATCAGCGCCGGAGTGGCGGACTTCCGGGCCTCGGCCGAATCGCTTCGGGACGCCATCGCGCACGCAGATTCCGCCTTGTACGAAGCCAAGGCACACGGACGCAATCGGACCATCGTGGCTCGCGTCGCAGCGAACGGATGAAGAAGTCCACCGCTTGGAGGATCACCGCGAAGCGGGTGTTCAAGGCGAAAGCCCGCCAGGCAAAGCCCAGCGGTTCCAAGGCCGCGCACTGGGCGTGGGCCGGTGTCGACTGTGATGAGAACCGCAACGACCACGCTGCGTGATCGCGGGAAGGCTGGAACGTTCGGACCCGTCCGCACATCGGGAGTCTGACGCATACTCGGTAGCAAGCGGGTCAGACAACTCGCGGATTGGACACGGACATGAGCATGCGTAGGGTTGTGGCGGCCGCAGCCACGGTGGCAGTTGCGGGCGGGACGATGATGATCAGCGCCGGGGCAGCCAACGCGGCCGGTGACCCGGACTTCAAGAAGGTGTCGGCACCCTCGAGTGTGGTGTCGGGCCAGATGTTCAAGATCAAGTGCCAACTCAAGAAGAGCGTCAACTGGTCCGGAGCGATGGCTCAACTCGATCAGAAGGGTGCGACGATCAAGGCCAAGCGTGACGTCTCGGCCAACGGCAACTGCACCATGCGGGTCGTGCTCGGACCGACGGGTAAGCAGAAGATCCGCGTGATCGTCACTCAGAACGGTGGGGCGCTCGAGTCGGCCTGGCTGAAGATCAAGGTGAAGCCCGCCTGACCCGATCAGCAGGACCACCAGTAGCGGTTGGGGTCACACCATGGCGGGACCTGCGGCTCTGGAGTAGCGGCGGGCGCCGGTGCCCATTCGACCGCTTTGATCATGGGATGGGTCGCTGAGCCGGAACCAGGGCCCCCGATCAGCAGTCGCTGCTCGCTCAACCACACCGGCGACCACGCGTTGGCATCCCGGCCGCGCCAGCCGAGACCACTCTCACCGGTGGACACGTTGACCATCTGTCGGTTGCGCAGGTCGCGCACCAGGACGTTGCTGCAGTTCAGATCCGCATAGGGCAGCACATCGGTGAGGCAGCGCCTCCCGGCGCCGAAACGGAACGCGATCCGCTTGCCGGAGGGCGAGAACGCCAGGCCGGTGATCTCAGGCATGTGCGGCACGGTGACGGAGCGTGGGATGAGTGGCCGCTGCCGGCCTGTGGCGAGTCGCTCCACGAAGCCACCTCCGGGTGTTCGCAGCGCGATCACTTTCGAGTCTGGCGCCCAGCGCACCACAGGTCTGCGCCCCTTCGGCGCTGTCCACACAGTGGTCACATCCCCGGAACGAAGGTCCTCGACGAGCACGTGCGATCGGCCGGATCCCGCCGCCGAACGGAACGCCACCTTGCTGGAATCGGGCGACCAAACGGCTCCTCCACGCGTGTTAGCACTCAGCACCTTCGTCCTGGCATTCTGCACGTCCACGAGATACAGCGATCGGGCCAGCCCGCGAGCCAATGGATCGTGGGCCGACTCGAAGAGCGCTCGCCGTCCATCGGGGGAAAGCGCCCAGGCCCTCACCCGGCTGGCCGCAGGCACGATCATTCGGGTCGTCAGCGTGGACACGGTCGTGACAGCGATGCCGCACCGGTTCCGGGGCGTGCAGACCGACAAGACCAGATGATCGTCGTCGGCCCACTGCGCGCGATCGGAGCGGGCGGATACCACGCGCAACTCCACTGTTTCGACATCCGCGACGATCACCTCGTCGGAAGCCGTCACGAACGAGATCCGCCGGGAGTCCGGCGACCAGAAGACACGCGAACCGGAGTCCCCCATCCTCCGCACATCCCCCGTGGCGAGGTCGCTCACGAAGAGCCCAGGGCCACCCGGCAGCGAGGGGTCGTCGGAGACGAAAGCCACGCTGGCCCTGTCCGGCGAGGCCACCCATCCATGACCCGTGACAGGACCGCCGTCACTCCCCACAGCCATAGGGGCCAAAGGACCCTGCCGGGATGACGTGTCCCTGCGATAGCGGAATCTCACTGTGGCCCCGTCGCCGACCGTGAGTTGCTGGACACGCGCCGTCGACGGCTCCTCACCGGCGATGGGCAGCGGAACGAATGTCACCCGACCAGTACTGACCTTCACGGTTCGGGAGGAGTCGACCCGCACGTCCTGGACACGATGCTCGTCGTACACCCGCACTGTCGCCGCCGTATCCAGCAGCCGGCCGGTCACGATGACCCGGACAGTCACCTGACCGTCACGGTCAGCCGCGACCGACCCTGTCGCCTGCGCGAGCAGCGCGACGCTGATCCCAGCGATCACAGCTACTCTTGCTCCCATGCCACACCCCTGACATCCGCGGCGACCCCAGGATATGTGGTCACCGGCTCGTGCCACGCCCATCACAGATGACGGACATGACAGGATGAGCGGCGATGATGTGGATGGGAGGGACGATGCGGATCCTCGGCGTTGCCGTGACCGTGGCTCTGGTCGCCTCCCCGGTCGTCGCGTACGCCCAGACTGTCCCCGTCGATCCCGGACCGATCGGCAAGGGCAAACCCATCATCGGCACGACACAGAACCTGCCGTCCCTCGATTCCTCCGATCCGTACGACGCCGGGCCCGGTTTCGCCCCCCAATTGCGCGGGATCTACGAGAACGGCACCATCCGGGCGCTGCAGAAGGACGTCGCAAAGCAGGCACGCCAGACGATTCGCGCCTGGCAGCGGCAACACCCGAAGGCGTCCAAGCCCGCAGTCATCTTCGACGTGGACGACACGATGCTCAACAACTACGAGGAGTACTCGACGAACGACCCGGCGTTCTCGTACGACCACGCCAAAGACGTCCAATTCGCGCTTGAGTGCAAGGCGACGGCGAACGTGCCGGTGCGCCGGCTGTACCGCCAACTCGTGGCCGACGGCTTCCGGATCGGCATCATCACCGGCAGGCCGCAGGACCAGCGCTCCGCCACCCGGGACTGCCTGCGCGAACGCGGCTTCCAGGAGTGGAACACGCTCATCACACGCACCGACGCCACATCGTCACTGAGTTCGGCGCGGTTCAAGGCGAAGGCGCGCAAGAGCCTGCAGGACAAGGGATGGACCATCGTCGCGAGCGTGGGCGACCAGATCAGCGACATGTCGTACGGGCGTCTGAAGTACGGCTTCCTGATGCCTAACTCGATGTACTACCTACCATGATGGCGCGCTGACATGGCGCCAGTCGCTTGCAGCGGGCGGCCGCGGTACGGCTGGGTCTGACGTCAGACCCAGAAACGCTGGTCAGAGGATGTTGACTGCATACGCGATGACCAGAGCACCTAGCGCCAACGAGGTAGCCGACTCGGAAATCATCATGACCTTCGCCCACGGCCGGATCGCCGAAACATCGGTGGGGCTGAAGGCGAGAGCCGTGTTGAACGAAAGCGCCACGTAGTCCACGAACTGTGGGTACCAGCCTGCGGGTACGAGGTCAGGCAGTGAGTGCTCCGGAAACACGAACGCCCGGGGCACGGTGGAGTCCCCGGCGGCTCGAGCGGCGGCACCTCCCCCGTCGAGGTCCCAGAACCAGAGCGCGTAGGCGATGACGTTGGACACCCAGATGATCCCGCCGATCGCCAACAGTTGGCCGGCACTGTCGAAGGACGCGTCTGTCAGGATTCCCACCACTAGGCGCACGGCCTGGACGGCAGTCACCAGTGTGATGGTCGCGATCATCAGCCCGGTGGTGATCCGCAGCCACCGCCGCTGTCGATCGATACGACCGGGGTCGCCGGCGATCAGCACGACCAGGAACACCGCCAGGAACACCGGGTACACGAACGACTGATCGGGGAACATCTGAAAGTCCGCCGGCAACAACTCGAAGAGCAACCCCGCGATCGTCACCGCAGCCGCCATCGGCCAGCGCCGCTCGGCGCGCATGCTGGGTTCGGCCCGACCCGCCGAGTTCGTGATCATGGCCAGAGCCTGCCACGGCCTTTCCCCGGCGGCCGTTGTGACACACCCCCGACTAGGCGGTACGGGGTGGCGCCCGCGGTGTGGTGGGGGTCATCCTGGGGATGCCCCGGTCCATGTGGATTTCGTAGTGGCCGAAGTGCAGGTCGTGGTGGCACCGCTGGCACAAGAGCACCAGATTC
>ERZ795053.6548-NODE-6548-length-11558-cov-8.071286_pt1 | contig 11558 bp, 1 predicted proteins | sample MGYA00375137_ERZ795053 | MGnify/ENA primary metagenome ERZ795053 (study PRJEB30182, sample SAMN05720284) | activated sludge metagenome | isolation source: Anaerobic digester | place: Hong Kong | collected 2014-12-17 ... | reverse complement strand
CCTCGTGCGCTTCGAGGGGAACAAGGCCCGCCTTCTGGCCTCCGACGCGCCGCGCCTCGCGCCCGGCCAGGCCTGGCGGCGCAGGTTCAATCTGCGTGGGCCCTCGTCGATCCTGTTCGAAATGACCGGCCCCGGCCCGGTCGCCGTGCGCATGCAGGGCCCGGCGACGCGCGCCGTCATCGATCCGGTGCTCGGCTCGACGCCGCCGCGCGCCGACGGCCGCACGCCGGGCCGCTACGATCTCGATGCGGGCTTCTATGCGCTGCGTCTGACGCCGGCGGCCGGCGCAAGCGGGGTCTTCGATCTCACGCTCGGCCAGCCCGGTCTTCTGCCGGAAGCAGCGCCGGCGCCCGCCCCGCGCACTGCGCTCTCGCTCGGCGCTCACAATATCGCGCGCGGCTCGTCCTATGAGGCGATCGCCAACAGCGCGCCGGGCCTCCTGATCGGCATGCGCGCGATCGCCGCGCCGGTCGACCTGTCGAAGGGGCCGGTTGGTCTGTGGCAGGGCCTGCCGGCCCCACATGCCGCCGCCTTGCCTGCGCCCATGCCAAAGGTCAGCCCGGCGACGCAGCAGCGCGGCGATCGCCGCGCGCCAAGCAAGCCGGCGCCGACGCGCGCGGCCGCCAGATCGGCGCATGCGCCGCGTCCGCAACCCGCCCGCGCCACGCATCCGGCGCCGCACGCGCAACCCGCGCAGCCGCCCGCCGCACCCGCGCCATCTGCAGACATCGTGTTGCAGGCGCGCGCGCCGCTCGGCGGCGCGATTCGCGTGCGCGACCAGAAGGGCGCTGATGTCGCATTTGCCGTGTCGGATGAAAAGGCCGAGAAGGATTCGCGAGTATTCACGCTACGCATCCCCGCAAGCGCCACGCCGCGCGCGCTGGAAATCGCCTGGGTCGCCCCGACGCCGCCCGCGCAGGTCGTGCGCCCGCGCCAGCCCTTGCAGACGATCGTGGCCGGCGAACCTTTGCGTTTCGACCTCGCCGAGGGACAGCGTCGCGAGTTCCGCATCGAGGCGAAGGAGGGCGGCCTCTATCGCGTCGAGACGCTCGGCCGTTTGAAGACGGGCCTTTCCATAGGCACGAATTTCCTGCCGCGCATCGGCTCGGCAGAAAACAATGGCGCGGGCCACAACGGCCTCGTGCAGACCTATCTGCGCGCCGGCTCCTACCGCGTTGCGGTCGCGGCGAAGGATTCGAGCGGTCGCCTGGGCCTGACGGCGACGCCCGCCGAATTGGTCACGACCGGCGCGCTCAGCCCCGGCGGCTCGGCGCGCGCAACGCTGACGGAGGGGCGCGGCGCGATCACGCCGATCGAGATCCGCGAGGCCGGCCTCTATCGTCTCGAACTCTACGCGCTCGGCCGTACGCTTTCCGCGCGCCTCGAAGATGCGGACGGTTGGCCCCTGACGGCGCCGGGTCCGCTCAAGAGCCTGGAAATCAGGCTCGAGCCCGGCAAATATCGACTCGTCACGCCGCCTGTCTCCGTCGATGCGCGCATGGTCGCGCGCCTCACCGCGATCACGCCCGATGTCGCGCTCGCGGGCCACGGACCGCACAAGCTCGGCTATGACGACGAATACAAGCTGCAATGGCGTGAGCCCGCGACAAAGGACGCGCCGCGCGCGCCCGACGTCTGGACCTTCGCGCTGAAGGGCGAATCGAAGATCGATCTCACGATCACCGACGGCATGATCGGCGACATCATTCGTGGCGAGAAGGACGTCGTCGGAAAGGTCACGAAGGACCGGCCTTTCACCGGCAAGCTCGGTCCCGGCGCCTATCGCCTCGAGGCGCGCGCCATCGGTCGCGACGACCGGCTCGACTACACGCTCGTCATGAAGTCGGCCGAATTGCAGCCCGACGATTCGCGCTTCGTCGATCTTCCCGCAAAACTCGATTTCGCAATTGCGCAAGACAGCGTCGTTAATCTCACGTCCTTCGGCCGCAAGGATCTGAAGGGCGTGCTGCGCGACGCCAATGGCGCGATCGTCGAGCGACTCGCGGGTCGTCAGAACGACTGGAACATCGCCATGTCGCGCCGCTTGCCGGCGGGACGCTATTCGCTGACCCTGACTGCGATGAAGGCCGAAGCCGGCGCCGACGAGACGCCGTCGGAAGACGCCGACGCGCGCGTGGAAAAGAGCGACGACAGCGTCGAGGTGCGGCTCGCCCTGCCCGCCGAGAAGGACGCGCCCGCCCTTAAGGCGGAAGGCGCGGCGCAGGTCGCTGGCGCCGGCGTTCATCGTTTCGCTCTGCCGGCCGCGCCGGCAGGCTCGCTCGCGCTGGTGGCCGCGCGCGCGGATTCCGAACTCGTGCTCTCGGTCGAGCGCCGCGAGACGGATGGTAACTGGCGGGTCGTCGGTTTCGAACGCGGCCAGACCCCGCTCGTCGCCTGGCCGGCCGGCGCCGACAAGGCTGAATGGCGCGCCTCCGTCTGGTCGATCGACGGCGCCGATGCGCCGATCGACATTCTCGCGCGCAACGTCGCGCGCAATGCGCAGGATGCAGCATCCGTCGCGCTCGAACCGCTCGCGCTCGATGCGGTCGGCCAGAAGGTGCGCGTCGGTCTGGCCAGCGCCGCGTCCGCCGTCATCGTCGACCTCAAGACGACGAGCGAGCATCTGTTCGCGGGCTCGCAGGGCGGCCATGCGCTGACCCGCGCCGACGCCGGCGCGCTCGCGCCGCAATCGGAACGCCTCTGGTTCGTCGCGCGCGATGCGGCGCTCGAAAAGATCGAGGCCCCGACGCTCGCCTGGAAGGGCGAGCCGGTGTCGCTTGTGCTCGACGCCGGCGACAGCGCGCTCCTGCCGGCGCCGCAGCCCGCCGAGGGCAAGGCGCGCGTGTGGCGGGGATCGTCCGCCTTTGGCCAGCCCGGCCTCGACGCCGGCCGCGGCATGGCGGTCGGCGACAATGTCGCCATAGCGCTCGCGGGCGCAAAGCCCCTGCGCGTATGGAACGCAGGCGGCGACGAGCCATTGCGCATCGACATCGAATCGGTCGAGGTCGCGGTCGCAGCCAAACGCGCGGCGGCGGGCGATATGTCGATCCTCGTGCCGCCGCTGACCGCGCAGCCCGTGACGCTTCCCTCCGGCGACAAGAAGCTCGATCTCGATCTGGCGCCCGGAACGGCCGTCTTCGCTGCGCCGGGCGAAATCGAAACGTTCTCGCTGCATGCGGTCAACGCCGCGCTGTCGCGCTCGCTCGGTGCCAAGGTCTCGGAAATCTGGCTCGTCAATCTCTCGAACAAGCCGCAACCCGTGCGCCTCGCCGCGACGCCGGCGAAGGTCGAGCCGGTTGCGCCCGATCGCGTCGTCAAACGCTTCTTCGGCGCGACCGGTTCGGCGGCGTTGCGCGTCGATGCGCAGAAGGGCGACGTGCTGCGTGTCGAGGGCGCCGAGGCGACATTCGTTTCGAATTCGGGGCGCGTGCTGCGCGGCGCATCGCTGACGCTCGACGGGCCCGGAGAGGTCGCGCTGGCCTACCAGCCGGGCCTTGTGGCCGCGTGGCTGGAGCGCGCCGGAAATTCGCCATGGCCGAAGGCGCAGGCGCGCGCCATTGCCGCGCCTACTTCCGTCAGGCTCGAGGGCGCGACCATGGCCTTCACGCTGAAACAGGACAGGCCGCAACTCCTCGGCGTCACGACCAGCGCGCCGGTCGTCGTCGCGCTCGAACAGAACGGCGCGCGCGAAATGAAGCTCTACGCGGCGGGCGCCGATTTTCGTCGCTATGTCGCGGCGGGCGAGGCGACGCTGACGATCTGGTCGCCGCATGACGGCCCGCTCGGCGGCGCGCTCGACTTGACCTCCGCGCCGCTTCTGCCGGTCAAGGAGGGCGTCGGCGACGCCGTCGCCGTTGCGCCGGGCGCGAGCGTCCTGTTCGGCTTCGAGGTGAAGAAGGCGTCCGAAATCGGCATCGGATTGCGCGCCGATCCCGACCGCGCCGAGGCGCGCCTGATGGACGAGAGCGGCAAGCTGATCGGAACCGGCGTGTCGCAAATCAGAAAGCTTGCGCCCGGCCGCTACATACTCGAAGCGCGCATGCCCGCCGATGCTTCGGCCGCCGTCGTTCGTCCAGCGCTCGTCGGCCTCGAGCCGCCGCCTGCCGGCCCGCCGCCCGAGGAGATCGAGAAGTTTCTCGGCCTCGCCGGCCTCAAGTCCAACGCCAAGACAACCCAGCCCCGCTGAGAGACGAGACCATGAAACGCTCCATCCTCGCGCTCCTTTTCGCCACGGCTGGCCTCGCGGCGCTGACGCCGGCCGCCTTCGCCCAGTCCGACAGGAAGCCCGCGCCTGCAAAGCCGCAGCCGGCCGTCGCCGCGCCGGAATTTCCGACCGAGAAACTCGTGCGCGCCGATGGCGCGCGCGTCGTGCCGGACCGTTTCCTGCGCGCCTGGGATCCTGTCACTGTCTTCTTCGACGCCGATACCGGCCCGGCCGCCGGCGGCCCCGAGGACAAGCCCGAACGCTTCGTGGCGATCGCGCCGAAGACGGCGGGCGAATGGCGGTGGGTCGGCGCGCGCGCGCTGCAGTTCCGCCCGGCCGAACCGTGGAAGGCGCTGCAACGCGTCGAGGTGAAGACGAAGGATGCGCGCGCGAAACTCGTCGCGCTTCTGCCCGCGCCCGAATCGACATCGCCGTCCGAAGACGCCGATCCCGTGACGGATCTCGACCAGATCGCGCTGACCTTCGCAGAGCCCGTCGATATGGCGGCGCTCGCGCGGCTCATCACCATCGAATTGCGCAAGGCGCCGGGCGTTTCGCCCGAGGGTGCGCAGGCGCTGGGCGCGCGTGATTTCGACATTCGCCCGCTTGAGCGCGCCAAGCGCGAGGACAAGCAGACCTACGTCGTGCGCTTCCGCTCGACGATCCCCGACGGCCGCGTCGCCGTGCTGCGGCTGAAACTTTCGGACGAACCCGGTCTCGACGATCCGATCTTCGAATTGCGCGCGCGCACGGCGGCGCCCTTTACCGTCAGCGACGCCGATTGCGGTCGCGGCTGGAGCGGCGCGAAGCGCGACGACGTGCTGCAATGCGCTTCGCAGGGAGCCGACAGCGACGCCGGCGCGGACGACGAAAAGCCTTCCTATCAGGCCGCGCCGAAGCGCCGTCTGACGCTGAGTTTCACGGCGACGCCCGAAAAGCTCGACATTCTTCGCGCGCGTGAAGCGCTGCGGATCACGCCCCCCGTCGATGATCTCGCGGTGGAGGCCGACGGCTCGCGCCTGAAACTCACCGCGCGCTTCCTGTCGGATCGCGTCTACGAGATCGCGCTCGCCGAGGGCGCGATCGCAGACCAGCGCAAGCGTCCGCTCGCCGAAAGCTACGCGCAAAAATTCTCCTTCGCCTCCGACAAGCCCTCGATCGCATGGGATGCGGGCTCAGGCGTCGTCGAACGGCTCGGCCCGCAATTCCTGCCGCTGCGCGGTCGCGGCTATGACCGCGCCGACGTGCGCGTGCATGCGATTGATCCCCTGTCGCGTGACTTCTGGCCCTTCCCCGGCGACGGTGTGGAAACCGAAGACGCTGCCTCTCCGCCGCTGCCCGGCAAGGAGCCGCGCGCCTGGAAAGAAGCCGCCAATGCGGAAGCCGACGCCATTGCCCAACGCATCAAGGCGCTGGGCTCGCCTGCGGTCTCGACGCTCGTGGATCTGCCGATCCGTCGTGGCGGCGTCGACGCCAAGTTCGGCCTCGACATGAAGGCGCAATTCGCCAAGGTCGCGGGCGCCGACCAACCCGGCGCCTATCTCGTGGGACTGCGGCCGACGGACGGTACGAAACGCCGCTGGCTGCGCGTGCAGGTGACCGATCTTTCGCTCGCGGCGATCGAGGAACTGAAGGGCGTGCGCTTCGTCGTGACGTCGCTCGCGAACGCCGCGCCGGTCGATGGCGCGCAACTGCGGCTCGAAGGGCTCAAGGACGACAAATTCGTCACGCTCGCGCAGGGGGCGACCGACGCCAGGGGCGAGTTCTCCTGGAATCTCGACAAGCGCGACGAAGCCGAGATCAAGCGCATCGTCGTGACCAAGGGTCTCGACACGCTCGTGCTGTCGCCTGATGCGGCGCCATCTCAGTACGCGCAGGAGAACTGGACCAAGCCGGAAGAGAGCTGGCTATCCTGGACGACGAGCCCCGACGAGTCGCGCAAGCCGCTCGTCAAGAACCTCTGCCATGTCTTTACGGAACGGCCAATCTACCGGCCCGAGGAGCCTGTGCACTTCAAGGGCTATGTGCGCGACTATCGCGCCGGCAAACTGACGCCTGCGAAGAAGGGCGGCGTGCTCGTCGTCAACGGGCCGAACAATCAGGAATGGCGGATCCCTGTGAAGGTCGACGCCTTCGGCGGCTTCTATCACAAGTTCGACGTCGCCACGCCCGCGACCGGCGACTACACCGCCAAATTCGAACCGGATGGGTTCAAGCCCAAAGCGAAGACGGACGAGAACGCCGAAGGCGCCGACAAGAAGGGCGACAAGGACGCTATTTCCGTCGAGGACGGCGGCGACGGAACGAAATCCGCAGCCGAGCAGCCCGATGGCGAAGAGGAAGTCGCTGCCGACGATGGCCCGCAGACCTGCGGCGCCACCGCCTTCAAGAAGGAAGCCTATCGTCTCCCGACTTTCGAGGTCGTGCTCAACGCGCCGCAGATGGTTCCGCTCGATGGGCAGTTCTCCGTCGATCTGATCTCGCGCTATTTCGCGGGCGGCCTCGTCGCCGAGCGCCCGGTCAAATGGCGCGCGGCGCAATTCCCGCACGTCTGGTCGCCGCCGGGTCGCGAAGGATTCCTGTTCTCGACGGATTCGCGCTTCTCGGGCGAGGCGAAATTCAAATCCTCGCCCGTGCTCGAGCGCGACGGCCGCACCGACGCCGGCGGCGCCTCGCGCATGACCTTCGACACGACGATCGAACCGACCGCGCAGCCGCGCCGCTATTCGATCGAGGCGACGGTGACCGGCGACGACGACACTGAAGTGCGCAACGTCGTCAACATCATCGCGACGCCGCCGTTCGCGCTCGGCGTGAAGACGCCGCGCTACGTCGAAAAGCCCGGCGCCATCGAACCGCAGATCATCGCGGTCGACGGCAAGGGCGATGCGGCGCCGGGCGTCGACATGACCGTGCGCTTCATCAAGCGCAACTGGGTCTCGACGCTGCAGGCCAGCGATTTCAGCCAGGGCGCCGCGAAATACGTGACGCAGACGATCGACGACACGCTGGTCGAGCGGAAGGTCACGAGCGCGAAGGAGGCGCAGAAGCTCTCCTTCGAGGCGAAGGAAGCCGGCGTCTATCTCGTTCAGGTCGAGGCCTACGACAAGATCGGTCGCCGCCAGCAGGTGAGCGTCGACTTCTTCGTCGGCGGCCAGTCGCCGGTCACCTGGGCGCGCGCGCCCTCGCAGACCGCGACGGTGACGGCGGACAAGGATGCCTACGCGCCCGGCGAGACCGCCACGCTCGTTGTGCAATCGCCGTTCCAGAAAGCGCGCGCGCTCGCCATTGTCGAAGAGCCTTCCGGCGCCTGGCGCTACGACTGGATCGACATCGACAATGGCTTCGGTCGCTACACGACGACGCTCGCAAAGGAGGAGATGCCGAAGCTCGCCGTGCATTTCCTGATCATGCGCGGCCGTCTGCCGGAGAGCGCGCCCAATCCCTCCGCGCCCTTCGATCAGGGCAAGCCCGTGACCATCGCCGCCACCAAATGGGTGACGGTCAAGCCGGTGCAGAACATCGTCAACGTCAAGATCGAAGCGCCCGGCAAGGCGCGTCCGCGGCAGGAGGTCGAGGCGACGATCCGGCTGAGCGACGAAAAGGGCGCGCCGCTCTCGGGCGAGGCGACGTTCTGGATGATCGATCAGGCCGTGCTGTCGCTGGCCAAGGAACGCCGTCTCGATCCACTGCCCGATTTCATCGTCGAACGCCCCACCACGATGGCCGCGCGAGACACGCGCAACATGGCCTTCGGCGTTCTGCCGCTCGAAGAGATTCCCGGCGGCGACGCCGGCCTCGACGAATGGGGCGCGGAGACCAACATTTCCGTGCGAAAAAACTTCACGCCCGTGCCGATCTATCTGCCGAGCGTGAAGATCGGCGCCGATGGCGTAGCCAAGATCAGGATCAAGCTGCCGGACACGCTGACCGTGTTCAAGCTGCGCGCGAAGGCGGTGAGCGGTCCCGACCGCTTCGGCTTCGCGACCGGCGAAATGCTGATCCGTCAGGCCCTCGTCGCGCAGCCCGCGCTGCCGCGTTTCGTACGGCCGGGCGACAGCTTTGACGCAGGCCTGATCGCGCGCGTCGTCGAAGGGCCGGGCGGCGCGGGTCGCGCGACATTCGCCGCCGACGGGCTGAAGCTTGCGACGGGCGAGCAAGCGTTCGCCTGGGACGGCGGCAAGCCCGCGCGCATCGACGCGAAAGCCGTCGTCGGCGAAGAGCGCGCCGATCCCGTGAAGCTGACATTCGCCGTCACGCGCGACGCCGACAAGGCGCACGACGCCGTCGAGCTCACGCTGCCCGTGAAGCCCGACCGTTCGCCGGTGCGACGTTACGAGATCGTCGAAGTGCCTGCCGGCGCATCGAAGACGCTCGCCGCTGCGCCAGCGGACGCGCGGGCGGGAACCTTCCGCCGTACGCTGGCGCTCGCCGCCGATCCCGCGATCGTGCGGCTGATCGCCGGTCTCGATGCGCTGGTTCAATATCCCTATGGCTGCACGGAGCAGCGCATTTCGCTGGCGTCCGCTGGCGTCGCCTTGAAGAACTTCACGCCGATCATGTCGGCTTCCGGTCTCGACAAGCGCATCGGGCAGGACGTGAAGAATACGCAAACCGCGATCGATCAGGCGATCGACGCTGACGGATTGGTCGCCTTCTGGCCGCGCGCGAAAGGCAATGTGTCGCTGACGGCGTGGGCGTACTCCTTCCTCGTCAATGCCAAGCGCGCGGGCGAGCCGATCGACGACAAGCTCGCCGAACGTCTCGCCAATGTGTTGAAGCTCGCCCTGCGCTCCGACTATCCGCGCCTGATGACAGGTCTGGAATTGCACGAGCGCGTCGAGGCGCTGACCGCGCTCGCCGATGGCGGCAAGCTGGATGAAGCCTATGTCGCCGAACTCGCGCGCCGCGCCGATTTCATGGGCCCGACGAGCGTCGCGGAAATGGCGTCGGCCGCCACGCGCGCGCCGAACGTCGACCGTCGCACGGTGGCCTCGCTGCTGGAGACCATGTGGGGTCGGGTGAAGATCGTTTCGCGCAACGGCGCGCCTGCCTACGGCGGCATTGCGGGTGAAAGCGACGATCCGCGCATCCTTCCCTCGGAAGCGCGCAGCCTTGCGGAGATGACCCGCGCCGTCGCGCTCGCCGCGCCTGACGATCCGCGCTTCCCCGTGCTGCGCGACGGGCTGATGCGCATCGGCGAGGGCGACGGCTGGGGGTCGACCAATGCGACCTCCGCCGCCGTGCGCGCGCTCGCCGCCGCCTGGCGCCGCCCGCTCGCGCCGATCGCGCTGACATTGACCGAGGGCGGAAGCGCCAAGGCCCTGACGCTCGACGCCAACACGCCGGTGCTGCGCGTCGTCAGCACAGAGACCGGGGCCGTCACGCTCGCCAACACCAGCCGCGAGCCGATCGTCGTGCTCGTCGATACGCGGTACGAATCGAACGAGCCCGGCGCGAAGGCGCAACCCTTTTCCAACGGCTTCGCGATCACGCGTACGCTCGCGAGGGTCGTACCCAACGCGCCGCCGGAAAAAATCGCGGCGGGCGCGGATGGCGCGATCAACGTGAAAGTCGGCGATGTCATCGAGGAGACGGTCGAACTCGTCAATCCGCAGGACCGCACGCATGTCGCGATCGCGCTGCCTCTTGCCGCCGGTTTCGAGCCGATGAACCCGAACCTCGCGACCGCGCCTGCCGAAGCGCAGCCCTCTGCGGCGCCGACACTCGCGCCGACGTGGACATCGTTTGGCGACGACCGCGTCTTCTACGCCTACGACCAGCTGCCCAAGGGAAATTATCGGTTCGTCTATCGCGTGAAGGCGCAGATATCGGGCAGCTTCACGCAGCCGCAGGGCACAGCGGAGACGATGTATCAAAAGGGCCTGCAGGGCGCGAGCGCAGGAGCGCGGATTGTCATCGCTCGGTGAGGAGAGCAGCGCGCTGCCTTCGCCGTCATTGCGAGGAGCGGAGCGACGAAGCAATCCAGAGCCGGGCCGTGGCTCTGGATTGCTTCGTTTCGCTCGCAATGACGGCAGGAAGGTCGCGTGGATAGCCAGCGGCCTGTTCTCAGTCGCGCTTGGTTGCCTCGCCTTCACCGCCCTGACGCGCGCCCATCTCGCCGCCCCGAAACCAACCCTCATCGTCACCGATCGCCACGGCGCCTTCATCACGCAGGTGTCCTTCGCCAAGGACCCGACCGAGGCGGACTACGGCTACTGGCCGCTCGAACGCGCGCCCGATCGCGTCGTGCGAGCGACGCTCGCTCTGGAGGACAGGCGTTTCGCCGAGCATTTCGGCGTCGATCCAAAATCGGTGGCTCGCGCGCTGTGGAAGAATTTTCGCGGACGCGGCCATCGCTCAGGCGCCTCCACTATCGCGATGCAGATCGCGCGCATGCAGCATCCGGCATCGCGCAATCTGGTCAACAAGGCGGTCGAGGCGGCGGCCGCAATCGCGCTCACCGCGCGCTACGGCCGCGAGGCGCTGCTCGCGCATTACCTGCGGCTCGTTCCTTACGGCAACGGCAGCCACGGCATCGCCCATGCGGCGCGCTTCTATTTCGACAAGCCTGTCGTCGACCTCTCCTGGGCCGAGATCGCGCTTCTGTCCGCCGTACCGCAATCGCCGACGCGCATGAACCTCCTGAAGCCCGAGGGCATGAACCGTGCGATCCGGCGCGGCCAGCGCGCGCTCGAGGAGCTGGCGCGTCAGGGCGTGATCACGCCGCTCGAATTCGTCGATGCGAAGAAGCAGCTCGCGCATATGCACACGCCACGCACATTGCGCCGGCCGGATGCGCTGCATGTCGCGCTGCTCTACGAGCGCCTCGCGCGCGAAGGAAAGATAGCGGCTGTCTCGCAATATGATCCGCGCGTGCGCGCCACGCTCGATCTAGCCTTGCAAGCGCGCGCGACCAAAATCGCGCGCAAGTACCTCGGGCCTTGGAGCGACGCCGGCGCGCAGCAGGCCGCCGTCATCGTGGTCGAGCGCGGCAGCCGCGAAATTCTCGCGCGCGTCGGCTCGACCGATTATGCCGACAGGCATGCCGGCGCCTTTGATTTTACGCGCGTGCAGCGCTCGCCCGGCTCGACATTGAAGCCGTTCCTCTACGCGCTCGCGCTGGAGCGGGGCGTCATCAAGCCGACCGACATCATGGCGGATCTGCCCGAAGGAGCATCCGGCGTGAACAATGCCGACGGCATGTTTTTGGGGCCGCTTCTGCCGCGCCAGGCGCTCGCCAATTCGCGCAACGTGCCGGCGACAAACCTGCTGAAACAGACCGGCCTCGAGAACAGCTTCCGCTTCCTGCACGATCTCGGTCTGCACAATGTCGAAGCGCCGGCGGAAAATT
>ERZ795053.6543-NODE-6543-length-11563-cov-5.135819_pt1 | contig 11563 bp, 12 predicted proteins | sample MGYA00375137_ERZ795053 | MGnify/ENA primary metagenome ERZ795053 (study PRJEB30182, sample SAMN05720284) | activated sludge metagenome | isolation source: Anaerobic digester | place: Hong Kong | collected 2014-12-17 ... | reverse complement strand
ATCATTGCAAAAAAGCTGACATTCAAGGACAGAAAAATTAAAAAAGGAAAAAGACCTGTATTCTATTAAATTTAAAGACGAAAAGAATGTCAGGATACTTTTCGCATTCATAGCATATGAAGGTATTGAGTATGCTATTTTACTATACCCATTTCAGGAAAAAGACGATAAGAACAAGAGCCAGTATAGCTATGATACGGCTAAACCAATAGCCCAGGGCCGGCTAAAGGAGGTTTTAAATGATGTTTGATATTAGAACATTGCCGGATGCTTGGAGTGTTGTTGAACGATTAGGCGGAGGCAGTGCCAGTGAAAAAGATGGGTTATATGATATTTACTACAAGATATCAATTGCTCTGTTCGACTACCGGCAAAAACACAAGCTTTCCCAAAAGAAACTAGCAGAGAAATTAGGAGTTACCCAACCTATGGTAGCTAAATTAGAAAGTGGTGATTACAATTACACTGTTGAACAACTTTGGAAAATAGCCACTAAACTCAATTTTAAGTTTAATATTGATTTTGAAGAAATAGCAGTTGATTATTCAATTTACGATCGCCCTGAGACTCAAGATGACAATGATTACAGTGAAGAATATTTGTTAGTGGAGGGAGCATGAAAGAAAAAGAAATTGTGGCGGACTTTCAATTTTTAGGCAACAGGGTGAACAAATTAGTAGTCAAAACCAAACCATTGATAGAAAAGGGCAGGCCTGAAATATCTTTCGACTTCGATTATAATGTCGATGAAATCGTAGAAGAAGATAATATTTTTTCGGGAATTCTCCAATTAATAATTCAGGTAAAAGCAAAAATTAAGAATAGGGTTCTGTTTGAAATTGAGTTGGTGATGGAAGGTGGTTTTACCGGAAACCCAGAAAGGTTGAGCATAGATAAATTTGCTGAAATGGTTGAAATCAATGGTTTAATAACACTTTTGCATATTTCGCGTGCTTATTTAGTAAGTGTCACAGCGCAGTCTGGAATTACCCCACCTGTTCGCATACCTATGATAAATATACTTAAGCTCAGGGAGGCAAAACAACATTCATCCAAATAAATTAAATTAATGCAACTTCTACGGTCACAGTAAAAAGATGAATATTATTGATCAAAGCATTTTACGCGCGCTATCACGCGCGTGACGTCGCGTATCGCGTGATAATATCACGTAATCAGCAGGTCGCCGGTTCAATCCGGCCATCGGCTCCAGGTGAAAGTAAAGGCCCCTCTAAATGAGGGGCCTTTGTATTAGCAAGTATAATTGTGGTTATTAGTTAACAATAAAAATAACCTAATTAGTTCATTTAGCTGTCCGCTTATTGGCTTTAGTAGAGTCTAAAACCTTAATCTGTATTTCATGAGTTTCCAGCTTGGCTTCTATCCGTTCTAATCGGTGGGTATGATCGTCCAGGGTTTCCTTGATTACTTCGTAACCGTCAAAAAGGGCAGATAGCTTTTCTCCGTGATTAATTTCTATTCTGGTTACAACCTGCCGCAAACTATTTACATCCTGATGCAAACCATTTACATCCTGCTGCAAACTATTTACATCCTGATGCAAACCATTTACATCCTGCTGCAAACTATTTACATCCTGATGCAAACCATTTACATCCTGCTGTATACTATTTACATTCTGCTGCAAACTATTAACGTTCTCTGACAGCTCAGCCATTTTTTCAATCATAAACTTTTGAAACTCTCTGTCAGTCAAGGTTAACCCTCCTACTCGTTTTTTTTCTAACCCTGTACACTACTGTTTAATAGAATTGCAGGAAATGCTCATAGCATGTAAGCGATTCGATTAGTACAACAATTTTAGCTTCTTAAGGGGGGGGAATTTCAATCTCTCTAGCTAAAGGATAGCTGTCTTAAGCTTCTTAAGCAAGAGAAATTTTCCTTCTATCAATTATCTATGGGATTTGAATACAAAGCAAACGGAACAGATATTTAGCAGGGAAAGTGCGTGAAGTGTCAAGGAGGGAAGCCATGATTTTGCTGAAGGCACCACGCTTACTCGTCGTACTATCGTTGCAATTCTTGCCGGCTCCCGATACTTAATCTACGATTAGTTTAGCTTTAACCATGACTGGTTCTTCTCCCGACCTTTTATGTACATCTAATAGTAAAGGAATACTTCCTGTATTAACAACTTTTCGGTTTACCGGCAGGGCGTAGGCATGTCCCTGTTTAATAATCATTTCTCCTCGGTGCAGGCTGCGCCCCGACTTCAAATGATCAATGGGGCTGGCCAGTTCTATATTAAACCAATCCCCTTTATACAATAACTCTCCTTTTAACTTAAGCAGGGCTGGTTTTACCAGGGCTTCAAATAATATCCCGGCTGCAGAGGGGCTGCCGGACAGATTGAAAACAAGTTTGCCATCGAGAAGGGCGGCTGAAGTATTTTTGCCGGGAAAGACGTTTATACCCTTGAAAAGAAGCTGGGCATTCAAATACTCGAACGCGTTGCGAACCAAGTCGAAAAGGCCGTTGCCGGTCCCTCCGCTGATTATTATCATATCGGAGACCCGTGCTGCCTTTTTTATTGCAGTTACAATGGTTTGCAAGTCATCATTAATTACGGAAGGCGACAGCAATGGTAAAGCTCTGCTGCTGGCTATTTTGCATGCTATTAGGCTCCGGTTGCTGCAATATATGCATCCTGTTTTGATGGGGGACCCGGGTAAAAGCAACTCATCTCCCGTGTCTATAATATATACGCGAGGCACTTTGCATACCGGCACCCTTTCTATGCCACAGGCAGCTATTCTTTCCAGGATTTCTGCTTTTAAAATCTGACCTTTGGCTGCAACTCTATCTCCAGCCCTCAATTCGTGACCGGATCTTCGTATATTTTCACCCCGCCGCGGCCTGACGCTGACAATTATATAGTTTTCGTTTATTATCTCAACGTCCTCTTGTTTGATAACGGCAACGCTGCCTTCTGGAAGAAAAGCCCCGGTCATAATTCTACAGGTTTCCCCGGGCCTTATTGGCCTGTTTTCAACTGAACCAGCTCCGATAACAGAAGCTACTCTTAAACGCAACGATCGTCCGGTTTGCAGTCTTTTGAGATCAGTCTTGCCAATCGTATAGCCATCCATTGCCGAACGGTCAAAATTGGGTATATTAATAAAGCTTGCTATATTGTCCGCGGTCACCCGCATATAGGCATCATCGATGTGTAAGTACTCGGTGTCCAGGGATTGAATGCTGTCGCAGCTCATATCAACAGCTTTATCCAAACTAACAGCTTCTAATATCTTATCATTAACCAACTCTAGTCTACTCATAAATAACCTACCTTATATCGCGCATTTCCTCTTTTAATCTATAAACCCTCAGTATATATTTACTTTATTTATTATACATCCATTATAGTAAATTGTTAGGCTTAATAGGAATAAATATGATTTAATTTAATTAGTGACAAAATATTTGTATTATGTTATATTGTGATTAATATAGTTAGATGTATATGGCATATGGTATATTATCCTGTATCTGGTGGGATTGTGGTTGAGACAATTGAATAGCTCCAAGCCTTTGAACCTAAAGCAAAGCCATGGTTCCTGGGCCTACGGGTATAGTTGGAAACGATTATGCCTCCCCGTATTTTTGGAAAGGAGCCTAAAAGCCTTGTTGAGAGCAAGTAATACTTGCTTTGGCTATATTGGGCATAAAATCCAAAAATTTTTTTATGCCCCTGGCCTTTGCTGGAGGCATTTTTAACTTATCCCATCATTTCATTCGCTTAATTATTCAAGCTAATGGATTTTAAATGAGAGGAGGGAATGACCCCAGTAGAGCAGGATTAAGGTATTGGAAGCAAAGACCAGAAAAGGCAAAGAGGTCTGGCGGACAAAAAACGGATTTAATTGCACTTTGACCATAATACGCAAAAGCACTCAGGGGTTTATACCTCGCCATCAATTAGATTTATACATAAATGCAATCAGGTACTCTAGCAAAAAGAGTATCTGCTGGTAGTAGTAGTTTTAAGGGAGGTAGAGATTGGTTATGAAATTTACTCGTCGTGGTTTCCTGAAGCTTTCAGGTCTCTCCGCTGCCGTGGTTGCTTCCGGCTTGGGGTTTGACTTGGAAGCAACTGCCGCACATGGGTATGCACTGAAGCTGGCAGGATGCACAAAGATACCCAGTATCTGTCACTTCTGTTCAGGTGGATGCGGGCTTCTCCTACATATTAAGGATGGAAAACTAGTCCATCTCGATGGGAACCCGGACAATCCCATCAATGAAGGTACTCTTTGCCCCAAGGCAGCCAGCCTGGCGCAGGTGGCCTATTCTCCGGATCGCCCGAAAAACCCGCTGTATCGTGCTCCGGGTTCTGACAAATTCGTGGATATTTCCTGGGAAGAGGCTTATGATCGCATTGCCAAGAAAATCAAGGAAGTCAGAGATAAGACCTGGACGAGCACCGAGGAGATTACAAATGCCAAAACCGGCGCCAAAGAAACAGTTACGGTGAACCGGGCGGAAGGTATAGCCATGATAGGTTCGGCTGAGGTCGATAATGAAGAAAGCTACCTGCTTACCAAACTTGCTCGCCTGATCGGGACACCATTCCACGAACACCAGGCCCGTATCTGACACGCGCCCACGGTGGCTAGTTTGTCACCTTCATTTGGACGCGGCGCTATGACCAACTCCTGGCAGGATATGCAGAACTCCGAATGTTTCTTGATCGCCGGCAGCAACTGTGCGGAATGTCACCCCATTGCCATGAAATGGGTTAACCGCGCCCGGGCCAAAGGCGCCAAGGTTATTGTTGTCGACCCGCGGTTTACGCGCACCGCTTCCCAGGCGGATATCTTCGCTCAGATCCGTCCCGGAACCGATATTGCTTACCTGGGTGCAATGATCAATTATTACATAGAGAATAGGCTTTATAATGAATTCTATGTTATGAATTTTACCAATGCGCTTTATAAGATAAGCAAAGATTTCAAATTCAATGACGGTCTTTTTTCCGGTTTTAATCCTGAAACCAGGAAGTATGATTATGCAAGCTGGGCCTATCAGCTGGACGCTGAGGGTAAACCAGTAAAGGCAGCCAGCCTGGATGATCCAGACTGTGTCTTCCAAAAACTCAAAGATCATTATTCCAGATATACCTTTGATGCAGCTTCAAAAATCTCCGGAATACCGGCTGCAAAAATTAAGCTCATAGCCGATACTTTCGCTGCAGCCAACCCCGGCAACATCTTTTATGCCCTGGGCATGACCCAACACACCACCGCGACGCAGGGTATTCGTTGCTATGCAATCATCCAGTTGCTCCTGGGCAATGTTGGCAAAGCCGGTGGCGGCATCCAGGCCCTGCGCGGCGAGCCCAATGTTCAGGGTTCCACCGATATGGCTAACCTGAACGCCAACCTGCCGGGATATTTACCTTATCCCACTAATGCCGATAAAACTCTGCAGGATTATGTTATGAAAAACGGGTCAGTCCAGCATAAACCGCTGGTAGCTCTGCTTAAGGCCTGGTTTGGTAAAAACGCCACTGCTGAAAACGATTATGGGTATCAGTGGCTCCCTAAGAACAACCCATCAAATATGCCTATTCAACCCCAGTTCTTCAGTAAAATGGAAGAAGGGCAGTTTAAGCTTCTCCTCAACTGGGGCTCCAACTCCACCGTTTCCATCCCGGACAGAAAACTGGTGGCCAGAGGCCTGTCCAAACTGGAAATGCTGGTAGTGGCTGACATATTTAACACCGAAACCGCCCAGTTCTGGAGCGAAGAAGGATTAGATCCGGCCAAGATTCCGACCGAGGTAGTCTTCCTGCCGGCAGCCTTCGTTTATGAAAAGGCTGGCAGCATGACCAATTCGTCCCGCCTGATTCAGTGGAAAGAAGTGGCCTTAAAACCACTCAACGATGTACACCCGGATTTGGATATGCTGGATCACATTTTTAAGAAAGTGCGCGCACTTTATGCCGGAAGCACCGACCCCAAGGATGAACCGATTTTAAAGGCCAACTGGGATTACGGTCCGCATGAAGCTGAACCGTTAAAGGTTCTCCAGGAGCTAGGCGGCTATAACGACACTACCGGTAAACCTATTGCCTCAATAGGCGAATACCTGGCAGCACCGGTTGGTGCAGTTTCCACCGGATGCTGGATATATACCGGCGTAACTCCGGAAGGCCAAAACCTGGCAGACCGCCGGGGCAATGATGATCCCACCGGTCTGGGCCTGAACAAAGATTATGCGTTTGCCTGGCCGGGCAATATCCGGGTTCTCTATAACCGGGCTTCTTGCGATGCCTACGGACAGCCGGTTGATTCTAGACGCAAGCTGATCTGGTGGGATCCCGTCCAGAATCTATGGGTCGGAAATGACGGTCCCGACGTGGCCGATAAGACCAAAGGACCTGACACTCCTGAAGGGAAAATGGCTTTCCGCATGAATCCGGAAGGTGTAGGACGCTTATTCACAGCTACTTATAAGAGCGGTGCAGTTGGTGTTCCGACGGAATCCTTGTCACCTGTTCCGATCCGTGGAGCAGGCATGACGGTTGACGGACCGATGCCGGAGTTCTATGAGCCGATTGAAAGCCCGACCGCCAATCTTTTGCATCCCGAGGTGCAGAACAATCCTTGTGCCAAAATTGTCTCTAAAGAGTTTGGCAAACCAGATGCATATCCCTATGTCCTTACCACCTATGGGGTTGTCGAGCACTTCTGTGCCGGGGCGATTACCCGCAACATTCCCTGGCTGAATGAGATTGCACCCGAGCCATATGCTGAAATAAGCAAAAACCTCGCCCATAAAATTGGCGTTGAAGAAGGGGATAAAGTCGAAGTATCCTCTGCCCGCGGCAAGTTAGTAGTTCGTGCCTTGGTGACCGACCGTATCCAGACTCTTAAAATTAACGGTAAAGATCAGGAGACCATCGGTATGCCGTGGAGCTGGGGATTTGCCAGCTTGAATCCTGGCCCCAGTACTAATAATGTGACAATGAATGCATGCGACCCCGGAGCTGGTACTCCTGAGTATAAATGCTGTCTTGTCAACATAAGGAGGGCTTAACGATGGCGAGAAAAATGGTATTTATTGATACATCATTATGTACAGGGTGTAAGGCGTGTTCCGTGGCCTGTAAAGCCTGGAACGATCTTCCGGCCGAGAAGACTCAACGAATAGTCAGTTATCAGGCCCAGGGTGACTTTACACCCAATACCTGGACCTATGTCAGGTTCAGAGAAGAGTACAAAGATAATAAAATGCATTTTAATATGCTAAAACTCCAATGCTTCCATTGCGATGATCCTGCTTGTATGAAGGCTTGTTCTTCTAATGCCATCTATAAGACGGAATCGGGATACACTTTGATCGATAAAGACAAATGTATTGGTTGTGGATATTGTGCGGCGAACTGTCCATGGGGCGTTCCCAAGATTGATCCAGCCACTAACAAATCGACCAAATGCACCGGTTGTATTGACCGCGTTGAAAACGGTATGAAACCGGCATGTGCTCAAATCTGTCAGCCCGGCGCGATTCAGTTTGGCGATTATGATGAATTAATGCCCAAAGCCCAAGCCCGCGTTGCAGAGCTTCAATTAACAAACCCGAAAGCACATCTGTATGGCGATAACTTGATGGGCGGCACGACCTATGTTTATCTGTTGCAGGATAGGCCAGGCGCTTATGGGCTTCCTTTACATCCTACAACGCCAGTATCTCTGATTGTTTGGAAAGATATAGTTCATCCGCTGGGTTGGATCGCAATTGGCGCTTCGGCTGCAGCTATCAGTGCCGGGGTTCTTGTCAATTTAGTTAGTGGTAATTATGCCAATAGAGCGAAAAAAATCGCGGAATCCCACGACGAAGGAGGTAAGTAGATATGGCAAAAGAGGTATATCGTTTTTCCGCAGGAGAGCGTTTTGTTCACTGGTGCCACGGTGTTGCATTCCTACTATTGCTTTTTACCGGACTGGGAGTTCTTCTTTACGCATTTCAACCGGCCATGAACATATTCGGCGGGATTCATGTTACACGAAATATTCACCGTGTCGTTGCTGTGCTGTTTACGATAGGTATGATAGTAGGATTTGTTGGCAAAGGACAAGGCGCACGCCAGATGCGGCGTTGGTTTAAAGATGTCGTTAACTTTGGTAACGATGACTTCGCTCATGCAAAGAATTTTCCTATAGAATTCTTTGGCGGGCATAAACCATTCCCGCCCCAGGGCAAGTTTAACGGTGGTGAAAAGCTGAACTCCATGTTTACCATCCTGGGGACAATTTGCATTGCTATCAGCGGCTACATTATGTGGTTTGCTACAGGTTCAGGTTGGGTGCTGCAGTGGGCGTATCCTATACATGCGGCCTGCGCACTTTTTATGACTGCTCTTTTGATTGCTCATTTATACCTGGGAATACTTCATCCCGATTCAAACCAGGCTTTAAAGGGTATTTTCACTGGTTGGGTTCCTGCCAAGTTTGCTTATGAACATTACGAAAAATGGTATAACGAAGAGGCTGAAGAAACCATAAGAGGATAAGAGGAGTATTTTGATGACTGCAAAAAAAAGCAAATTGGTAGTTTCGGAAAATGTGGAACAGGCCTATCAGAAGTATCGTCAGCTCAAACTTGAGGTTGATGACTGGCTGAGGAATCGTGGTTCATACTGGCTTGCCAGTTTAAGCCTGAATGAAGAATCGCCATATTTACCTATTGTTGATTTACCTCAAGATGCGATTATCGAGCTTTGGCAGAGATTAAACATCTCTGCCAAAGTGGAAATTGCTGATTCGACCTTGCGGGAAATGTGGGAACAGTTGAAGCTAGGTAAAACCGCAATGGACCCGGAAATGGCAACCCGTCTTCAAATGGCGGTTAGTGGTGTGGCGAAGCTTGCCAGCCAGACCGTCAATGAAAAGGGAGTTCCTGAGCTAAAGTACAATGCTCGCGCATCTGAGAGGCCGGAGAAGAATGTAGTGGCTTGCCCTGTTTGTGACGAAATTTCAACCCTGGCGGTTCTGACCGGACCGGATGGAAAAAGAATGATGCACTGTACCACATGCAACTTTGAATGGCCTGTACAGCGCACCGGATGCCTGTTTTGCGGAAGTGAAGATTCCAAGAAACTGTTGTACCTTGACAATGAAGCATTTCCAGGAATTGAAATGGGTGTTTGTGAGGTCTGTGGGCAGTACTTTAAGGAAATCGATGGGCGCAAGCTGTATGCTGCGGATTATTTTTGGGAAGACATGAGAACGCTTTCGTTGAATTATGCAACCGAACGCTGGATAGAAGAACAGGTTAGAAAAGATAATCAAATCAACTAGAGAAGCCAAATAATATGAAATTAATATATTTGGGAATTAATCACACCGAAGGATAGTCTCTATAGTATCTCTTGTAATACGATGCTGATAGACTTAAGTGCCATAATTATTGATGAAAAAGCGTAAGCTTTTTTCATACATCCCAATCTTTTTCTTCCCGCTTGCCGCGGGAAGCTTTTTTTTCTGAAAGGATAAAGGAAGTCATAACGAAGAGAAAACTAGTAGGGACAAACGAAACTTTGTAAAGATTGCCATCTTAAATATATATAAAATCTTAAAATTCCCAAGTAAGTTGACACGATTCTACCCTGGTGTTATGTTAAAAGTACAATAAAAATTGGCATGATTGAATTATGATAGATTTATAAGTTGATACCCCTATGAGCAATCCTGTTAAGTGAGAATATTTACTTATAAGCGAAAGGAGTCGACTAGCCATTACTAAACGTCCGCCCCTTACTCCAGAAGAAGCTGCTGAAATACTTAAAATTTCCAGATACACCGTATACGAGCTAGTCAAACGCGGAGAAATTCCCTCACGGCGCATTGGAAGAAAAATACGTATTGATTATGATTCGCTAATGAATTACTTGCAGGGAGACTCAGGTGAAAAATTGCCCCAGGATTCTGACGCGCACAAGGAAATATCTTCAGACTATGGCTATTGTTTTGTGGGCAGCCATGATCTAGCCGTTGAACTGCTGGCAGAGTTTTTAAATTACTCGTCTTCTGCTCTTCCCCTCAAGACTATTTTTAAGGGTAGTATGCAAGGCTTGATTTCTCTTTACCGCAGAGAAGCGCAAGTAACCGGTATACATCTATGGGATCAAAAATTACAGGAATACAATCTCCCGTTTGCAGAACACATACTTCTGGCTGAAGCCTATACGGTTGTTAACCTGATTCAAAGGTCTCAGGGTTGGATTGTCCCCGCAGGTAACAAGCACAATATCAATTCCTGGGAGGATATCACCAGAAAAGGTCTTCGCTTTATAAACCGGCAGAGAGGGTCCGGCACCCGTTTTAGAATAGATCAGTACTTGTTGGAAAACGAGATATCAGCCAATCAAATTCAGGGTTATGAAAATGAAGAACAAACTCATTGGGGAGTTGCACTTAAGGTTGCTAATGGAGAAGCGGATTTCGGCCTTGGCTTTCAGTTTGCTGCCCAAAGGATGGGTTTGGATTTTGTGCCCCTGTTTAAAGAACGGTATGACCTGGTTATTCTTCAGGAAACAGTAGAAAAGCCAGAATGGCAGCAGATACAGGCAGTTATAAACTCAACCGCTTATAAACGGGCGGTTGAACAGCATATTGGCTATGATACCTCCCTGACCGGAAAGGTCATCTACGAAACTCCCCATCCTGCAAAGGCGCGTACTTAGGAACTACCTGTATGTCTGAACTAAACTCTAACCGTCCACCTGTTTCACCCGGAATGCAGGCGGACGGTTCTTGTGTACTGCAGCAGGGGTAACTAACCGGCAGCTTTTGATCAGCGTTAACCCTGGGGTCGGCATATATACATCTAGAATCTGACCATATCTTTATGCAATATAATATTGCCTTCCAGATTCTCATTACCGGAACGTCCACCTACCCACATAAAAACCAGGCGGCTATCAGTTAAAATCTGAACTTCAAATGAATTGAACATGGGGATAAATTCTGTTTGGATTTTGGAATTAGCGGCAATCGTAAAGGTTTCATCGAAAACCTTTTTTTTCGGTCTCGGGTCGATATTGAAGATTTTAACTCTCGCTTTGTGCCTGTTAGCTCCGTTATTTAATACCAGAACTCGAATGTTATTTATAAACTCGCTAATACTGATTGGGCCAGTGGTATACCTGTATTTGGCTAAATTCGCCACTTTATCATCTCCCTGAATACTTTACAATATTAGGATATTCAAAAAGAACAGTTTTTGTGTACGGGGGTAAGGGAACATTCTGCTCCTGCCTTTTTGCTGCAAAATAACCAGGCGGAAATGATATAATTAATACAATTGTAATAATGAAAGAAGATAATAATGAAAACAAGTTTTAATGATCTGGGTATTTTTCCCCCAATTTTAAAGTCCTTGGAAGATATGGGTTTTGAGGCACCTACAGAGGTACAGAGCAGGGCCATTCCTCATGTTCTTAATCAAGAAGATGTGATTGTTAGGTCTAAAACGGGCAGCGGCAAGACTGCCGTTTTTGGTATTCCCCTGCTGCAAATGACCGATTCCACAGCAG
>ERZ795053.6538-NODE-6538-length-11568-cov-3.781551_pt1 | contig 11568 bp, 4 predicted proteins | sample MGYA00375137_ERZ795053 | MGnify/ENA primary metagenome ERZ795053 (study PRJEB30182, sample SAMN05720284) | activated sludge metagenome | isolation source: Anaerobic digester | place: Hong Kong | collected 2014-12-17 ... | reverse complement strand
GCCGCCGACGACGAGGAGATTGTAACGGCCGTTGGGCGTGGGGTTCAGCCAATCGGCGGGGTGGGTATTGGCCACCAGCACGGCATTGTGCTGGTCGTAGGGAGCAACTTGAATTGGAGATACCATGTCAATTCCTTTTGTCAGTACATAGGGGACCAGACGAGAGTCGGGCACTCGGTTATGGGAGCGTTTATTTGTTTTGAACGGCGTGAAGCGACCATTACTCAACGGCTTCGCCCTGCGCCTCTCGCTTTTTAATATACCGCGATAAGCCGATGCTCACGATAATAATCAGAACCGAGGTGATGATGGTGGCCGGGTTTAATTTGACGTCACCGGCCAGCAGTTCATTCAGTGTGCCAAAAGATGCGCCTAGCAAAACAATGGAAATGGTGCCGGGCACGGATCCGATGGCCGTGGCTGCCAAAAACGCCTTCCAATTTATCTTCAGAAAGCCGGCAGCATAGTTTACCAGATCATAGGGGAGGAAGATCAGCCGCATGATCAGCACGGTTTCAAAGCTGTTCTCGCGCATTCGCTGCGTGTAGTGCTGGATTGTTCCGGCGTTTTCCTTGTTTTCGAGAATGCCCTGGCCAAAGTAGTGGCCGACCCCAAAAGCCACCATAGCCGAGGTGTTGCTGCCGACAATGGTGTAGAGGATGCCTATCGGACCAAACAAAAAGCCGCCGAGCAGCGTGAGCAGGGTGGCGGGGAAGAAGAGTAACGGCCGTAATGCATACAATAAAATGTACAATAAGGGTCCGTACAGACTGTTCAGCATCAAGTCGGCCAATCGCGTCAGGCTGTCCGCCAGAGTCAGATCATTTTGCCGCAAATACCAATAATACCCGCCCACCACCGCTATCCAGAATAACAAAGCCGCAAGTTTTGCCCCATGGCGCTGCAAAAAGAGGGTCAGGGATGATTGTGTTGTTTGTGACTTAAGCATCAGCTCTCCTACGAAAATTGGACGTGGATTGACACGGATAATAAATTGCGCAATCTATTGATTTTCATTCGTGGCGGTCAGGAGGCCGCTCATGAAATCTCTTGGGTCAAGTCAACGTGCGTGTGTGGTATGTAAGATGTCGGTGAAGCGGAAAATCTTACCTTTGAACAGCAGGCAGGTAAAGAGAGTGGGCGGGCATAAACACCCTGCGCCAAACTAAATTTCGTGAAATTACCGACATTAGGTAAACTTACTGCCCGAGTAAACCGATTGTTTGTTTCAGACGATCCATCAAACCTATCATGCGCAGAAGGCTATCTTCACTTTGTTATTTCCTGCGCGGCAATTGATCCGATATGAATACAGTATTAGTGATTGGCGGGAATGGTTTTTTAGGCAGGCATCTTGTTCAGACCTTGTACCAACATGGCCTGTCGGTGCGGATATTCGACCTGAAAACGCCGTCTACCAGATTGGTGGAAAGCGTCGTGGGCGACATTCGAGATGCTGAGGCAGTTGCTCAGGCCTGCGTCGGCTGTGACACGGTATTCAACACCGCTGCGCTCATCGATTGGGGGCCACGCAGCCGGCAGCGTCTGATAGACATCAACATCGAGGGCAACCGGAACGTCATCCAGGCTTGTTACCGGGTGGGCGTGAAGCGGTTGATTTACACCAGTTCCATCGACGTTGTTTTTGATGGCTCGCCCATCGCCGGGCAGGATGAATCGCTGCCCTATCCAGACAAACATCTGGACGATTATGGTTGGACAAAAAGAGTTGCCGAGCAGGAGGTTCTGGCGGCAAATGGCGAGCATGGGCTTTTAACCTGCGCTTTGCGAACGGCCGGCATTTACGGACCGGGCGATACGACGCGTTTCCCGCAAATTTTGCAGAGCGTAAAAAATGGAAAATGGCTGCACCTGGGTGATGGGTCGGCGCGGTTTGGGCATGTGTATGTGGCAAACGCAGCGGCGGCCCATGTCCTGGCGGCCGAAGCGCTTATTGATGGCTCCCCAGTTGCCGGGCAATGTTATTTTATTGGCGATCATGCGCCGTCTAATTTCTACGCTTTTTTTGACCCCTTCCTGGCTGCCCTTGGTTTTCCTCCGACTACCAGGCGGCTTTCTTTTCGGATGGCGTATGGTTTGGCGGCAGTGTCTGAGCGTTTGGCGAAATGGGGGGTTGGTCCGTCTCGGCCCAGACTTACCCGGTACACGGTGGCTTCGACATGCGTTGACTTTTTCTTTTCCCATGCCAAAGCGAGGCGGGATTTTGGTTATGAGCCTGTGGTGTCTGCGGAAACTGCTTTTGCGGAGACCTGCGCCTGGCTGCGCAGCGCCGGTTATGCCAGGTGACCGGATTGGCTCGCTGAAACAGGATTTCAGGCAGCCATCAACCCACGTTTCTCGTTTTGTTTGCTGGCAACCCGGTTATGTAATTCCCCGTGAGACGCCCAAATCTGATTTGTTTGCAAGCTGAAGCTCATGGTGGGTAACGGCCGTTTCCCCCTCAACCCCACGTCTGCCCCGGCCGTTGACCATTGTTTGCGCGCTGCCAGAGTGTCCAGACAGGCGCGCATCACCAGAGGGCAAGTTCGTGTATAATGTGGCCATGTGCGGAGCCACTTCTTGATAGCGCGCTCGTTAACAAGGTTGGCATTCTTGGTGATGAGAAACGGCCGTTTTCGCTTACGTCACATCTTTTCTGGCCAATCTTCCCACCAAAGCGGCTAAATTGTGCTGTGCAACTATTGAGTGATTGATAAATCGTATCTATACAAGCCTTAAGGGTTTGAGTTCCAGTGAGTCTAACTTCTCAAAGGCACGCCCTAAGGGTCTGGGTAATCACAAAAAATTTAGAAAACTGACTGAACGGTGTAATAGTCTGAAGCAAAACCCATTCCTAGAACGTGCGATATTTGTTCCGGTGATGAGAGGCGTGGCGCGGAATCTTGCAACAAACGATCTGAAACAAGCAGATGATGAATGATAAACCGCGAGATCAAGAAAGGTAACCATTTAGGTTTCTTTGGGAAGGCCCTAACGGTTTGAGATCTAAAAGGTCTACCTTCTCAAAAGCAAACATTGAAGATCTGTATAGTTACCAAGAAAGAATCTATGCCGAGCAAAATCATGAGTGAAAAAGATTCAAATCCTGACAAACTATTACATCCCCAACCAACATTATGGGATGACCAGGAGCCTGATTTCCCGGAGATTGCGTCACCTGAAGCAGTGGAAGAAGTATCCTCTCAATTACGGGCTTGCCAGTTAGAGCTGGAGACAAAAAACGAAGAACTTCGCCAGACGAGGGCGGATTTAAAGACGGCGCAGGCGCGGTATGCAGACCTCTATGATCTGGCGCCTGTTGGTCATGCAACCATCGACGAAAGCAGAAAGATTGTGGAGGCTAATCAGACGTTGGCGGGTTTTGTGGGGGAGGCAAAAGAAGACCTGATAAACCAGCCTGCGAGCCGGTTTATCTTACCCGATGACCTGGATATTTTCGCTCGATATTGCCAGCAGTTGTTTGGCACGGGCGCGCCGCAGTCTTGCGAATTGCGTTTGTTACATGGGAACAACGGCCGTTACCTTTGGGTTCAGCTCGAAGGTGTCTCAGGCCAGCCCACTGCCGACGGTGCGCCGGTTTGTTATCTTGTTATTAGCAATATCACCAGACAAAAACAAACAGAACAAGCTCTCCGTGAAAGCGAAGAAATTTTTAACCAGTTCATGGAGCACAGTCCTATTTATGTGTTCTTCAAGGATAAAGACACCAGAAGCATCAGACTGAGCCGGAATTATGAGGCAATGCTTGGCCGACCTATTTCTGAGCTGTTGGGAAAAACAATGGACGACCTCTTTCCCTCAGACCTGGCCAAAAGCATGGTAGCCGACGATTTGCGTGTCTTGCAAGAAGGGAAACCAATCGAAATAGAAGAAGAACTGAATGGGCGGTTTTATTACACCACCAAATTTCCCATTATCAGTGAAGGTCAGGCGCAATATCTGACTGGTTTCACCATCGATATTACCGAACGTAAACAGGCAGAGTTGTTCGCCCAGTACAATGAGCGACGGCTGAAAGAGGCCGAAGCGATTGCCCATTTTGGCTATTACGAGTTAGATGCTCAGACTGGCGAAACAGTCTGGTCTGATGAAACGTTTCGTATCTTTGGTCTCGATCCGGCCGATGGCATGCTGGCTGGCGGGCAATTTGTAACGCTTATTCATCCCGAGGATAGGACTGAAGTATTAGGGATGTTTGCGGATACCATTCAAAATGGACGGCCGTTTGATCAGATTTATCGCATTTACCATGCCAACGGCGAGATTCGCACGGTTCATAGTACAGGTAGTTTAGACGCCGATCCCGTCACCGGGAGTCTCAAGGTGTTTGGTACGCTGCATGACATCACAGAACAAAAGCGCAGCGAAATTGCCTTGCAGAAAAGCGAAAATCGGTTTCGAGCGCTCATTGAAAATGCCCCAGATGCAATTAATTTGATCGACGCCGAAGGAAAGTTGACGTATGTCAGCCCTTCAGCTCTGCGTCTCTTGGGCTATACAATGGCAGACATGCAAAATGTAAATATGGCCGCATTGACGCACCCGGATGATGTAACGGCCGTTATTACCCTGCTGATAGACCTTATGCAAGAACCGGGCAAAGTCGCCACCACGCAATATCGCTTCCGGCACAAAGACGGAAGTTGGCGCTGGTTAGAAAGCACTATTTCCAATTTACTCGCCGAACCCGGCGTCGAAGGCATTCTCTTCAATTTCCGTGACATTACACAGCAAAAACAGGCCGTAGAATCGGCACAGCGACAAAGCGAACAAATCAGACTTCTCTATGACGCCAGCCAGCGGCTCAATCAAACGCTGGATTTGGATGAAATTTATCACACTATTTTTGATTTCCTATCGGCGATGTTGCCGTGCGACGACCTTATCATTTCCGTTTTCGATCCATCGACTGAACTAATTACCTGCCAGGCGCATTGGGTAGGGCACGGGGAGTCGCGGGACGTAAGCATGTACCCACCCATCCCTCTGGAGCCAGAAGGACGTGGGACCCAAAGTCTGGCCATTCGTACTGGAAAAGCTCTCTTGTTGAACGATTACGTGGCCCAGCGAAAATCCACGCAAACCATCTACTATATCGACGACGAGACGAACGAAGTGGTGCAAGAGGATGAACTCCCTGAAAATGGGGATGTGACGAGGTCGGCGCTGATCGTGCCTATCAAAACGGGCGAACAGGTGAACGGCGTCATCCAGGTGATGAGTTATCAGCTCAACGCCTATACCGAAACTCACCTGAAGCTTCTGGAGGCATTAACCTTACACATTAATTCGGCGCAGACAAATGCCCGGCTATTTGCCCAGGTGCAAAGCGAATTGAACGAGCGAAAATTGGCGGATGCGGCGCTGCGGGAAAACCACCGCCATTTGGAAGCGGCGCTGGCCGAGTTACGGCAAACACAGACGCAGCTCATTCAACAAGAACGACTGGCCGCCGTGGGGCAGTTGGCGGCCGGTATTGCCCACGATTTTAATAACATTCTGGCTATCATCATGCTTTACGCTGAAATGAGCCTGACCGCGCCGAATTTACCCGCCGAATTGTACACGCGCATGGGTACTATCGTTCGTCAGACCGAACGCGCCGCTTATTTGGTGCAGCAGATGTTGGATTTTGGCCGGCGGGCCATTCTTCAGCCCCATTCGTTGGATCTGGTATCGTTTCTAGAGGAGCAGGTTGAATTGTGGCAGCGCACCATACCAGAGTTTATTCGCATTCGTCTGGATGTGGTCGCTGGCAAATACTTCATCCACGCCGATCCGACGCGCATTCAGCAGGTATTCATCAACCTGGTTTTGAATGCGCGAGACGCCATGCCGGATGGTGGCGAGCTGCGACTGAGCCTGGAAAGCCTGCATTTGGATGCTGCGATGACCCCGCCTCTGGCCGATATGGAGGTTGGGGAGTGGGTGAAAATTGTTGTTCAGGACACCGGCACAGGAATTCCCCAGGACACACTGCCCCACATCTACGAGCCATTTTTTACGACGAAAGAACCGGGTAAAGGCAGCGGGTTGGGGTTGGCCCAGGTGTACGGGATTATTAAACAGCACAATGGGCATATTGACGTGTGGAGCGAGAGCGGTCAGGGGGCCAGGTTTACCATTTATCTGCCTGCGGTTAAGGTGCCGCCAGCCGAAGAAACGGCCGTCACCGCCCCAGATGTGCGCCTGGGAAATGGGGAAACGGTTCTGATCGTGGAAGATAATGCTACGTTGCGCGACGCCCTGGCCAGTATGCTAAATTTGTTGAATTATAGACCAATGACAGCGGCTAACGGCCGTGAAGCCCTGGCGCTGCTACGGCAGCAGGCAGACAACGCCCAAACAAGCGCGTCAACAACCGATCACGACATTGCCCTGGTTCTAAGCGACCTGGTCATGCCGGAAATTGGCGGCAAGGAATTGCTGGAGACCATCCAACAATGGGGATTAAGGCTCCCGGTCGTAATCCTGAGTGGTCATCCTATGGAAGCTGAAGCACAGATGGTGCAGAGCCACCACGCAGCCGGTTGGCTGCTAAAGCCGTTTGATTTTCAGGAACTGGCCAATATGCTGGCGCATGTGCTGCAAAATCCTATTTCGTACTAATCATCCTGTAGCTGCACGATTTATACGGGATGCCCGCTGGGCGGGTTGTTGTTAAGACAGCGTTGCACAGTAGCAGCGCTGTCTTTAGCCTGAGAAAATTTCATTTTTGTCTGACTGTGAAGCAGAAACCCGGCTTATCCGCTCAGAGAACACAGATGTCATCTAAGAAAACCCCTTCTTCTCATTCTTCTTCCCCATTATGGCTGCCAATCACGGAGTTTTTAACTCGACCCTCGGCTGTGTTGGTTGATTTGGAAGCACGGCGGCGATCTCGGCTGCTCCTGATTATTTTGCTTCTATTTACTTTGTTTGGCAGTCTGATTTTAATTTACGACGCGCTGAGGAAGCCTGAAATCCCACGTCCGTGGATTTTGGGGATGTTGGGCGTCATTTGGCTTGCCGGTTTTACGCTGTATGTTTTTGCCCGGCGAGGGTATACGGAGATGGTCGCAGCCATTTTAATCGCCATCCTTATTTTGTTTAGTGTGTTCTTGCCGCTTGTTCCTCACACCCTGAGTCCGTTGCCCTACTTTATTGTTTTTCCGCTGCTGCTGTGCGCTCTATTCTTCTCGCCGCGATGGATGGTTTGGCTGGCTATTTTCGCGCTTTTGATCACGGCCGTTCTGTATGTATTTGTAACTCCGGAGAGCACGGGTGAACGGCCGTTGCTCCTCGAAACCGTCCTCTTTGTTCTTCCCTTCATCAGCCTGGTTCTCTTTTACGAAAATCATCATCGGGGAATCGAACGTATCCACCATGCAGAGCTTCAGGCATCCTACAACAGCCTATTGGCTTCAGAAGCGGCCTTAAAACAATATATTGAAGGGCGTACGAACGAACGTCACCTCTCGGAAAAATCCCTGCGTGAGGCACAACATCGCTATTACAGATTGTTTGAACAATCTCACGATGCCGTGTTTATTATAAGCCTGGAAGGTGTACACCTGGAAGCCAACCAGCGAGCGGCCGATCTGTTGGGTTATAGTCTTGTTGAGATGCAAAAACTTACAGTAAAAGAACTGTCCGCTGAAATAGACGAAAGTGATAGAGTATATGGACGGCTTTTAGCTGGCGAGCATATTCCGGTATACGAACGCCTTTTCCGCAAAAAAGACGGCCGTATCGTCCCGGTCGAAATCAATGTTGAATTAGTGCGCGACACAAACGGCCGTCCACTGTACATTCAAAGTATCGTCAGAGATGTTTCTAACCGCAAAAATCAAGAAAACCAACTGCGCCTGCAAAGCACAGCCCTGGAAGCCGCTGCCAACGCCATCCTCATCACCGACCGCAACGGCCGTATCCAATGGAGCAATCACGCCTACTCCCAGCTTACAGGCTACTCCCTCCCCGAAAGCTTTGGCAAAAGCTTGCAAGAACTGTGGCACTCTGGACTGCAAGACCCCGCATATTACCAATCCTTATGGGACACCATTCTTTCCGGTCAGATCTGGCGCGGACAGTTGGTCAATCGGCGCAAAGACGGCACTCTATACACCGAGCAACAAACCATCACGCCGGTCTTAGATGAATCAGGCGCCATCAGCCATTTTATTATTGTCGAAGAAGACGTAACCGAACGGGAACGCACGCAGTTAGCCCTGCGTGAAAGCGAAACCCTGTATCGCAGCATGTTCGAAAAAAACCTGGCCGTCAAACTGCTAATCGATCCCCGCACAGGCCAAATTGTTGACGCCAACCCCGCTGCCGCCAACTTTTACGGCTACTCGCTCGACCAACTTAAATCCTTGCGCATACAAGACATCAACACCCTCACAGACGCTGAAACCGAGGCTGAAATGGCGTTGGCCAACAGCGAAAAACGCCATGTTTTCAACTTTCGTCATCGCCTGGCCAGTGGCGAGATCCGTGACGTTGAGGTCTTCTCCGGCCCCATTGTTATCAAAGGGGTTCAGCATTTGCACTCGATTATTCTCGATGTCACCGCGCGTAAACGCGCAGAGGAAGCCCTTCGCCAGAGTGAGGCCCGCCAGCGCGCAATGTTTGAAGCGATTCCAGATTTTATCTTCCGTAGCAAAAGCGATGGCACACTTTTAGATTTTCATGCCGCGGATTCTCCGTTGTTTTTTACCCCGACAGATGACCTGATCGGCAAAAAAATGTCTGAATTTGTTCCGGATGGAACCATCGGGCAGCACGAGGAAATCATTCAACAAACGCTTGAAACCCAGCAAATGGTGGTTCGTGAATTTGGCATGAGCCACGATGGGACAATGCATCGGTATGAGGTGCGAATTGTTCCGGTTGGGCGGAACGAGGTTTTGTCGATTATTCGTGATGTGACCGAGTTATGGCAAACCCGGCGCGATCTTGAAATAGCCAACGAGCGGCTTGAATTCGCCGTGACCACGGCCCGCATCGCCTGGTGGGAAATGGATGTGCAGACTGGCGCAGTGCGGTTTGATCCTCGCAAGGTACTGATGGCCGGTTATGATCCAGAGGATTTTGTTGATGTGACCTATCATGCCTTTACAGACCTGGTTCATCCGAACGATTTTGCTCCCATGATGAAGGCTATGCTCGACCTCATTGAAGGACGCAGTTCTCTGTATTCTGTAGATTACCGGCTAAAAACTGCCAGCGGCGGTTGGATATGGTTTCACGATCGGGGCGAAAAAGCCATCTCAGATGAAGGCCGGCAAGTTATGCGCGGCTTTGTCATTGACATTACGGAACAGAAATTGGCGGAGATGCGCAAATTCGAGCTGGCGTTAGAAAAGGAACGGGTGTCCCTGCTGCGGGAGTTTATTGAAAAGGCGTCTCACGAATTTCGTACCCCGCTTTCGATCATCAATACCCATGCGTTTATTATGGCGCAGTTAGAAGACCCTGAGAGGCGTCGAAGCAAGGTCGCTACCATACAGCAGCAGGTGATGCGCATTGCAAAATTATTGGATATGCTGCTGCTGATGACAAAACTCAACAGCGGTGTGGAGATGACCTTTTTGCCGGTAGATCTGGCGGCCATTTGTAAGGTTGTTTGTCAAACTATGATTGCACACTATGGCAATCAGCCTCGTCTGACCTTTAAAATAGAGCCGAATTTACCGTCTTTACTGGGCGACGCTAATTATTTAGAGTCGGCCATCGGGCAAATTCTGGATAACGCTTACCGCTATACACCAAACGAAGGCGCCATTGCGGTGTCCTTGGGGATGGTACCTGGTTATATCTGGTTGGCAGTTAGTGATTCTGGACCAGGTGTTCCCGAGGCCGAGATGCGGCAAATTTTTGATACGTTTTGGCGGCGTGACCAGGCCCACACAACGCCGGGTTTTGGTCTGGGGTTGCCTATTGCTCAGGCTGTTGCGCGGATGCACAGCGGCTTCATTGAGGTGGAGAACAATGTCCGGGGCGGAACAACGTTTCGCTTAATGCTGCCTGTGGCTGCGAGTTGACATTGCATATTTGTGGTTATGCTCTCGTGTATTTTATGCGCCCTGCTGCTTTTTTTGATTGGAGCGTGTTACGGCCGTTTCGTCTAGCGTTTCACACGGATTTCCTATACGGTAGATGCATCATCTAATTCCTTATTTTATTTACGAGCAGTATCGATCTGGTAAATTAGACGGCCGTTTACGAGCCGTCACCCTTTTCCTGGACATCTCCGGTTTCAGCGCCATGACCCAAACCCTTATCCAACATGGCCGGAATGGGGCAGAGACATTGGCGCAAATGATTAATCATGTCTTCGAACCCATCATCGACGCCATTTATGCGCATGGCGGGTTTGTGATCTTGTTTGCTGGTGACGGCCTGACTGTTGTGTTTCCCCATGATGATATCGATACGGCCGTGTCTGCCTGCCATGTCGCCCAGACCATCGCCCAAATTTTTATAGACCAACCCATCCAATCAACCCGGCTGGGCGACTTTGTGTTAACCATACGCCAGGGACTGTCTGTGGGGGAAGTGGAATGGGGCATCATCGAGTCGGAGGCGCGAAAGACCTACTTCTTTCGCGGCGAAGCTATTATCGGCTGCGCCCACGCCGAGCATCAGGCTGCGAGCGGCGATATCGTGGTCGACAACCAGTTATTGGCCTTGCTGCCGCCGGACACCATCACCTGCCAACCGCTCGCCGGCCCTTACGCCCGTTTAACCGGCTTAAATCCAGCCGTCTTTACGGCGGTTGATCGGACATATTTAGATCAGTGGCGCGACACGGCCGTTTCCGCCTTAATTGCCGCCCAATTTTTCCCGCCAGCCTTGTGGCAAATGCCCCAACAAGGGGAGCTGCGCTACGCTGTCACCTTATTTGTTTCATTTGCCGGCGCCAACGATTTCTTCACCCTCAATTATTACATTGCCCGCATCATGACTATCTGCGATCGGTTTGGCGGTTTTTTTGTGGAAACTGATTTTGGCGATAAAGGCGACTTTTTCCTCGTCTATTTTGGTGCGCCGGTCGCTCATGAAAACGACGTAAAACGGGCATTGGATTTTGTCCTGGCGCTAAAAACAGAGATGCCAGATCACTCCTTCACCTGGCGCGCCGGTCTTACGGCAGGTCTGGTGTATGCTGGTTATGTGGGAACGGCCGTGCGTGATAAATACACCTGCATGGGCAGCATCGTCAATCTGGCCGCCCGGCTGATGATGCACGCCCAATGGGGCGAGGTATTGGTCTCGCGGGAAGTCGCCATCCACCCGGCTTTCGACTTTGCCTCGTTGGGCAAATCTACCTTCAAAGGGTTCGTTCAGCCCATCCCCGTTTATCGATTACTCGGAAACACAGCCGCCGAACGCGTATTTCCCCAAAAACTGGTGGGGCGAGAGCCAGAGCTACACCAGATACTGACGTTTGCCCGACCCTTACTGGCCAACTGGCAAGCCGGCGTTGTGACGATTTACGGAGATGCGGGCATTGGCAAATCTCATTTGGTCTATACCTTTAGCCAGTTATTGGGCACGCGC
>ERZ795053.6537-NODE-6537-length-11569-cov-4.724509_pt1 | contig 11569 bp, 7 predicted proteins | sample MGYA00375137_ERZ795053 | MGnify/ENA primary metagenome ERZ795053 (study PRJEB30182, sample SAMN05720284) | activated sludge metagenome | isolation source: Anaerobic digester | place: Hong Kong | collected 2014-12-17 ... | reverse complement strand
GATCGGCAGTGCCCCCATCGCCGCACTTTGCGACAAGCCCAGTAGCCCATACAACTGTAACATCAAGCGCCACTGCCACTTTTCGATCATCGACCGACCAAGGTCGGTCTGTGCCAACCCGGGATGGGCGGCAACCGAAGTCACACCGCTCTCTGCGGTCACAAGGCGGCGCTGCAACTCATACGCAAAGAGCAAGTTGGCTAATTTGGAACGACCGTATGCCGCGGCAAGCGAAAAGTCCTTGCCATCCTGAAAGGTCAAGTTATCAAAATCCATCTCGCCCTGGCGGTGGCCAATGCTACTGACGCTAACAACACGGGCGGCTGTGCTTTTTTCGAGCGCATCGATCAATAGGCCGGTTAACGCAAAATGGCCCAAGTGATTCACCCCGACGCACAGTTCAAAGCCTTCTGCCGTTGTGTTGTAGTGCAGCGCGGCCACGCCAGCGTTGTTCACGAGAATATCGAGGTGGTCGTGGGTTGCTTTGAATCTGTCGGCAAATTGACGGACGCTCTCCAGGCTTGCCAGATCGAGTTGCATGATTGCTGTCTTCGCCGTGGGCAGCTCGGCCCGAATCCGGCTCTGTGCGGTCTCTGCTTTCTCTATGTCTCGACAGGCCAGAACAACTTGTGCACCTTTGCCGGCAAAGGCTTTTGCCGTCTCAAACCCAAGCCCAGAGTTGGCACCGGTTACGATGGCTACGTTCCCCGTCAGATCGGGTATGTTTTCCGTGGTCCACTGCTGTTTTGCCATTTCTACCTTCCGTCTTTCATCAAGCTGTCACAGTGCTTGAGATGTATTTCTGTCCAGGGTTATATCATTCCGCTCTCCAGGGATCGCCAGATCCCGTCATCAATACCGATATACAGATTTCCCGATATACCCATTTACCAATTTCCTACCCTGTATGTTGACTTTGCGTTCACGGCAGATGCGCGAGAATCGGTTGTACCTTGCGATCGCCAATGCCATCTTCCGTCGCAAATTCACGCATCCGGCCCAACAAATGTAGATCCGCATCGCTGCTGGGCGGTGCGGTGGCTGCCGCTTCGCTTTCGTAAACGGCAAAACTCAGGACCGTATTTTCGTCCTCGGTTGCCACGATATATTGGGTGATGAGGCCGGGGAGCCATGCTTTCATATGGGGGTGTACTGATTCATACCAAGCAAGCATTTCTGCCTTCTTGCCAGGTTGTACTGTGTAGGTACCAATTGCGACGTACATGAGTCATCCTTTCCAAAACTTATTCAGTCCAAGCATAATTCCCAGCGTAGACAAACGGCTCACCATTCAACGGGTCGCCGGTGGCAGTAAAGTCGCCCAGAATCCCTTGCAATTCGTCAGTGCCCGAGTTCGGTATGATCTGAATGAAACCGTTAAAGGGCTGACGGGCTTGCCCCTGAAATCCATAGAGGAATTCAAATGTTCCGGCTTTGTCGTCTACGGTTCCGGTAAAAGTGCCTTTGGCGGCAACGGTCTCGTCAAAGAGGCCAGGGCCCATCTCTTCACATGGGCCTTGGCCAAGCACAGCCAGGTGAACTTCGGCTGTCCCTGTGATCGCGCCACTAAATTCATAGGGCAGCACAACATTAACCAGACAACCATCACCGGAAGGGGTGGTCATCCGTTCCAGGGGCGGCCCACTAATGGCGTAGGTCCCTTCGACGGCAGTGTCAGCGGGGGCTGCATTTGCACCTGGGGGCGGCGGTGGTTGGAGGCCAAAGATGGCGATGCGGCGTTCGATAATCTGGCCATCTGCCACGCTGAGGAAGATCGCGGCTTCCAGTGCTTCTTGCAGATCCCCATTTGCGTCGGGCATCAGCACTGTGCCACGAATGATAATTGTATCTTCGGTGACGATAAGCTCTTCGATGCGGGTCTTCGCGCCAACTTCATAAAAACTGGTGGCGTCGGCCATCAGTCCAGCTTTATCGGGTGCGTTGCCAAAGAGCGGATAGTGATCAACAAACTCATCAGCCAGGATCTCGTCCGCCACTTCCATGTCGCCGTTATCCCACATCTCTTCCAGGTAGCGATGGGCAAGCGCTTCGTTGGCGGCCAGTTGATTCGCCTGCTCGAAGCGCGCTAGAAACGCTTCCGTAAAGATCCACGTTGCCGATTGGAGCAAGCCATTTTGGGCGACGCCCACCCCTTCAAATTCGGCCGGGCCGACTCCCAACGCGTCGAATGTGTCCGCATACCACTTGGCCCGCCACGTGACTCGACTGCCGCTGACCATCACGTCGCTAAACTCGGCACGACCATTGTCCGCGGCCAACACTTCCCACCAATCACGGACTGCTTCTTTGCCAACAAAAACGCCATCCATGCCGAGTGGCGGGGGAATAAGCGTCAAGACCATGTCGTCGGCGACGTAGGACATGGCGGTCTCAATATCCTTTTCAGCAACAGCCGCATAGGCCGCCTGGATCACCGCACCGGCATCCGGCGTTTGTGCGGCAACCACCATCGCTCCGAAGGGTAGTAGCAACAGACATACCAGCAGAATGGTGACCAATCGCTTCCCCTCTGTTTTCAGTTCCATCATCCGCTCCTTTTGTGTTGATTGATAATGTCTCCTATATATACTCAACTCGCGCATAGATGCGAAGCGCGTACTCGTATATGTGGTGCGTTTTGATTCTCATCTATGGCAGTTGAGAGTATAGATCCAGCATAGCAAAGGCTGCGTTGCCGGTCACCCCCGCTTTGGAGGGGGATTGGGCTTTTTCGTTTGGGAAAAATGCGATAGAATAGTGATTGTTAGCACCCCTTTCGGCAATACTCCGCGCAAACTGAAAACGCACCTGTTCAAGTTGAGGGAGGTTTGATGGCCCATGGACAAACAGCAACTAGCGCACCAAACTGAAGCGTTGACCAGACGCGAACGCAAGGTGCTGCAACAGTTGGCTACCGGACGAACGAACCGTGAAATTGGGGAAGCGTTTTCGATCTCGTTGCACACGGTCAAATGGTATGTCAAACAGATCTTCCGCAAATTGCAGGTACAGCGGCGTACCGAGGCAGTTGCTGTGGCGCGTTCACTGGGGTTGCTTGAAGAGCCGGCTAAATTCACGCTTGCCTCAGAAGCACCAGCAGCGTCTGATCTTCCAACGTTTGTTGGCCGTGAACAAGAATTGGCGCAACTGGATCAAGTTCTACATAAGACACTTGCCGGCCAATCCCAAATCGTCTTCGTGACCGGTGAGGCGGGCAGCGGCAAGAGTGCGTTGGTGCAAGCCTTTGTGCGCCGCGCTCAGACTAGGTATCCACGCCTGATTGCAGTCGGTGGCCAATGCAACGCGTTCACCGGCATCGGCGATCCCTATCTGCCCTTTGGCGAAATCCTGACGCTGCTCACTGGTGATACAGAAGGTCGCCGTCACGCCCATGCACTGGAACCAATGCAGAGAGATCGGCTCACGGCGCTGTTACCGGAGAGCGTTCAAGCACTGGTTGAGCAGGGGCCAACGCTCCTCACCACACTGTTGGATGGGCACGCTTTACTGACACGGATCGAGCAGAGTCAAATCGGCAGCCGATCCTGGCGCGCGCAGATAAAAACGCAGATCAAGCACGTAATCCGAACGCCGGCCGGCGGGTTGACCCAACAGCGGCTCTTTGCCGAGATGACCGCAGTGCTACAGGCTCTGGCGCAACAACGACCGTTACACCTGGTGCTCGACGATCTGCAATGGGCCGACCTGGGGTCGCTCAATTTGCTTTTCCATTTGAGCCGCGAACTGGTCGATGTCCCTCTTTTGATTATCGGCATCTATCGTAACAGCGATGTGGCGTTGGGGCGCAATGGCGAACGGCATCCGCTGCTGGCGGTCGTCAACGAGTTGCAGCGCCGCTTTGGAGAGCAGCGTATGGATCTGGGGCAAACAGGCACGCCAGCCTTTGTTGATGCATTGCTTGAGACGCTACCCAACCGCTTCACACCAGAATTTCGTCAGGCGTTTTATCAGCAGACACGTGGCCATGCGCTCTTTTCCGTGGAGATGTTGCGTGGTCTTCAGGAACGGGGTGACCTGGTACAGGATGAAGAGGGGCGCTGGGTTACAACCCCGCAGTTGGATTGGTCACTGCTGCCGGCGCGGGTAGAAGGCATTCTGCGCGAACGGATCGAGCGGTTATCCTCTGCGGACCAACGGTTGCTCCAACTCGCCTGCGTGGAAGGTGAAACCTTTTCCGCACAAACCATTGCCGGCATTCAACAGCAAGAACTACCGACCGTTATCCACCAACTGAGCGGCGTTCTCGACCGTCAACATCGACTTGTTGCCGTGGAAACAGATCGAGAACACACCAGCCGTTCCATCGCTCGGTATCGCTTTCGCCACATCTTGTTCCAACAATTTGCTTATCAGCAACTCGATACATTTGAACGGCAGCAGGCCCATGCCGTCGTTGCCCAAGCCTTGGAAACATTACATTACGAGCGTGCCGCAGAGATGGCGGTATCGCTGGCATACCACTTTCAACAGGGGGGAGTGCTCGAAAAGGCAGTTGACTATCTGCTCTTGGCTGGACAACGGGCCAATCAAATGGTGGCCCATGCCGAGGCACTTATTCACCTGACGAGGGGATTGAATCTTTTGCAAGATTTACCGGAAACATCGGCCCGTTACCACCAGGAATTAGAATTCCACCTAGCTGCGGGTCCAGCCCACCGAGTTGTCAACGGCTATCGTTCCCCAGAATTAGAAGCAACCTTTCGGCGCGCACAGGAACTCTGTGCACGGTTGGGTGATCCGCCCGAATTTTTTCCCGCGCTGTGGGGAATATTGCCCTACTACTGGGTGCTGCCCGACCTGGCGACGGCCTACGGTCTGGCCCAGCGTTGTTTGGCCATTGCCCAAAGCCAACCCGATACAGATCGGCGATTGGCGGTGCATCGGGCGTTGGGTGCCATTCTGTACATCCGGGGCGATTTCGCCGAGTCCAACCACCATCTTGCAACAGGCATCGCCCTCTATCGCGCGCAAAACGAGCAGACGAATGTCGCGCTCTATGGCTTTGACAACGGCATCTGTTGTCTCTACTACCATTCTTGGCTGCTCTGGCTGCGTGGTTATCCGGATCAGGCGTTGGCACAAATCCTGGCCACGCGCCAGGCCGCGGCTCAATCCAAACACCCCTTTGACATGGTTGTGCTGGTCTTTGAATGGTACATCCGCTTCTATCGGGGTGAAGTGGCAGAAGCCCTTGCCGCAGCAGAAACGCTGGTAGAGATGGCGCGGGCGCAAAATGTCGCCTCATGGCCCGCTTATGGCACGATTCAACGCGGTGCGGCGCTGGCGGAACTGGGCGAGCTAGAACAGGGCATCGCCTTGATGCAAGAAGGTATTGCCGGTATGCGCGCCGACCATATCGAGATGACCCAACCGCTCTTTTTGACACTGCTGGCTAATGCTTATCTGCAACAGGGTGATGTTATCCGTGGTTTGCAGGCTGTGGACGAGGCGCTGGAACGGATCGCGGCCACTGATGAATGCCACACGGAGGCCGAGTCGCTGCGCGTGCGGGGGGAACTACTGTTGCAACGGCATGTACAAGATGGCGATCCCGACGCGGATCAAGAAGCCGCGGAAGCGTGTTTCCAACAGGCGCTGCAAATTGCCCGCCATCAACAGGCCAAGTCGCTGGAACTGCGGATCGCCATGAGCTTAAGTCGACTGTGGTTAGTGCAGAACCAAGCCAACGAAGCACGCGAACTGCTGGATCCCATATATGGCTGGTTCACCGAGGGTCATGAGATAATGGATTTGCAGACAGCGAACTCATTGCTGGCAGAATTACGGACCACATCATGAGTGCGCCAATTGTCATCAAACACTACATCCCAACCCACTGGAAACCCCTCTGGCAGCTCCGCTTTACCCACCTGGCCGAACAAGGTATCATTGTGCCTGACGATGCCATCCCCGCCGTGCCCGGCCTGCCGGAGCATGACATATATGAGCGAGATCTGAATCGCATCGACGAAGTCTACCTCAGCGGGGGTGGTGGTTTTTGGCTGGCCTGGCAGCGTGATGAACCGGTTGGTTATGTCGGCGGCCAAGACTTGGGAGGTGTGATTGAATTGCGCCGGATGTACGTGCGGGCCACCCATCGCCGCCAAGGGATCGGTGGTCTCTTGGTGCAGGCGCTGATTGACCATTGTCGCGCAAAGGGTATGCAGGTGATTGAACTGTGGACTGAAGAAGATGGCCTTGGCCGATCGCTCTACACCCGATTGGGCTTTCAGCAGGTACTGACACCGGGACCGGGCTTTGCGACGGTAAACCAAGCCACACACCGCGCACCCAATCCCGAAGAAATTCGCATGCGCTTGGTGCTCTAAAGGGGTTAAATCCGAATGCCTCAGCAATTGGGAAAGTTAAAATTCTTTCGTGAAAAGCGTGTGCGCAATAATCCTGAGCCCCGGCAGAAGCTTGGATTGCACAACATCATCATGATCAAACTGCCCCACCAGAGCATACTCACTGGCAGATAGTGTGTAAACCTCGACAAACCCATACTTCGGTTCCACAATCCAATACTCAGCAACGCCGGCTTGTTCATAGACTGCAAACTTGATATTGCGATCTGTGCGAATACTGCTTGGCGAAATCACTTCCACAACCAAATCCGGCGCTCCGGCAAAGAATTTTGCGCCGCGTGCAAGCCGTCGATCATGCCGGATAAAGAGGACATCCGGCTGAACGGGACGTGATGTCGGCGAGAGATGGACCTCGAATGGCGCCGGAATCACTTGTCCCAACTGGCGTTCGAGCACAAAATTTGCCAGCTGGCGTTGAATTTCCGACACCGTGAATTGGTGGTCAAAGTCGGGTGCATTGGCCACGTACAGAACCCCTTCAATGATTTCATAGCGCCGACCATCGTCCGGCAAATTGAGGTAATCTTGGTATGTCCACTCTCCTTGTGTCGGATGAGTTGGCGTAGCAAGTGCTAACGGATGTTCCAGAGTCATAAGATTCCCGTCACTCTTTCAAGTACGAAAACAAAACGCTTCCCAATGATAGCACGAAGCTATTTGTGTAGCAAGAGACCCTGTGATTTAATTACCGACAGCGTGCTTGAACGGATGTCATAACTGACCCATAAACTTCACTTGATAATCCGGCAGAAGACGAGACAGGAAACCATGATGACCACAAACACCAACTTCCACGGCGTCTATCCCATTCTCTACAGCTTCTTTGACGACCACGGCGCACTCGACCGCGCCGCCATGCGCCGCCAGGTCGAAGCCTGCATCGCCAACGGTGCGCATGGCATCGCCGTCATGGGGTTGGCAACCGAGGTCGGCAAACTCGATGTCAACGAACGACGCCAGGTGATTGAATGGGTGGGGGAAGATATCAACGGGCGAGTGCCGTTTGCGGTGACGGTGGGCGAAGGGAGCGTGCCGGGGCAGATTGCGTTTGTCAAAGCGGCGCAGGCGGTGGGCGCTGATTGGGCGATCTTGCAGCCGCCGGCGATTACCGGTGTGCCCGAATCAGCTTATGTACGCTTCCTCGGTGACGTGGCTGATAAAGCGGAGATTCCCCTTGCCGTGCAGAATGCGCCGGGACTCATGGCGACGAGTCTATCGAATCAAGGGCTGAAAGAACTCAACCGCCAACATCCCAACGTCTGTTTGCTCAAAGGCGAAGGTCCGGCGACCTATCTCAAACAGTTGATCGATGACACGGAGGGGGCCTTCGACATCTTTGGCGGCATGGCCGGCATCCAACTGCCCGATTCGCTGCGCGCCGGCTGCGTCGGCATGATCCCGGCAGCCGATCTCTTTGACCCACAGGTCAAGATCTACGCGTTGATGCAGCAAGGAACCCCTGAGTCGATTGCCGAGGCCGAACGGCTCCACCGCGAGCTACTCCCCCTGCTCGTCTTCATGATGAGTTCCGTGGAAAATTTTATCGCCTATGGCAAACAGTTGCTGGCCACGCGGCTCGGTCTACCCAATGGCAAGCCGCGCCAGCCTTCGGTGTCCGTCACCGCGTTTGGGCTGGAGATCATGGCGCATTGGGCGGAGGTGTTGGGACCGCTCTGAGTCACTCCCATTCAGTGAACAGCCATCAGCGGGTTCTTTACACTGACGACTGACGACTGTCCACTGACGACTGTCCACTGACAACTGTCCACTGACGACTGACGACTGACAACTGTCCACGCTCTTTAGCTCGCGGATAACCGCGGCATCTGCACCGCGGCGTTGCGCCGCTCGTCCATATTTGCTTCCATGGAGCGTGGGTAGCGGGCGGGCAGCTTGGAGACCTCATTGAGCCGCTGCAATGCGTCGGCGGGCAGCGTCCAGCCACCAGCCAACATGTTGTCGCGCGCCTGTTCCACGGTGCGCGCTCCGATGATCGCGCTGGTGATCGCCGGCTGTTCCAGCACCCAGCGCAACGCCACCTGGGCCGGGCTGCGGCCAAGCTCCTCGGCCACCTTGAGCAAAACGGCCAACGAATCGTCGGCGCTGGCGGCAAAGTAGCGCTCGGGATAGGCCCATCCCTCCTCGGAGCGGGTGCCGCTGGCACTCCGTTCACCAGGTTGATACTTGCCGGCCAGGAAGCCCCCAGCCAGTGGACTCCAGACGACGACCCCCAACCCCTTCAACTGGCAGACCGGGATGATCTCCTCTTCAATGTCGCGCACAACCAGGCTGTACTGCGGTTGGTAGCACTCAAAACGCGCGAGATCTTTGCTGTCGCTGATCCAGAGCGCCTCCATCAGGCGCCATGCTTCGTAGTTGCTGCAGGCCGTGTACCGCACCTTGCCCATGCGCACGAGGTCGTCGAGCGCGCGCAACATCTCTTCGAGCGGCGTCTGCGTGTCGACATGGTGGATGTAATAGAGGTCGATGTACTCCATCTGTAGCCGTTGCAGGCTATCGTCGACCGCCTGCATGATGTGGACGCGCGACATGCCCGAGTCGTTGGGCCCTTTGCCGACGGGGTTGAAGAACTTGGTGGCGACGATGGCATCGCGGCGTTTGCCTTTGAGTGCGTTGCCGAGCATGATTTCGGAGTTGCCGTCACCATAGGTGTTGGCGGTATCGAAAAAGTTGACGCCGGCGTCGCGGGCCAGGTCGACAATGCGATTGGCTTCGGCCTGGTCGGTGCCGTGGCCAAAGGTCATGGTGCCCAGGCAGATCTCGGACACTTTGAGGCCACTGCGGCCCATGCGGCGATATTCCATGAGAGGCTCCTTTCTGATGCAATCCGGGCGCTCATAGGGGCGAAGCGGTGAAATCGGGTAGGTTCGCTCTGTGAATTGTAGCGATTTCCCCCGCAGACCAATAGGCGCCATTTCGGGTTGGGCGAGGGAATGGTGAACCTCTTTATTGTGACCGATCCCCACCGATCATGCAACCAGCAAATATCATGCAACCAGCAAATATAGTTATCGACTCGGCGTCGGTTTTGCACAAATCGTGGGAGGCTGGTACGCTTGTAAGGCCATTACCGTCTGCACTTGTGGTTACCTTTACGATCAGAATTTGCCTCTTACCCAACATGTACTGCAAAAAGCGGGGTGATGGCCGTTGTTGCGAACCGTCCTATCCTGTTGGCCCATCAGACAGATAGGTGCAAAACTACGGTGGTATGCCGAACATATACCGGAGTTGCCGGCAGTAACGCCGGTTTGTAACGCCGGTTTATAACAATGAATGTTCCTTGTTTTCTCAGCGGTGGATCTACCTTCTTCTGTTCATGCACTCACTGTTCGCAATTGTTGAATCGTTCGTAAATCCGGGCAGAAATCAGTAGAGAGAGCATTGGGCTGTTTCCCAGCGAGAAGCGCTACTGATTGCTGTCCAGCTATTTACGCCCAACTGTACTAGGAGAATCTCCCATGGTTCAGCGTAACTCGTCCCTCAGGTTGTTTCACCTGACCTTTGTCCTTGCTCTCGTCTGTGCGCTGCTTCCCGTGCCGGCAGTGGCCGCACCTCCCCCACCCAATCTCATTGAAGATCTACGGGCCCAGACGGGGGAGCAGCTGCGTGTCAGCTATCACCCCACGACCGGCCAGGTCCGCTTTCTGGGCACAACCCCGGATCAGGCCATTCCGCTGGTGCGTGCGCAGGGCGTTCAAGATCCCACCACGGCATTGGCCTACCAATTCGCAACGGTCTATGGCCCTCTCTTCGGCGTGCAAAATCCCCAGACGGATCTGGCGGTAACCGCGGCCAAAACCACGACCGATGGCCGCGAGATCACCCGCTTCCAACAGCGCTATCAGGGCATCCCCATCTTGGGGGGTGAACTGCTCATTCAAGCCAAAGCAGAGGTGGGTGTGATTGCGGCCGCGGGCAAGATTCTACCGGAACTCGCCGTCGATGTGACCCCTAAGGTGGCGGCGGAGGAGGCTACCCGGAGCGCCTTGCAAAAAGTAGCCAAAACGTATAGCATCGACCCGGCCACGTTGTTTGCCACGGCGCCGTCGCTGCGCATCTACAACCCCATGCTCTTTGACAGCAATGCCCAGAATCAAAGTCACCTCGCCTGGGAACTCCTCGTAACCGATGCCGATGTGCTGCAAGTCAAGGATCTGATGGTCGTTGACGCGCACAGCGGCAAAATTCTGCTCCACGTGCCCCAACTGACGACGGCACGTCACCGCGTGATCTATGACCACGGCAACGATAGTACCTTGGGGCTGCCGGGCGGCGCGCCTGTGCGGAACGAAGGTGGCGCGGCAACCGGCAATGTCGATGTCGACCGGGCCTACGACTATCTGGGGGACACCTACGACTTTTTCCAAAGTCGCTTTGCCTGGGATTCGCTCGATAACGCCGGCATGTCCTTGATTGCAACGGTGCGTGCCTGTGCCATTGAGCCCTGCCCCTATCAGAACGCCTTCTGGAACGGTCAACAGATGGTCTTCGGCCAGGGCTTTGCGCAGGCGGATGATGTTGTCGGCCATGAACTGACCCACGGCTTGATCGACCACACCGCCCATCTTTTCTACAGTTTTGAGAGCGGCGCCATCAATGAGTCACTGGCCGACGTCTTTGGCGAGTTCATCGACCAGACCAACGGCCAGGGCGATGATCGCCCGGCGGTGCGTTGGCAGATGGGGGAGGAGTCACCCCTCGGTGCCATTCGTGATATGCGCGATCCCACCCAGTTTGGCGATCCCGATCGCATCGGCAGCGCAAACTACTTCTGTGAATTCGGTGACAACGGCGGCGTCCACATCAATTCGGGCGTGAACAACAAGGCCGCCGCGCTTTTGACCGATGGTGGCTCTTTCAATGGCAAACAAGTCACCGCACTGGGGATCAACAACGTGGCGGCGCTCTACTTCGAGGCGATGACCAATCTGCTGCTCTCCGGTAGCGACTACGCTGATCTCGCCGATGCGCTGACCCAAGCCGCGATCAATCTGGGCTTGACTGCCAGCCAACGGCAATCAGTCGCCAATGCCATCGCCGCCGTGGAGATGCGCAATCGCCCATGCAGCAAACCGGCCGATCCGGCGCTCTGCCCGACCAACCAATCGCCTGTTCTGTCTTTCTGGGATGATCTGGAAAATTCCTTTAGCAACAAG
>ERZ795053.6536-NODE-6536-length-11572-cov-4.140662_pt1 | contig 11572 bp, 10 predicted proteins | sample MGYA00375137_ERZ795053 | MGnify/ENA primary metagenome ERZ795053 (study PRJEB30182, sample SAMN05720284) | activated sludge metagenome | isolation source: Anaerobic digester | place: Hong Kong | collected 2014-12-17 ... | reverse complement strand
TTGCGCAGGAGTTTCAGTTGCAGGATTCTCCGTTTGTGCAGGTATGGGTTCTGCGGATGGGGTTGGTGTTGGATCAGGGGTTTGCTCCCCGGTGTTGATGTTCTCCCCTGATTCATGGGTTATGACAAGGGTTACACCCGGTTCATCCAGCGACAATGCATTTCTTATATCCCTGCTGGCCATGACCATGTTGTCTCTCTTTATGAATGTGTCACTGTAAAAATCCTCATAATCCCTGAAATAGCTTCCGTTGAACAGTGACTCAATTGTGAACTCCGGTTTGCTCTTGAGCATCCTGTTCTCAAGAGCTGATACCGTATCTTTTTCAAAGTTCAGGAAGTTTGCAACCAGGAGACCACCCAGTATGACTATGAATGCAATAGCATCAATTCTTATCTTTTTCATTTCACTTGGTCTCCTTTCCTAGAATCTGAAATACAAAAACGGGTTATAGCTCTGTCCGACCAGGAATATTATGGACAATATGAGTATAGCAACATTTACCACAGGTTTGAACACATCATCAAGGAACGACTCCATCCCTGTGTTTGTGCTTAAATATTTCTTCAGCCTATTGAACAGAATTTTAACAACCGGGGTAGATGCAATCACCGCCAGGGCTATGAATATGAGATTTTCCCTGAAAACCAGTGACACTTCGCTTCCGGTGAAAGATCCTGCATTTCCGAACATAACACCAAGGAATCTGAATGCTTCCGAAAGATCCGTGTGATAGAAGAATACCCATCCGATGAGCATTACAAGCAGAAGATATATCCTAGAAAATATCCCCGGGATTTTCTCAAAGAATTTTCCAAGGAACCACTTTTCAGCAGCAATGAAAACAAAGTAGTAAAGCCCCCATATAATGAAGTTCCAGCTGGCCCCATGCCAAAGTCCCGTTAGGAACCAGACTACAAGCAGATTCCTTATGTGTAATCTTCGGTTTCCTCCCATGGGTATGTAAACATAGTCCCTGAAGAAACTGCTTAGGGAAATATGCCATCTTCTCCAGAAGTCCGATGCACTCTTTGCGGTATATGGGTAATTGAAGTTTTCCTTGTAGGTGAAACCGAACATTCGGCCAAGACCTATGGCCATGTCGGAGTAACCGGAAAAATCGAAGTAAATCTGAAATGCAAAAAGTATTATACCGAGCCATGCACCTGTAACCGGAAGTTTGTCATAATCAGTACCCAGGAATATAATGGCAAGTTTTCCGGCAGTATTCGCAATCAGTACCTTTTTACCAAGTCCCAGTATAAAGCGGTTTACCCCTTCACCAAAACCGGCCCATGTAATCCTCCTGTCCTCTATTTCAGCAGCAATATCCTTGTACCTTACTATCGGACCTGCAACCAGCTGATGGAAAAGGGATACAAAAAGTAACAGCTTGAACAGCGACTTCTGAGCCTTTACCTCTCCCCTGTACACATCTATTACGTAGGAAATGGTCTGGAATGTATAGAATGATATACCTATCGGCAGGGTTGTCCTGGGTACGTTCATGTTTAGATTGAAAAGCTGGTTCAGGTTCTCCACCATGAATCCCGAATACTTGAAAACACCCAGGATAAGCAGATTCCCTGTTATGGAAAGTATGAGGAAGAATCTGGCTCTGGGGGTTCCTTGGTATTTTTCAACATTCTTTCCATTGAAATAGTCAAATACTGAACTGAAAATAAGTGCAATGATCCAGACCGGCTCACCCCATGCGTAAAATACAAGTGATGATACTATAAGAACTGCATTTCTCCACACCTGGTTCTTTACAACGAAGTACAGAAGCAGATTGACGGGAAGGAAAACACATAGAAATATGAGACTGGAAAATACCAAAGACGGAAACTCCTCTTAATAATTATTATCTTTTGTAAATCAACGGCAAACCACCCGGGCAAGTCATTTCAGCCATCTGTTCACCACCGTTGCTGCACATAACAAATATACACGAAGAGCCCTTTGTATACAACCATGACGGAGACAGAAAACTGCTTTTTCAATGGTATATGTGTTCTACGATGATTTCATTGGTACTATCCTTGATTGTGATCAATGTAGCACCTTGTTTGTCATTGTCTGAATAGGATGATGGTCCTGTCTTAAGGCAATACGTAAGTCTAATACCTTCATATTCAATTGAAGAGTTGTTTACATGGTCGTGCCCTGAGAATATATGGGTTGTGCTGCCAAGTTCCTTGATTATGTCAAAAAATCCGGTGTTTACAGGAGCACTGAAAACATCCTCACGGTTATCGCCAAAGGCCAGTTCCGAAGGAATATCACCGTTTTCCAGAGCAGTCAAGGCATCCTTGAACTCTGGCAATGGTATATGGAAGAACAGCATGGACGGAACTCCGGCCTGGTTCTTCACCACCCATTCATACCACTTGATCTGGTCGTAATATATATAGTCATAGTCATAACCTTCGTCATATTTCCTCCTGGAGTTTGAATCCAGCATTATCAATGAATATATGGGAGTATTGTTTTCATCAGTGATATTGACCACATAATTTCCAACGCCATGGATGTTCCCCGGACCCATTTCAAACAATGAATTTTCGGCTTCTTCGTATCTGTTCCCATTCCACAGTCTGTCTTCTATCCACTCGGAGTCGTGATTGCCAAGGGTCACTCCCCATGGTATACCGAAACCTTCAAATTTTCTGACCAGCCTGTTTGTCATCAGGTCAGAGAAAAACCATGATACGTTGTCACCTGCTGTCATTATGAAGTCAGGATTGGTTCTTTCAACCATTTCCTCTGCTATTTTCAAGGCCTTTGCATTTTCAAAGGGATTGGCAGCAAGCTGGATATCGGTAAGTACCAGTATCCTGAAATCCTCTCCATCCTTTTTTACAAGACTGTTTATATCATCAGACACAAATGTCTCTGAATCACTCCAGAGTTCAGAAGATGCAACACCTCTTCTGAAAATTTTCCCAAAAAGTTCTGCTACCGCAAAAAGTACAAGTGCAACTACCAGTACAATTATTAATGTCTTTAATATTCCTTTGATGCCTTTTTTCATACTGAAACCTCCGTCGGACTACTTGTATGAATCATATCACAAATCACGGTCTACTGATATTATTTGGAAATTCAGGAACTTTAATATACAATATCACTGTACTCTAAACTGAACGCGGGGGGATTTTGTTGATATACATACTCAGCATAATTGCATATCTTGTACTTGCCCTTATAGTCCTTGTTTTGTTTTTACTGAGCATAGTATCTTCTGTCATTACAGGCCATTATGTTATCTCTGCCCTTAAACTGGCAATCACTTTCTTTCTGATGTATGAATTGCACAGGAATTGGCTTTCCAGTGTTGTAAAAAGACGCGCTGAATTGAAAACCCTTGCATTCAAACCGGATGACATTCATATTTTCCTATCGGTATTGATCGGAAGTATATTCACATATTTCCTCAACCATGATCTGGCACTCGGTGCCGTAACCGCTTCATGTCTCATTGGATTATTCGGTGCAAAGATACTGAAAAAATATCAGGTACCTTTGTACTGTGGATCATTTGCGGGCATGGTCAGTTATAACATTGTTTCTTCATATCCCGGGATAATCATCGTAGGTGTTTTTGCAGGTTTACTCTATGTAATTTCTAGGGAGGTATTCAATGGGTTCGGCGGGAAGCTGGGAGCTATGGCATTCTTCGGCACTGCAGTTTCATCTGTCATTCTGGGAACAATCTCTAAGACCATGGTACTTCCTGAAATATCACTGAACTATTGGCTGATACTGTATTTTGTAATAGGTGCCGGGGTAACCTTCCTGATGAAGGAAAAACTAAAATTCAGTGCAGTGCTGGCCTCGGCAATCGCCGGTCTTGCCGGTGCACTGCTCCTGCCATTGTTACATGGTGATCAGGGCACTGTACTGGCCGTAGGTCTTTTCTGCGGAACCTTTGTAGGCATGTCCTCTGTTGACAGGCTTTTTAACTTCAGATGCATATTGCTTGCCGGTCTTCTCGGTGCAATAGTCTTTTCATATACACAACCGTACTTCACCGGACTCGGAGGAAAACTTGGGGCCATTGCTTTTGGTTCTGGAATTGCCGCTGCCGGAATATATAATTTTACTGAAAGGTTCAGGAATGGAAAAAAGCAATTATAGATGGACTATCGTTTGTTATGGAAACATTCTAAGAAGCCAGGTTTTGGAACAGTATATAAGGCATCATGCAAGGTTGCGCGGACTAAGTATTAAAATAAATTCAGCGGGTATTGCCAGCCCTGATGAATTCCCCGACCGCGACAGGCTGTTCAAAGAGATATCCAGGGAACTGGATAAAAGGTCCATAGTACATACTTTGCACAGGAACCCTTGGTGTGATGAGGTTGAAAGGACAATAATGGAAGCAACCACTGTTTTCTGTGCAGACCTTCATGTAAAGGAAACTGTCCTTGAAAGAATGGGAGACAGCTTTGACAAATCAAAGGTCATTTCCTTCTATGAAGCCATCAATGAAGGCGAACAGGATTTCGAGGATACATATGATTATGAGCTGAAATGTCAGGATCCTGTAAGATTCAGGAATGCCTTTGACGAGTTGGAAAGAATTGCAATTGCAATGGTTGATTCTTTGGCGAAAGTCAATAATGAAATTTAATTCAAACTTTTCATTTTTTTCGTTGTAAATTGATTGGTGCGGTAGTATAATCGATTTACAGATGAATATTGGAGGCTATGATTATCCGTGCTTTATGTGGGCGCTTTGCAGGATAGGAGCCAGTAGCGCAACCGGCCATCGAAAAAACCTTTCGTACCCCGGAAGGTTTTATGTTTATCAGCTGTAAAAGTATGGATTTACAGCGGTGTTTCGGAGACCCTCAGGAGCAGTAGTCTGTTTCATTTCTTACACAGGGTGTCCACAGCACGGATATAGCCTCCTGAATCTGTAATTTAGTCTGATTCGGTCATCTTTTTTATGACCGCTTCATTAAGTTCCCCGCCCTTTCTTCGGGAAGGGCGGGATCCCCTTATTTCATCCTGTTTATAATGGTTTCCTTTGTAATCCTGACCCACTCACTGAGTCTATGGGGTTCAAACCTTACTGTATGCAAATCCTTCATTATGAATTCCAGCTCACAATCGCCGGCTATGTCGATGGTCCTTGCGACATTGTCCCTGACCGCCTGCGCATCAAAGCTACCGGTACTCAACAGAACAGGGTCGGGTTTGCGCGAATAAATATATTTTCTTCCTATGTGCTCAGCCATAACCACCTCGTCTGAATATGGCGAAACGGATACTGACTTAAGATTCGGAATGGTTGTGATGATATCCATCCTGTCATGGAGGGGCTCACAGCATCCATAGTATATCCATCCGAAACTGGCAGCCATGTCAAGCTGGTATTTGAAAACAAACTCCCTGAACATCTCGGGTGATACATGGCTTGTAGGCTGTGATTCAAGCAATGCCCACATATCACTGCTTCTGACCCAAGGACCGCTCTGGACAAGCGCATCTGTAAATCCCCTTGAACCGGAACCTATGTAATTGTTTCCATTGTTCATGTTCAGCAACCTTTCCTCCTCCATCCACCGGACCTGTGCAAGTCTGTCCCTGTAAATGAACCCCATAAGTTCATGCAGTGCATCAGGCTGGTCATACATATACATCATGAAGTTCTCAAGGCCAGTAAGATAAATTGCATGGTGTGAAAGTCCCACAGTCCACCAGTAATCACCATAAATTTTCACCGGCAGGATGTCGCCGAATATATCTTCAAGAAACTCCTTGTTTGATTTTGTCGAATCCCTGTTTACCTCATATGTCCTGTGCTTCAGCCTTGGCAAATCTTTTTCAGGGTCCTTGATCGGTGGGTCGATTTCCATCCCCCATTCACCACCGTCACTGTCCGAAGATCGGTTTATCCTTATATTGAAACCGTTGTTGCTTTCCTTTATATCCCACTGTATTTTGTAATATGGATCAATTACTGAATCATCCTTTACGAACTCATGAAGGAAGAAATTCCTTAAAAAATTCAGTTCGATTGACCTTGCCGTTTCATCTTCACACCTTAGTTTTGATTCCAGGTTGATTTCCCTGTAGATACCGAATATCTCAGCCAGTACCATGGGTTCCTTTTCCATTGAATTATGCCGGTACCACCTTTTTATTTTGTCCTGGTTCTCTGAAGACATGTAATATTCCATCTGTCTTTTTGCATAATCCCTCAGTATGTTTCTATCCCTGTCATTCATGATGTTTCTCCAGATTCATCAGGACATATGCATTCTCTGTCCATATACCATGACCTTCGTAAAACTCTCCCCGTTCGCATAGGGAATCAGATACATTAATATCTTCGGGTATCATCCCGTTGAAATGTATAGCAATGCCGGCAGCTGCATCCCGTATTATTTCATGCAAATCCCTGAAAACCTCATTCCCGGAAAATTCCCATGCATGTTTAAATAGAATTGCAGATGCAGTGCATATACCGGGACCAAGGTGTTTGTTCTGGGAGTTTGCCATGACAAGCCCTGTTGTATCAATTCCCATGCGGCCATATGCAGAATCCTCAGGGAAGGGATATTCCTGCAGGCATACCCATGTAGTCACCAAGGATGCGGCTTTTTGGAACTCAAGCTTCCATCGTTCTTCACCGGTGGTCTTGTATAAAAGATAGAATGCCTCCATGGCTGCATAATTGCTTTCGGAATCGGGTGCCATGAGGATATCCCCCGGCCCTCCGTTATAGTATCCCCTGTCATTGAATCTGCTGTAATATTCACCGGCCTTTGTTGCTGCTTCAAGCCATTCAAAGGGTCCGCCGGCTTTGTAACCTTTGCAAAGACATGAGATTCCAGTGATTCCTGCAGCACTTCCACCCCATAGAATATCACCGGTCATCAAATCCACGGAATGCCCGAAGTGACCGTATCTGACCGCCATATCAAAAAGGCAGCGGCATCCACTTCCGGCAGCTGCCATAAGTTCTTTTTTAAGACTGTCATTAACAACCGGTAGGTCAGTAATTTTGAACATGTACAGTATGGCGTCATAGATTCTTCTCACGTGGGTTCCGCTGAAATCCAGGCCATCCGGATCATATGGTTTCATACCTCTGAAGCCTTTGCTGTCATATATACCAAAGGGGAGTCCTGACGGAGACATTCCCCTGTCAAGGACAAACCTGATTGTTCTGACCGCCCTTTCATGATAAACAGGATTGTCTGTAAGAAGCATGGTGTATGCAGTCAGAAGTCCGCTTACCCAGCCAACCTGGAATCTTCTGCTTTCACCTGAATCCATGTAATATCCTTCATCATCATTGAAGTCATCACGGTTTATTTTTTCAATGCAGCCTTTTACCAATTCTTCATGCCTGAATTCACGTTCAATATATTGTTTCTTGAACATCAAGGTCATTGCCAGGGAGAATTCCGCCCTGTCAATGAAGCCGGAATCGTTTACTCTAATTACAAATGTCTTGGTTTCATTCGATTCGAATCTTATTCCTTTATCATGTGATTGTTCATAAACTCCACAGTGTCTGTATCTGCTTTTTCTTATACACGGAAATTCCAATGTGACTGAATCTGAATCCACTGTAAATCCATAAGGCGTTTCAACAGGCCCGGTTTCAATCCCGAATATTATTCCCCTCTTTTCGTGGTCGTAATATATACCGCAGGCAGGCATTGTCAAATCAAACGTCTGGACTGTGATTCCATTCTTCCATCCGGGGATATCTCCAATTATCACCGGACCTTCATGGTTTACCTTTGCAAAGTCCTTCAGTCTGGGTGGATAATTCCCGGGCCATATCATATCAGCACGATTGCCGTCATATATTGCTCCGGGGAACAATGTATATGCACTTTCAATTCCCGGCAGCTTCATGGTTGCTTTTATGCAGCATCCTTCAATCCGATTTCCTGTATTGTGAGCAGTTATTATTAACTCCTCACCTCTTCGATGACACTTTATATCAAGGTTCTCATTGCTGCACCTGACATCAAACATATCTTCCATACTCAAGCCCTGTATCAAAGAATGCTTTTATGTTCTCATAAGGACTGCCATCCCTTATGGAGTCACTTGTCCCAAGGATGAACCCTCCGTCTTTGCCAAGTATTTCACAGGCATAACGTGTCTGTTCCTTTATTTCATCCGGTGTTCCGTATCTTATCTTTATGCAGTCCACATATCCGCTGAGAACTGTTTTGCCATGCATTATTTTCTTGATTGCAACTGCATCCGTGTCTCCTGCAGGAGGCGGAGTAAGGGTTGTTATCATATCCATTCCCGTCCGGGTGAAATCCTCTGCAAGGGGCATTATCCTTCCGTCATCGTAGAAGTGGAAATATGCATCATATGAATGAGTCAGTTCAACATCTTCCTTTATTCTGTCCAGGAAAAGTTCCCTGTACATTGCAGGAGACCAGCCTGTACTGAGGCTTGCATTGAACCAGGCTTCGAATATGAAATCAGCTCCGTTTTCAAGGGTGTGCTTCAGCTGGCTTTTATAGTACCTATGATAGAAATCCAAGGCATCAACAAGCAGCTCCCTGTCATCGTAATAAAGCATCAGCACATTCTCAAGACCCATTGTGTTCACAAGCAGGTCATCAACCCCTGCATTGATTCTTGTATGGACTATCCCATCTTCACCTGTCTCCTTTACTTTTTCAAGGAATACCGGTTCCGGATAATGTTTTTTGTCAATGAGAAGATAATTTATCTTTGCCAGGTCACTTCTGTCCTTTACAAGCGGTTCAACCATATGGGGATTTGGCTGTACACCATATGTCCTGTCACCAGGGTCCGGATATGCCCATACCTGACTCAGTTTACCGGCAGGAGTGTCAAAGATAGTTGTTACATATTCCTTTTTATCATTTGCCTTCCTGTCCCGGGTTACTGTCCTTTTTACATCCCTGAGAAACGATGAATCGGGAAAAGCTGTCATATAGTCAAATGATTCTGCGAAATGATAAGGAAAGCCCGATGATGCATATATTATCGGGTCGTAATCAAATTCAGACTTCAGTTCCAGGTGGGTTTTTCCATATTCCAAAAGCCAGGCCCAGATTCTAGGAGCTATTGGCATTCTGTCCGGGATTTCGCCCCTCATTACTGCAAGATGACGTTGTCTTGAAGTCATTTCCATATAGTTACCCCCATATATGAAAGATAATGAAATTATACAACACATGTATTCCAAATCTACACATATATTCCTTTTGGAGATTAGCATATGCTTATTGCACTGCGGAATGCAGGTGCTTATGAAAACTGTATAAGCACTAATAAAAAGATATTCATATATATAATCAACGACTACTTGAAGAAAGAACACATCTATATTACTTTTTTAACATCCTGGTTGTAATACCGCTGCATTGATAACGCTGTTTCCTTGATTCGTTTTCTTATGGTCCTTCCAAAGACCAGTTGGCCCAGTTTCCCGAAATATGGTTCATACTCAAGACTCAGCACAAGTATACAGGGTTCATAATCAGTAAGCCTGTAACTGAATTGTGCATTCCTGAACGGAAAGAACCTGCCTTCACCTTTTTTTGATAGATCAAGCCTGATTTCCCTTCCTTCGTCCCACAATACAACCTTCTCATCCATTTCCATGGGAAACACCCTTCTTGTTGCACCCAGACCTGACCTTGAATCAGTGATGAATTCACATCCATTTACACCGGGCACATATTCCGGTGCCAGTGAAAGGTCACTTAGCTTTTCCCATGCTTCCTCACGGCTTATGTCCACTGCTGCAGAACCCCTTGCCTTGTACATAGCTTCCACCTCTTATTCCGTTGCCCTGTAATATGGTGATTTCTGATTTATAATCCACTTGACCAATCTTCCGAAGAGTTTTGTGAAAGGAAGATACCTTCTCATATTATTCCTGAATATTCTTTTATAATCCTCAAAGGTATATCGCTGGAAGGAAAGGTCGATCTGTGCTTTCTTCGTGTCAAGCCAGTCCAGGAAATTCTCCTTGCTGGTGAAACTCTCTTTTTTAAGGGCCGGAATGCCAATCGCTCCAAGAAGCCCATTCATGAATTCACCATAGGTCAGCCTGCATCTGTCACCGCCGCCAAGGAAATAGATGTTACCGCTTTCAATTACATTAAGCTTCAGTTTCTCGGCTGCGGTTATCTGGGCAAGTCCTACATCAGAATCCAGCACCATCTCTATCCTTGAATAAAACGGGAATTCAAAACCATAAGCAAGGGTGCTGAATTTCCAGACCCCTTTCGAAGGCATGACAGCTCCAAGACGCGTTATGCAATATCTGGTGACTCCTGAAGACCTTACCTTTTCTTCTGAAATTACCTTGCTTTTTGTGTAATCATCAATGGGCTTTGGTTTTTGGTCAACCCGTACCGGCGGTTCCTGGGCCTGTGTAGGTCCCATGACCGAGCAGGATGAAGAGTGAATAAGTACTGCCTTGTCACCATCTTCCACAATTGCCTTTGCTACATTGGCAGTTCCATCGACATTTACCATATAGCAAAGCTCCCTGTTTCTGCTTGCAGGAGGTATTATTGCAGCAAGATGTATGACAGCATCCATTCCCCTGACTGCTTCTTTCACATTGCTATATTCAACTATATCACCGAAAATTGTTTTGTTTATTCGATTGGAATATTGTTTTGCCGCCTTCACAGTTCTTCTGCTCTTTTGTTCAAATACAGTAACTTCGTGTCCCCTGGCGAGAACTTCCTCAAGTACTGCCTTGCCAATGTTACCGTACGCTCCTGTTATAAGAACCTTCATACAATCACCTCTGTTATAACTATAAAAAAAAAGATGATGCGCTGAACATCATCTCACAGTACATATCGTATCACCAATGGTGGTATTGATTACTCACCCGTTTGTATTACCCTCATTGGTTATCTTTATCTTGTGAAGAAGCTGTACCCTGTTCCTTATATCAAGTTTCCTGTAGATATTCTTTATATGGGTCTTTACCGTATTGATGGATATAAAAAGTTCGGCTGCGATTTCCTTGTTGGTTTTGCCTTGTGCCAGGGCTTCTATGATCTCCCTCTCCCTTTCACTTATGTTGTACTGGTTATAGAATTGTTCAGCATAGGTCATGAGATCATCCATCGGGGGTTCATAATTCACCGTATAGTGCTTTGTAAGGAACATGTAGACACTGACTGCAAATACTGCATATGCCAGATGGGTCGTCTTGAAGGCACTGTTTCTGAGAAACAATACATCAATGATAAAATATATAGAAACAGGAAGGAACGAAACCGCAACTCCTTTCAATAGCTGTCTGTTACCCCGGACTTCCGTTTTTCTTACGAAAATCAGTGCAAGAACTGCAGGAGCTGTAAGAAGCAGACTGCCGAATCCGAACAGTGCCGTAAGATTTCTTCCGGCTTCGTCAACCCAGCTTCCGCCTGTAAGGAAAATTATCAATATAAGGACCACAAGAAGAAGTATTATACAAATGAACCCATTGAGGAATCTGGCAAGTCTTGCATCCCTGTCGTTCAAAGGCAGAAGGAAAAGTGTGTATTTCAGCGTTAGATAAATTGCAAGGGTTATGACA
>ERZ795053.6532-NODE-6532-length-11580-cov-4.530759_pt1 | contig 11580 bp, 12 predicted proteins | sample MGYA00375137_ERZ795053 | MGnify/ENA primary metagenome ERZ795053 (study PRJEB30182, sample SAMN05720284) | activated sludge metagenome | isolation source: Anaerobic digester | place: Hong Kong | collected 2014-12-17 ... | reverse complement strand
CCTCGGCATCCGCCCCGAACACGTCAAGGTTAGCGCGGCGCAAATGGGCAGTGCGGTTACCGCCCAAGTTGTCGACCGTGCCATTGTCATCGGCGGGCAGACGTTGCTGCAACTCAAGGTCGGTGATCTCACCTGCAAAGCCAAGCTGCCCGCGGGGCAAGGCCGTGACTTAGGCGAGGAAGTCTGGGTCGAGTTTCCGTTGGATCGGGTGCGTCTCTTTGGAGCGGATGGACATCATCCGGATGTGGCGTTACAGCCAGTCTCACCTCGGTAGCAGCGACATATTACTTTAAGAAGGTTGGGTATCATACCATGGTGCATAAATCACAATTGACATTGGCGGATGCTGCTCAACTCTTGTATGACGATTACGCAACTGATAAAGAATTGACCATCTTTACAACATTGGGCGATAACAATACCCTTGACCGCATTACATGTAGTCCAACGCGCATGAACGGCCAACCAACAATTCGTGGCCTTCGGCTCACCGTAAAGCGTCTCTTGCAACTACTGATACTGTATCCCAATCGCGATGAACTGCGCCGGGAATATCCAGAGATTGAGGATGAGGATATTCGGCAGGCTCTACTCTATGCCATAAATCGAATAGAAGATTAAAGCGAATCAATTCTTCGCGTGTCCGGCCTGTTGCCTTTTGAGCAGGCAACAAACAACCTTCGTGCTACTTTGCGGATCAAAAGGACTCCACCATGAAAAAACTGATTAACGGCGTCGACGATGTCGTCGTCGAACAACTGGAGGGCATGGCATTGGCCCATCCCGAACTCAACGTCAATATCAGCCCCCATTACATCACCCGCGGCGACGCGCCCGTCGCAGGCAAAGTCGCCATCGTCTCCGGCGGCGGCAGCGGCCACGAACCGATGCACGGCGGCTTTGTCGGCATGGGCATGTTGACCGGCGCCTGTCCCGGCGAAGTCTTCACCTCGCCCACGCCGGATCAGATGGTCGAATGTGGCAAGGCGGTGGACAGTGGCGCAGGGGTGCTCTTCCTCGTCAAAAATTACACCGGTGATGTGCTCAGCTTTGAGACCGCGGCCGACATGCTGCACATGGAAGGCATCAACGTCCAAAACATCCTGATCGATGACGACGTGGCCGTCAAAGATAGCCTCTACACCGCAGGCCGCCGTGGCGTCGGCGCGACGGTGATTGTCGAAAAGATCGTCGGCGCGGCCGCCGAAGCGGGCTATGACCTCGACCAATGTGCCGATCTTGCGCGCAAAGTCAGTCAAAACGGCCGCTCGATGGGCATGGCACTCACTTCCTGCGTCACGCCATCCAAGGGTTCACCGATCTTTGACCTGAGCGATGACGAGATCGAAATTGGTGTCGGCATCCATGGCGAACCGGGGATGCGCCGCATCAAGATGCGCTCCGCCGATGAGATTACCGCGATGCTCGCCAATGAGATCCTTGACGATGGCCCGTACACCCGAACCGTCCGCGAATTTGACCGCGACAGCGGTGAGTGGGTCGAAAAGGAATTGACCGATGAACCCCTGCAATCTGGCGATGAGGTGATTGCCTTTGTCAATAGCCTGGGCGGTACGCCGCTTTCGGAACTCTATGCCGTCTACCGCAAACTGGCGCAAATCTGTGAGGAACGGGGCGTGAAGATCGTGCGCAATCTAATCGGCCCCTACATCACTTCGCTGGAGATGCAAGGCTGCTCGATCACCTTGGTCAAAGTCGATGAAGAGATCCTGAAGTTTTGGGATGCACCGGTCAACACGCCGGCGTTACGCTGGGGTGCCTAATCCTCGTTCCACGCTCCGCGCCCAAAAGGCACCCGGAATGCCATTCTGGACGCTCCGCGTCCCGTTCTCTGAAGCGATGACCAATCTCGATCCGGTGTTATCCCATCTGCCCAGCGCAAAACGCACGGTACTCATGGCCCTGGTTGACCAACTACGCCAGGTGCCAAACATGGTGGCGATCGTGCTTGGCGGCTCCTACGCCGGCCGCACGCACCACGCAACCTCGGATCTCGATGTGGGGCTCTATTACCGGGAAACGGCGCCTTTTGACATCGAGGCAATTCGAGCAATTGCCACCGTCGTTTCTAAAGATGGCAATGCCACGGTGACCGGCTTTTACGCGTGGGGTGCTTGGGTCAACGGTGGTGCCTGGATCAATACAGCCGCGGGCAAGGTTGACTTTCTCTATCGCAATCTCGATCAGATCGAGCGCACCATTGCCGACGCTCAGCAGGGCATCACCCAACACGACTATGGGCAGCAGCCGGCCTATGGTTTCTACAGCGTGATCTATTTGGCGGAGACAGAGATCTGCTTGCCGTTCTGGGATCCCAACGGCGTAATTGCAACGCTGAAAAAACAGGTCGCTGTCTACCCGCCTGCGCTCAAAGCGAAACTGGTCAACGATCATCTCTGGTCGGCTGAATTCACGTTGCTGCACGCCCGCACCTTTGCTGCCAAGGTGACATCTACAACACGGTCGGTTGCCTTACCCGCGCCGCGGCTAATCTGACCCAAGTACTCTTTGCCCTCAACGAACGCTATTTTCAGCGCGATAAACAGGTTATGCAGACTATCTCCAATTTTGCCGTGGTACCGCCCGACTACGCCGCAACCCTGAGTCAGATCCTGGCCCATCCCGGCGCCACGCCTGCGGCCTTATCCACCTCCGTCGACCAATTCGCTGAACTCTGGGCCGCCGTTGTACAATTAGCTGGCTCCCTCTACCAACCGAAGTTCAATGTATAGCACAATGAACGTCTATCAAGTTCAAAAAACACGCAACACGCAACACGCAAATAACCATGACACTCACCAAAACGCAGATTATCACCTGGCTTGAACAATCAGCCCAGGTGCTTGACGAAAATAAAGCGTATCTCACCGAACTCGACTCGCCCATTGGCGACGCTGACCACGGCACCAATATCGCGCGCGGCTTCAAAACCATGATCGAGAAGTTGCCGACCGTGGCTGACAAAGATATTGGCGCCATCTTCAAACTGATGGCGATGACCCTCATGTCCGCGGTCGGCGGGGCGAGTGGCCTGCTCTATGGCAACTTCTTTATGAAAGCCGCGGCCGCGGCCAATGGCAAAGTGGAACTGACGCCCACCGACGTTGTTGCTGTCTTTACCGCGGGCCGAGACGGCATTGTGCAACGGGGCCGCGCCGAGTTCGGTGATAAAACCATGATTGATGCCTGGACCCCGGCACTGGATGCTCTGCAGCGCGCAGTTGATGCCGGTCAATCGCTCAGCGACGCACTGCACGCCACTGCCACCGCCGCCGAAGCGGGCATGAAAGCGACAATCCCGTTGCAGGCGCGCAAAGGCCGTGCCAGTTATCTGGGTGAACGCAGCATCGGCCATCAGGACCCGGGGGCGACTTCGACTTATTTGCTGCTCAATGAGTTAGCCAAGGTGGTAAGCACGGGCTAACCGTGCCGATTACCCATCCCTACGGATAAGAAATAGATCTCTTACAATCAGTGAACATACCTATGACAAACGCTACCACTGAACAGTTCTGGCAAACTTATCTGACCACCCTCTCCGCCACCGACCGCCAATCCGCCAGCGAGCGTGGCTATCAGGCCGAAGCATGGGGTGACAATCCCGCCTTGGCCGATGAACTGGGTACGCTGATCGCCGCCGGCACCAAAACCGCCACCTGTGGCGCGCTTTGGGAGTATGAGGCCGAAGGTGATCCCTTGCCGACTGTCGGCTTGCTCACCGTGGTGTTGAATGGTGCCGGTGAACCGCTCTGCATCGTCGAAACGATCGAGGTCACCATCCGGCCCTATAACGAAGTTGACGCCCAGTTTGCCTTTGAAGAAGGCGAAGATGACCGTTCGTTGCCCTCCTGGCGCGAAGGACACCGGCGTTACTTCACACGTACCCTTGCCCAAATTGATCGCCATTTTGATGAAGCCATGCCATTGGTCTGTGAACGCTTTCGGTTGCTCTATCCCAGTTAGGAACCAGTGATCAGTCATCAGTGTTCAGTGTTCAGTTATCTAGCGACCGTCGGGGTTGATAAGGGGGGAGGCCTTTGTCCAGATGAGGGATCCCAGCGGCAATGGTGTGCACCTACCTGAGGCTGAAGCGCTCAGGCTGCTAGCGGAAGCTGGGCTAAAGCGCACTTAGGTGGTAGCCCGCTTCAGCGGGACTTTCTTTCGCAGACACGGGACTTCAGCCTGTGGCGACCCAAACCCTATGGTCGCTAGATCATCGGTCACTGCCCGTTGGCTACTGACCACTGAGTACTGAGCACTGATTACTGCCCACTGTTCACTCTGAAAAAAGCGAGATAACGTACATTATGGTCGGACTTGTCCTTGTTTCTCATAGCCAAACACTTGCGGCAGGTGTCATGGAACTGATTCACCAGATGGCACCGCTGGCTGCAGTGGCGGTGGCCGCGGGGACGGAAAACCCCGACGAACCGATTGGCACCGATCCCCAGCGGGTATATGCGGCGATTGAGGAGGTCTACAGCGATGATGGGGTGCTGGTGCTCATGGACCTGGGCAGCGCCATCATGAGTGCCGAGGCCGCGCTCGAGTTTTTCGACCCGACACAGCAGGAGCGGATCTATCTCTGCGAAGCGCCATTGGCCGAAGGTGGCGTGGCGGCTGCGGTTGCCGCGGCGGGTGGCGCCTCGTTGGAACGGGTGATGCGTGAGGCGCGGGCCGCGCTCCCCGGTAAGACTGCCCAGCTAGAGCCAGTCTTGCGGATCAAGCCAGATCGGCCTGCGGCATCGGCTGCGACGCTTGCACCCTCCCATGCCGATGCCGAACTTCTGTTAACAATTCCCAATGCGCTGGGATTACATGCCCGCCCGGCCGCGCGATTGGTTGAGTTGATCCATCGCTTTGATGCGGTTACTACGCTCACAAAAGGGGCGCGCACAATTGATCCGGCCAGTATCACCCAATTGCTCACACTTGGTGTGCGGCAGGGTGATATCATTACACTCAGGGCGGCGGGCCCAGAGAGTACGCAACTTCTGGCCGCGGTTCAACAGCTTGCTGCCGCGAATTTTGGTGATGCACCCAACGCACCACTGCCGGTTGCTGAACCTGTTGCTCGCGCCACTGCCACTGCCCCTGCAACCTCGACCAAAGTCACTGCTCACGCGGAACCCTTGGCGGTTTTACCGGCGTCCCCGGGAATCGCAGTGGGGCCGGCCCATCTTCTTGCAAAACGCATCCCCATGCCGCAGGAGCAGCGCATTGGCGATGTACTCGCCGAACAGGCGCGTCTCGCGGCGGCGTTACAGCGCACTGAGGACGAACTGAGTGATCTGGAAAGCCGTTTGCAGCGTCGGGTTGGCAGCGATGAGGCCGGCATTCTCACTGCCCAGCGTCTCGTGCTGACCGACAACGCCCTGCAGATGCGGGTTCTTGACCAGATTGCGACACAGCAGGTCAGTGCGGCTTGGGCGTGGCAGTGTGCCATCAATGCCGTCATTGCTGACTATGAAGCGCTGGATGATGCATATCTGCGGCGGCGGGCCGCCGATGTACGCGATGTGGGCAATCGTCTGTTGCTCCATTTGGAGGAACAGAGCGCACCGATGAAGGGCCAATCCCCGCTAAAGACCCCCGCCATTCTCGTGGCCACCGAGCTGAGTCCGTCGGAGACGGCGATGCTTGATCCGACCTTGGTCCTCGGCATTGTGACAGAGAGTGGTGGCGTGACGGGCCACGCTACGATTATCGCCCGCAGTCTGGGCATCCCGGCGGTGACTGGGGTGGCGGGTGTCACGGCACTCGTTGAAGCTGGCGAACAGATTGCGCTCGACGGCACAAAGGGGGAACTCTGGCTCACCCTCGATGATGCGACATACGCAACTGTCGAAGCGCGCCGTCAACGCTGGTTGGATGAGCGGGCCATCGCGCTGGCCCTGGCACAGGAACCGGCGGTCACGCAGGATGGTGTGCATATCGAAATCGCGGCCAACATCGGCGGCGCAGCGGAGGTAGCCCCGGCGCTGGCCGCCGGGGCCGAGGGTGTGGGTCTCTTTCGCACCGAGTTCCTTTTCATGGGGCGTGTCGCCGCCCCCGACGAGGAAACACAGTTCCAGGCATACCGCGCTGCAGCAGAAGCCCTGGACGAGCGTCCCCTGCTCATTCGTACGCTTGACGTGGGCGGCGACAAACCGTTGCCTTATCTGGCGATCCCGCCGGAAGAGAATCCCTTCCTTGGCTGGCGCGGTATCCGTTACTGTTTGGATAACCCTGCCTTCTTCCGTACGCAACTGCGCGCCATTCTGCGGGCGAGTGCTGGCCATCGCGTGCAGGTGATGTTTCCCATGGTGAGCACGGTGGCCGAGGTGCAGCGTGCCCGTGCGCTGTTGATGGAGGAACAGCGGGCTCTCACCGCGGCCGGTATTGCCTGTGCCGATCAGCTGGCCATTGGGATCATGATCGAGACGCCCGCCGCCGTCCTCAATGCCCGTCAACTGGCCGGCGCCGTGGACTTTTTTAGCATTGGTACCAATGACCTGACCCAATATCTCATGGCTGCCGATCGCGGCAACAGTCGCGTGGCGGATCTCATCGATCCGCTGCAACCGCCGGTCATTGCCGCAATTGCCCGTGTTGCCGAAGCGGCGCACGTGGCAGGGATCTGGATTGGGGTATGTGGCGAGCTTGCGGCAGAACCGCTGGTGACGCCGTTGTTGGTTGGGTTGGGCATCGATGAATTGAGCATGAGCGCACCCGCCATCGGCGCTGTAAAAGCAGTTATCCGCCGGATCGAACACGCTGCGGCTGTCGACCTGGCGCACTATATCCAAACTCTGCCCGATGCCAAAGCCGTGCGCGTGGCACTGCAACGCTTTGCCGAACGTGCGCCGAATGGAGACTGACGATGGAAGAAGAAATTCCTGACAAAAATTTGTTTATGATCTGCACCGCGCTTAAAGAACGTGCACTCTCAACGCTCCCAGTCGGCTATCATCTGCGGACATGCCGCCGCGATGAACTTGAACTATGGAAGAGCATCCATTTCGACGATACCGCAACCGCGGAAGAATATCATCCCTATATGACGGAGTACTTTACGCGCGTCTATGCGCCACAGGCCGATCGGTTTTTCCAAACATGTCTCTTTGTTTGCCCAGACAGTGACAAGCCGGATGCTGACCATCCCATCGCCACGGCCTTCATCTGGAAAGCCTACGATCGCTTTCAGACTGTCCACTGGTTCAAAGTTGTCAAGGAGTATGAAGGCAGAGGCATTGGGCGCGCCCTGCTCTCCGCGATTATGCGGGACCTGCGAGCCGACGACTATCCCGTCTATCTGCACACGCAACCGGGTAGCTACCGGGCGATCAAGCTCTACAGCGACTTTGGCTTCAAATTGCTCTCCGATCCGGTGATTGGCCACCGTCAAAATGATCTGGCGGAGTGCCTGCCGATTCTAGAACGGTATATGCCGTCGGCCTTTTTCAACCAACTCCAAATTACCCAAGCACCGGCAGACTTTCTGCAAGCATTGGCTCCCTTCGCGGATGAACAATTTTGAGTGTTTCACGATTTACACACTGAGACTGGATTATCAACTGCTCTGTGATCTGAACAATTAGGAGGCAATGGCGCCATGACTAATGCTGTTCGTGATGAACAACCCCTGCCGGCTGTGCCTGATCCGCAGAAGTTGCCCTTCCCGCCGGGCGTGGAGGACGGCCTGCTGACCCGCTGGCAACGCATCCGTGCGTTGCGCCGTGATATGTTTCGTTACGTCGTGGAGACACCCAGCCAGTATGGCGATCTCTACTACTGGCAACTCGGCAGTCTACGCACCTACATGGCCTTTCACCCCGATCACATCCGTGAACTCCTCGTTACGCAAGCCCCGATCTTTCGCCGTTCCCGTGTCACTTCACAACTGCTCGTCCCGCTGGTGGGCAATGGTCTGGTCGTCAGCGAAGGGGAGTACTGGCGCAAACAGCGGCGCTTGATCCAGCCTGCCTTTCACCGTGAACGCATCACTGGCTATACCCAACAGATGGTTGCGCATACGGAGGCAATGTTGGAGCGCTGGCAGGATGGTCAGACATTCGATGTGGCTGAGGAGATGATGACCTTAACCCTGGGCATCGCCACCGCCACGCTCTTTGGCGGCGCGGTTAGCGATATGACCGGCGCAATTGGGCCAACTATCAAAACAGCCCAAGAGGCGATGATCGAAATTTCCAAATTGGTTGTGCCCATGCCCTATTGGATGCCGATTCCTGCCAACCGGCGACTGCGGCGTTCTGTGCAGAAACTTGATGGCTTCCTACTGCCGCTCATCGAAGCGCGTCGCCAAACGAACACCGACACCGGCGACTTGCTCTCCATGCTGCTGTTAACCCGCGAAGAGGATGGTTCGGGCGCGATGAGCGACAAAGAGGTGCGCGATGAGGCAATGACCATGTTTATCGCCGGCCACGAGACCTCTTCGAATGCGCTGACCTGGACGCTCTATCTACTCTCACAACATCCGGAGATTGAGGAGAAACTACTCGACGAAGTGCAACGGGTTTTGCAGGGCCAGGTACCGACCGTTGAACAGGTGGGGCAGCTCGTCTACACCGAAATGGTGATCAAAGAGGCCCTGCGGCTCTACCCACCAACGTGGATCAACTCCCGTGAGGCGCTGGAAGAGAGTGCGTTAGGCGGCTACCGTATTGCCAAAGGCAGCATCGTTGTCTTCAGCCCGTACGTCGTCCACCACGACAGCCGCTGGCACCCGGACCCGGAACGCTTCGAGCCCGAACGCTTCACCCCGGAACGCGAGAAAGCAATCCCGCGCGGTGCGTACCTGCCCTTTGGCATGGGGCCACACACCTGCATCGGCAACGTCTTCGCCATGATGGAGATGAAGATCGCGCTGGCGTTGATCGTGCAGCGGTTTCATTTGTCACACGTGGCTGATCACCCGGTTGAAGTGGATGCATTGATTACGTTGCGTCCGAAACATGGGATGCGAATGAGGGTGGCGGAACGGTAGCGAATGAACGGACCACAAGTACGGTTGGCGCCTGTAACGGTAGAGAACTGGAAAGCCTGTAGTGCGCTTGCGCCGGCGCCAGGCCAGGAAGCGTTTTTGCCCAGCAACTTGTATTCAATTGCCGAAGCGCAGTTCTACGCGGACGCACGCTCGACGGCTATCTATAACGAAACCGAACACTTGGTGGGGTACGCATTGTACGGTCGTGATTTTGCCACCGGCAAAAGGATCGTACTGAATTTGACCTGAAAAAGGGAAATGTATCGATGCAGATTGAGCAAATACTATCCACTTTAACAGGCGTTGGAATGTGACTCCATCAGCCCGCAACGCACCAAAATGCCGACTTGGTATTGATCCGGGCGCTTTTGCAGGTACTGTGAAGGCACTCGCACAGGAGCTTTGTGTCTGTTAAAGAGGTTCACTACGCAACCACTGCCGCTTGCCAATCCGTAATCGTGCGGGTGACCGTGTTGAAGTTCGCCCCGACCTGCGTGATCGGCTTGCCGTGCAGATGATATTTCTGGTAGTAGGCTTTATTCTTGATTTGGTCGAGCGCAACCGTCGCATCCTGGTTGAGTTTGAACTCGAAGAGATAAATGTGGTCGGCCAGCTCGATCACCGCGTCGATGCGGCCGGTGCCGGTTTTGACTTCGGCGGCAATGCGCAGGCCAATGAGCTTGAAGATGAGATAGAAGATGGTCTGATAATACTTCTCGTGGTTGAGCTGGAGGTCATAGTCGATATTGGCGTACAGAGTGCGCAAGATGGTAAAGAACCCCTCCAGATCCTGCTTCTGCAACGCGTCGATCAGCTGCCAGAGGTAGCTTACGCTAAAGCCCTGCTCCAGATTGCTAAAGACATCCAGTACATTGGAGAGAAAAGCATTGCGCACTTCATAATTGGGGTAGGAGAGGGTAAAGAGTTGCCGCTCTTTATCATAGTCTTTGATTGTCAGATAGCCAGTCTGAAAAAGGAGCGGGACAATCGATAGTCGTCGAATGTCGTAGATACTAAACGCGGTTTCGACAACTTGCAGCGCTTCATACCGTTCCACATCCGAGTTGCCGTTGCGGATGAGGCGGACGAGAAAATTGGGTGTGCCGGTTTCAAACCAGTGGTTGGCAAAGCGTTCTGTTTTAAAAAGTAACAGAGTTGAAAAGGGGTTGTACACATTCTCCCCGTCGGGCGCAAAACAGAAGCCGTTGTACCAGGTGCGCATCTTGTCCATAAACGCTTCGTTGGTCATGCCCTCTTTGGCGGCGAAGGCGTCAATGTATGCCCGAAAGTGCTCGTTGATCTCGGCTTCCGTTAATCCCAAGGCCGCGGCCATGGACGTTTGGAGGGTGAGGTCGTCCAGGTTGTTCAGATCGGAAAAGATGCTGACTTTGGTAAATTTGCTGATGCCGGTAATGAAGACAAAGCGGATATAGGGATCCATCGCTTTGATGACGCCGTAGAAGCCTTTGAGAACTTTGCGGATCTCTTCTGCTTTGTCCAGATCGTCTAGATTATCGAGAATTGGTTTGTCATATTCATCGATGAGAATGACGACGCGCTCCTCCTCGTTACGTTCGGCCAATTGACGGATCAACTCCCGAAACTGGCGGGCAGGCGGCCCTTCATCAAGTGGAACCTGATGATATGCGGCAATCTCATGTAAGTAAACCGTGAGCACCTCGGTTAAGCTGGCGGCTGACTGCACTGGTTCATCCGCAAAATTAAGACGGATTACCGGATAGGTGGTCCAGTCGTAGTCAGTTTGTTGTCCAATCCACAGCCCTTTGAAAAGCTCACGGTTCCCTTGAAAGATTTCACTCAACGTCGAGATCATCAAGCTTTTGCCGAAGCGCCGGGGGCGCGACAAAAAGTAGACCCCCTTGTACATGCGCACAAGCTCATAGATGTAGCGGGTCTTGTCGACATAGAGATAGCCACCTTGGATCATATCGCGAAAGACGGCGGTACCGATGGGTAGTGGTTTTAGCACGTAGCGCTCCAACTCTATGAAATGTGCCTGATCAAACTCATTGCTGTTATTATAGCATAATTGACCTATCACAAAAGGATGCCGCTATGCTCACCTACCCCAATTCAGTTATACAATCCTTACGTTTTCAATATTGTCCCATGTGCACCACCCCATTGACACGCAAGGTCCTCTTTGATGACAACATCCCCCGCATCACTTGCCCGGACTGTGGATGGATCCAACTAGTCTCAAACGTGGTGGGGGTGGCGGTGGTGGCGCCCTGCAGCTATATCTGGCCCATCAGCAGCGTTGACACGGTAGCACAAGTGAAAGTAGCGTAGCGTATGCAACGAATCCAAGGCGATCTATTGCAGTATGCGGAGGATGGCCACTTTGACGTAATTGTCCACGGCTGTTACTGTTTCTGTACAATGGGGGCCGGAATTGCCAAAAGCATCAAGGCACAATTCCCCGCGGCCTACGCGGCGGATTTGCAGACCACAGCGGGGGACTGCACGAATTTGGGCACATACACCGTTGCCACCATTGCGCTGGAGCACGGTGATCTGCGCGTTGTCAATGCGTATACCCAGTACCA
>ERZ795053.6531-NODE-6531-length-11582-cov-5.258957_pt1 | contig 11582 bp, 3 predicted proteins | sample MGYA00375137_ERZ795053 | MGnify/ENA primary metagenome ERZ795053 (study PRJEB30182, sample SAMN05720284) | activated sludge metagenome | isolation source: Anaerobic digester | place: Hong Kong | collected 2014-12-17 ... | reverse complement strand
CGCGCTTTGGAGGCTGCGGCGCGGGCCAACGCTGGCGCTCACGCAAACTTCGGTGTTCAAGCAGACGTAAATGGAGACACAAACGCTAGCGCTAGCGCTAGCGCGACGGGGTCGAGGGCCCTTCCCGTGCAATCCGAAATCCGTTCTGCCGACATGTCGGACAATAGCATCATTCCGGATATCGAATCGGATGCCCTTATGGACATCGAAGCGGTTGCGATCAAGCCGGTCCCGGCTCAACCGGTGGCCGCCCAGCCAGTGCGTCCGGTGAACATCGTCGAGCGTATCACCGCGATCGAACGGGATGCGGCCGAGTTGGCGGGTGTGTCACGTCTGGTCCTAGAACGGTTCAGGCAAGACAGGCACTCCCCGCAGCAGACATTGCCCAGTAAGGCCAGCCATGCAGCTGGGGTGCGCCCCGCTGTTCATGCGGGCACGGCAATGGCGGGGGCAATGTTCACTGGGGATGGTGGGCAGGGCGCCGATCTCGCCGAGGCGGAAGTCCACATCGTCATGGGTAAGAAGGGTGCGATGGGCGCCGATGCGGCCCGCGAGTTTCAATTGGCGCACACTGGCGCTCGCACCGCCCATCACAGCTTGGACACCATTGAGCATGCTGCCTCTCGTGAGCGCGTTGATGAGGCCAGCGTCGAGATCGGTCCGCTGAGCGATGCCGATTCGGAGCCGATGCAGCGACCCGCCGTTATTGATCGTGACCCTGCCGGTGATTTAGGGCAGCGGGGAGCGAAAGCCAATGAGATCGGAAAAATCCGCCGCTTTCTCAAGGCCCTGACGGGCGATTAAGATCCAACCGCGATCTGTCGAAATGATTGTCGGTGCAGGCCATTGTGGATCAACTTCGACTTCTGGCATGCCACCGGTTCGGTCAAACACAGGCTCGGCCAAAAAGGCAGTTTTCCTTCGCAGCGGCTCTGTTTATGTTGCGCCACAACAAAAACCGGGTGGCGCCTTGGGCCCGCCCGCACCAAGCCCCCAGGAGGTTGCGAGCATGAATGTCGTTGCGGAAGGCGCAGACCGGCTGATCGAGCGCGTGGGTGAGGTCATTGCGCAAGGCGAGCGAATCCTCCAGGCGGCCAAGATCGGCGTTCGCGGCCGCATCGAGGAGGCCGGTGGCATCGATGGCGCGCAACATGCCGCGCACGGTCTCGCCTGGCTGGCGACCACCGTTGAAGGCATTCGCCAGATGTGTCATTGGGCGGCCAAGTTGAAAGAAGAGGGCCGTCTGGGCGAAATGGAAAAGCTGCTGCTCGCCGCTGCGGCTGCTGAATATGCAGCTCAGATCGCCGGTGGCATTCCCATGAGTCAGGGCGAGATCATCCGCCCTGAAGCGTTGGGCGTCGCGCGCGCCGACGTGCGCCAGTTCGAGGATGCCGCCGCCGACATCGTCGCCGCCGGCAGCGCCGAGGCGGTCAAGGCGCGTCTGGCTGAGTTGATTGCCGAGCAGCAGGGCGCCACCACGTTTGGCGACAGTGGTCTTGACGAAATGCACGCCGAGATTCACGAGCAGATGCGCAAGTTCTCCGAGGCCGAGGTCGTGCCCCACGCGCACGAGTGGCATCTGAAGAACGACTACATTCCCATGGAGGTCATCCAGCAGGTTGCCGAACTTGGCGTGTTCGGCCTGACGCTGCCGGAAGAGTACGGCGGCATGGCGCTGGGCAAGGAATCCATGTGTATCGTCTCGGAGGAGTTGTCACGCGGCTACATCGGTGTCGGCTCGCTCGGCACTCGCTCGGAGATTGCTGGCGAACTGATCCTCAATAACGGCACCGAGGAGCAGAAACAGACGTATCTGCCAAAGATTGCGACGGGTGAGATTCTGCCCACCGCTGTCTTCACCGAACCCAACACTGGGTCCGACCTTGCTTCGCTCAAGACCCGTGCCCTCAAGGAGGGTGACGTCTACAAGGTGACTGGCCAGAAAACCTGGATCACGCATCCCGTTCGCGCCGATCTGATGACGCTGCTGGTGCGCACCAATCCCAACGAGAAGGGCTACAAGGGCCTTTCGATGCTGCTTGCCGAAAAGCCGCGTGGCGATGATGCCAACCCGTTTCCCGCCGAGGGCATGAGCGGCGGCGAGATCGAGGTGCTCGGCTATCGCGGCATGAAGGAGTACGAAATCTCGTTTGATGGCTTTAGCGTTCCGGTGGGCAACCTTCTGGGTGGCGAGGAAGGCCAGGGTTTCAAGCAGCTGATGAATACATTCGAAGCCGCCCGCATCCAGACGGCGGCGCGTGCCGTCGGTGTTGCACAGTGCGCCATGGATCTGGCGCTGCGCTATGCGCTGGAGCGCAATCAGTTCGGCAAGCCGATCTATGCGTTCCCGCGCGTCGCCAACAAGATCGTGATGATGGCGGTGGAGGTGATGGTTGCCCGTCAGCTCACCTACTTTGCCGCCCGCGAGAAGGACGAGGGCCGCCGCTGCGACTTGGAGGCCGGCATGGCCAAACTGCTTGGCGCGCGTGTTGCCTGGGCCTGCGCCGACAATGCACTGCAGATCCACGGCGGCAACGGCTTTGCGCTCGAATATCCTGTCTCGCGCGTCCTGTGCGATGCGCGCATCTTGAACATTTTCGAAGGTGCCGCCGAGATCCAGGCCCAGGTCATCGCTCGTCGCCTGCTCGAAGGCGCCAATTAGAGCGCCGTGCGCTATATCGGAACCAATTCTGTTTCTCAAGCGGCGCGGCGATCCAATAGGAGAGCGATGTAGGCCGTCGTGGTGCTTTAGCTTTTTGTTTTGTCGCATTTTCTGCGCCGAACCGGTGGCCACTTCGTCGGAAAATGCTCCAGGGACAAATCGCACGACGTGACTGGCGCGCGCCGCTTGAGAAACCCAAAGGGCCGGGCGAATTTGGCCCCATCTCTTTGCCATCCGTCTTGGCCGTAACACCGCTACGCCCGGCGCCGGCCAGCGGCTTTGCCGTGCCCCCTTTGCGGAAATTTGTCGCCCGCGCCTTGCTCTGGATGCAAGGGTCGGTGACGCCCTGCGCCGCGTCGTGATCGCGTATTTGATTGGTGTGAGAGGTGTGCGCTTAGGCCCGCGTCGATCATCTCCAATTGTCAGATTCGATCATCCAAAAATAAAACTACATTGTTTTTCATGTTGCTTCTTATAATTTTTGTGAAAGCCAAAATTGGTGAAAATATCCAATCTTCCAATATTGTTTATCTCCGCCTTGGAAAAACAAAAAAACCAAACCCACCGTTATCAATCATTTCACCAATCGAACGCCTAATGATCAAGGTGTAACTAACGGAAACAAAAGATCTTTCGCAGAATAGAGAGGCGTATTGCATATTTGCAAAACCATCATGAAGTGAGGGAAGTCATGATGTCAGTGCAGAAACACGTTCATGTGAGTGGGGAGTTGAAAGATGAATCGTGACTGCAATCATGTTGGTCGAGTGTGGTTGCGTGAATCGAGCGACGCGGCCGGGGTGTCCACGCCTGGCGTTTCAAGACGCGACCGCGTTCATGACGATGCGGATTTGGACAATGAACAATTCAGACGAATGTTATGGGATGATCTGAGTGCGTTCGATGAAGATTTCGAAGACGAGGCCGATGCCAAATGTGGCGCGGTCGGTCGTGTGCATGAAGATGAGAGTAAGGCGCAGGTCGCCTTTGAGAAGAACAGCGGCGTCAATTGGGGGCGGGCTGGCAAGGCCCTGGCTGCAATCTGCGCGCTCATCTTGACTGGCATAGTTCCGGTCATGCGCCTGATGGTCGCGGAAAGTGCTCAGGCTATCTCCAATGCACGCGTTATTACCGTCAATGCACCGATCGATGGCGAGCTTTGGTGGGGTTCGGGGTTCCACATCGGCACCCACCTCGGACAAGGCGATATCTTGCTGGTCATCAACAATCCGCGCGCCGATACGGCGGCTCTCGACAACGTCAGGCGAGAGCTGTTCCGGCTGAATGCTCAAAAGGATACGCTTGCCAGCAAGATCACGATCGCAAAGCAGGAGCGTGCGAAGTTGTTGACCGACGATCGGTTGCACCGCGCCGCGCGCCTCAAACAGTTTCAGGCGCGCAAACAGCGGGTGATGTCGCAGATCTCGGTCGCAAAAGCCAACGCGGCAAACGCAGATCTTGGTCTGAAGAGAACCGAGTGGCTTGCCGAGCGTGGGCTGTCGACGCGTGTGCTTTTGGAGAACAAGCAGCGTGACAATGAAGTCGCCGCCCAGTCAGTGCATGTTTTGGAACACCAGCTTCATGAAATGGAAGTGGAGTACGAAGCCGCCCTTAAAGGTATCCGCCTGACCGATGATCACAATACGCTCACACACATGAAGGCGCGGGCGCAACAACTCGCATTTGAGATCGAGGCATGGGAGCATCAGTTGGAAAGCCAGAACCAACTGATCGCCGGGCTGAAGGCCGACCTAGAGAAGGAACAAAGCCGCTTATCGGATAAGCAAAGAATGCTGGTTTCCAGTCCGGCCGATGGAAATGTCTGGGAGATTCTCGCGTCTTCCGGCGAGCTTGTTCGTCGCGGCCAGCCGCTGTTTCGCATATTGGATTGTGCCGGTGCCGTCGTCAGCAGTACGGTCAGCGAAGCGACATATAATCGATTGCGCGTTGGTGCACCTGCAACCTTCAGGTCGAGCAGCGACATGACTGAATACAAGGGTCACATCGTCACGATGCATGGTCTTGCTGCGCCGCCTGCCAATCTTGCAATTGGACCTGCAAACCTGCACAACGAACCATTTCGCGTCGGCGTCTATTCGCCTGATCTTGCAGCGGTGGGCAAATGCACGGTCGGACAGACCGGCATCGTCAAGTTTGGTGGAGATAGCGACGTCAGCTTCATGAAGCGTATGCGCTATTGGTTCGATTACTGGTTCAATGTGTTATGAGCACCTCGATCTCACTGGCGTCGGGTGTGACGTTACCTGACGTCATTTTGCCTGGCCTGACGATCGGCGGGGCCCTGCTCTTGGTTCTGCCCTGGGTCAGTCGCGAAAATGCCCTGACGCGCATTGCGCTCATCGGCTTCGTCGTGTGGTTGATGTGGCGCTATATGCTGTGGCGGATCGGCGAGACACTTCCGCCGCCGGAGCATACCCTTGAGTACGCGATCGGGATCGTGTTTCTTGTCGTCGAGACGCTTTCGGTCATCGGCGCCACCTTATCACTGTTCTGGATGACGCGCGTTCGCTCGCGCTCGCGCTCACAAGATGCCGACGATGGTGTCCGGCGGCTGCGCCGTGAAAGGGCAGCGCCCCTGGTCGATGTCCTCATCTGTACGTATAACGAGGGACGCGAGGTCGTGCTGCCCACGATCATGGGCGCGCTTGGCATCAATCATGCGAACAAACGGGTCTGGGTTCTTGATGACGGGAAGCGTCCGTGGCTGAGGGAATTCTGCCGTGTTGCTGAATGTGGATACATCACGCGGTCCAACAATGAGCATGCCAAGGCCGGCAACATCAACCACGCGCTGGCGCGCATCGCGAGACTGCGCGTGCAACCTGAGTACGTGGCGGTTCTTGATGCGGACTTCGTATGTGAGCCTGAGTTCATCGAGCGCACGCTTGCCTTGATGCACTTTGACGGTAAGGTGGCGGTGGTCCAGACGCCGCAGTATTTCGTCAATCCAGATCCAATACAGCGCAATCTGGCCGCCCAGCATGTATGGCCCGATGAGCAGCGCTTCTTCTTCGATATCGTGCTTGAAGCCAAGGATGTCTGGAATGCCGCATTCTGCTGCGGCACATCCGCTCTCATCCGCTATAGCGCGTTGCGCGAAATTGGCGGCATGCCGACGCAGTCGGTAACGGAAGATTACCTCTTGTCCTTGTGTCTGCGTGAGCGTGGCTATCAGACGGTCTATCTCAATGAGCGGCTGTCGGCGGGGCTGGCACCGGAGGGGTTGAAGGAGTACCTGACGCAGCGAAGCCGCTGGAGTCTTGGATTTGTCCAGATAGTTCGCAGCGCGCATGGGCCATTTTCATTGCGTCGCGGTGTGTCCTGGGTTGATCGACTGACGCTTGTCGATACGTTTCTTTATTGGAGCTCTACCCATGCGTTTCGTATATTTGCGATCATCATACCAGCAATTTATCTGCTCTTTGACCTGAAGCCCGTGCATGCGGGCCTCTATGATGCGATCGATCACATCTTTCCGTTCCTCATCGCCATAATATTTACCAACGGTTGGCTCACGCAATGGCGGGTCCTGCCTGTCATGGCGGACGTCAGTCAACTCCTGTCGGCGCACGCAGTGCTCAAATCAGCCTTCGTTGGGTTGTTCTTTCCCAGGAATCAGACGTTCAAAGTTACCTTGAAAGGCGGTGATCGCAGCCGTCGGTTCATTCAGTGGCCAATGATGATTGCCTTCCTGGGATATCTGACGTTGACCCTCGCAGCAATTCTGACAGCGTTTCTGATCAACACCGATGAAGCCATGAGGGACTCCTCCATCATCGCGCTGGCGTGGTGCTGGTATAACGTCATCGTGCTCACTGTGGCGTGTCTGATCTGCATAGAGAGTCCGCGTAGCGATGCGGACGCTCGTTCGGTCGGGACGCTGGCGGTCACCCACGGTGGGCGAACCGCATTCTGCCGCGCGATCGATGTGGCAGCGGGGAACGTGAAGCTGGCGGGGCAATGTCCCTTCGAGTTGGGTGCGCGGGTCAGTGTTGGAATCGGTAGCCTCACGGTTGATGGACAAATCGTTGGCGTGGCAGAGGATGGCTTTTCCATCAGATCTGCGCGCAATGTGGATCGGTTGAAGCAGCTCCTCGTGCAGACCAGTGTCGCACCAGCACTTGCGCGGAATTTGCAGCCGTTGCGCGTTGTCCAAGCGGTCGCCGGACGCGTCTTCAGGTAGTGCACCAGTGGCGCAATACAGGTGAGGGTGGACGGCTTGCGCGATGCAAAGGCTTGCCGGGAAAGGCACCGGCTCAACCCTTGGCTGAAACCGTGCCCGTACCGTCATCAAATAACGCCACCACCTGACTGTCGCTTCCCACCCGGAATGTGTACGGTTCAGAACTTGTAAGAGAACGTCACCGATCCGCTGCGCTGCGAGCCGTCAGAATAGCCGTTATAGGTTCCCTTGAGCGTGACATCGAGATTGTCCATCAAACGTCCATTGAAGCCCAGATCAATTTGCAGCGCGTCTTCGGGTGCCGACAACCCCTCCACGTTCCAGGCGAAGCCGCGCGCGGCGCGCGACTCGGCCACCAGCGAGCGCTCGGAATTGAATTCATGCATGTAGGCAACACGGCCGAACAAGCTGATCCATGTTTCATTGCTCAATTGGTTGGTGAACTCGAATCTCAGCCCCGAAAGCAGCGTGTGCGAATCGGCAGTCTGGCGATGGAAGTAGTTGCCGTAGATCGGATTGTCTTCGCTCCACGATGGTTGGATCAGTTTGTCATACTGATAGGAGACGAAAGGCGAGAGCGAGAAGCCGCCAAATTGCTGGCGATAGCCAAGTTCGACAGCCGAACCGACGGCGTAGGCGTCGTTGTCGCCATGGACGTAGCGGCCTAATGCGAAACGTTCGCTGTCGTTCGAAAATGCACCCGTTGAAACCAGCCCCTTGCCATAAAAGCCGATGTCGGACCAGGCCATGCCATAGGCCGCCACCGAGCCGCCGACACTTCTGCCGTTGGTCCAGCGATCGGGAACTGCAAACGTCAAGCGATTGATGTCGAACGCGGTGGCGAGCAGCGCATTGGGAGCGATCCGATATTCAACGCCGCCAGTTGCTGAGCTGATCGTCTGCTGGGTTGATGCCGTGGCGGAATTGCCATTCTGGTGTCCATCAAGATATGTCGCCTCAAACCAGGCGCGGCGCTTCAGCTTGCATTCGGGAACGATCCTGGGATCGCGACCATTGCAGTAGGCCAGCGTATCGGCACCGCTGAGCAGCGATGAGGCAAACCGCGCCCGCGCGCCAAGAGCGGCCTGTTGTGATGCCGCAAGACCCTCGCCGGTCAGCGAATCATAGGCTCTTTGCAACCCTTCCAGTGTGTCGATGCGCAACAGTTCGTCGGCAATGACCTGAAATGAGGGAACGCCTGCATTCTGGATTTGGTTGACCGTGTTGCCAAAGTTGGCGGCATTGTCGGTCAGTCCATTCGGGTTGTAGTCAACCAGGTAGTTGACGAACAACGTGTTCCCGATTGTCTCGAGGTAGGCAGAAAACACCGCCGTCGTCGACGGCGTGCCCGACGCCAGCGTCGGATAGATGGCAATGCCATTATCGGTCAAGCCGCCCGCCGCAGTCAGAATGGGGATGTGGAATTGGCCAGGTTTGCCGGCTCCCGTGAGGGGCTCAAGTGTTACGAAGCCGCCGAGCGCCGCGGTGCCGGTCACCGAGACAAAATCGGTATAGTCGAGGGCGCCAGCGCCCGTCTCGAAGTTGATGTTGGTGACCAGCTGCCCGTTCACGTCTTGCACAAAATTGCCGATAATGGTCGTCACGCCATTGGCGTTGCTGGCCGACATCACCGCGTTGACGGTGCCAGGAGAAAAGAAGGCGTTGTTGGTGAATGTGCCGCCGCCAAGGTCGACGGTATCGCCGGAATTGTACGTCGCGCCAGAATCGTTGAGCAGTGAGTTCAAGCCTGCTCCAAGCCGCAGGTTGCCGGTGATGACACCGCCATTGCGGTTCTCGATTGCGTCGTTGCCGGTGGTTCCGGAAATGACGGTGTCATAAATCCCGCCGGCGGTCTCGATCAACGCAGCGCCAGGCAGCAGTGACGGATCCTGACCGTTGATGATTGTGTTGTTGACGCCGTCGATGAGGGCAATGGCCGTGCCGCCACGTCCGGCTCGAATGATCGCGTCGTTGACGACGGATATGTCGCCGCCGCCGGTCGCGCCGTTGCTTTCCAGATGCACGGCGGTACAGTTATCGGCGTTGCAAGCGATGGTCGACGTGATGCCGTTGTAAAGATCGATGGTGCCGCCGCTGCCGAGAGCTGATGTGGTGCGCGCAAAGATGGCGCTGGAATCCGTGCCGTTGGTGATGACGATGCCGCCGGGGCTGTTGCGGTGATTGGAAATCGAGATGTTGCCCGCATCAGCACTTGATGCACCGGCATACGAAAACACGCGGCTATCGGCGACAATGCCGTGTGATGTCGCGCCTGAGGTTGCCAGATCACCGGTATTGTCGATGCTGATGTTGCCGGAGGCAAAGCCCGTGCCATAGCTCAGCGCCATGACGTTGGAGGAGTTCGTTGCGGATGTGCGCAGCGTCCCCTTGTTTGTGATGGCGACAGAACCAGCGCCTCCCGACTGTGTTCCAACCGGCAAGCCCTCCCAGAAAACATCCTGCGGCTTGTAAGTGGTCAATCCGTAGACGCCACCGATGCTGAGTGCGGTGATTGCATCAGAGCGCTGTCCACTCGTCGTAATGCCGCCGGTGTTGGTGATGGCGACGGCGCCGCCCGAACCGCCGATGAGGCTTGCTGTTCCCGCTGCCGTGCCGGCACTGCCAATGCCGCCTTGTGCACCCTGGCTCCAGTTGACATCGTTGTAGCAGCGGTCGAGGGTCACGTCGTACCAGCACTGCGAACCCGCGGCACCGCCGACACCACGGGCGCCTGCATCGCCGACCGTCCCACCAGTGCCGCCAATAGCGCCCAGACTTTGCGCCAGAAGTGCGGAAGAATATGAAGCGCCTGTTGTTCTCAGCGTCTGCGCGTTGGTGACGCTGACATGCCCGCCATTGCCACCGATGCCGCCATTGCCGCCCGTACCGCCATTACCACCATTACCGCCGCCGCCTGACGTGCCTGAAATCGAGTCATTGTCTCCAAAACCTGGCGTCACGATTGGAACGGAATCGAGATGATAACCCGGTAGGCCGCCCGTGCCACCGGTACCACCGGTTCCACCCTTACCACCCGTACCGCCAATACCGCCGAGACTTTGCGCGAGTATTGCGGTCTGTCCGGCGGTAATCGAACCGCCGGCTTCTGTCATCACCGCGACTGCGCCGCCTGTGCCACCGGCGCCGCCGACACCGCCGGTGCTGCCATTGCCGGCCTGGCCGCCATCGCCACCATCACTGACGACAAAAAAATTGCTCCTGCTGTGATCGCCCTCATCTGCACCGTTACCACCCGTTCCCCCCTTACCGCCGGTGCCGCCCTGGCCGCCGGTGCCGCCTTGCCCACCAAGGCTGGTAGCGCTGATGCCGACCTGTTGGACAGTAAGAGCACCTGCACCGATTTCTGCTGTGACCGTGCTGCCGCGACCACCGGCGCTGCCCTCGCCACCAGTAAAGCCGGTGCCACCCGTGCCACCGTTGGAGCCGTCTCCTGCTATCGTCTGAGTTAGGAAGTCGGTGGCAGCGTCGCCATTGCCGCCCGGGCCGCCTTGGCCACCTGTTCCGCCTTGGCCACCGGTTCCGCCCTTGCCGCCCGTGCTCTGCAGGATGTGCCCGTTCACGGCCTCGGCCACGACAATCGTGCTTTGCAGCCAAACCGGGCCGGCATCGCCACCGCTACCAGCAATGCCGCCCGTACCACCGGTTCCACCCGTGCCGCCCGTGTTGGAGTCGCCAAGCACGGCAGCCCAACCAACCAATTGCGTATTTCTGACGTCGGCAGAAGCATTTGCGCCCCGCCCGCCGAGTCCGCCCGGTCCACCTTGGCCGCCTGTGCCGCCTTGGCCACCGGTTGAATTGAGAGATGTGATCGTGCTTGCGCTGACGCTATCGGCATAAAGCTGCAAGTTGACCAGTCCGCCCGTGCCGCCCACGCCACCTGTGCCACCCGTGCCACCCTGGGCGCCATTGCCGCCTCGCCCGCCGTCCGCCGCATAGGCCATTGTTTTAGGAATGGGTGGGGCCGGGGGTGGAAAGAGGATCTGCGTCAGCGTGCCCGTTATCGATGCGCCACCGGCGCCTCCCGTGCCGCCCGTACCACCGATTTGAGCTGTACCGCCTTGCCCGCCGGTCCGCGCCATCGTCACCGCCGTGCCCGGCACGATTATGTTCGTCGCGGTAATGCTGGCGGTCGCATTGGTTGCTGCGGTTCCGACACTGCCGTCCGCCCCGTTGGGAATGGTGCCGCTCACCGTTTGGACGGTCAGCGTCGTCGAACCATCGTCAAGAAGCGTGAATGTGAAGTCGCCCTGCGTGACTGTGTTTGATGTCGAGGTATAGGGGGTGCCGTTGATGGTGTATTGGGCATCTTGTGATTGATAGCCGTAAGGATATTCGGTCGTGCCGCCGTATGAGACGGGATCGGGCGGTAAAAATTCAAGGCCGTTCACCGCCACGGGCGTGAACGCGGGGCTGCCGGTCGTCACCAGGACGCCATTGATGTCGCGCGCCTGGGTTATGACGGTGAAATTGTTGCCGGCGCCGACGGCGCCAGTGACCGAGAGTGTGTCGGTCGAGCCGTCAGCAGCATCAATGTTGGTCGTATAGGCGCCTCCGGTTTGGGCTGCGATCGCGTTTTTCAGGTCCCCAAGCGTTGATCCAGCCGGCATCGTGAAGATAATCGGAGCACTGCCCTGAGGTGTCACCGTTACGTCAAAAGAATTGCCGGAGTTGAGAACGGTGCTCTCCTGGATGCCA
>ERZ795053.6530-NODE-6530-length-11582-cov-7.384662_pt1 | contig 11582 bp, 12 predicted proteins | sample MGYA00375137_ERZ795053 | MGnify/ENA primary metagenome ERZ795053 (study PRJEB30182, sample SAMN05720284) | activated sludge metagenome | isolation source: Anaerobic digester | place: Hong Kong | collected 2014-12-17 ... | reverse complement strand
GGGCGACATATTGATGTCCATCGACTGAGATCGTCTGCCGAATCTGGTCTGCCAAGTCTGGTCTGCCAAATCTGCTCAGCTGCGGAGCAGCTCAACGGGAATCAACAGGATGGAAAAAAGGGAAGGATAAGGGAAGGATCTGCGGATGTCGGTCAAAAGGGAACAGGTGCTCATCGAGGCTCTCCCGTACCTCCGGGAGTTCTACGATTCGATCATGGTGATAAAGATAGGCGGGTCGATCATGTCCGATAGGGAGGTTCTGGACACTTTCGTCCAGGATCTCGTCCTCCTCCGGTACGTCGGGATTCATCCGGTCGTCGTCCACGGCGGCGGACCCGAGATCTCCGAGAAGATGGCCCGGTTCGGCAAGAAGTCGGTCTTCGTCGGGGGGCTTCGGGTCACCGACGAGGAGACGCTGGAGATAGCGAGGATGGTTCTCGTCGGAAACATCAACTCAAGCCTCGTCACCCTCATCGGAAAGCACGGCGGCAAGGGGATCGGCCTATCGGGCAAAGACGGCCAGCTGATCGTGGCAAGGAAGAAGGAGCCGATCGTCATCGCCGGAGAGGAGCTGCCCATCGACCTCGGCTGGGTCGGCGAGGTCGTCCGGGTCAACCCGGAGATCATCATGATCACCGCCGGGAAGGGGTACATCCCGGTCATTTCGCCCATAGCCGTCGACGGCGAGGGAAACAACCTGAACGTCAACGCCGACACCGCCGCGGGGGTTATCGCCATCGCCCTGGGCGCTAAAAAGCTGATCTCGGTGACCGACGTCGAGGGGGTGAAGCTCAAGCCCGACGACCCCCTCTCTGTCGTCTCCAGCTTCAGGATATCCGAGTTCAGGAGGATGGTCGACGAGAAGGTGATCACCGGCGGGATGATCCCGAAGGTGGAGGCCTGCGTCCGGGCCGTTGAGGGCGGGGTCCAGTCGGCCCACATCGTCGACGGGAGGACGCCTCACGCCCTCCTTCTGGAGCTATTCACCGATACGGGCGTCGGGACGATGATCGAGAGGGGATGAAGGGCCCTCTTGGTCAGAGCTATTTTGCTTAGTTTTGCAGCATCTTCCGCGTTTTAGACGATTTCATGATTTTTCATGATAAAGGAGCTTCATAATCTGAGTAAAACGTAATAGCGGGAACTGCTCACTTTTTGGCTGGTTACATAATTGTGGATTGCAGTTGATATATAACATAATTTAACTGCGCAAGATAACCCTTTTATATAGAAACATCTCTTAAGGGTCTGAGGAATCGACCTTGAGATGGACGCATCCAACAGTTTTGATAATTTTGTTATCTGTAAATATATATTTTGCACAGGAAAACCCTCAAACCGAAGCTGTGGGATTACCCGGGTCACTTATCGGTCAGATACTTTCAGCTGAGGACTGGAACAATAGTAGATTACATCAGGTCGGTTTGGGAAGGCTTAATGACTCTACAAAATTTTTTGATAGAGCCCTCAGAACGGATCCTGAAAATGCAGCTATATGGAATAATAAAGGCGTTTATCTGGCTTCGATGGGTAGGTTTGAAGAATCTCTGGAATGCTTCGACAGAGCCATCGAAATAAATCCTCAATATGTTGATGCATGGAACAATAAAGGAAACGCCCTCATCGAGCTGGGCAGGCGCGAAGAGGCTATAAATTACTTTGACGTGGCCATCGAGATAAATCCGCAATACATGGGTGCCTGGTTTAACAAAGGTAATGTTCTCAATTCTATGGGTGAGTATGGGATGGCAGCTGACGCCTATAATCATTCCATCGAGTTGGATCCGTCCCATGTTGATTCTTGGAATAATAGAGGGTTGGCCTTTTTATACCTTACTTTGTATAATAAATCTTTAGAATGTTTCGACAATGCCCTGGTGATCAACCGGAGTCGTGAAGATATCTGGAATAATAAAGGAGCTGTTCTTTGTGCTCAGGGTAAATACGATGAATCCATCGAGTGTTATGATACGGCATTGGAGATAAAACCGAGCGACTTCGATGCCCTGGAAGGTAAGGGGTACGCTCTCACTGGCCTGGGCAGATACGCCGATGCAGAAAGCTGCTTTGATGCCGCCTTAAAGCTCAACTCGTCGAGTGCTTTGTCCTGGAATGGAAAGGGATTGGCCCTCTTCGCCATGGGGGATTATGAAGGATCGGTCGAGTGCTTTGAGAGGGCCTTTCAAATCGATCCAGAATTTTCAGAGGCCTGGGCTGAAAAGGGGCTCTCCCTTCTCCTCTCTGGGAGAGGCGAAGAGGCGAGCGAATGTCTTAATAGGAGTATTGAGCTCGATCCTCAATCGGCTTTTGGCTGGGGCATCAAAGGCCTGGTTCTAAGTGAAGTGGGAAGAGGCGAAGAGGCGCTGGAGGCGCTTAATAAATCAATTGAGATAGCTCCCCAATTTTCTGAGTCCTGGAGCAGCAGAGGATTCGTTCTGAGAACTTTGCGCCGGTACGATGAGGCGCTAAAATCCTGCGATAAGGCTGTCGAGATAAACCCAAATAACTCCGCCGCCTGGACCGAGAGGGGTCTCATTCTGGGAGAGATGGGCAGAGACGAAGAAGCTATTGAGTCTTATGATAAAGCTCTCAATATCACTTATGGATACTCGAACGATCTATTGACCCTGGTAAGCAAAGGCCATTCTCTCTTCATCCTCGGGCGTTTTGATGAGGCCCTCTTATGCTATGATAACGCCTTAGAGATCAATCAGAATTCTTCAGACGCCTGGAGCGGTAGGGGTCTGGCACTCGACGCTCTGGGCGTGTTTGAAGAATCCTTGGAGGCGTGCGACAAAGCTCTGGAGATAAATCCAGATAATGCTGAAGCTTGGAACAACAAGGGCTTTGCTCTATGTGATCTGGGCAGGTATAACGAGTCGCTTGCCTGTTTCGATAGAGCGATCAATCTATCACCTGAAACTCCAAATATCTGGATGAATAAGGGTACAGTTCTAGCCTCCATGAACGATCACGAGGCTGCCATTGAGTGCTACGATAAATCTTTGGATTTGAATCCCCAGTATGCTAAGGCTTGGATGAGTAAAGGGGCGTCTCTGAGCGCCTTGGGCGAATATGAGGCCGCTATCGACCATTACGATAGAGCCATAAATCTCGGACTGGACCATCCAAACCTGTGGTACAACAAAGGGGCAGCCCTCTTCAGCATGGGAAGATTAACAGAATCTCTGGCATGCTTCGATATAGCGCTGGAGATGAACCCCTTGGACGCAGATTCCTGGAATTTCAAGGGCGTCATCCTCAGTCTCCTGGAAAGATATGATGAGGCGCTTGAATGCTCCGATAAGGCGATAGAACTAAATCCACAGGCAGCAAATGCTTGGGCGGGAAGGGGCATCACCCTCATGCTGGTCGGTCGTGAGACGGAAGCTGAGGCATCTATTGCTAAGGCGGAGGAACTGGGTTGGAATCCAGGTGAAACCAATACCACCTCCTATTTCTAGGGGATATTAGTGGACTGGTAAAAGGACGATAGAGGTTGGCTCTTCGGCGTCATGAGACCAATGACCTAGAATCAGGTCTGACGGTATAGTATGAGATATCTCGTGGAGCGGATCGGCGACCGGCTGAAGAGGTCACGGAAAGAGGTGCTCGCCATAGCCGAGGCTCAAGGGACAAGGAATGCCCGGATATTAGGCTCGGTGGCGCGGGGGAGGAGAGGGCCGACAGCGCTCTCGATCTTCAGGTGGAGATGGGGCCGGGAAGAAGCCTCCTCGATATGGGATGGCTGCTCATGGACCTACAGGACCTTCTCGGCTGTGAGCCCCAGATCGCAGAGCCTGAGGGGATCCACTTTATTTTCGCAAAAGAGTTCTTGAAGAAGCCGTGCCTCTGTGAAGGATGATCGGCGATGGCATCAAGGCTGTAGTTCAGAGTACTCACATCATCCGGTCAGCTCTTCTCCTCTTTCCCCTTCCCCGCCTGCTCTTGATACGAGACCCACTTGGCGTGCTCGGTGGAGATCAGCGCCTCGACCCTCTCGGCGAAGAGGGATTCGAGGGTGGGGCTCTCGGGATCTTTGTAGGGCCCGGCCTTGGCGAGCCAGAGAAACCTCTCGTGCTTCAGCCTCTCGGATGTGAAGCGGTAGCTCGTCCAGTTCTGCTGGAACTGGTAAAGCCCCTGCATCGACTCCAGTATGACCACGATCACGCCCAGGCCGCCGGTGATCATCGGATCGACCCGGAGCCCTGCGGCTAAAGGTAAGGGCATTTTCTTGGCGAAAGGTTCGCTCAGCCCCGAGTCGTCTCCCAAGCCTTCATTCGATTCGCGTTCTAAGTCGTCTCATGCGGACTCGATGAGTTTCGACTACGGAGAAATGCCCTTCCCAGTCATCCCTTGACCTAATCGCCTCTGAAAGAAATCGGGCCGCTTCGGCTGGAGAATTCATGGGCGTCCTGAAGAGAATAATTCCGGATGCCGCCGGATGCTTTGAGCGGAAGGCCAGTTCACCGAAGTCCTTGTCAAAAGTGATGAGAACGCGATCCTGTTTTTGGGCCACCTCCAAAACTTCGACATCGGTGCTTCCGGGCGAGTCCTCCCGCATCCAAAGAACGTCATATCCCTTTTCTCTGAGTGCCCTTACGGCGTCAAAAGGAATGTTTTCGTTTGCCAGGAACCTTGTCTGCATCAGATTCCTTCCTGGGAGATTTTGATGGGATAGACCTTCTCTTCTCGGAGCAGGTCTCTCGCGTAGCTCAGACACGCCTGGATGTCTTCGGAGGTCAGCCCAGGATAGTTTCGCAGGATCTCCGGTTCAGACCATCCCTGGGCGAGAAGGTCGATTATGAATTCGACGGCCAGGCGCGTGCCTTTGATCACGGGCTTGCCTGCGAGGATTGCAGGATCGATCACGATGCGATCTTGCCAGATCATCTCTATATCACCGACCAAGCTATTGGGTCCTCATCTTATCTAAATAAATGGTTTTAACTCTTTGGGAAGTGTTAAGCTGCTCTTTGGATCATGCTATTCTGAGGAAAGGGAGGATGGTGATAAGAGGTGGCATAGCATGACGTTCATCGAGGTACAGCCTCCCTCTTCGGTTGGACGTACATTCTGCCCGTCAACTTTTCTGCTCTTTCCCCTTCCCCGCCTGCTCCTGATACGTGACCCACTTCGCATGCTCGGTGGAGATCAGCGCCTCGACCCTCTCGGCGAAGAGGGCTTCAAGGGTGGGATTTTTGGGATCTTTGTAGGGCCCGGCCTTGGCGAGCCAGAGAAACCTCTCGTGCTTCAGCCTCTCGGATGTGAAGCGGTAGCTCGTCCAGTTCTGCTGGAACTGGTAAAGCCCCTGCATCGACTCCAGTATGACCACGATCACGCCCAGGCCGCCGGTGATCATCGGATCGACCCGGAGCCCTGCGGCTAAAGGTAAGGGCATTTTCTTGGCGAAAGGTTCGCTCAGCCCCGAGTCGTCTCCCAAGCCTTCATTCGATTCGCGTTCTAAGTCGTCTCATGCGGACTCGATGAGTTTCGACTACGGAGAAATGCCCTTCCCAGTCATCCCTTGACCTAATCGCCTCTGAAAGAAATCGGGCCGCTTCGGCTGGAGAATTCATGGGCGTCCTGAAGAGAATAATTCCGGATGCCGCCGGATGCTTTGAGCGGAAGGCCAGTTCACCGAAGTCCTTGTCAAAAGTGATGAGAACGCGATCCTGTTTTTGGGCCACCTCCAAAACTTCGACATCGGTGCTTCCGGGCGAGTCCTCCCGCATCCAAAGAACGTCATATCCCTTTTCTCTGAGTGCCCTTACGGCGTCAAAAGGAATGTTTTCGTTTGCCAGGAACCTTGTCTGCATCAGATTCCTTCCTGGGAGATTTTGATGGGATAGACCTTCTCTTCTCGGAGCAGGTCTCTCGCGTAGCTCAGACACGCCTGGATGTCTTCGGAGGTCAGCCCAGGATAGTTTCGCAGGATCTCCGGTTCAGACCATCCCTGGGCGAGAAGGTCGATTATGAATTCGACGGCCAGGCGCGTGCCTTTGATCACGGGCTTGCCTGCGAGGATTGCAGGATCGATCACGATGCGATCTTGCCAGATCATCTCTATATCACCGACCAAGCTATTGGGTCCTCATCTTATCTAAATAAATGGTTTTAACTCTTTGGGAAGTGTTAAGCTGCTCTTTGGATCATGCTATTCTGAGGAAAGGGAGGATGGTGATAAGAGGTGGCATAGCATGACGTTCATCGAGGTACAGCCTCCCTCTTCGGTTGGACGTACATTCTGCCCGTCAACTTTTCTGCTCTTTCCCCTTTCCTGCCTGCTCCTGATAACTGACCCACTTCGCGTGCTCGGTGGAGATCAGCGCCTCGACCCTCTCGGCGAATATGGCCTCGGCGCTGGTATTGTCGGGATTTTTGTAGGGCCCGGCCTTGGCCTGCCAGAGGAACTTCTCGTGCTTCAGACTCTCGGAGGTGGAGCGGTAGCTCGTCCAGTTCTGCTGGAACTGGTAGAGCCCCTGCATCGACTCAAGAATGACGACGATCACGCCGAGGACACCCGCGACCCATGCATCGCTCAAAAATCCTGCGGCGAAAGGTATGAGGGCGGCGGCGACGATCTCGGTGGTCTTGAGCCGCTTGAAGCATCTCTGGTTCCATCTGCTCTTGCTGCTGTACCATCTTTGCTGATCATCCAGCCGGTCCAGGATCTCTTTTTCTGAAGTCAGGATCTCACCACCAGGATTCTCCTATATTCATGGGCTCAATACCTTAAAATTATGTTGCCAGATGATGGCGCGAGAGTGTGCAGTCGAATCGTGATAGAGCTTTTGGACAACAATCTTAAGTATTAAAAAAGAAGAATTCAAAGAGGAGTGATTTTCCATGTCATCAGAAGAGAACAAGGCGATCGTTCACAGGTTCATTGAAGCCTACAATAATCGAAATTTGGATTTGTTTGACGATCTGGTGGCGCCCGATTACGTCGATCACGCCCATCAACAGCGGGGCCTCGAAAGCTTCAAGCAGCTCTTCACCTTGGCCTTCGAAGGCTTCCCCGATTGGCATGAAAATATTGAGGATATCATCGCTGAAGGGGATAAGGTCTGGGTCCGGGTCGAGGCCACGGGGACTCATACGGGCGAATGGAATCTCTTCGGGGTCTCGCTGCCCCCCACCGGCAAGAAGGTGACGATGATGATGGTCTTCATCTGGCGCATAGCCGACGGCAAGCTTGCGGAGGGATGGGAGGTCGACGACGAGCTGGACTTCCTAAAGCAGCTTGGCATCATCGAGTTCACTGAAAAAGGAAAGAAGCTCTTTCCAGAAGATGTCGAGTAGGGAATTTCGAGCGGGGAATTAAGTCATTCTGGGGATCATACAATCTGCGAAACATCGTAAGAAGAAGGTAGGCGCATCAATGAAGTTCATCGAGATCGCTGTGGAGGGGAAGGGCGCGGCCCTGGCGGAGATCGACGACCGAAACCCAAAGACCGCCCGGGAAATACTCGAAAGGCTCCCCCTGGAGGCGAGTGCCCAGGTGTGGGAGGAGGAGGTCTATTTCGGCCTGCCCTTCAGACTGGCCGACGAGAACCCCTCGCCGCAGGCGGAGGAGGGCGACGTCTCCTACTGGTCGCCGGGCTCGGCCTTCTGCATCTTCTACGGCGGGTCCCAGCCCTACTCGGCGGTCAACCACATCGGGAGGATCGTCTCCGGCCTCGACATATTTCCCGGCGTCGAGGAGGGAGACCGGATAATCTTGAGGAGAGGCGAGCCGTGAGGGTCGTGAGGATGAGCGGGTGAGCCGCTGGGTTGCAGCCTGGTGGGGGCTGGATTTTGATCAAAGGAACTTTAAGAGTGAAGGCAGAAGATATAATCGAATCGAGCTCTGAGTTGAGTATAATCTTGAGGTGAATTAGATGACAAAGCTGCTGGTAGTCTATCATTCTCGAAGCGGGAACACCGCAAAGATGGCGGAGGCCGTCGCCGAGGGCGCGCGTAACGGTGGAGCCGACGTGGTTATGAAGAAGGTCGACGAGGCGACAGTGGAGGACCTCGCGGCCGCCGACGGCGTCGTCTTCGGGGCCCCCACCTACTTTGGTACCCTCTCCGCCGAGATGAAGAGCTTCATCGACAAATCGGTCAGGGTACGGGGCAAGCTGGAGAGCAAGGTCGGCGCGGCCTTCACATCCTCGGGAAGCCTCTCGGGCGGAAACGAGACGACGCTCATCTCCATCATCGAGGCTATGCTGATCCACGGGATGATCATCGTCGGAGACCCCATCGAGACCGGCGGCCACTACGGCGCCGTCGCCGTCGGAGCGCCAGACGCCGGGGCCCTGATCGCCTGCCGAAAGCTCGGCGAGCGGGTCGCAAAGTTCGCGAAGCTCCTCGCCTCGGCCTGAACGGGGAAGTCCACGACATGACCCGCCCAATGGAAGATCTGCTGGATACGGCCGAGAAGATCAGGTCGATGGAGATCCGGGGCGCCGCCCTCATCGGCAGGGCCGCGGCCGGGGCGCTGAAGGAGTTCGCCCTCTCCATCGAGCCAGCCGGGATCGAGGAGTTCAACGCCCAGGTCGGCAGGGCCGCCGATATCCTGCTCGATACGAGGCCGACGGCGGTCTCGCTATCAAACGCCATCAGGATGGTGATGCGATACCGTGGGGACGACGTGGAATCGGTCCGAGCTTCTCTTGCGAAGAACGCCGACGAATTCGTCGAACGGTCGCTTTTGGCAGTCGAGCGGATCGGCGAGATCGGAAGCCGCAGGGTCAGAGACGGCGATACGATCCTCACCCACTGCAACTCCTCGGTCGCCCTCTCGATCATCAAGACCGCCTTCGACTCGGGCAAGGACATAAGGGTCATCGCCACCGAGTCGCGCCCCAGGTATCAGGGCCACCTGACGATAAAGGCCCTCGACGGCTGGGGGATCGATACAGAGCTCGTCGTCGACTCGGCGGTGAGGACCGTCATCAACGAGGTTGACGAGGTGATCGTGGGGGCGGACGTGATCACCGCCAACGGCTCCCTCGTCAACAAGATCGGGACCGCCGCGATCGCCCTCGCTGCTCACGAAGCGAGGACGAGCTTCATGGTGGCGGCGGAGACCTACAAGTTCAGCCCCCAAACCCTCATGGGCGAGCTAGTCCCCATCGAGATGAGGGCCGCCAAGGAGGTCTACCCCGCCATCTCGGAACTCAAGCACGTCCGGGTGAGAAACCCGGCCTTCGACGTCACCCCGCACCAGTACATCGACGTCATCTGCACCGAGGTGGGGGCGATCCCGCCGGAGATGAGCTACCTCATCATAAAAGAGATGCTGGGCTGGGAGATGGAAGGCCGGATTCTGTGACCACTCCTACCGTCTCCTGATCCTCCCCGAGATCACCAGGAGGGCCACCGCCCCCAGGGCGGCGCCGATCCCGAAGCCCGGAATGCCTTCACTCTCCTCTTCTCCCTCCACGGGAACGGGTTCGCCGCCGTCTCCTCCAACATCTCTGACTATGGGGCAGGGAGGATACTCCTCTTCCGGCTCTGCCAGCCCCGCCTCTCCGTCCTCGGACTCGTCGGGTAGGGCTCTATCCTCGCTCACGACAACCTGGACCGGCGTCCATTCAGGGGGGGCGCCCTTGGCCACGATCCCGACCTCGAAGGTGTAGTTTCCCGGAGGGATGGCCCCCGCCTCCACCTTCAGCTGACAGTCAAACTCGAGGATCGTTCCCGCATCGACCCACTTCGTACACCGGGGTCCGACTATCGAGAGCCCCTCAGGAATGTTGCTGAACTTAAGGCCCGCATAGGTGCTCTCGCTCCCCAGGTTATGGACGGAGACGTTGAAGCCCGTCTCCCCTCCGGGGCTTACGTAAATCGTCGGCGTATCCACGATCTTGAAGAAGACCGAGGCCTCGGCCTGACCTGCCAGGAGCATCAACAGAATAACCGCCAATGATCGTCTCATGCTCTTTTATTGGCAGCGCGAGATTAAAATTCTTTCGGACAAAGAGGTGCACAAAATCCACGGAGATATGACGAACAGAATGCAAACGAACGGAATGCAAAAATGAACGCAAAAATTGGAGTTCTCACAAAAATGAGTTTGAGGTTGCGGTCCCTCCTGGGAATCGCAACTTCAGATCTCAAATCCAGTCCAGGTGCTGGTTATGGTGTCCGCTACTGTGGTCACGTCCAGTATACTGGTCTCCTCGTCGGAGGTCTCGGTTGCGGTGGCGTCTCCTGCGTCTGCAGGTTCCGTCGTCGCGGCCGCAGCTATCGTGTTGGTGGTGGTGGCGGCGGTGGTGGTGGCAGTGGTTGCGGCGGGGACGTTGGCGGGCTCGTATCCCGAGGCGTCAGGGCTGATCAAAGAGCCGGTGACGGTTCCCTGATTGACCCTACCCTGGCTGTCTGACTGGACGAAGCTTCCAGTCAAGGAGCCGTCCTGGGCGGTCCCGGCGACCATAGTCGAGACGAGGAAGCCGTCCTGGATGGAGAAGATCCTGAGGTTCGCTACGTCACCGGAGATCGATCCGGAGACCACGGCGTTCCAGGGCTCGGGGGAGTCGGAGTTGGCGGCGCCGAATAGGATGGCACCAGACTGGTACAAGACCATGGAGACCCGGGCGTCGTCCATCGTCAGAATCCAGGAGCCTTCGAGGGACTGGGCCGTTTGGGTTGCAACGTCCTCTAATGCGGACGACTCGGCATCGGTTGCATTAGCCGTCGCATCGACGCCTTCCGCCGGAGCGATCTCGCTTTCGTTAATCGATACGTTGGCATCTTCTGCCAGTGAAAGTCCTGATATGAGGGTGATGGCGATGAGCATCGATAGAGCAATACGTCTGAGGTTCAATCTAACACCTTCTTTTTTCCCACTCCGATGATGGCAGCTTTTTCACCCCGCTGCCGGGCACTAATTTCGTCCAACCATATTAATAAGCTTTTCATAGCTCAAAAACCCGGATTTGGCCCCTAAGATCCCCCGGCTGCGCCGTCTAGGATATCAAGCACCTCTCCAGGATCCGTCGTCGGCCTCTGGCAGACGTTCCCCGAGCAGACGTAGGCGGCCGCTCTGCCGTCCAGGATCGTCATATCCGCCGTGAAGTCGGCTATCTCAGCGATCTTTGGGCGCTCTCCTTCAGGCCTCAAGATGACCACCATCCTCGGCAGATACTTCGACCTGAGGGCTTTTATCATCGCCGCCGTCTCCGGAGAACCCGGATCTCCGGCGATCACCACCTCCGTCGACGGTCCCAGGAAGAAGTCCAGGGCAGAAAGGAGGTGGAGGTGTGCCGCGGGAAGCCCCCTCACCTGAGGTGTGAATGCCTTCAAGGCATTCGAGGCGACATCTTCGAGCCTCTGGTAGCCCGTCATCCTAGCCAGCCTCAAAAGGTCCAGGACGGCGACGGCGTTCCCGGATGGGAGGGCTCCGTCGATGCCGTCTTTCTTGCGGAGGATCAGATCCTCGCCGTCTTCCGGCGTGAAGTAAAAGCCTCCTTTCTCCCCGTCGCCGAACCTTCTCACCATATCTCGGGCGAGGGTGAGGGCGGCTTCGAGGTATCTGGTCTTGAAGCCCGCCTCATAAAGCTCGATCAGCCCCCATATCAGAAAGGCGTAGT
>ERZ795053.6529-NODE-6529-length-11583-cov-6.703678_pt1 | contig 11583 bp, 6 predicted proteins | sample MGYA00375137_ERZ795053 | MGnify/ENA primary metagenome ERZ795053 (study PRJEB30182, sample SAMN05720284) | activated sludge metagenome | isolation source: Anaerobic digester | place: Hong Kong | collected 2014-12-17 ... | reverse complement strand
CCGAGGAATGCGCCGGCCGCTTCGACATCATGTCGCGCACCGGGGCCATCTACTTCCGGACCGGCAGCGCCGTGCTCGACCAGGAGAGCCGGCCGCTCCTCGATACCGTGGTCGCCATCGTCGAGCGCTGCCCGGGCGTCGCCGTGCGGGTCGCCGGCCATACCGATTCCGTCGGCCCGGACGAGCTCAACCAGGCCCTGTCCGAAGCCCGCGCCCGCTCCGTCACCACCTACCTCGAGGAGCACGGCGTCCCCGCCGCCCGCCTCCAGTCCATCGGCTACGGCGAAACCCGCCCCGTCGCCCCCAACGACACCCCCTGGAACCGCAGCCGCAACCGCCGCATCGAGTTCCTCGTCGTCGGTGAAGGCTGAGGCCGGCCAACACCACCAGCCAATATTCCGGTGGAGCGCGAGGAGGCCGTGCCTCCTCGCATCCCTTGTCGGTTACTGCGCCTCCTCGACGCGCGTGTGCCCCGCGCCCTGGGCGAGGGAGGCTTCGAGGAAGGGGTCGAGGTCGCCGTCGAGCACCGCGGTCGGGTTGGGGCTCTCGGTGCCGGTCCTGAGGTCCTTCACCATCTTGTAGGGGTGGAGGACGTAGGAGCGGATCTGGTGGCCGAAGCCGATGTCCGACTTGGTCGCCTCGGTGGCGTCCTGCTCGGCGCGGCGCTTCTGCAATTCGAGGTCGTAGAGCTTGGCCCTGAGCATGTTCATGGCCGTCGCCCGGTTCTTGTGCTGGCTGCGGTCGTTCTGGCAGGCGGCGACGATGCCGGTCGGCAGGTGCGTCAGGCGGACGGCGGAGTCGGTCCGGTTGACGTGCTGGCCGCCGGCGCCCGAGGCCCGGTAGGTGTCGACCTTGAGATCCTTGTCGTTGATCTCGATCTCGATCGAATCGTCCACCTCGGGGCTGACCCAGACGCTGGCGAAGCTGGTGTGGCGGCGGGCGGCGCTGTCATAGGGCGAGATGCGCACGAGGCGGTGCACGCCTGACTCGGTCTTGAGCCAGCCATAGGCATTGGTGCCGAGCACCTTGATGGTCGCCGACTTGATGCCGGCCTCCTCGCCGGCATTCTCCTCGATCCACTCGATCTTGTGGCCATGCGCCTCGGCCCAGCGCAGATACATGCGCAGCAGCATCTCCGCCCAGTCCTGGCTCTCCGTGCCGCCGGCCCCGGCCTGGACCTGGACGAAGGCGTTGTTGCCGTCCGCCTCGCCCGAGAGCAGGGCCTGCAGGGCGAGCTTGTCGATCCGCGCCTTGATGCCGCGCAGCTCCGCCTCGATCGAGTCGAGCGTGGCGTCGTCGTCCTCGAGCTCGGCGAGCTCGGCGAGCTCCAGCGCATCGGCCCGCGCCTGCTCCATGGCGAGCTGGCCGTCGATGGCATCGGCCAGATGCTGGCGCTCGCGCATCAGCGCCTGCGCCTTCTCCGCGTCGTTCCAGAGGTTCGGATCCTCGCTCAGGCTGTCCAGCTCGTCGCGACGTCGCCGGGCATTGTCCCAGTCAAAGATGCCTCCGCAGCAGGACCAGGCCCTGCTCGACAGCGTCGTTCAGATTGATGATCTCGGCCCGCATGGCAAAATCTCGCTTTCGCTCGTTGGCAGGGAACTGGAGGGGAAGGTCAGTAGAGGCCGCCGGCGCTGCCGCCACCCGCCGTGCGTGGCAGGCTGGGCAGCGCCTGGCCGTTCGGATCGGGGTTCGCGGCGGTCGGCGCACCGGTCGACCGTTCGGTCGGCTCGGTGCCCGGCAGGAAGGCTTCGGCGATCACCGAGGTCGTGGCGGGGCCGGGCAGGAGCCCGGTATCGGCGTCGATCCGCACGACCCGCACACCGGGCGGGGTGCGGAACGGCGTCGCCGGGGCATCCTCGAGGGCGGCCGCCATGAAATCGATCCAGATCGGCAGCGCGACATTGGCGCCGGTGGTCTTGCGACCGAGATTGCGCGGCTGGTCGAAGCCCACATAGACGCCGACCACGAGATCCGGCGAGAAGCCGACGAACCACGCATCGCGCGAATCGTTGGTGGTGCCGGTCTTGCCGCCGAGCGGCTTGCCGATCCGGCTCGCCGCGACCCCGGTGCCGCGCTGCACCACGCCCTCGAGGATGCTGACCATCTGGTAGGCGCGTGGCGCATCCTCCACCACCGGGCGGGTATCGGGCAGGACCGGCGGCGGCTCGCTGTCCCAGGCGAGCTTCCGGCAATCGGGGCAAGGCCGCTCGTCGCGCCGCATCACCGTGCGACCGAACCGGTCCTGGATGCGCTCGACCAGCCGGCCCTCGATCTCGCGGCCGCCATTGACCAGCATCGCATAGGCCTCGGTCAGGCTCATCAGGTCGACCTCGTTGGCGCCGAGCGAGGCCGCGAGATTGGTGCCGAGGCCGCGGTCGATGCCGAAGCGGCGGGCGACGTCGACCACCTTGTCCATGCCGATCTCGCGCGCGAGGCGCACGGTCATCAGGTTGCGCGACTTCTCCACGCCGACGCGCAGCGTGCTCGGGCCGTAGAAGTTATCGCTGTAGTTCTCGGGCTTCCAGACCGGCAGGTCGGGGCCCTGGTCGATCACCAGAGGTGCGTCGAGGATGATGCTGGCGGGGGTGAAGCCGTTCTCCAGCGCCGCCAGGTAGACGAACGGCTTGAACGCCGAGCCCGGCTGCCGATAGGCCTGGGTCGCCCGGTTGAACTGGCTCTGGCGGAAGCTGAAGCCGCCGCTCATCGCCAGCACGCGGCCGGTATGCGGATCGAGCGCCACCAGGGCCCCCTCGACCGAGGGCCGCTGGCGGAGCGCCCAGCGCCCGCCCGCCTCCTCGCCGTCCGTGACCCATTCGACGGCGACGAGGTCGCCCGGTGCCAGGACATCGCTCACCGCGTCGACCGGTGCCCCGAATTCGCCATCACCCAGCTCGGGCGTGGCCCAGCGCACGTCGGCGAGGGCCAGCGACGTCCTGCTGCCATCGGCGAAGCCGATCCCGGCGGCACCGCTGCCGGCCTCGAGCACCAAAGCGACACGCCACGGCTCGACCTCGAAGCCCGGATCGAAGCTGGCCACCGCGGCCGGCCAGTCCGTGGTGGCGGCGAGGTCCAGCACACCCAGGGGCCCGCGCCAGCCCTGGCGCTCCCGGTCATAGGTGGCGAGGCCCTCGCGGAGCGCCTTGTCGGCCTTGGCCTGCAGCTCGGGATCGACGGTGGTCCGGACCGACAGGCCGCCCTGGTAGAAGCCGTCCTCGCCGAACTCGCGCACGAGCTGGCGGCGGACGTCCTCGGTGAAGAAATCGGCCCTGGCATAGTCGATGCTGTCGCGGCTGCGGGTGACCAGGGGCTCGGCGATCGCCGCCGCATGCTCGGCCGCGGTGATCGCCCCGTCGGCGAGCAGCCGGTCGAGCACGTAGTCGCGGCGGCCGCGGGCGAGCTCGGGAGCGCGGTCGGGGTCGTAGGTCGAGGGCGCTTTCGGCAGGGCCGCGAGGAAGGCCGCCTCGGCCAGGGTCAGCTCGTCGAGCGCCTTGTCGAAATAGCTGAGCGCCGCCGCCGCCACGCCATAGGAGCGGCGGCCGAGGAAGATTTCGTTGAGATAGAGCTCGAGGATGCGGTCCTTGGTGAAGGCCTGCTCGATCCTGAGCGCCAGGATCGCCTCCTTGAGCTTGCGCTCGAGCGAGACCTCGTTGGTGAGCAGGAAGTTCTTCGCCACCTGCTGGGTGATGGTGGAGGCACCCTGCGGCCGCTGGCCGGTGCCGAGCGCCTTGAAGTTGTCGATCGCCGCCCGGGCGATGCCGACGGGGTCGATGCCGGGGTGCTGGTAGAAGCTCTTGTCCTCGGCCGAGATGAAGGCCTGCTTGACCATGGCCGGAATGGCGTCGACGGGCACGAAGACCCGCTTCTCGTGCGCGTACTCGGCGAGCAGCCGGCCGTCGGCGGCATGGATGCGGGTCACGGTCGGCGGCTGGTAGTCCGCGAGACGGGCGAAATCCGGCAGGTCGGCGGCATAGCGGTGCACGATATAGGCGACACCCGCTCCGGCGATCACCAGCCAGACCGCCGCGGTGACGCCGAGCCAGGCCAGGGCTTTGACGAGCCAGCGCAAGACGCTCATTCCTTCTCTATGCAGCACCGAACGGGGCACCGCCGATCGGGGCACCGCCGATCGGCGACGGGACGGCAGCGACCGGCGTCAGCGGCACCGGACGTACAGCCCGGGGCGGACCCCTGTCCACCGGCGACATGTCCGTCGCCCTCTCAAATGGTCGAGGCGTGGCCGATCGCCAATGGTCGGGCATCAACTGCGTGCCTGCGTCACCCCGAAGTAGCGGTCGATCGCCCTGAGCGTCGCCTCGGCGAGCCGCTTCTGGTAGGCGGGATCGGCGAGGTTGGCGGCATCGGTCGGGTTGGAGAGATAGCCCAGCTCCAGAAGCACGGAGGGGGTGTCCGGCGACTTCAGCACGACGAACCCGGCGAAGCGGCGGGTGTTGCGCAGGAGCCTGGTGACCTCGCCGAGCTCGGCCGTGAGCACGTCGGCGAACTCGATCGACTTGTTGTTGGTGTCGCGCTGCGCCAGGTCGATCAGGATGCCCGCCACCACCTCGTCATGCGCCGAGAGATCGGTGCCGGCGATGATGTCGGCCTTGTTCTCCTTGGCGGCCAGGAGCGCCGCCTCGCTGTCCGAGGCGGTGTCGGAGAGCGTGTAGACCGAGGCCCCGCGCAACCGCGCATCGGCGAGGCTGTCCGCATGGATGGAGATGAAGAGCGAGGCATTGGCCCCGTGCGCGCGCTGGATGCGATCACGCAGGGCCACGAACTCGTCGCCCCGGCGCGTGAGCACCACGTCGTAGCGGCCGGTTCCCTCGATCAGCTCGGTCAGGCGGTCGGCGATCTGCCGCGTGATCACCTTCTCCGGCACACCATTGATGCCGATGGTGCCGGGATCGATGCCGCCATGCCCGGCGTCGATGACGACGACCCGGCGGCGGAGCGGCGGGTCGGCCGGGCGCAGCGGTGCCGCCGGAACCGCCGCGAGGGTGACGTCCTCGGGCCGCTCGCTCGGCGGGGCCGGGATCGCCCCGAGGGCCGGGTCGGCCGTCGCCCGGGCGACCCGCACCGGGCGGGGCAGCGGCCTGGCGAATTGCGGCGCACGGGCAGTGGCGGCCGCCGGCCGGGCGGTCGCCGGCGCGGCAGCGACGGCAGCCGGCGCCGGTGGCGGCAGGGCGGTGATGTCGATCAGGATGCGATGGTGGCGAACCTCGGCCGATGGTGCCAACTGCTCCTGACGGACGATGCGGAACGGTCGGCCGACATCGACGACGAGTCGCGCCCGCTCCGGCCCGAGCCGACCGTAGGTCACGCTCTGCGCCAGGCCGACCGGACGGTTCTGCGGGTGCTCGCGCACCCGCCAGCGCACGTCGTCGAGGTCGACGACGAGCCGCGGTGGATCGGCGAGCACCGTTGCGCCGAAGCGGACTGGCCGGTCCACGTCCAGGACGACGCGGGTGACCGCCTCGTTGATGCCGAAGCGCACGCCCACGACCTCCGGGGTTTCGCTCGCCAGCGCCCTGCCGAAGAGGAGGAGGACGACCGTGGCGAAGAGGGCAAGGCCGGTCGCCAGCAACCGCGTCGCCGACCGGCCGGCCGATGCGTGGAACCGTATCTGGTGCATCCGCAACCCGTCGCTACTCCATGTCGTGGGCTGATTATCGCATTGTAGTCGCCAGGGACAGTTATTATAGTCCCGTCCATGGTACGAGTAGGGCAATGACAGGAACGAGTCGAGTGGCCAGGCCGGCTGCTTCGCCTGTCGTCCGCATGGCGTTGCCCGCTCACCTGTCGAGCCTTCTCAACGACATCGCGGGATCGACCGGCGGAATACCCGTCGGCACGAGGCTGCGGCCGGCGTTCGACCAGGAGGCCGCCAGCAATGGCGGCCGGCCCGCCGGCCGCGACGCGAACGTCGCCCCGAAACTCGAGACTGCCATGGCTCGACGCGTGGCGACCGTCCGGCATGCCTCGGCATGCCGCGTGACGGTGGCGACGCGTCGCATCACAACCAGCCCGCCGACCGCGCCAGCGCGGTGGTGCGCCATCAGACGCCCGTTTCGTCGCCGCAGCCCCGGCGCCGGCCGCGACTCAGGGCGGGAGATTCCATTCAATGACCAAACGCATGCTCATCGATGCGACACACGCGGAAGAGACCCGGGTTGTCGTGTTGCAGGACCAGCAGCTCGTTGATTTCGATTTCGAATCGTCGACCAAGAAGCAGCTCAAGGGAAATGTCTACCTCGCCAAGGTGACGCGGGTCGAGCCGTCGCTCCAGGCCGCCTTCGTCGAGTATGGCGGCAACCGGCACGGCTTCCTCGCCTTCAGCGAGATCCACCCGGACTATTTCCAGATCCCGCAGGCGGACCGTGAGCTTCTGGCCAAGCTGGAGCGCGAGAGCGTCGAGGCCGACGCGGCCAACGGTGACGCCCGCCGCGGGCGCGGCCGCAAGCGCCGGGCCGAAGCGGCGGAGGACGAGAGCGATGCCGCCGAGGGCGATGCCGCCGAGGGCGATGCTGCCTACGGCGAGGCACGGGACGGCGAGGCCGACGACGACGAGCGGCCGATCCGGGTCCGCGAGGATTCCGAGGAGGAAACCGCCGATGTCATGAGCGAGCAGGCCCGCCGCCGGGCCAAGCTGCTGCGCTCATACAAGATCCAGGAAGTGATCAAGCGGCGCCAGATCATGCTGGTGCAGGTCGTCAAGGAGGAGCGCGGCAACAAGGGCGCCGCGCTCACCACCTACCTGTCGCTGGCCGGCCGCTACTGCGTCCTGATGCCCAACACCGCCCGGGGCGGCGGCATCAGCCGCAAGATCAGCAGCTCGGAGGACCGCAGCAAGCTCAAGGCGATCGTCGCCGAGCTCGATGTGCCGCAGGGCATGGGCCTGATCGTGCGCACCGCCGGCCAGCAGCGCAGCCGGGCCGAGATCAAGCGCGACTACGACTACCTGATGCGCCTCTGGAGCGACATCCGCGACACCACGCTGCAGAGCGTGGCGCCGGCCCTGATCTACGAGGAAGGCGACCTCATCAAGCGGGCGATGCGCGATCTCTACAGTCGTGACATCGACGAGGTGCTGGTCGAGGGCGAGGAGGCGCACAAGTCGGCGAAGCGCCTGATGACGATGATGATGCCGTCCCGCGCCCGTCACGTGAAGCTCTACAAGGAGGAGCTGCCGCTCTTCTTCAAGCACAAGGTCGAGGACCAGCTCGACGCGATGCACAGCCCGATCGTCCAGTTGCCGTCGGGCGGCTCGATCGTCATGCACGCCACCGAGGCGCTGATCGCGATCGACGTCAACTCGGGCAAGTCGACGCGCGAGCGGCACATCGACGAGACCGCGGTCAAGACCAACCTGGAGGCCGCGGACGAGATCGCCCGGCAACTGCGCTTGCGGGATCTCGCCGGGCTCGTGGTGATCGACTTCATCGACATGGGCGAGATGCGCCATCAGCGCGCGGTCGAACGCCGGGTCAGGGATGCGCTGAAGATCGACCGCGCAAGGATCCAGCTCGGCAAGATCAGCATGTTCGGCCTGCTCGAGCTGTCGCGCCAGCGGCTGCGGCCGAGCCTGCAGGAGCTGAGCTCGCGGCCCTGCCCGACCTGCCAGGGCCTGGGCTCCGTGCGCTCGACCGAATCCTGCGCGTTGCAGGCGCTCAGGCTCGCCGAGGAAGCTGGCATCCGCAACGAGGCCAAGGTGCTGCGGCTGACCTTGCCGGGCGAGGTGGCGCTCTATCTGCTGAACCAGAAGCGCGACGGTCTGGTGCGGGTGGAGCAGCGCTACGCGATGCGGGTCGAGATCGTCGTGGATCCGGAGATGACACCGGGTCACCATTCGGTCGAGGTGGTTCAGCGCCGGGCGGCCCACGAGGTCGTGCCGCCGCGGCCGGCCATGGTCGAGGAGCCGGTCGAGCCGGCGACGGCCGAGGCGGACGACGCCGACGACGCCGACGAGGCGGACGAGAGGCCGGTGGAGCGGGCGCCGACGGGGACGCGCGAGACGGCGAAGGTCGAGGATGACGAGGAAGGCGGCCGTCGGCGTCGGCGTCGTCGTCGTCGGCGGCGGCGGCCGGAGGAGAATGGCGGCGAGGCGTCGGCCCGTGCCGATGCGGCCGCGGAAGGCGAGGCCGACGAGGAACCGTCGAGCCCGGCAGCGAGCGCTCCCGATGGCCCGGCGGAGGCTCAGGTGAGCGACACGGTGGTGGTCCCGGCAGAGGCCGCGTCGCCGGACGGCGTCGAGGCGGCGTCGCCGGAAGCGGTGGACGCGGCAGCACCGCCGGCCGAGCCCCGGAAGCCGCGGCGGCGGCGGCGGACCCGTCGCCCGACGGACGAGGCGGCGGCCACGGAGGCGCCCTCGGCCGACGATGTGGACGACGCACCTGCGGCCTCGGCAGAGGCGGTGGCCGGCGACGACGCGGCGCCGGTTGCGATTGCCGACGACCCAGAGCCGGCCCCATCCGAGCCGGCCCCATCCGAGCCGTTGCCGGTCGAGCCGCTGCCCGGGCAGCCGGCCGTCGAGGTGCCGGAGCCCGTGGCGGCGGAGGCGGCCCCGGAGCCGGCGTACGAGCCGGCTCCCGAGGCGATCCCGGAACCGGCCCCGGAACCGCTGGATGCGCCGACGGCGCAGCCTCTGCGGGAGGAACGCGAGATGGCGCTGGCCGACGAGGCGCCCGAGCCGCAGCCGGCCCGGCAGGGATGGTGGAGTCGGTGGGTCCGCTGAGGCGCCCGTCCTGCCGCGGGCGGCGTCGCGCATCTTCACCAGGCCTTCACTGCGGATCTGCTAGGCTCGACAGGATGAGAGGTGCCCTGGCCCGGTTGCCGGGGCCGGCGAGCTTTGGAGGTTGCGGGTGAAGGCTTGGCGCGCGGTCCTGGTTCTGGTCCTGGTGCTGGTCGGGGGCACGGCGCGGCCGCTGCTGGCGCAGGGCCTGATCCGCGACGCCGAGGTGGAGGCGGAGCTCCGGCTGATCGCCGAGCCGATCTTCGCTGCTGCCGGGCTCGACCCGGAGAGCGTGCGGATCTACATGATCAACGACCCGACGCTCAACGCCTTCGTCGCCGGCGGGCAGAACCTCTTCATCCATACCGGGCTCATCCTGCGCACCGAGACGCCGGACCAGCTCGCCGGCGTGATCGCCCATGAAACCGGTCACATCGCCGGCGGGCATCTGTCGCGGTCCCGCGACGCCATGGGCCAGGCCCAGACCGAGGCCATCATCGGTGCCTTGCTCGGTGCCGCGGCCATCGTCGCCGGAGCACCACAGGTCGGCACCGCCATCATTGCCGGCGGCGCCACCGTCGCCGAGCGCAACCTCCTGAAATTCAGCCGCGGCCAGGAGCAGGCCGCTGATCAGGCGGCGATCAAGTATCTGGCGGCGGAGGAACTGCCGCCGACGGGGCTCGCCGAGTTCTTCCGCGTCCTCGAGAACCAGAACCTGCGGATCAATTCCGAAGGCCCGTCCTATCTGCGCACCCACCCCCTGACCCGCGATCGGATCACCTTCGTCGAGGGCGAGGCCGCCCGGTCGCCCTATGCCGGCCGAACCTACCCGCCGGAGGTCGAAGAGGCGCACGGCCGGGTTCGGGCCAAGCTCGAGGGCTTCCTGCTCGAGCCGATGGAGGTCATCCAGCGGAACACCGGCGATACCTACAACGAGCGTTACGCCCGGGCAGTCGCTCTATTTCGCCGTGGCGAAACCGATCGGGCGCTGGAGCTGGTCGACGGCCTTATCGTGGAGCGCCCGGAGGACCCCTATCTCCACGAGCTGCGTGGCCAGATCCTGTTCGAGAGCGGGCGGGTGGCCGCAGCGGTCGAGCCGTACCGCGTGGCCTTGGCCGGGCGCCCGGATTCGGCGCTGATCCGTTTCGGCCTGGGTCGGGCGCTGCTCGAATCGCCCGAGCCCGAGGCGGTGAACGAGGCTGCCGTCCTCTTGCGTGAGGTCGTGCGCCTGGAGCCGGAAAACGCCTACGCTTGGCGGTTCCTGGGCGTCGCCGAAGGGCGGCTCGGCAACCAGGGCCGTGCCTCGCTGGCGCTGGCCGAGAACGCCGTGCTGCTGCGCAAGCCGGAGGATGCCGAGCTCTATCTCCGCCGGGCCCGTCAGCATGTCCAGCCAAACGACCCGGATTGGGTGCATCTCCAGGATCTGGAGCTCGCCGCCGGTCGGCTGGGCGACGCCGGCTGACACCTTGCCGCGGCACGCGCCGAGCGGGTGCCTGATGCGGGAATTCGTACATCTGAAAAAAACTCGAGGTTGTTTTCGGCTCGCCTATTGACCGAGCCCCGGCGCACCCTAAACTCGGATGTGGCATCCGAATTTTGGGGATCCGCCGCTTCCGGCACGGGCGTGACGTTCGCGCGGACGGGTGTCTTGCTGCTTTGTGTGTAATAATCGATTTGGCGTCTTTCTTCGGGTATTTCGATCCGTGGAAAAAACCGCCTTTTTGAAAGAGGATGCCGAAGTTTAATTTTATTCGTCGGGCGGTCGTGTTACCTTGTCCATAGTCGAATCTCGCGAGATGAGGGAGGGCGCGAGAGCACGTGCAACCGGCAAGGGGTGTTGTGGATGCAGGCTGATAAGGTCGATTTTGCCGCTCTGATCGAGAACGACCGGATCGAACGTCAGCGCCAGGAATGGCAAGGTACTTTTCTCGAATATCTCGAGCTGGTGAAGGCGCAGCCCGACCTCGCCGACCTCGCTCATCGCCGCGTCTACCACATGATCGCCGGCCGGGGGGTCGCCGACCTCGACCTCGAGGCGGACCCGCGCGCCAAGCGCGTCTTCGGCGACGAGCCCGTCAAGGTCTACGATTTCTTCAAGGACGAGTTCTTCGGCATGGAGCGGACGCTCGAGAAGATCGTCCGCTACTTCCATGCCGCCGCCATGGGCGGCGAGGAAGCCCGCCAGGTGCTGTACTTCATGGGTCCCGTCGGGTCGGGCAAGAGCAGCCTGATGGAGCGCCTGAAGCGGGGGCTCGAGGAGCTCGAGCCGATCTTCGTCATCGACGGCTCGCCCAACTACAGCAACCCGCTCTGCCTGATCCCGCGCCACCTGCGGCCGGCCTTCGAGGAGATGCTCGGCGTCAGGATCGAGGGCGACATCGACCCGATCACCCGCCATCGCCTGATGACCGAGTTCAAGGGCGAGTACGAGAAGATGCCCGTCCGCACCATGAGCTTCTCGATTCGCGGGAGGCGCGGGGTCGGCGTGGTGCCGCCGGTCGACCCGAACAACCAGGACACCTCCGTGCTGATCGGCTCGGAGGACATCTCCAAGCTCGACCGCTACTCCGAGGGCGATCCCCGCGTGCTGGAGCTTTCCGGCGCCTTCAACGTCGGCAATCGCGGGCTCGTCGAGTTCATCGAGGTCTTCAAGAACGAGACCGAGTACCTGCACACGATGATCACCGCGACGCAGGAGAAGATGGTGCCCGCACCGGGCCGCCACGGCACGGTCTATGTCGACACCTGCATCGTCGCCCACTCCAACGAGGCCGAATGGCAGAAGTTCAAGGCCGACCATACCAACGAGGCGATCCTCGACCGGATCGTCGTGGTCAAGGTGCCCTACAACCTCC
>ERZ795053.6527-NODE-6527-length-11589-cov-5.030172_pt1 | contig 11589 bp, 10 predicted proteins | sample MGYA00375137_ERZ795053 | MGnify/ENA primary metagenome ERZ795053 (study PRJEB30182, sample SAMN05720284) | activated sludge metagenome | isolation source: Anaerobic digester | place: Hong Kong | collected 2014-12-17 ... | reverse complement strand
CAAGCCACTCGAGGAGAACGGCGAGCGTCTGGTAGGCGAAGACGGTCGCGTCTAGTGCGAGATAGGTGAGGATCGCCAGACCACGCTGCTTGATGAAGTAGCCGAGCGCGAAGGACGACGCGAGGGTGAAGATGATGTTCACGGGAGAACTTTCTTGACGGGCGGAATCGCGCGGTGCTCGTTTCCGAGCCCGACCGCGGCTGGGTGTTGTGCGGGGGTGAGGTGGAAGGTTCGGCGTAGTCGGCCTGCGACGGCGGCAGGATCGGGGGCTGTGCCGGTGTGGGGCGATGCTCGAGGTCGTCACGTCTGGGCTCGGCGGCGTGGCGACCCTGCACCGTTTTGGCAGCGGAGCCTCGGTGTAGCGGTCTCCGATGTGAGAGGGGTGGCCATCAGCGCGAGCGGTCTCGGCGCCATAGCGCCACGCCAGCGCCGGCGAAGCCGAGGGCAGCGACCCACAACCCGATTCCGGCCGCGACGGGGCCAGGCATGAACGGGTGAGTGAACCCGCCCAGGGCCAGGCTCATCCCCGCCCAGGCTGGCGCCGCGTGGCTGCGCCACAGGGCCAAACCAAGCAGGAGCAGCCCGAAGGTGATCCCGATGATGAAGGACAGTCCGGCGAGCAGCATGATCGGGTGTTCCTCGATCGCCGCCTCAAGCTGGACGACGGGGTCGACAGGAATGTGTTTCTCCACGATGAGTGCCGCTGGGAACACCGGGCCTTGCAGGTTGGTCAGACCGACCAGCAGTCCACCGCCGGCCACCACGGCTGCTGCGGTGGTCAATCGCGGTGCCCCTCGATATGACACCCAGATGACAGCAGCGACGGCGGGGAGAAGGAGGAACATGAAGGGGACGGTGAGCCACTCCATCAGGTGGATGCGGCCCGGGTCCTGAGTTGCGACGGCGACCTGCTCCGGAAGCGGCGCGTCACCGGGGAATGGGCTGATCAGGTAGAACGTGCCCATTGCCACCATCGGGATGGGGGCCACGACGGCCAGCAGCCGCCGCAGGATGTCCGGAGCGCGTCCACCGGGTGCGCTGGCCTGGATCACTGGCTGCGAGGTTGCTGCGTCTGCAGGGGTGGTCATGATGCGCTCCGGGTTTGACGTGCTGGTTTGAAGGCGGCGGCGTTCTCGGCGAGGAACGCACCCACAGGGCGTCCCGGCCTTCCGAGCACGTCGGTGACCGCCGAGGTGGTCGCCGCCTGGGCTCCTGTCCGGAGCTGGTCGAAGATGGCGAGGATCTGATCGGTCACGAATGCGGGGACTCCTCTTTGATCCAGTGACTGCCGCACCTGGTCGTCGGTCCCGCCGGCGTAGGCGATGGGGCGTGCGGCGACATCGGTGAGCAGTTCGGCCAGCTGGGTGAAGGTGACGGCCTGAGGTCCGGTGAGTTCGAGGACACGCTCGGTGGGGAACGGGTCGGAGGCGAGCAGGTGCGCCGCGACCTCGGCGACGTCGGCTGGATGCACCATGGCGACGGGGGTGGCGAGGGCGGGTGCCGGCAAGATGTCGTGGTCGCGGACCTGGTCGGCATGCCCGAGCACATTGGCCATGGAGAAGCCCGGCCGCAGCGCAACGTACGGTACGCCGCTGCGCTCGAGGTGGGACTCGATGGCGGCGTGCCATTGCCAGAACGCGACCGGGGAGGTCTCGTCCGCGCCGCGGGCGGAGAGCTTGACGATCCGCCTGACGCCGCACGCGGCGGCGGCGTCGATGACGGCGCATTCGTGCTGGACCTGATCTGGTGTGTTGGGGCTGGCCAGGAACACGCTGTCGACCCCTGTCATGGCGGCCCGCAGGGTCTCGGGGTCGCCGAAGTCGCCGACTCTGGCCTGGATTCCCGGATGGGTCGCCGCGAGTCGTTGTGGGTCTCGCCCGAAGGCGAGGGGTCGGTGCCCATGGTGGGCTAACGCGGGGACGACATGTCGGCCGATGGTTCCGGTTGCGCCGGTGACGAGGATGGTTTTCATGAGGGTGCTCCGTTCTGATGGATGGATGGGATCGAGGAGGGTGCGTGTGGAGGGATGTTGCGGTTGAACCGGAGCACGTTGTGGGGGTCGTGCTCGTTCTTGAGAGCGACCAAGCGCTCCCAGTCCTGCGGGGTGTAGGCGGCGCGGACTCGTTCCGGTGTGGCGTCGCCGTCGAGGAAGTTGAGGTAGGTGTCCCCGGTTAGGTGCAGGCGCAGGCTGGTGAAGATCCGCTCCTGGGTTGTGCGCACCGCGGCCACGGCGTCGGGCGTGGGGGCCACGCCGATGCAGTTGATGCTGAACCGGGCGCTGGTGTCCGCCATCGGGTGCGGGCCGCGAGGTGAGGTATCCATGGCGCCGCCGAGTTGCCGCATCTCGCACATCACCAGCGAGGTGCCGAGGTGCGGGATGACGTGTTCTTGCAGTGTCGAAGTCACCTCGTCGGTGATGTCGGTCAGTGACTCTCCGCGCTGGACGAACGGCAGCGGGCTGGTGGGGTCGAGGCTGACCCCGTCGAGATCGGTGGCCGCTCGCTTCGTCCAGGTGTCGATGTCGGGGTCGCCGAGCTGGCGACGCAGTTCGTGCACGTGGTCCTCGCCGGCTGCCAGGTCGGGGAAGCAGCCGCGGGCTACGACGAAGCGACGACCCCGAAACAGCTCCGGCACACTCGGCGCGTCGGGCAATCCGCTCAGCGCAAGCGCGCTCATGGCATCCGCGGGGAGCGAGGCCGACCAGCTGGCGTACGTTGCGATCACCTCGCTCGCCCGGTCGACGGGGTAGTAGAGGCTGCCCGCGTACACCCCGCGGATCGGGTGCAGGTCCAGGGTCAGGCTGGTGACGACTCCGAAGTTGCCGGCGCCGCCCGCCACCCCCCACAGCAGGTCGAGGTCGTCGTCACGGTCTCGGCGCAGCGTCCTGACCCGGCCCGACGCGGTGACCAGTTCCGCGCCGCGCACCGAGCTCGAGGCGAAGCCGAGGCTCCGGCTGAGCCAGCCGAAGCCGCCACCCTGGGTGAAGCCGACGACGCCGACCTGCGAGCTGGACCCGCAGATTCCGACGAGACCGTGGGGTGCGCACGCCGGGAGGACGTCGGACCAATGTGCTCCCGCCCCGACCGTGGCGGTGCGTCGCGCTGCATCGATGCAGACCGAGCGAAGCGAGGCCGTGTTGATCAAGACACCGTGTTCGCCGACACCGGCGACTCCGTGACCGGTCGCCATCACGGCCACCCCCAGCTCCTCTCGAACGGCCCAGCGCACCGCGTGGGCGACGTCGTGGACGTCGGCGGGGGCGAACACGGCGGCAGGCCGGTGGACCGTAAGCCGGTTCCATGCCGACGTCGCCGCGGCATGCTCCTGGGTGCCGGGCGTCAGCGGGTGGTGACCGACGTGGTTGTGGGTGAGTTGAGACATCAATCCTCCTGGACTGAAGTGAGGGTGCGGGTGGGGTAGGCGATGCGGAGCCCGAGCATGAGGGCGGTGATCACGAAGGAGAAGCCGTGCAGAAACCAGATGGGTCCCGCCGGCAGGCTGATCACGTACACCGAATAGAGGAGGTTGCCGACGTTGGCCATCACCAGGCTGGTCAGGCTGTACGACGCCAGGTCACGAGTGCGCACGGCCTTGAACAGGGTGGGGACCTGGCTCAGCGCGAACAGCGCGGCCGAGAAGGCGCCGAATGCGGTGGTGAGCGTCATGGACCCCCCTTTCGATAGAAAGCGACTCCACCCAATGTAGATACTGGTAGAGTCTGTGTCAACCCAATAGAAGGTCGGTGATCTGATGGCGACGTCCCAGAACCCCCGTCGCGACTACCACAGCCCCCAGCGCCGCGCCCAGGCCGAACGCACCCAGCAACGAGTCGTCGCCGCGGCTAGGGACCTGTTGACGAGCAAGGGGTGGGCCGCGATGACCATGGCGGAGGTGGCCCGTGAGGCGGGCATCTCGAGTGCGATGCTCTACAAGATCTGCGCGACCAAGGCCGACCTGGTGAAGCGGGCCTACGACATTGCCCTGGTCGGTGACCAGGCCGAGGTCGCCTTCCGGCACCGGCCCGAGTTCGTTGCGGTGCTCGAGGAGCTCGACCCGGCGGCAAAGCTTCGCGGCTACGCGGGTCTGATGCGCACGGTCGCAGAGCGGGTGCTGCCCATCTACAGCCAGCTGGTGGCCGCCGTCACGGCCGGCGACGGCGACGATCAGTTGCGCGAGCTCGTAGCCACGGCTGATGCCGAGCGGCTGTTCGGCGCCCAAGGCATCGTCCGCGACCTGCAATCAGTAACCCCCTTGTCCCCCACGCTCGGGCAGGCCCAGGCCGTCGACCTGGTCTGGATGGCCATGTCGCCCGAGTTCTGGGCGCTGCTCGTCCGCGGCCGCTCGTGGAGCTGGGACCAGGCCGAGCAGTGGGTCGGAGATCACCTCATCTCCACGCTGACCGGTCAGGCGCCCGACTCTGTACACGGCACGGACAGTGTGGATGGCAGGACAGGGGTGAGGTCGTGAGTCTGGAAAGTGCACTCGACCAGATCGCTGCGGACGTGCGCTTCTCCGGGGTGATCCGTGTCGACCGCGAGGGAGCGCCGGCCGTCAGCCGCGGCTATGGCATGGCCCGGCGCGACCTGGGAATCCCCAACGGCCCTGACACCCTGTTCGGCATCGCCAGCGGCACGAAGAGCTTCACCGCGCTGACGGTGATGAGCCTCGTCGAGAGTGGCGAGCTCACACTCGACACCACCGCGCGACCACTGCTCGGGAACGATCTGCCCCTGGTGGACGACGCCGTGACCGTGCATCACCTGCTTCGACATAGGTCGGGCATAGGCGACTACCTGGACGAGGAGCAGGTCGGCGACCTGAACGAGTACACCCTCGCAGTCTCGCCGCATCGACTGGCGACGACCGAGGACTACCTCGTGGTCCTCGGCGGGCAGAAGCAGAAGTTCACCCCGGGCGAACGCTTCGCGTACAGCAACTCCGGGTACGTCGTGCTCGCGCTGCTGGCCGAGCGCGCGACGGGTGTCGTCTTCCAGGACCTGGTCATGGAGCGGGTATGTCGGCCCGCCGGCCTGACCGACACCGCGTTTCTGCGTTCCGACGAGCTCCCCGGTCGGGCAGCGCTGGGCTATCTCGATCCGGGGCTGAGCACGAATGTGCTGCACCTCCCGGTGCGGGGCAGCGGCGACGGCGGGCTCTCCACCACGGCCGCCGACCTGGCGGCCCTCTGGCGCGCGCTGCGCGCAGGAGCCATCGTCTCCACCGAGGCGGTCGCCGAGATGACACGCGCGCACAGTGACGCTCCCGAGCAATCGATGCAATACGGCGCGGGGTTCTGGCTCGACGTCGACAAGGACCGGGTGTTGGCGATGGGCGGTGACCCGGGTGTTGGGTTCCTGTCATGGAGCCAGGCCAACAGCGGCATCAGCGCATCGGTGCTGTGCAACCAGACGTCGGGCGCCTGGCCCACCGCGCAGCGGCTGTTCGAGTTGCTCGGCTGAGGTTGGCCAGGCTCAGGCACAGCGACCCGGTGGCCGGGGCCGTGAAGGCAAGGGTGGAGCGCGGACTCGGCCTCAGGGCAAGGTCCGTCGGCGTCCGCAGGCCGAACCGGCGCCGGTACCGATGCAGGTGAGCGGCCGGTTCCGCGCGCCGCTGGCTATCGGCGCCCGGTTGACCCGTCCGGACCGCTTTCACCGGGACCGGGCCGACATTCGACACGAACCAGTGGGCCTCGCCTTATCGCCGGCCGAGGATCCTCTTTTCTGAGGCGACGAGGTATGCCGCCGCGCTGGCCTGCACGAGTCGCTCCTGCGGGCCGCGGCGCTGGCGCACCCCACCTGGACGACGAGGCCGTGCTCCTCCCTGGGCCCGCAGGTGGTAGTTGACCCGCTGACGCAGTATGCCGAGCCCGCACCAACGCTGCTGGCCGATCCCGGCTGGGCCAGGACTTGCACCCGGATCGGCTCGAGCGCCTCGGCGGCAACCGTCGGCTCGGCGATCACCTGGAGGTCCTGCACGTGGCACCTCCTCCCAACTGACAGCCATCACCGTCAGGTGTCCGGACGGGTCTTATGCGACCGAGCGGGGTGACCCGGCGTTGTGATCCGGTGCTGACGGGGCTTCGCCACTCTCGTGGACGTGCCCGATTCGCGGCACACAACAGATCATGGCAAGGAGCCGATCAATGTCCATCATGTCCATTTCATTGCGTTCTGCCGCCACCGCTGCCGCACTCGCGGCAGCCGTGGCGGGAGGTATCGCGGCAGCGGGGCCGGCGAGCGCGGTTCCGGTCGACCGGCCGATCATCGACACGGCTCGGCTCGACTTCGGTGGGGCCTTCTCGCCCGGGGGGCCCACGAGCGGCGGCCGGCTGCAATGGGACGTCGCCGGCGGCGTCGTCACCCCGAAGCTGACCGGGAACTTCCGTGTCCAGGCAGGCACCTGCGGGAAGGTGAGGATGGTGTACTACCGTCCGAACCACACCGTCCTCGCCGCCCGCGAGACGAATGTGGTCTGCGGCCAGAGCACCACTCCCATCCGCATCGACAACTTCGCGGACCCGCTGGCCCGGCACGTGCACATCAACCTCGACCGGCGCAACAACGACGGCACGTTCACCACCGTCGGCGCGAGCGTGCAGAGCCTCTAGCGGTCGGCACCCGCACCGGTGAGCCCCAGGACGGACGTCGGTGGCGGACCGCTCGAGAGAGCGGACCCGCCACCGACGCGCAACCGGTCGATCAGTGCTCGACCCGGAACTCCTTGTCCGTCCCGTCGCGAGACGTCACGATGTCCCAGCCGGCGCCGCCGTCGACGTAGTCGTCGCCCAGGCCACCGGTCAGCAGATCATCCCCGGTCCCCGAATCGACCCAGTCCCGCCCGGCGCCGCCGTCCACGCGGTCGTTGTGATCCTGGCCGAGGACGCAGTCATTGCCCGTCCCGCCGCGGACGATGTCGCGGCCGGGACCGCCGTAGATGGTGTCGTGCCCCCCTCGGCCGTCGATGCGGTCGTCACCGGCCAGGCCACGGATGAGGTCGTTGCCGGGGGAGCCGGTCAGGACATCATCGCCCGGCCCGCCGATGATCGTCACGCCCGTTGGGGCGCAGGGGAATCCCGGTGGAGCTGGCGCCGGCCCCATGCTGTATGCGGCCGGCGCGGCCACCGTGGTCATCAATAGCGCAGTCGCGACAGCGATTCGTCGCTGTGTTCTGGTCATCGGTTTCCTCCTTGTTCGGATGCCGGCGTCGAGCGCGTGGGAAAGGCGTCACAATGGCGTCACAACGGAGGCGGCAGCGCTCGCGCCGGGAGCATCTCGGCATCCGGGACCGGAGCGTCGATCTCCGCCATCGCGTGTGCCCACCGCGCGAACGCCCTCCGAGCCTCCCCGTGGCGCCCGGCGCGCAACAGGGTCCGGACACGCGAGCGATGCACCCGCTCGTCATACGGATCGAGCATCAGCAGCCGCACGAACAGGGCCTCGGCGTCGCCGGTCCGGCCGGATCGCGCATACGACATCGCGAGGTGGCGCAAGCAGCGAGTGTGGGCAGCGCGCGTCTCCTCCCGCAGCCCGTCCGCCCACGGCTCGTCGGGTTCGTCCTCGAAGGCGACCCCGGTGTATCGGCGGTCGACATCGCGCAAGATCTCCTCAGCCCGTTGTTGCTCGCCCGTCTCGAGCAGCAGGAATGCCGCATCTGCGTCCGCGAGCAGGTCGTCCGCGTCCACAGCCACGTGGCGCAGGTCCAGCCAGAGCCCCTTCCCGTCGGCCCTGATCAGGTGATCCGGTGCGGCGGCCCGGCCCGGATCGAAGACGCTTCGGACGGTCGCGAGCAGCACCGAGAGCCGGTGACCGGTGCGGGCGGGGTCGTCGTCGGGCCAGAGCGCCTCGCAGAGCTCACCACGGCCGATCGGCCGTCCGCGCCGGGCCGCGAGCAGCTTGACGAGGGCGGGCCTGCCGGGAGCGCCAGGCCGACAGGGGCACCTCGGACCCGTCGATCCGCACGCTGAAACCACCCAGGACACGTACGACGACCCGGCGGGTGTGCTGGTCGGCATCGAGCGGCCAGCCATGAATCTCCCTGATCCCCCGGTGGCGCAGCCGGGCCGCGGCCTCGCGGGCGAGGGAGCGGGCCGTGGCGTCAGCCCCGGGCAGCCGGAACCGCAGGACGTCGAGCCGGTCCGCGCTCGGCCCCGCCCCGCCGTCGCGCCAGATCGACCAGGCCTGGTCGTAGCAGGCGTGGGCCTCAGGGATGTGCCCGAGCGCCGCGTGCGCGGCGCCCGCCAGTTCGAGGGCGTCGGCGAGCAAGTCCACCGCAGCGTCGGCGCGTGCCTGGGTGATCGCCCGGGCTGCAGCCTCGGTGGCACCGTCGGGGTCTCCGGCGGTCAACTGCACCCACCCGTCCGCGATCTGCGCCGGGACGCGTTCGGATCCCTGGCCCGCGGCCAGCGCCTCGCGGACGGCACTCCTCGCAGCCTCGAGGTCCGCGGCGAGCAGGACCCGGGCAAGCCCGGCGAGCGCCGGCACGAGAACCTGCCGCTCGCGTGACCCGCGGGCCGCGACGATCGCCGCCTCGTAGGCAGCCCGCGCTTGCTCACGCTGGCCGAGGTCACGATGCAAATCACCGAGACCGAGCATGCCGATGCCCACCTGCCCGGGGATATCGGCCCGACACCTCGCGACGGCGCGCTGCAACTGCCACCGCGCCTCCTCTACCTCCCCCACTCGGGCGAGCGCCTCGGCAAGGTTGTGCATCGCGGCAACCGACTGGGCCCCGGTCCGGCGGGCGAGGTCGGCCGCGGCGAGCGCGTCCCGGCATACCGGCACCGCCTCGCCGTAGCGGGCACCGGCCAGCAGCGCGAACCCCTGGTTGCCGAGGATCCTGGCGAGGTCGAACACATCGCCACTGGCCCGGGCGGCCGCCGCGGCCTTCGTCAGATGAGTCTCCTTGCGCACGCCGGTGCTGATCTTTGCCATGGCCTAGTGCGCGTGCGCGAGGCCGAACGGGTCGTGGCGGTCGGCGGCGATCTCGAGGGCCCGTTCGGCCTCGGCGCGGGCGTCGTCGGGATATCCGATGAGCGACGTGAGATTCGCCCGGACCGTATGCCAGATCGCGGCCTCGACATCGTCGCCGACCCGGTCCCGCGGCACCCGGTCGAGGATGCCCAGCGCCTGGGTCAGTTCGCCTTCGCTGTTGGCCAGGATCGCCAGGCGCCGCGCTGTCCGGGCATCCCACGTCGTCGCCTCCGCAGCGGCAACGACCGGACGGTATGCCGCGTGCGCCCGATCGGTTTGGCCCGTCGCGTGCAAAGCCTCCCCTAAGGTTCCCCGGGCACCGGTGCTCACGAAAAGGTCCGGGCGCCGGTCGGCGAGCGCGACGATGGCTGCCGCGTCACCGTGGGCAACCATCCGGGTGCCTTCGCGCGCCATCAGCGTGATCGCCGCCTCGACGTCGTGCGCCATCACCCGGGCACGCGCGGCCGCAAACGGATAGTCATGTGCGGCATACCAATCGGCCGCGCGGGTCCAGACATCGGGGCCGAGCTCGGCAGGTGGGGGCTCGGCGAGGACAGGCGCGACGACGGGGACGACCTGCTGGTCGGCCGAGGTCGCGAGGCGTGCCCTGACGGTGGGCACCACGAGACCGACCCGGACGAGCCAGGACAGCCCATCGGGGGGCGGATGGGCACAGACCTGCGGGGCAAGCGCGTCCCAGAGTCCTCCCGTCAGCGGTCCGAGCACCTGCATGCGGGCCAGGGTGTCTGCGAGGTGCGGGGGCAGGCTGGTCACCACCTCCCGGCGCAGCCAGCGCGCCGCCGGGGCATCGGGAGCCACCATCGCGGCGAGGACGTCGGCAGCCGGATCACGGGCCAGGACATCGGCGGCGAAGTGCACCAATCTTGGCCAGCCACAGGTGATCTCGTGCACCCGGACCGCGGCAGCGGGGTCGGTGACGCCGTAATCGCCGCGCAGGACGGTGGCCACGTCGTGCGGCGACAACGCCAGGTCCGCCGGGCCGCGTTCGACCAGGTCCGAGCCCAGCGCGTCAAGGATCTCCGACGGTAGAGGAACGCGGCTGGTCAGCACGTGCGGTATCCCGCTGTCGGCCGACCTGAGCCGGCTGGCGAAAGCGGCCACCTGGTTGTCGGTCAGGTCATGGATGTCTTCCTGCACGATGGGCACGCTGGAACCGGACGGCGGCAGCCACCTCGGCACGGCCCGGCTCTTGCCGTAGCCGGCCGCGGCGATGACGAGCAGCCGGTTCATCCGCACCCCACCGCAGGGTGGGCAACTCCTGCGGGCGGGGTTCCCCCCCGGACGCGCGAGGAGGCATGCCGCGCGAACCGTGCTGCACCGCCGAACCTGGTCACCCTCACATTTACCCACGGGACACGCCCGGCCGGGTGACTTTTTTCGGTTCCGGAGCTGCCGGTCAGGTGGACGCCATCCCTCGCGGGGTCCACCCGAACGCGTGGACCGCCGTGCGCTCAGGACTGGGCGGCCTCACGATGTGCGCGCGGGCTCGACCGGCCGCCGCCGGCTGACGCGCCGGATGGGCCAGCGGACGGGTCGGACAGCGGCCGGGTAGCCGAGGCCAGCACGATGCCGGCATACCCGTGCGCCGGCTGGTCGCTCAGCTCGAACGCCGCCACCGATGTCGAACCCGGTCCCCACGCCCCCTCGAGCACCCGCTCCCTCGTAAGGGACTCGCGACGCTGGATGTCGATCGGGGAGGGCTCGGCCAACCCTTAGCACCGGAGGGTATGCCGGACGAAGGGCCGCCAGTCGTGGGCGCCGGGCGCGGCATCGAGCCACCGCCGCACTTGGGCACGGTTTGCCGGCAGGTGCTCGGCCAGGTCGATCTCGTCCGCGACGTCGGCGACGGCGAAGACGTGCCCCGAACGCCCCGACGAGGTAGGGCATCTCCTTGGCGGCCTCGGTCGCGACATAACCGCACGCGGCCGCGATCCGGGTCTTCCGGTCGCTCCCGGACCGACGCCGGGCCAGGTCGTATGCCGCCTTGCTCACGACATGCGTGCTGAGCCCGGTCCGGTCGAGGAGGGCCACGTTCGCGCGCATGGCGGGAACGAGGCCGGCGAGCCAGCCGACGTAGCTGAGGCCGAGAAGGCCGACGACAACGGAAGTGCCCAGACCGTCCAGTGCGCCGGAGGCTACCGCGGCGATCCCGCAGGCGGTGGCAATGGCGTCCAGGGCGTATGTCGACGCCGCCGTCGCTGCCGCGGACGCGAGCCACCGGGTCGACCCTTGCGTGGTGACCCCGAGCCTCGTCCTCACGATGCCCGGCCGGACGCAGCGGCGGGGAGTCGGGCGGCCACCTCGGGCCGGCCGAGCAGTGCGGCGGGCGCGTCGAGCAGTCCGCCGATAGCACTCGCGCACCGGGCCAGGACCGGGTCCCAGTTGGGCGGCAGCAAGAAGAGCCCGATCGGCTGCTCACCTACCAGCCGGCCGTCCGCAGGCCCAGGGTGATCCGGGGCGCGCCTGATGAAGCTCTGACGCGCGACCCGTCGAACGATTCGGGTATGTCAGGGCTCGACCCGGACGTGACGACATCCCAGCCGGGCGCCGCCCGGTCAGGTCGTCATCGCTCAGCTTCTCGATCCGTGATCGCGTCTAG
>ERZ795053.6526-NODE-6526-length-11591-cov-6.419383_pt1 | contig 11591 bp, 11 predicted proteins | sample MGYA00375137_ERZ795053 | MGnify/ENA primary metagenome ERZ795053 (study PRJEB30182, sample SAMN05720284) | activated sludge metagenome | isolation source: Anaerobic digester | place: Hong Kong | collected 2014-12-17 ... | reverse complement strand
ACATTGGTATAACGATCGTCTCCGCTTTGGGCAAAGATCGGTACCGGTTCGTATGACGGTTTATAGATACCATATTCTTTTCTTACCAATTCGGCCATCGTTATGCCTTGCATCTTGGCGGTCACGTCGAGAAGAGCTTGGGTGATTCCATAACGGATCGCCGTGTGGAGGCGCTTGCCTTGTATTTGCAAATGGTCGTATTTTTCCGCCAATAAACGGAAATTGCCGATTTCTTCATTCATCAGCAAAGGTACGATGTTTTCTCTAATGAAAGGAATGTAATCACTGGCCAGAAAAAGCGGATCCCGGCCGCCGGCGCCGGAATACTGGACGGCAGCGCAGTCGCCGTATCCGACAACTCCGTTCTCGAGAACGATTTGGATGGAAATCGCCTCGCCTTTTTGCCTGACCTGGGTAAATCCTTCCAATTCCGGATTGCCTTTATACATGAAGCCATTGTTTGTGGCTCCGTTTTTAATTGCTTTTTGATCATCAAAGAAAAAACCGGTCAATGATTCCGTCAAGTGGATTTGTCTAATTTTCATGTTGTTTGCCTCTTCTCATCATTCCGGGCGGCCGACTAGCCGTCCTTTGCTTACGGAATAAACATCGTCGATTGTCAATTGGAAAGACACCGAACGATTTTCGATGGCTGCTCTCTCGGCGATTTTTTGACGGTGGTATTCCTTGATTTCATCGGAAAATCCAAGATTTCCGAATTCAAGGATGCGGATGTTTCCTTCGTTGTCCCTGGCTGGAAGAATCTTTCCTTGGTTGTATTTGCTCGGGGCAAACGGAATATCCAGGATCCCCTGTTCAAACGCTTTGACAACGCCTTGAGCCAAATCGCCTTTGCCGACTTCAAAGACACAATCGATCAGGCTTTTGACTTCTTTGTCTATTTGTTCTTTCTCTTCCCGCAGTTTCTCTCCATCCGGGAAAGTCTGGTCTTTTAGCATGTTGATGATGTATTTCGATTCTTTAATGCCGAATCCATTGGCTTGTTTTGTTGGTATGCCAACCGATTCGTGCGCTGTTTTGGTGATCATTTTCGTGGCTTTTGACAATGCGGCAACAGTAGAACTCATCGCGATAAGTCCAAGAGCCCTGGCTTCGTCTTCCGGGAAACCTCCCATCCATTGATGGAATACTGTGGAAACGAAGACGTTTTTGTATCCGTATTTTTCTAAATACCATTCGGTCAAATCCTGAAGCGAAGCTACCGCCGCCACGTCCTGAACGACATTCCCGCCCATTCCGTATCCGACCGATATGCTTTTGACACCCTGTTCCGCGGCCAGAAGCGCTTCGATAATGCCGATGGCATTCGATATCGACGGTGGAACCAATGTCCCGGTCAAAGGCCCGAACGGTTCCCGATTGATATGAATTCCCTGTTCCTCATAGAACCCGACCAAGCGGTCGCAATATTGCCAGTTTCTGATGCTGACGTCGAGCGGAATTGATTTGGCATAAGGAATGTTGTACGAAATTCCTCCGCCTTCATTGGACGTCCATCCAGAAGCGTGAATTATCTCCGCCAACAATCTGGCATCCGGGGTTCCGTGTCTTGCCTGCAAAGGCAAACCGACAGACTCGAATACCCGGCGGCACCCGACGATTCCGTGATTGACGGCGGGAAAGCCGTTAAGCAAAGCTCTACCGAGTCTTTCGCTTTCTCGGGTTCCTTTCTCGGCTTCTTCGTAACGATTTTGTCTGGTATAGCTGTCAATCGTCGTCGGCAAAATGTCGGCTCCGCTTTTTTCCAGATAATGCAATAGATTGATATGCTGTGAAAGAACCGGTACGCCGGCCCGTGGTTGGACCAGGGTTACCGCATTCTTTTTTGCCTGCATCAGTATGCTGGTGACATTTTTTCTTTCCGGAACTTTGCGTAAATATGCGATGGCGCGATCAAGAGCCAATTCGGGATCTCTGCCAGTCGGCCACGCCTCAAGCACTTTTTCCCGTTCGGTCATGAATTCGGATTCCGGTATTTTCTTGTTTTTGAGTTCCATATCATCGGCCTTCTTCTTCGTTTATTGGTTTCAAATGTTTCTTCATGATTTTCAAAGCGAGAAGCGGATCAATCTGACTAAGCAATCCCATGGCCGCAAGAATATATTTCCGGTCGATGAGAAAGCCCGGATTTTTTGGCCGCAGTTCGTTTGTGTTTGAAAACACATTCTTGGTTTTGTTGAGAATGATGAATGGGTCTCTGGCGTTGATAACGACGCCTCCCGTTCCTATAACATACTCAACATCTGTAAGGTCTTTTCCTGTCTGATTATATACGGTGCCCATCGGAGTGAATACTTCTTCGATCTTTCCCACATGCCGGTGCATGGCGCGGTATGCGCACATCTCGGCAAGCAGTTCGTCAATATGTTCGTCGTGCTCGTTTTCCGGAAGCGACCAAACATTATGAAACCGATAAGCCACTTCCGTTTCGATGTCGATACCTTTCTCTTCATCGATAAGCCGGATTTCTTCCTTAGAAAGATTTTTGACGATACCGGGTGCGGAATAGCGCATGCCGAGGTCGCCTTCGACAGTACGTTTGGCAAACGGTTCTTCCAGTCCGTGAAGAATGACATCGCTTCGGTTGGTCGCCAAGCACATTGAATACATGTCGGTCGTGGCGCCACCGATATCTACTATGACGATATCTCCGAGTCCGGGTTCATGCATATATCCGCGGGAAAGCAGTTCCGATGCCTGAAGCACTGCTTCCGGCGTCGGTAAAACCACGCGGTCGATCTCTTCTTCGATTTTTTTTATTCCTTTGGCGGCAATGATTTTCTTCAAAAAGATTTCCCGAATCTTTTCTTTGGCGCTGCCAACATTCAAAACATTGATTCTGGGCATGACATTTTCGCATATATATCCATCCATGCCGTATTTCTGAAATATCAGTTTGATATCGTCCTCCGCCGTTTTATTTCCGGCAAAAACGATCGGTACAGATATTTTCATTTCTCCAAGTTTGTTGGCGTTATACAAAACGCATTCTGTGTTTCCGCCGTCAGATCCGCCAGCCAATAATACTATGTCGATTTTCTGATTGACGATTTCTTGCACTTCATGGTTGGTGAGATGATGGGAAAAAACCAGATCGACTTTGGCGCCGGCGCCAAGACAAACCCGCTTTGCCGCTTCTACTGTCAATTCGTCGACCAGGCCAACGGCTGCCATTTTCAATCCGCCGGCCGCCGATGAACAGGCAATGATTTTGTCAAATGTGACCTCGTGTCCGATTTCGGCAAAAAGCGCCGCCAAAGCCTGGTGGTATCCTTCCCTGATATCGGAGGCGACCGTCGTCGCCTTGGCAGATGTGCCGATGATGTCTCCTTTTTCGGTATCAACAGCTGTCAGTTTGGTGAAGGTGGATCCGAAGTCGATCAAAAGATAACGAGCCATTTCATTCTCCTAAATCTTTTTTTATATCACAAAGGGCTTTGTCAATCGGCGTTCCGGGCGGATAAATTCGATTGAATCCCATATCAAGAAATCTTTTTTTGACTTCCCGGAAATCTTGTTTCCCGACCACGATGTTTCCGCCGACATAAAGTAAAATGTCACCAATCCCGGCTTCTATGCATTTGTCTCTCATACCACGACAATCGATTTCTCCCTGACCATAAAGCGATGAAACCAAAATTAACTTGGCATCGGCCTCGATGGCGGCATTGATGAAATCTTCCTGCGATGAAAGAACGCCGATATTGATAACATTGTATCCATGGTTTGTCAAAGTGTATTCAATGATTTTGTTTCCTACCGCATGCACATCGGCGCCGATGACGCCTATCACGATTGTTTTCAATGAAGTCCTCTTTTCCATACATGAAAGCGTTTTTTTACGCCAACATTATATCATACATAATAGTAAGTTTCAAAATATAATTGGGGGTTTTGTCAACTAATGCGATCGGTCCATAAATCAGCTGTTTTCTTCGAAACGGGCGAGCACGTAAAGATAGTCACTCAACCGGTTGACAAATCCGGCAACTATGTTGAGATCATCCCGGTTATTCTTTTCGATAAATTTCCACAGACTTCTTTCGCACCGACGAACAACGGTCCTGGCAAAGTCATAATAAGCACCGGCAAGCGTTGTCTCGCTTCCCGGCAGAACAAAGCCCGGATCAAGGTTTTTTTTATCGAGCATGGTTTGCGCCGACAACTCAAGCCATGTTATGTCAACGACAGTCAATTTATCCATTCGTCCGGAAAAATTTTCATGCGGATGCGAGGCAACCTGAGCTGCTGCTTTTTCCAGATCTTTCTGGATTTTTTTCAAATCCTCGTTTTTTCCGTAATGATAACAAATTCCGAGAATGCTTTCGCATTCGTCAAGCGAACCCAAAACGTCAAACAAACGATCGCTTTTCGGAAACAGGTCGCCTTCATAATTGGCCGACATCCCCGTATCTCCCTTTTTGGTTGCGATTTGACTCAGTTTGCTTATTTTCATTATTTCGCCCCCGACTCAGTTTTTGGAATTCTTCCGTTTTATTAGCTCAGTAATGGCATATGATGCCACATCCTCGGCATATTTTTTCGGTCCGAACCCAGCGTCATATCCCAATTCCTTTGCCAGTTCATGGGTTATTCTCGCGCCGCCGGCGATCAGGATGACATCATTTCGCATATTCTCCGCCTCTAGTATTTCCACCAGATTTTCCAGATTCTTCAAATGAATATCTTTTTGCGTTACTGTCTGGCTGACTAGAAGAACATCGGCTCCAAGTAGTTTGGCTTGCCTCACAAATTCTTCGTTCGGTACTTGACTGCCAAGATTGTGCGCCCGGATGTGTTTGTAACGCTCAAGGCCGTAGTGACCGGCAAATCCTTTCATATTCATGATGGCATCAATTCCGACGGTATGGGCGTCGGTTCCGGTGGAAGCTCCGACAAAAACGACATCGCGTCCGACCTCTTTCTCGATCAAATCTTCGATTTCTTCCCTTGTCATTGTCGGGGTTTCGATCTTTTCGACTTTTATTTTATCGGTATCGACAGTATAAGGAACCGATCCGTAAATCACGAAAAAGCTGAACCCTTCTCCTATCTCTTCGGCGTGCACTATGTTCGGATCAACAAACCCCATTTGCTTGGCGAATTGTCTGGCTATTTCCTGGCCTGTCTCGTCTGACGTCGTCGGCAAGGTGAAACTTGTCTCAACCTTGCCATCGGCCATGGTGTCACCGTATGGTCTAATTTTCATTCAATTCGGCCTCCATTCTGTCAGCCACAACATTGAAGTAGCCTTGTTGTTTTTCGATTACTCCGTTCAAACCCTTTCCACCATCATAAGGCCGTTTGACACCGGCGAACATTCCGGCTTCCAAAGCTCTGAATAAATTGATCTTTTCCACTTCGCCTAAAAATGCATGAGCATTGGCCAAAACCGTTTTTGCCCTGGTTACCACAAAGCCTCCTGGCTTATACTCGATTTCCTCTCTTGCTGACTTCATAGCTTGCTGGACAAGCTTGGCATTGTCAATCGCCAAAAACCGATCTGCAAGGAAAGGCGTATGGATCGCTTCGGTCATCATGCCTAAAAGATGAATCGACTGGTCCGTAAGAACCGTAGCCATATTGAACATTGTATCCTGCATATAAGCCCGAAAAATATTTCCGGTTATGTGCTTCGTTGGCGGCATGTATTTAAGCGGTGCGTCCGGGAATATTTCCCTCGCCATCTCGGCTTGGGCAACCTCCATCAGAAAACTGTTTTCCACCATCGGATCAATTTCAAATGCATGTCCGAGCCCCATCAGTTTTTCCGGCAGATGCGCTTTAATGGCGAAAGCCTCGTTAATGAATTGGGAAGCGAGAACCGTATGAGCTTCTTCGACAGCGTCACTGGTTGTCAGATAATTGTCTTCACCGGTATTGATAGTTATTCCCGCGTAAGCATTTATCAACCGGGAAAAATATTGGTCGATGAATGTCCTTTGCATGTTGATGTCGCGAAATATGATTCCGTACATACTGTCATTCAATAGTACATCCAGTCTTTCAACGGCGGCCATCGCGGCAATTTCAGGCATGCAAAGCCCGGAAGCATAATTGACGAGTTGGATATATCTTCCTGTTTTTTCGCCTATGTCATCAAGCGCTTTTCTCATAATACGGAAGTTGGCCTGAGTGGCGTATGTTCCTCCGAAACCTTCTGTCGTTATTCCATAAGGCACATAGTCCAATAACGATTGTCCCGTAGATCTGATAACGGCAATTATATCGGCTCCGGCCGTAGCCGCCGCTTTGGCTTGTACGACATCTTCGTATATATTTCCAGTCGCGACTATCACGTAAAGTTGGGTTTTGGGAACCCCCAGTTTTGTTTTTTGGTCTTCTCTCAACCGACGGTTTTTTTGAATGATATCAAATGTCTTGCGATAATATGGCCTTAAGATTTCATCGGCTTCCTTCGGACTTGGCAACAAATAGCCAGCCATTGATTTTCCGGATTCGACATACTCTTTTACAAAGGAATCCAAATCCAGTCCGGTCGTCTTGAGCGCTCCGGCCAAATAGAGCGAGACGCCGAGTCCCAGATTTCCGTTTTCCCTGATATCGTCAACCATGACGTTCGGAACCGGAATCCCAAGAGCGTCCACTCCATCGACGCCAAGCAGACGGAGGATCGTACGTTCGACCGTGACCGTTGTGTGTCTGTAAATGAAACCATGGATCTCATCGGCGATAGTCGCTGCCTTTTGACGGCACTCCCGGATAAGATTCTGATCAAGATCTAGTTTGTTCATCGGCATTCGTTCCTTTCCGAAAGGACATTGAAAATCGGTAAATCCGTCAATGTTCTCAGCCTTTCATAAAATTCGTTGTCATCGAAAACATACCCTGCAGGTGAAAAAGGGTTGTAACACAAAGCGACAATATTTACCGGTCGTACAGTTTGGATCCGGCCTTCTGCCGCTTTAGGAAATACGTCGATAAAATCATCCGCAATCAAGTTGGTAGGTGAATAGACAACCAGTTTGCTCATCCCTGCATCCTTCGTTTTTATAAACTTTCTTACGAATTCCGCTGTCGTCGCTCCCGGTACGTAAAGGTACCCAACACCAGGACCCAGCAAACCGAGTGTGGCTTCCGGATCCATCACTGCGGAATGTTCACTTGCGCCGATCCAGTTACCTTCAAAATCAAAAATTTCTGTTTTTTTCCATTCGTTTCTCGTCAATAGATTTTTTTCGGATTTCGGGATGGAAAGCCGTCTTATGACTCTCTCGGTGTCGTTTATTACTTCATCCATGACCGGAGACCTGTTTGCGCCGGAAACAAGAATCGTTCCATCAGCCATTTTTGCCGTACTTTGGCGCGCGAAAGCCCCATCTATAAATTTTTTTTGTGCGCCGTGTTCATGAAAAATATGCACGATTTTTTCCATGTCGGCAATTGTGGACGGACCTGCGACCAATATATTTCCCGGTTTTACGGCCTCTGCGACCACAATATTACCAAAAGGCGTGGATATATCAGTTCTTTTTAGTATTTTTTCGCCAATCGTCGCCGTTTCCAGAAACTTTTCCGCAGTGGCGACAAGTGTTCCCGGCCATAAATGTATCCTCGGCTTCGGAAGAAAGGAAACATTATCCAGGGGCTCCCCGTCCATACCGATGGAAGATACTCCAATGACCTTTTTTTTCATTCTTTCCAGAAGATAATTCAACACTGTTGTCTTGCCGGCATTCTTGGCGTTCCCGATGATGCTTACGACATCGTAGGGTTCAATCAAGGAAACTAATGTTTTAATTGCCTTGTCCTTCTTTGCAAAACTTTCGGTTCAATGGATGTTTCTTCTCCCGTAAGCAAAGAAGAAACGCCGATCGTTTTTTCTTCGGGTTCTGATTCGTTGTCATCAACATAGTCGGTGGGCTCTGCGTAAGTACAAATCACACCTTCATAGTTTCTTAGTACGATTTTGCCGGGGGCTTGCGAAATAACATAATTCGGCATGACCGGAATTTTTCCTCCGCCTCCCGGAGCATCGATCACGTATGTCGGAACACAGTATCCGCTGGTATGGCCGCGTAGGCCTTCCATGATTTCGATTCCTTTGGAAACCGGTGTCCGGAAGTGTCCGATCCCCATCGACAGATCGCATTGATAAAGATAATATGGTCTTACCCTTATTTCAACCAGCTTGTTCACAAGCTTGCGCATCGTAACAACCGAGTCGTTTACTCCGCGCAAAAGAACGCTCTGGTTTCCCAAAGGAATTCCGGCATCTGCCATTTTGTCGATGGCCGCCTTGCTTTCCGGAGTGATTTCGTTATAATGATTAAAATGCGTATTGACCCAGATAGGATGATATTTTCTCAGCATCATAACCAAATCGTCGGTTATTCTTTGGGGCATTACAACCGGTGTCCTTGTTCCGATTCTGATGATTTCAACATGATCGATTTCGCGTAGTCTTTTGATGATGTCTTCCAAAAATTCATCGGGAACGAGCAAAGCGTCGCCACCGGATAAAAGGACATCACGAATTTCCGGATGTTCCCTGATATACTCGATCGCTTTATCGATATTCTCCTGTGGCAGTCTGTTGTCAAGTTGGCCGGCAAATCTTCTTCTAGTGCAATGCCGGCAGTACATACTGCACATATCCGTGATAAGAAAAAGAACACGGTCTGGATAACGGTGTGTCAATCCCGGAACCGGAGAATCGACATCCTCGCTCAAGGGGTCGTTCATATCATATTTTCCGACGACGAGTTCATCTATGCCAGGTATCGCTTGTTTGCGAATAGGATCATTTGGATCATCCGGGTCGATCAATGTCAGATAATAAGGCGTGATCGCCATCCGAAATTTGTTAAGGACAGAGTTGATTTCTTTTTCTTCCTGTGGGGTTATGTCCAGATATTTTTTTAGGCTTTCGGCGTTTATAATCCGGTTTTTAACCTGCCATTTCCAGTTGTTCCAATCCGCATCCGATACCGTTTTGAAATATTTGTTCTTCCTTTCCAAATAACTTACGTTTGTCTTAATCATTTCATTCCCCGCTTCCGTATCTTTGCATGAAGATGTCATATAAGGTCCGAGATTCCCGGAACAGATCCATTGTCAGATCGGCATGTCCTGCCGTGTATCCGTTGCCGATGATCATCGTGGCTTCGCAAGCGATCCCTTCCGCACCGAGAGCTGCTTTGGCAAAAGAAGTCGCCATGGAAAAGAAATAGACTGTTCCATCATCCTTCGTCGGAAGTATCGAAGTCATTTCCGTATTGGGAACATTCACGACATTGATCGTCACATCGACTTTCTCATTGCCGTTGGCAGATAAGACTTTTTCATAGATCTCCAACGGATTGGTGGCATCGCCTTTAATGATCTCATCGCACGCATTGATGCTTTGCAAATCCTCGAGTTGTCTGATATCGTTGATGATGCCGATGACTTTTCCTTCGGGACCCGCACTCTTTTTTGCCTGATAAGACACAAGTAGTCCGCTTTTTCCGGAGGCTCCGATCACAAGAACGGTATCGCCTTTTTTGACCAGTTTGGCTGTTTGGGCCGGTGCTCCGGCAACATCAAGCGCGGCCAACACAAGACTGCTTGGTAAATCGTTTGGTATCTTTGCATATATTCCTGAGGCAAAAAGAATGGCTTGTCCTTCAATGTCTATCTGATCCTTTTCCGGATGAATGCTCTTTATTCTATCTATCCTTAGTGGTGTCAGGGATAATGATACAAGCGAAGCGATCTCATCGCCCGGTTTCAAATCAATATCCAAAGCCTTGCCTACTTGATTGACTTTGCCAAGAAACATCCCGCCGCTGCCAGTGACCGGATTTTGCATTTTTCCTCTTTCTTTGACAATGGAAAGAACCATGTCGCCAATCGCTTGAAGGTTGTTATGACAAACTTCCGCTATCTGGGTGAAAGAAGCCGAGTCGATATTAAGGGTTTTAACATCGACAAGAATTTCGTCATCCGAAATAACCATATTATTGTCCAGGCGTGTGGCCGCTTGCGGCAAGACACCTTTCGGGCTGATTACACGTCCGATTCCGTATCTGGAATTGTTGTCCATATCATTTCACCATCTTCAGGATCATTCTTGCCTCTGTGGGAGTGGCTATCTCCCGGCCGTGGGAGTGAGCCATCCATACGGCTTTTTCCACAAGCGCCGCATTCGATGAGGCGAGAACGCCTTTTTCGATATATAAGTTGTCTTCAAGACCGACTCTGACATTGCCACCGTGAATGATTGCCTGTTCCGCCAAAATATATTCATACTTTCCGACTCCAGCAACAGAAAAAAGCGCATCTTCGGGGATGCTTCCTTTCATGAACTCGAAATCTCTGGCTTCGCCTGTCATGCCTCCGTAGACGCCAAGGGCAAAGCAGAATCGGAGCGGTTCCCTGATAATCCCTTTTTTCCAAAGCCGCAAAGCGGTGTCGATATGTCCTTTTTCAAATACACCCAGTTCATACTGTACGTTCTTTTCATGCATTTTGGCGGCGAACATTTCAATCTCGCTGATCGTATTCACAAAGATGTCGTTCTTGCCAAAATTAAGGGTGCCGCAATCTAGCGACGCCATTTCCGGACTAATCTCCAACGGAGACATTCTTTCTTCCGCCGTCATTCCGACCGAACCTCCGGTCGATACCTGGATGATGATACCCGGGCATCTTGCCTTGATCGCTTCGATCAACTCATTATAACGATGCCAATGCTGGGTCGGAGTTCCGTCATCCTCCCTGGCATGCAAATGTATTATGCTGGCTCCCGCTTTATAAGCGCCATATGCGGACTCTGCGGTTTCTGCTATGGTATATGGAACTGCCGGATTATCCTTTTTAGTAACTTCGGCGCCGGTAATGGCGCAAGTTATCACTAATTTATTCATATATTCCTCTGATTCTCGGCTAAGACCACACAGGTGCCAACAGCCGATGCCACTAGGATTTTTTCTTTTAACAAGTCGGCAGCGGACGCCGAAATGTCTTTTCTGGGTGAAACTGTTTTGTAACAACGGAATTCCATTTTTCTCGATGTGTTGCCAATATGAACGATTTCGGCCTCAACTTCCAGATAATCCCCGGCAAATACCGGATGGAAAAAGTCCACCTGTTCATAGGCGCGGAAAAGACCTTCGTCGCCGTCGTTTCTGATAAGCAATTCTGTTGCTGCGTCTCCGAAAAGACCGAGGATCCTGGCTCCGTCGACCAGATCGCCTCCGTAATGGGCGTCATGGGATGACATTCTCAAGTACAATTTTGTTTTCATTATATGACTCCTTTCATGGGGCTGAATTCGCCTACACGAAGCGTTGCTTCGGTGGCGTTAAGCACTTCTTCAACAGTGTGGTCGGGATGGAGCTCTTTCAGATACAAACCATCCTTGTCAACGGCGATAACCGCCATTTCCGTAACTATAAGATCGGCTGAACGAAGAGCCGTCAAGGGAAGACTGCATTGCTTGCGGATTTTCGGCTTGCCTTTATCGGTATGCGTCATTGCTACAATCAATCGCCTGGCTCCTACCGCCAAATCCATGGCCCCGCCCATTCCTGACAATCTTTCGCCCGGAACAATCCATGAAGCCA
>ERZ795053.6523-NODE-6523-length-11597-cov-4.857477_pt1 | contig 11597 bp, 5 predicted proteins | sample MGYA00375137_ERZ795053 | MGnify/ENA primary metagenome ERZ795053 (study PRJEB30182, sample SAMN05720284) | activated sludge metagenome | isolation source: Anaerobic digester | place: Hong Kong | collected 2014-12-17 ... | reverse complement strand
GGTCCGGCTATAGGGGTTGATGCGAATGGCGAAGTGCAGATGGGGACCAAAGGTAAAACCGGTGTTGCCCGTTTCGCCCAACTTATTGCCCCGCACAACCTGCTGGCCAACCTGCACATCGATCTTGCTCAGATGGGCATAGAGCGCTTCGCCCCAGCTATGACGCACTTTAACAAAATGACCAAAGCCAGTGGGATCATTATACACAGCTTGCTCAATAACACCATTATCGACGGCCAGGATCGGCGTGCCGGTTGGGGTGAGGAAGTCGATGCCATTGTGACCGATGAGCGGCACACCGTCGTAGGTGATCGACGAATAGATCTGGGGATTTTCTCCCCAGAGTTGGGCAATCCCAAAATTTCCTTGATAGGGTTGGCCCAGATAGCGCTTCGTCGCTTTATTGGGAATTGACGTGCCGGGTAGCACGGGAGGCGCGGCAATTAAGACCGTACCGGTCGGGCCCTTTTCCGCAGCCCAACCGACCCCCTCCTCACCCGAAGAGAGGATACCCCCCACCTGCCACCAGGTGAGATTATCGGCCGTGCGCGGTCCGGCGATAATATTAACGGTCGCATCGTCGCGGAAATCACCGAGGACATCGTCACTCGGTTTGTTGAGATAGCCTGGTGTGTTGCGCAGACGGACGCTCACAATGGCACTGACAATATCGCCGGGAGCCAGACCGGTCGCCGGAGGGGGCGGTGGCGGTGCAGCCGTTGCCTTGGTCAACAAGGTGATACCATTCGGCCCAACTTCGGCCATCCAACCGGTGACGCGAGTGCCATTGGGCGCCGTCGTATTGACCTGCCACCAGATAAGACTATCGGCACTGCGCGGGCCGTCTTGCACCGTACCCTCAACACCTTGGGCAATGTCAGCGACCACATCGGAGGCGAGCTTATTGGTGTAACCTGGGCTCTTGCGCATGCGAACCACGGTCGTCGTCACGATGCGGTCCCCTTTGGCGAAGGTGCCTTTGGGCGGCTCAACGGTATCGCCGCCGGTCACTTTGGTCAGGAGCGCCACCCCATTGGTGCTCTGCGCCATCCACCCTTCGTGGGCGGCGTTACTCTTGGAGCGCAGCCGCCACCAGGTCAACCCATCAGCGGTTGTGGGGCCGCCCAATATCGTCAGTTCCGTGCCCGAGGGAATATCGGCAACGACATCGGAGGCGGGTTTATTGACATAACCAGCCGTGCGACGCATGCGCACCACCGTTGTCGTTTTCACCGTATCACCGGTGGTGAAATCACCGGAAGCATTGCCACCGCCGGTGCCCCCACCGCTCCCGCCGGATCCACCACTGCCGGATCCACCACTGCCATTGCCCGGTGCTTCCTGGACAACGCGCAGCAGTGACTGACCTGTGCCAGTCGCTTGTGCAGTGTAGCCGGTCAAACCCGCGCGCTCTCCACTGTTGATGCGGATCTGCCACCAGACCAGCCCATCTTTGGTTTCTGGTCCGGCGAGGATCGCAGCTTCGGTGCCGACCGGCATCTGCCAAAGGATATCGTTGCTCGATTTGTTCACATAACCGGCAGTGCGGCGCAAGTTGACGAGATCTGTCGTGGCGACAACCGCACCGACAGCGATCACAGGGGGTGGCGAGACGCGCCAGCGGTACTGTTGCTGCAGTGCCATCTTAAAGTCTTCGATGACCCCCCCCTTCCCTTGGATCACCCAACGGTCGATGGGTGGATAGCGGTAGAGAACCAGGGCCCGGATCTTTTGATTGCCGGCCTGTTGGTTCCACCAGTTGATTTCGCCATAAGCGCGCTGTACCCAAGCAATGTTGCGGTCGAGCCAAGCCACATCCTGGTTGGTCTCGGTGATATAGACCGGGAGATCGCGCATTGGGGCGGGAACGGCTGCCATGAAATCCTGATAGGCGCGAAATTCAAAACGGCGGTTTGCAAAGGGAGGGTTCATGCGCGTTTCACTGGTGATCAAATTGGGATCAGCCTGATGGGTGTAGGTGTGCAACGTGATCCCGTCGCAGCCATCGGGCCCTAGCAGCGTCAACACATCGGCGAAATATCGCACCCAATCGCCCATTGGGTTGCCCGCGTAGATCGTCTGGTTGTTCCAGGGCGCCACGGCAGCAATGAGCACCTGATCATCTTCATGGCCGGCGACCTGGTGGATGGCCGCACGGCAAAGGCGATAGCACTCCGCGTAGAGTGCCGGCGTAACGACCTCCTGGCCATTGATCGTGGCTGCGGCCGCCGGTGCCGCGGCGGTTGCAGTAGCAGCACGGGCCGTGGGCTGGGCATGGGTGATGGCATTAAACCGCTCGGGCAAACCGCGCAGCCAGGGGTCGTCCGGCGGGGGTACAATAAGTGAGGCTGGACCGCCGGCAAGCGTGGGGGATGGTGCCGGTGACTTTGCTGTCGCCGGTGGCTCGGGGGCGCTGGCGCCACCGAACAGGGTACGCAGTGATTGCAGAATGCGCCCCCAAAGGCTATCCGGTGTGGCACTCGCCCCCCCTGCGCGTTCGGTCTCTGGACTTTCATTTGTCGCAGTGGCCGCGCGTGCCGCCCTTTGCACCGCCGCCGGCGGACGCTCAATGGCATAGTTCACTTCGTTGCCAATAATCCAGATCTTGCAGCCTTGGCTATTGGCCACAAAATTGGCACAGCGTTGGGCAAATGCCGCGTAGTTGCGGCTGTTGGGAATGGATCCTTCGGGGTAGTAGCCATTGTTGAGGCGCGTGATCACGCCCAGACCACGGTTACTATAGGCGCGATAATCGGCTCCACTGCGGTTGTTGGGATCATGGCCAATCCCTTCGGTAAAGACAATCCAGCCCGGTGTTCCGGCATCGAGCATGTACTGTTCACCGCCGGGTTCATGAAAGCCATAGAGAAAATCGGACTCAAAGAGGCGAGACATGGCAGAGATCCTTTGGGAATAGGTGGGGCGATTGTAGGCGACTCACTTTCGGCATTTATATAGTTTCTACCAGCATTGTCGTGGTCAATCTGATCCTGGAAAAAATAAGCGCACGCAAAGCCGCAAAGGCGCAAAGCGGCAAGAGAACCTTGGCGTTCTTGGCGGCTTTGCGTGATTCCACCATCAGGTTGACCAAACAAGTTTCTACCAGAATCCATCATCCTGGTTAAAACCAAACTCTTCGCAAATGCGCGCAACCACCTCAACCACCTTTTCGTGGGTCTGGCCATTGGTCGCCATTAAGCCGTTGTGGGCCCGTACATCGCGCTTGTTGAAGACAATGGGTTCGCCCCAGCAGTCGGTGATGGTACCGCCGGCGGCTTCCAACAAGGCGGCGGGTGCACAGATGTCCCACTCCTTGCAGCCAGGGCTAGGATGGATATAGAGATCGGCCAGTTGGCGTGAAATCAGGCCGACCTTCAAGCCCACGCTACCGCTGACCCGTTCACTGGTAATGTGCAGTTCTTTGCGCACCTTATCCACAATTTGCTGGCGATGGCTGCGGCTGCTGACCATGATCATTTGATTGATACTGCTCTTATCGCTGACCGCAAGGGGGATCGACTCGCCCTCTTCGTGCAGAAATGCACCGTGATTGACTGCGCCAACGTAGAGCAAGCCCGGATCAGGTTGCATGATCACACCCATGACAGCTTTGCCGTGAATGGCAAGGCCGATCATGATCGAAAATTCACCGTTGCGGGCAATGAATTCTTTGGTGCCATCGAGCGGATCGATGATCCAGACGCGGTCCCGCTCCAGCCGGATCAGATTATCTTTCGACTCTTCGGAGAGGATGCCATCATCCGGGTAGGCAGCCTGGATGCGGGTGACGATGTGTTGATTGGCAGAACGATCGGCTTCGGTCACCGGTTCATTCTCCGACTTGTAACGCACCTCCGAAGAACCGACGTAGAAGGTGTTGACGATCGTTGCTGCCTCACGCGCAAGCTTCGATGCAAATTCGATTTCCTCACTCAGATCGAGTGTCTCAAACGCTGTCTGACTCATGATAATTGATTGCCCTATTCTTTCTATATAATACTCAATCAGGACTTACACAGCCACCCGAGAAGGTGCACCTGGGGGTTGATTGCTTCTCACGGATCAATCATTTTCGGTGCGTAAGTCGTGTTTCTCTTGCTCGCTACTGATCTGCAGCACAGCGAAAGCCCAACCACGGTGCGCTGGTTGCCCTTGGCAACTCACGAAGCACATCATTGCGCAACTGCTCCGGCGGATCCTGAAAGGAACCGCCCTTGACCACCACGGCATCGACCATGGACGATGCCGGCATCGATGTCCACTCGGCAACGTTGCCCGCCATATCCATGATCCCCAACGGCGTGCTGCCGGCCGGATGATACGCGCCCACGGCTTGAGTATCGTTGATGTTGCTCAGTGCACTGTTGACCACCCGCATTTCAAAACGCTCACCCCAGGGATAGCTGTATCGCAATCCGGTTGTTGGTGCCAAACTCGCAGCTACTTCCCATTCCTCCAATGTTGGCAGACGTTTGCCAATCCACGTGCAATAGGTGTTTGCCGCCGCCCAATCAATATTGACGACAGGAAAGTCATTAAAGGAACGGTCTACAAAATAACCGGGCCGACTTTGGCTGTCAAAACTGCTGGGTGTTGGGCAGATCTTTTGTTCCCAACAACGGCGATACGCGAGATTTGTCACCTCATGTTGATCAATCGTATAGGCCAGCAGTGTAACCGTGCGAAAGCGCCCTGACTCAGCCGGATTGCTGCTTGCCGGATCGCTAATCACGTATGTACCCGCTGGGACTTCGACCATAGGAGCGGATGAGATCAATTGAGGCCAATCCGTCCGTAACAACACAAAGAGCACGAGGATGGCCCAAAGCAACCAGCGCAGCGACCAACGATGGGAAAGTGGTCGCAGCAACTCCGCAGACTTGGGCCGAAATGGCATAGACAGTCCCCGTAACAGATTGGCATTCAGCAAGAGCGCCGGCTGCGCATCCGGTCGCCGGCGCGCAACCGGGCCGTTGGCAGGCGATCTTGACGTTGACTGCATGGTTGCAGATTGCTCAGGCGGCGGTGTCTGCATGATCTGCAGTGCCGCCGCCGCTAATTGACTTCGTTTCCCCGAGGCAACCGTTGCCTCGTAGGCGAGGTCATGTTCCAAATAGTCGGCCCACTCCTCGCTCTGTTCATCTTGTTGGCGCAACGAAGAGAGCAACTGTGGATCAAAGGGACGCTTCGTGTCGAGCAACGCTTCTTTGAAGAGGAAAGCGGTTCGATCGGCGTCGAGCTGGTATTGGAGCGCGGTCACAATCCCGCGCCCCGTCCGCAACGCCGTGCGCAGGAGAAACGAGCGCTGTGTTTCATCGAGTTCATGACCGGCTTCGAGCGCCAGAAGACCATCGCGCAAGAGCGCCAAGGGCGCATGTTCGCCATTGGTCCACCAACGATCCAGTGCCTCATCCAGCGCAATGCGCGTTGCCAAGACCCGCCGCACCCCTTCCTCACCGGTAAAGGGTTTCAGTAGCGCGCTGCCGGTTGCGGCACGGCGGTCAGAAAGGCCATTGGCATAGTGGCCATTTAGCGCCGCCGTTGCCTTCGGTGATGTAGCCCTGTATGTGGATGCAGCAGGGTGGGCGTTGGCATTCGTCCAAGGTGTTGCCGTCTCGTCGGTCGCCGGAAGAATTTCCCCAACAAGCGCAGAAGAGGGGGATACACCATTGCCGTTGTCAACATTCGTTGCTGCGGCGGGCCGACGCCAACGATCCAGATCGGCAGGCGGGTTCGACGCTCTACCGGGTGGTGTTGGTGTCGATGCAGATGTAGGCGGTGTCGCTGGGTGTTGGGTTGCTGGATGCTGGTTTAGGGTCAGCCCATTGGGAGTTGCCGTGCTATCACGTTGCAGTTGGAAAAGTTTGCTCTCCTCTTGTCCCCACTGCCATTCGACGGCAGGCGGCTCTTGCGCCGAGCGTCGCAGTTGAAAGCGTTTGGGCCGCTTATTTGTGGGCGCGCCCAATGCACCGGAACGCGCTTGTCCCGATTTCTCTTGCGGACGGCTTCCCCAAAACGTAAGTCGCAACCTAGACATACCCCCATTTTACTTACAGGGTATTGGCAAGGCAAAAACCGTGGAGGATAAATCGCGCTCACTCCCGTAAGGAATCATCCAAAATCACCACTTGCGCCACCCCATAGAACTTACGCAACCCAAGGTGCGTGCTCATTTTGTGGGTACACCCCAGATTGACGGACAAATCTGATTCTTTAACACAGAGCACACAGAGCACACAGAGTACACAGGGAAAACACAAATTTACCCCTTTGTGCTCTCTACTATCTTTGCGGCCCTGTAATTAATCTGTGGCTAAGATGATATCTGTCCGCCAACCGGGGTACCCCCATCTGTGACCGCGCTCTCAACGCACTGGTAAATAGCAGATAGACGTGCAGACAAATGGACGTGCAGACAAATGGACATGCAGACAAGGTTAGATGACTTTGTTGCGTAGGAAAATTGACCCGATACCGGGGATTGTGTATGATGAATGCATGAAAACCGTACAGCGCCACCTGGGAACTGAACTGAAAATGGCAGCGCATCTCGATGTGCTTGCAATCTGTCGCCGGGCAGGTTGTGGCTTGCTGCGTGGGCCGCAGTTCTACGATGACTATTGTTATACAAGTTATTGTTATACAAGTTATCGTCTGGAGATCAGCGATTCTCCGGAAGTTCATTGCTGCGCGCGACCATAGCCGGGCCTGATTGTTGAATTTGCAGACGCGTGGCACAGAGATGCCCACGCGTTTTTTTATTGATCAGCGTCTTTACCGAATGTCTTTCTGAACATTCGCTTTTTCCGCTGGGCGGTATCGCACGAACTATGTAAATCGCGATTGGCGCAGCGAGCGAATCGGCGATTGACACAAGGTTCGGCGTACTGCCTTCCCCTGGGCCACAATCGAATGTTTGGACCGATTCTTAGGGTCAGCCAAAAAGAAATGGAGCAAGTCATGGCAACGTTTCCGTCCGTTGATGAGCAGATGAGTATTTTAATGCGCGGTGTCGACTTCGGGGATGAACTCACCTATAAAAACATGGAACGTGAGCTGCGTGCCCGCCTTGAACAAAGTGTGCAGAGCGGGAAACCGTTAAAGGTCTACTGTGGTTTTGATCCTTCCTCACCGGATCTGCATCTGGGCCACACGATTCCGATTCGGAAGCTGCGACAGTTTCAGGAGTTGGGTCACGAGGTTACCTTTCTCATTGGTACTTTCACCGGGCTGATTGGCGATCCAAGCGACAAAGAGAGCGTGCGCAAACAACAGACCTTGGCCGACGCTCTGGAAAAAGCGACGACCTACGCCGACCAGGTCTACCGGATCTTGGATCGCAAGCAAACGGCGGTACGCTACAACCATGAATGGTTGGGGGAATTGAGCTTTAGCGATGTTATTGGTCTGGCGGGCAACTTCACCGTGCAGCAATTTCTGGCACGCGATAACTTCAGCAAGCGCTTTGCCAACAACGATGCAATTTGGTTACATGAGTTCTTCTATGCCCTCATGCAGGGGTACGATGCCGTTGCCTTGGAGACCGATGTGCAGATTGGTGGGACGGATCAACTCTTTAATTTAATGGCCGGCCGCAAATTGATGGAAGCCCATGCGATGCAGCCCCAGATCATCCTTACCTTTCCCATTCTGGTCGGTACGGATGGGGTTCTGCGCATGAGCAAGTCGACCGGCAATTACATCGGCATCGATGAGTCGCCCGGCGTGATCTTCACCAAGGTGCTCAATGTACCCGATAGCGCCATGCGCAACTATGCGGAGTTGGTCACCCGCTGGCCCCAAGCCAAAATCGATGATCTTTTTGCGCAAGTCGACAGCGGCGCCATCGATATGCGTTCGCTGAAGCAAGAACTGGCCTGGGAGATTGTCAGCATTTTCCATGGCGATGATGCCGCCAACCAAGCCGCCGACGACGCACGGCGGATGCATGAAGGCGAAGCACCGAGTGACACACCGACCTTCACTCTCAGCGCGCCGATGAGCGTGGTGGATATTTTGAGCGAAGCCAACCTGGTGAAGAGCAAAGGGGAAGCCCGGCGCCTGATCCAACAGAATGGCGTCCGTGTCAACGGGGAGACCGTTAGCGCGATGGACAAAACGCTGTCGCCGGAGAACGCCGCCGATGCAGTGATCCAGGCGGGGAAACGCAAATTCCTGCGCATCGTGGTCACCTGATCGGGCTCGTAAAAGTCGGTGGTATCGCACGACTTGTGTAAATCGCAATTGGCGCAGAGAGCGGACTGGCGATTTACACAAGTTTCTGCACACGCAAAAATCGGGATTGCCAAAAGAGAAGGCGCCGATCCAGTTGGATCGGCGCCTTCTCTTTTGCAATCATTCTTTTCGGTAAAAATTGCAATAAAAAAGATTGATTGTTATTACGTTTCCCCCGATAGCGGCTGAGCCGCAACGCAATAACAATCAATCTATGAATCTCATGATAGCACAGCGCTTCGACTTTGTAAATCCCCCAATTTCCCCGATTTTGCTGAGATCGCGGGGAGTTAAGCCACATCGATTTACGTTTATGTAAGCTTTCACGAATAATAGGCTATCCTGCCATCTCTCTGATCCGCCCTATACTTCCGTCCGGAAGTCCAATATCCTCAACCATTTCTGAGGACATGGTCTACTTTGGGAGCGGAGATCACTACTGGCATGTTGTCACATTGGCGTGGCTGACGAAATCAATCCCTGGTGAAACCAAAACACCCTTATGTGCGCAATTACTACCGTCATCTTCATGGCCGTCATCGCCGCTGCAGCCACCTTCTTCCTCATGGCCCCCGTCATCGCCGCCGCAGCCACCTTCCTCATGGCCACTGTCATCGCCACAACTACCATCATCATGATCGCCCTCGGGATCGGTCGGTGGCCCACCCGGCTCGCCACCTTGGTCATGCTCGCCGGCATGTTGGAAGACAAACGTTGTCCGCGCCGTCAACTTTATCAGGTAACCGGTATATTCTTCACCGACCTGCAAGCCGCTATGCTCGCCCTCCCCTGCACCGCCACCTTCTCGTATCCAGTGGAAGTGGGTATAGCCTTGTGCAATCGGCCAACTCTCTTCATCAATACACCAAATCATCGGCAGATAGATTTCACTCCCCTCGGCATATGCCAGCCCTGGCGCCAATAGGAGAACAATGACCACCAACCATGTCAGCCGCTGGATAAGCTTCTGCCCATTTCGCATATTGCCTCCCATGATCGCACATCAAGATCCGAAGATTATGTTAGATTACAACGAGATTTCGAGCAGTTCCAGGTGACTGTCACTGCCCGGCTACTCGTGGGCAGTGACAGTTACCTTTGCAAAGTCTCGTTGTCGTATTAGGCGGTATGCCGGGAATTGGGTAAATTGCCGATCCGTCCTCTGGACCCATTGCGATTTACCCAATTCGTGCGATACCGCCCCACTATTAGTGTGTAATATTAGTGTGTAATCAGCGGTAGATAGATCTCATGCGTAGCGCCGTTCGTCACTGCGCTACCTTCGAGTGGCGCACAGTCACAGTTCGGGCAACTTTCTTCACATCGGCACTCGCATTCACAATCTTGTCCAGGGAGGCACTCCTCCAGACATAGACACTCACAGTCACATTCACAGTCACACTCGCAGTCACCTGCATTCGGTCGCAACACGTCCACGTCGGCGCCTGGTTTACCTTTGCCACCGCCACCGCCACCACCACCACCACCGGCAACAACGCTGATATCGATATAGGTCAGATTGTTTCCAGAATCGACATAGGCAAGGCCACCACCGGTGTCCTCGGCTTCAGCGGTAATCTCTTCTGTCTCAGCGGAGACACGGATCGTCGTTTCGGCATCAAAGAAGGTGTTTTCGTCTTTGGGAAGATAGAAGGTAATCCGATAGTCACCGGCAGCAGTGGGTTTCCATCCACCTTGGGAAAGGCCATAGATGACTTTGCCGCCCACGTTGAGTTCCCCGCTAAAACTCACCGGAATCGGATTACCAACCCCGATGGAATCATCAGGATCCATGTCCACCCAATGATCGTTCTCCCAATTGAGATCGCTTGCGTCAATCGACTCTTTATCACCGATCAGGGACTGGATCACCAGTCTGCCGTTGGGGGAGTAAACGGTGGCTTCCAAGCTATCATAGGTCAACGCCGACCCCCCATCAGTGGGATCAGTGGCACATGCACCTTGCACCTCATCAGGGCTGCTTGGATTTGCCAGCATAACCATCGTGTACGCTTTCATGGCAACGTCGAGCAGCTTATACAGCGACAACTCGATGCGTACCGGGCGCCCAATTTTCATGTCGACAGATTCAAGGCTGTCACCCCAGTCGATCTCATCGACAATCGTACTTATCCCGATTTGATTTCTGCCACTGAGAACAGCGCAGTAGCAGATGACGTTTATACGAACCAAACGCTAAAACAGAACAAGGAAACCAGTATCATCTCCAAAATTCTTTGTGGTGATTGAGCAGCAAAGAGAGGGAAAGCCCACAACCGAATTTCAGGAGGCGGTATCGCACGAATGGTGTAAAGCGCGACTGGTGCAGAGAGCGGCTCGACGATTTACACAAGATTCGGCATACCGCCATTGAGGATGAGCCCAAAATAGCGCCTACTGGGCCGATGAAGAGAAGGGTTGGGAGTCAGGGCAAATACCTAAGAGCCCGCCCGTAACATTGGTTCTGAATCTACGGGCGACTTTGACAGAAGTGGCCGCCACAGAGATTCTACGGACAGATACGAAATCGATTGGTATTCAGTAGGCGCTAGTACAGTTTAGCGTAAATACTTGACAGAAATACGTAGTGCGTCTCTGAGAGAAACTGGAGATTGCTCTGTCTACTTATTCCTGCCGGTTTGTACTAGGTGGATTGATGAAGTGCACTTCCCATCCAAGCAAATCTACCCGGTTGGGTGATTTCTATTGTACACAATGATCATAAAATAAGGTACTCACCAAGAGGAGAGTTTCTACCTAGCCAGTTTGCTAGTCAGTCAACGCACAGGCAAATCAGGCTTCTATTACCTGCACAGCTCAGCGACAAAGGGAGAAACACAAAAAGGGCCAACAGTTTGAACTGTTGGCCCTTTATCCTGCGGAAGCGACGGGAGTCTATCACTCACTTGTACCTGCCTGATATTCCTTCCTCGACATATTGCAAAACAATACTTCTCCCCTACCCTATTAGCTCTCAGATAGATAATAAGCGATGTTGATGGCAAGATAGCTAGAACACACCCGGGATACTTACCATTTTTGATTGTATGCACCAAAACCTGACAGGTAACAATGACTCCCTAGCATACCAGATATATCTTCTCAGAAGACGCATATGTGTAATACAACTTACATATATATTTGTTCAATGGGTATATGAGGTTAATCACATTTACATTGATTTTTTTGAAATTGAAAAAAGCAGTTGAATCAACTCTTTTTGTTTCCTTGATTACTGTTGCGATACATGTTAAGAAGATTACAAGAGCGTCCCATAAACCTTCGTTTAGAATTCAATGATACGGCTTCCCTGAGAGTCTATACTAGGTGAGACAAAAAAGAGCGAAAGAATAGTGTCGAAA
>ERZ795053.6521-NODE-6521-length-11598-cov-6.645153_pt1 | contig 11598 bp, 6 predicted proteins | sample MGYA00375137_ERZ795053 | MGnify/ENA primary metagenome ERZ795053 (study PRJEB30182, sample SAMN05720284) | activated sludge metagenome | isolation source: Anaerobic digester | place: Hong Kong | collected 2014-12-17 ... | reverse complement strand
GAAACCCCGAAACGCTCAAGGTCAGAGAGAACGCGCGTCATGTCGGCTTCGAGGCGTCCGCGGGCGCCTCCTTCTTCCGCAAACGTTGGAGACGTGAGGAAAAGGACGCCCATCATGAGCGCTGCAGCGATGGCGCGGAAGCTTTGCGGCGCGGATGCGCCGTCCTCTCGCGACAACACAGCAGGCGCATGATGGGCGGCAGTCTTCCTCATCAGAACTTCACCGAAACCTCTCCGCCGAATGTGCGCGGCGGGTTGAGGTAAGCGTAATCCGTGCCGAGGAAATCGAAGGAGAATTCCTGCGCTTCTTCATCGAAGATATTCTTCGCCCAGATGCTCGCCGACCACGATCCGTCGCTCGCTTCGATTCCGAGGCGACCATTCACGAGCGTGCGGGCTTCGTGGAGGTAGCCCGGGTCGTTCGTGACGTTGACGAATGCGTCTCCGCGATAGGAAAGATCGCCGCCGATAAAGCCTTTGGTCGAAGCCGTAAGCGGATGGGCGTAGCGCGCCGCAACGCTCGCCGTCCATTTCGGCGCGTTTTGCAGGCGATTGCCGGAGCAGCTTACAGGATTGAATGACCCGTCGATGCTACAGGCGGGGTATTTGTCGTATGTCGCGTCCGTGTAGCCAGCGCCCGCAGTGATCGTGAAGTCTTCTGCGGGTTCGGCAAAGAGTTCGACTTCGAAGCCCTTGACCTCGGCCGCCGCAGCGTTGTCGACAATGAAGAAGGTCGCAACGTTCGACTGCTCCTGCTTATCGGTATAATCGATATAGAAAGCAGCGGCGTTGAAGCGCAAACGATTGTCGGCCCAGGACGTCTTGAATCCAACCTCGTAGCTGTTGACGAATTCAGCATCGAAAGCGAGATCGCTCGGCGTCGTGCCAATGATAGTGGCGTTGAAGCCGCCCGCCTTGTAGCCACGGCTGTAGCTCGCGTAAGCCATGATGTTATCGGTCGGCTTGAAGTTGATATAGGCGTTCCCCGAAACCGCACCCTCCGAAACGTCGTCTGAGAAGTCAGAGATCGGGATAGCGATTCCAAGAAACTGAACGAGGAAGGCGCCGGGGCTCAACACCTGATCGAGCGCAAGCTCCTTGCTCTCGTGCGTATAACGAATACCGCCTCCGATGGTCAGCATGTCAGTGATCGCCATCTCCGCGGCGCCGAAGAAAGCGTAAGTATCCGCATCGATATTGGCGATCGTGTAGGCCGTTTCTGGCGAGCCGAGGACATCGACGCCAAGATTGGCGATCGTCATCGCGTCAATCTCTTCCGCGTAATAATAGAAGCCGGCAAGATAGCTGATCGGTGAATCCGCCTTCGACTGCAGACGCAGTTCCTGACTGATCTGGTGCTGGTCCTGCTTGCGCCCGGTATAAGAGATATCGGCGACGCTGAAGTCTTGATCGAGAATGCCTTTGATCCGATGGCGGCGCAGCGCCGAGATGGACACCAGATCCGCAAAGCCCATATCCGCATCGAAGCGAACATAGCCGCCCACCGCGTCACGCCGGCCACTGGCCGCGTAGTCGGTGCCGATCATCCGGTCGGTCAGCGGATAGGGGTCGAGCGGTTCCAGCGCACCGGAACGAATGTCGGAAATTCCCTCGACGTTCTTGTCTTCATAATAGTCGAGAGCCACGGTCGCCCGAATGCGCTCGCCGATCGGTGCGATCGCCTTGAAGCGAAAATTGATGGAGTCTTCGTTGTTGTAGTCAGCATCGCGCGCGAAGTCCTTGAGATAGCCGTCGCGTTTGATGACTTGCCCGCTGACGCTGGCTTTAATTCCGGTATCGGCCACCGGCCCCGAAATCCGGAAGGCGCCGCTGACATAGTCATAATTACCGATGATAGCGCGCGCAGAAGCCTCGAACTCATCGCTGGGATTGGCCGTCACCATGTTGATGACGCCGCCAATTGTGTTTCGGCCAAAGAGCGTCCCTTGAGGGCCGCGCAGCACTTCGAGACGCCCCACGTCGAGAAGGGGGGTCACGAACGCATATTGCTTGCCGATGTAAACTTCATCGATGTAAAGGCCGATGCCGCCTTCAAAGCCCGGGTTATTCGACGTCGTCGAAAGGCCGCGAATGCTGAAAGTGGTATCGCCCTGCCCGCCACCTGCTGTGACGACGTTAGGGATGAGCCCGCCAATCTGGTCGAGATTGCGGACGTTCATTTCCGCAAGTTTTTCTCCGTCGAGAACGGAAACGGAAATTGGAACGTCCTGAATATTTTCCGCCTTCTTCCGCGCGGAAACGATAATCTCGTCTGACTGCGCGAACGCCGTAGCTGGAGCGCACAGGCTGGTCGCCACTAACAGGAATGTTTTGAGCTTGGTCGTCATTCCCGCTTTCCCGAAGCACTTCGACATTTTTATTCCCCTTCGTTTCTATTGCCGGTTTCTTGTTGATTGCGCGGCGCGCGCCGCCGCTTCGACCATGTGAATGCTCGGCTCCCTCAAGGGTGAGCCATCTGGCTCGCCTCGCCCGCCGCCCATGGTCGAAGCGGCAATTCGATGAAACTCTGGTCGTCTCCGCCGACATCAACTGTCCATTGCGGATCGCCATAGGCCGGATACCGCTCGAACGTGTCCTTGTCGGCGCCGGCCAGAAGAAGGACGATGCGCTCGCCGGGCGAAAGCTTCGCCGCCAGCGGAAACTGGTTGAACTCGATCCACGCCATCTCGCCGGGCAGCATCGGCGCGCTATCCTTGCGCAAATAGGAATGTGTCACCTTGCCGTCTGATGCGTGACTGACCGCGCGATGAATGAAGCGCAGCATTCCTTCCGTTAGATAAACAAGAGATCCGTCTGCGCGCTCGATGGCGAGATAAGCGAAGACCGCGCCGTCGTCATGAGAGGACGACATATGGAGCGACACGCGCGGGTCGCCTGCGATCTCAAAGTTTTCCGTGAAAGGTTCAGAGCGAAATCTCAGCACGCTCACATCTTCTGAAGGCCATGCCGAGAAGTCCGGCGTAATCGAAAGATTTGCACGCCAGCGATTACTCAGGCCAGTCGACGCGTTGAAATCAACGGTGTAACCGACCGTTTCATCTTCTGTGCTCGCCGCTTGAGACAACGCGCTTTCAGAACCAAGATAGAGGCGAGTCATCGCGACGTTTGCGGGCGGCCACCGATCTGTTTCGCGCCAAACATCCGCGCCCATGACGGCGTAACGAATTGACCGGCCCACGTCCTTCCCGGAAAGGGTGTCCGAGAGGAATTGGCCGGTAATCTCAAGCTGGCGCGAGACTTCAGGATTCGGCGTTTGCGGAAGCGGTTTGAAGGGGTCTGCACCTTCAAAGGCGCCATGCCCGGTAATAGCTATGTCCACATTCATCGGCACGCCTTGCGAGAAAGCGAACCGTTCAAGCGCCGATTGCGCAGTCCCGGCGTCGAACCAGCTTCCCCAATATTGAACGGGCACCGAATATTTTCGGACGGCGTCGCCTCGTGTCGCCGTACCGCTCGCGGCGAGCGTCATGTTCGGGCGGCCGGGAAGCGGATCATCCCAGAAGGTGACGCCCTTGAGGTCTACATCGAGGCGCGCATTGTTAACGTGATCCTTAAGCGCGGCGCGCGCAGCGTCGTAATTATCGTCACCATCTACGGGCGCGACGTGATGATCATCCTTGCATGTCTCAGCATTCGCTGAGCACGCGACACTTCTGTCATTACCCGCAACAGCCGAGCCCCAAAGGTCGCGCATCATCGCGTTGGCGACCCCGCCCGGAAAGAAGAGATGTCGATAAGGATCGTTCTCGGCGAACCGGACAACCGAAGCCTTGATCGATGGCGCGCCAATCGTCGTGCCAAGATCTGCGGCGTCTGCGCTATAGGAAAGGCCCATCAGCGCGACCTGCCCATTGCTCCACGGCTGCGTAGAAATCCAGTCAGCGACAACGCCAATGCCGCTTACTTCCGCATCGCTGAGTTCGCCCTCTCGCACGCCAGTTGAAACGCCGGACCCGATCGAATCGAAAATGACGATCGCATATCCGTTCGCCAGATAATCCTTGGTGAACTGAACATAGGCTTCACCGCGACGTCCATACCGGGTGCTTATGAGCAGTGTTGGGAAGCTGGCCACCCCCGCCTTGCTTTCCGGCAAATAGAGATCAGCCGCAAGTCTGACGTTGTTCAGCATGTCGTCGACATAAAGCGAGCGCGTCACCTGCGCGGGCTCAGGAAATTCGAATTTGCCGGATGGCGCGGCGTCTTCTGTCGTCGTCGCAACAGTTTCCTCTCCGCCACATGCCGAAAGAGCGAAAGTTGAAGCGACGAGCAGCACGCTGGAGAGCAGGAAGGAATATTTAAGGGCGCTCTTCACTCAATTCACCGCTCTTTCCGCATTGACCCAATATCGCGCGCGGAGCGCTTTCTTGTCCGGCTTGCCGAGCGCCGTGACAGGCAATGCATCTACAAACTCGACTTCTTTCGGCGCGTAAATTGCGCCTTTCTTCTCGCGGACGAGAGCGATCAACGCTTGTGCGTCACGAAACTCCTTACGCGCTGGCTGCACGATCGCGAGCACCGCTTCGCCCCATTTCGGATGGGGGACGCCTATGACGCAGGCTGTTGCAACGCCTTCATGCTGATGGAGAATGTCTTCCACCTCACGCGAAAGAACATTGAAGCCGCCTGAGATAATGAGATCCTTCTTGCGGTCCTCAATATAGAGGTAGCCAGCAGGATCGAAACGCGCGAGGTCGCCGGTTCGCAACCATCCTTCGCGCATCGCCTCCTGCGTTTCTTCTTCCCGCCGCCAATATTCCTGCATGACAAGCGGGCCGCGAACGCAGATTTCTCCTATCGAACCTTGCGCGACTTCGTTGAAATCATCGTCACGCAGCGAAATCTCTATGCCCGGCGTCGGCGCGCCGCAGGACTTGAACAACTCGGTTCGGCCAAGATCATGCTCGGATTTTCCGAGAACAGCGATGACATTCGGGCTTTCGGTTTGCCCGTATATTTGCACGAGGATCGGCCCAAACGCTTCAAGCGCTTCTGCGATCCGAGCAGGCGCCATCGGCGCTGCGCCGTAGAGCAATGTTTGCAGCGCGCCTGGCCCATCCTTCCAGATCTCCGGCCGGTCGAGCAGGGCGTATATCATCGTCGGAACCAGGAAGGTCGCTGTAACCGACACCTCACTGAGGTCGCGCACGAAGCCGGCCGGATCGAACTTCGCACGCATGATGAACTCGCCGCCCCGCAAGAACGTCGGCAAGATAAACAGAAACGCTGCATGGCTCACAGGCGTAACAGCAAGAAATCGCAAGGATTGAGGCAGCTCACAGACCGCCAGCTGAGTCAGAAGATTTGTAACAAGCGAGCGATGCGCATGCGCGACGCCCTTTGGTTTTCCCGTGGTTCCTCCTGTGTAGATCAGGACCGCGGTGTCATCGCTTTGCGCAGCAACGTGCAGCGCCTGCGGCGAGACTGATGCAGCTTCGTCATTGAGATTGCGTGCGAATGACGCGCCGCCGAAAGCGAAGCCGGTTATTCTGGGATGAGCAGAGAGGAGTTTCCTGCCATGCTCTTCGAATGCAACTTCATCAAAAACAAGCGCGTCCGCTTCTGCATCTTCCAAAATGAAAGCATGGTCTTCGGCCGCCGATTTCGGGTGCAGAGGCGTATAGCGAAGTCCCATCACCATCGCGGCGGCGATAACGGCGACAGCATCAACCCGATTATTGGTCAGCATGGAGATTGCGCAGCCACGCGAAAGGCCCGCTTTTTGAAAGACACCCACATATCGCGCAACGAGATCTCCAAGCGCACGGTAAGTGAGCGCCTGGAATTCGTCGGAAAGCGCCGCGCGATCGCCAAAGCGATTGATGGCGCGAATAAACAGCGCGCCGAGCGTTGGAAACTGATATGTCCGCTCGCTCGTCACTTGCCCTTACCTGATCTCTTCCTTCATGCGCGAGGACGGTTCGTATCCCACCCCGAGCGCGCGCTCGAACGCCGTCAACGCTTCAGAGAAGAGTGAAACCAGCTCGTCGACCTCATGCTTCTGGATGATGAGCGGCGGACAGATCATGAACCATTCGCCAAATCCTCCGCCGCCAGTCCGGCGATAAAGAAGATTGAGGCCGGCAGACATGGCATGCTCCTTGATCCGCTCCATCGCCTGCAGCTCGCCCGGAAACGCTTCCTTCGTTGCGGGGTCAGCAACAATTTCGACAGCAATCTGAAGGCCGGCGCCGCGCACATCCCCGATCATTGGATGCCTGCTCTTGAGCGCGTTGAGCCGCTCCATGAGATAACGCCCCATCTCCGCGCCGTGCGCGATGAGGTTGCGTTCGGTAAGCTCTTCCAACACGGCGCAGCCAATTGCGCAGCCGAGCGGGTTCGCCACATAGGTATGGCCATGCGCGAACCCGCCCATGCTGCGGATCTCATTGACCAGAGCAGAAGACGTGACGATTGCGCTGATCGGCGAATATCCCGCGCCCAGCCCCTTTCCGAGGACAACGAGGTCAGGCTGGGCATTCGGCCAATAATGCGCCGCTAGGAATTTTCCTGAACGCCCGACGCCGCTCATCACCTCGTCGAAGATGAGAAGAACGCCGTATCGCGAACAAATCTCGCGAACGCGCTGGTAATAACGGCCTGGCGAAACGAGCGCGCCTGATGACGTGCCGCCAACGGGCTCAAGGAAGAATGCGAGCACCGATTCCGGGCCCTCGGCGATAATTTTCTCTTCAAGCGCATCCGCGCAGTAGTCGACATACTCATCGGGCGTCATGCCGGCCGGCGTTCTGTAGACCATGGGCGCCGGCACCTTCGGCATCTTCACGATCATCGGTTCAAACATTGAGCTGAAAACCGGGTCGCCCGTAATTGTGAGCGCCCCGAATGTCGCGCCATGATATGAAGGAAGCCGGCTGATGATCTTCCAGCGCCCGGCCTCGCCGCGCGCCATGGCGAGCTGGCGAGCGAATTTCATCGCCGCTTCGATCGCATCCGAGCCTCCGTTCAGGAAGAAAGCCGAATCGAATGCGCCTCCGCAGCGTTCACCGAGCATTTCGACAAGCGCCTCGTCTGGCCGATTTTCCCAAGAGCGCGCGTAGGCGAAAGAGATCGCATCGACCTGACGTTTGATCGCCTCGCCAACGCGGCGGTTGCCATGCCCAAGCGAGGAAACGACTGCGCCTGACGACCCGTCGAGATAGCGCTTGCCGTTGTCATCGAAGATATAGACGCCCTCCCCTTTCGCAGCGCGCGGAAAAGGCCGCGAGTTCATGGGAGAGATGAAATGTTGAACGCCAAGACCTGTTCGCATTATTTCCACTCAAGAGCTGATGAAGAAGCCGCAGCGTGCACGGAACCATCCGCATCCTGCGCCGCAGCCGGCGCCAGCGAGAAGCGTCTCGCGAGCGCGATGAAGAGCATTCCGACGGCGAAGCCGGTGGCTGAATTGAGAAGCAATGGCAGCGCCATCGTCGGCTGCGAAAGGAGTGACACGGCAATATAGATTGCGATGCCTTCTTGCCGAATTGCGTGCTCGCAGACGAGCGCGATCACCCTCGGACGATCAAAACCGAAGAATCGACTAAGCGCATAAGCCGCGCACACCATTACAATATTGAGGAAGATAACAACCGGCCAAATGAGTCCGATGGCTTCCGACAGCGTTTCGCGCTCGCTCCACATCAATGCCAAAAATATCGCGACGATGACGATCGACGAGATGTTGCGTATGTATCCTTCGATCGCGCTGCGAAATCTCGGAAGGTACGCCCGAACCAGCATCCCCGCGACGACGGGCGCAAGCGACACGCGACCGATGGAAATTATCGCGTCAACCGGCGCAAGGTTGACTGCTTCCGAGCCGCCCATGAACACCGAGTAGCCGATGGCGATCCAGATCGGGGCCAGGAAGACGTAGAGTACCGACGCGACAGCCGTCATCGAAATCGACAATGCAAGATCGCCGCGTCCCCAGAATGTCAGCAGATTAGAGAATGTGCCGCCCGGGCAAGTCGAGATAAGGAAGACCCCGACAGCGAGCGCCGGAGCGCTCGCCGCGAGGTGGCCGATCGCCATACCGATAAGCGGGACAAGAACGAAGAGGCTCAAGAAGCCGACTATCAACGCCTTCGGATATCGAACAACCCGGCCGAAGTCGCCCGGCGTCAAAGCTAGCCCGAGCGAAAACATCATCGCGGCTAGAAAGATCGGTAGGACGATGTTCGACAGGATTTCCAACACTTACTCCTCTGCCGCTGCGCTACCGCGACAGCGTGAATGAGATGCCTATCGTACGCGGACGGTTACGCACGATACGCGGCCGTGTCGGCAGTTCAGCAGCAAGCGGCGGAATATCCGAGAAATTCGCCGCTTCATCCGTCACGTTCTTGGCGAAAATGCTGACCTCCACGGGGCCGAACGTCATACCAGTTCTGAGATCGAGGAGCGCATAAGAAGGTCTCAATCGCGGCGCGGAGAGGGAAGAGTTATTCGCGCTGAAGCTATCGCCGACATAGCTGAAATCACCGCGAATGAATGTCGGATTGCCCATAGCCTGAAACTCATATTCAAGCGATGAAGCAACGGTCCATTTTGGAACCTGCTGCAATGGCGATCCGACAGGTAGCGCGCCGAACCCGCCGTCGTCAGTAATCTCTCCGTCAGCATAGCCAGCCCCAACCGAATAAGAGAGCCCTGGCGCGACTTCACCGTTGAGTTCGAGCTCGAAGCCCTTGATCTCCGCCTTGCCGGCGTTGACGACAGCGGCGAACCCGCAGCTATTAAGCGCGATAACCTGCTGGATATTGGACCAGTCGATATAGTAGCCCGCAGCATCGAAATTCATCCGGCCGCCGAGCAGCTTGCCTTTCACGCCAGCATCATAGTTCCAAAGACTATCGGAGTCGTAGGAATTGATGCCGCCCGGCAGGGCTGCAAGATCAGCCGCACAAAGATTCTGCGAGAAGGAATTGACGCCGCCAATTCGGAACCCCTTGGCTGCATTCGCATAGGCGATGATGTCATCCGTCAGGTCGGCTTTGACACCAAATTTCGGATTGATCGCTTTTTCCTTCTGCGTTCCGAGATAAGTCTCGTTGAATGTGATGATCCCACTGTCAGATCCAACGAAGTCAACCTCGTTATCAAACCAGCGGAAGCCACCAACCACCTGAAGCCGGTCCGTCAATTTGAATGTCGCCTCTCCGAAGAATGCGAGCTCCGTTATGTTGACGTCGATAACCTGACCGAAGACGTTGTCAAAGAACGGCTCAATCGGCGTCGGCGGAAATTCAGAGTGTCGGTCCGTATCGGAATAGAATCCACCGACCGTGAACTCCAGCGGGCCGCCAAAGTCAGAAATGTAACGAAGCTCCTGCACGAAACGATCTTCGTGGCCGTAGCGTTTGATGACGGCGGGTGAAGGCGGAATACCGAAGAAGAGAACGCTTACTTCTGAAAAATCTTCCTGATCTCGGAAGTCGCGATCAAAATAGCCAGTCGCCGAAACGATTTGGCCGCGGAAGGCGTTGAGCGTCGCCGTAAGCGATGCGTGGCGCCATTCGTCTTCGCCTGTTTCATCGAGATCGAAGAGACGAACAAGCGTAAGGTTGTCCGCCTCGACATCCGCGAACGGAAAGCCATCCGTTTCGACGCGCTGATACTGGAAACGCGGCGCGATCACAAAATCGCCGTCCGCAAGTTCGAGGCGCCCCGTAATAGCGCCCCCGATGACGCTTTCATCATCGACATTCTTGTTCGGTTCAAAGTCCGATGGGGTGAGTGTCGGGTCTATGCTCGCCAGAATCGGCTGCACGCCCGGCACGCGGTCAAGGACGCCCGATTGTTCCGTGCGATAGAAGAGCGCGCGAATAGCCGCCTTTTCCGGAATGATCGGCACGTTGATTGAACCATCGATCGAATAATTCGAATCGCCATCTTTCACGACCGAATACTCGCCATGAAGGCGCATCTCAGTTTCAGATACGTTTGGCTGACGCGTGATCAAGCGGATTGTGCCACCCATTGAGCGCGCACCGTAGAGAGTGCCCTGCGGCCCGCGCAGCACTTCGATGCGCTCGAGGTCGACGACACGCGGATCAAGGCTTTCGAAGAGCGGCGTTTCATCGAGGTAGAAACCAGTCGTCCCCGATCCGACAACGCCGCGAATAGCGATTGAGCGCGAGCCATGCATGCCGCTGCCGCTATGGGAGAAGGAAAGATTCGGGATGCGCACGGCGTAATCAACGAACTCGACCGCGCCGATGCGCTCAAGCTCGCTTCCCGTCAGTACGCTGATGCTCATAGGCACGTCGCCGAGCGCTTCTTCACGCCGCGTCGCCGTCACCACCAGTTCGTCACGAGATATTCTTTCTTCCTCGCCAGCGCCTTGAGCGTTCGCCGCGCTCGCCGAGATTAGCGGCGCAAGCGCCGCAGAAGTGATGAGGAGCGCCCGCCGCGCCCCCGCTGCCGACAATGCCACCCCGTTTTTCACGTTATCCCTCCACCGTGATTTTATATACTCATACCTCGTCCTCATGTTTTTTGGCAAGCGGATTTCGTGGGAATTCCTCTCGAGAATGGAGCCATAGCTCTTCTCGATGAGGAATATTCAATAAATTTCAATATGTTAGATCATAACGGCGCCCGAGCCAGCACCCATAGGCATCGCGGCGTAGATAAGCCGGATGATCGAGACCCGATGGGAGTGACAGATTGCGCCCGTGGCCAGCCGGGCCCCGCCGCCCCTAGCGAGCCGCCTCAAGCAAGCCTTTCGCGATAACCTGCGCCTGGATCTCCGCAGCGCCTTCAAAAATGCTCAGAATACGGGCGTCGCAAAATACGCGGCTGATTTCATATTCATTCGAATAACCATTTCCGCCGTGGATCTGGAGCGCATTGTCAGCGGCGCTCCAAGCCGTGCGCGCCGCGAGCAGCTTGGCCATGCCCGCTTCAATATCGCAGCGGTCGCCGTCATCTTTGCGCCGCGCAGCGAAATAGGTGAGATGTTGCGCCATACGAATTTCTGAGGCCATAAGCGCAATCTTGTCCGCAATGCGCGGGAACGCGAGCAGCCTTTCGCCAAATTGGCGGCGCTCAACCGCATAGCGAACAGCAAGGTCAAATGCGTTTCGAGCGACGCCGATTGCGCGCGCTGCGGTCTGGATACGCGCTGACTCGAACGTGCGCATCAATTGCTTGAAACCTTGCCCTTCGACACCGCCGAGAACATTTCGCGCTGATACAAAAAAGCCGTCAAATGCGATTTCGTATTCCTTCATGCCGCGATAACCGAGCACTTTGATCTCACCGCCAGCAATACCCGCATCTGGAAAAGGCGCCCCGTCTCCTCCCCTTGTCTTTTCGGCAAGGAACATCGTGAGACCTCGATGATCCGTACTCGCTGGATCGGTTCGTGCGAGCAATGTCATAAGGTCGCTCCGCGCGCCGTGGGTTATCCACGTTTTCGCCCCGTAAAGACGATAACCGCCTTCGACCTTCTGGGCGCGCGTTCGAAGCGAGGCGAGATCCGAGCCAGCGCCAGGCTCCGTGAAGACCGCTGTAGGCAGCACATCGCCAGAAGCAAGGCGGGGCAGCCAATATGATTTCTGCTCTTCCG
>ERZ795053.6520-NODE-6520-length-11599-cov-5.418746_pt1 | contig 11599 bp, 9 predicted proteins | sample MGYA00375137_ERZ795053 | MGnify/ENA primary metagenome ERZ795053 (study PRJEB30182, sample SAMN05720284) | activated sludge metagenome | isolation source: Anaerobic digester | place: Hong Kong | collected 2014-12-17 ... | reverse complement strand
AGATCAAAATATGAAAAAAGCAGTTATCCTTCATCTATCGCATCCTGTGATACAATAAATATGATAACCGCATAAGGGATCCCCCCGAAGGTGATTTATTCTGTTTCTTCATTATTCATGTCTATGATTTCCGATGTATCAAAGATGATACATTCAGGTTCACCACACCCATGAAAACCGTGATGCACGTCGTCTTGACTTAGCACTTCCCCCACATGAAGATTCATATTCATCACCCTCCTATCTTTAGACTATCAAGTAAATATTAATTTGTGTAGGGCAAATATGTCCCATTGTGAAGGAGATTGCTATGGATTTAAATTATTCAAAGAATTTTGCACTCTATTTTGATCGTTTACGCTTTGAAAAAGGACTTACACAAGAACAATTTGTTGAAGACATTATTTCTATACGTCAATATAGAAGATATCTTAATGGCTTATCTTATATGTCACATGACATCATCACAAGATTTTCTGAACGTTTGGGATATCGTCCTCAGCATATGATTTTAGAGTTCGAAAGCGAAAAGATTCATGAAGCGAAACGTGTTAATCAATTTTATTTCTATGTAGCGAATAGAGGTTATGATGAAGCCTATAAAATCCTCAAAGATATGCCTCTCGATTCGATTCATGATCCTTTTAATAAAATATATTACCAGCATGCTATTCACAGCTTGAACTTTGGTGCAGGAAAAATAGGGCGTCAAGAACTTTTAGAGCTGACGCTTTCACTGATACAATACCCTGAGATTTTAGATCGGAATGCTTTAAGTAGCATTGAGATGGTTGTACTATCTTCACTCATTAGCAATCCTATGTTCAAAGAATCAAATAAACTGATTGAAAAATTACTAATTCTAGCTGATAATCCAAACCGCATCCACTCTGGTCATAATGAATCAATGCATGTCTTGGTTTTGTATCGAATTGCTGAGTATTACGGACTTAATAAACGCTATCGTGATGTGATTTCTGTTTGTAATCGCGCTATTGAGTTTGATCGAGGTCAACGTTCCTATTATTTACTTGATTTCCTTTACTACTATAAAGCTTTAGCTCATTTCTTTTTAGACGAGAAAGACCTGCATGAGGAAAATCTCTTCAAAACTTATGCGACACTCATCACCGATGGCTCACCTCTTCGCTACAAGAGAATGAGAGACCTTGTCTATGGTGATTGGAAGATTGAACTGCATGATTTTGCGATCGAATATATGAAAAAACATGGTACTATAAAAGAAGAAAAATAGGCGAACCTTTTGGGTCCGCCTTATCATTACTCTTCATCAAACAGTGAATCTGTTGTCACAACTTCTTTGGTTTCTTCTTCAACTTCTTCAGGAGCTAAATCAACCGCTGCAATAGTTTTTTTAGGCTCAGTAACATTCATTGATTCTTGAACAAATGTGTCTGTAATCTCTTCTTCTAAAACTTCTTCCTGACGTGGAACAAGTGCAATTGTTGATACTTTATGATCAGGTCTTAAGCGAATGATACGAACACCTTGTGTGGCACGTTTCGTTTGTGAAATCTGATCAATATGTGTTCTAATCACAACACCTTTATCGGAGACAACAATTAAATCTTGATCATCAGAAACGACACGAAGTGTAGAAAGTTTACCATTCTTTTCAGTGACATTCAGTGTCTTAACACCTTTACCACCGCGAATTTGCTTCCTATATTCATCAACGATAGTTCGCTTACCAAAGCCATTTTCAGTAATAACCAAGATTTCATCTTCTGGACTTGAAATCATGGCAGCTCCAACGACTTCATCATTTTCACTTAAGTCCATCGCACGAACACCTGATGTCGTTCTACCCATAGCACGTGCATCGTTTTCATCAAAACGAATAGCTTTACCATTAGATGCTCCTAAGATAATATCTTTGGTTCCATCTGTTAATGCGACGCTTAATAATTCATCATCTTCTCTTAGGTTGATCGCGTTAATACCATTGGTACGAATATTTGCATATTCTTTGATTGGTGTACGTTTGATAATACCCTTCTTAGTGATGAATGTGAGATAAGCATTTTCATCTTCAAAATCCTTCACATTGGTAAATGATGCAAGGCATTCATCCTTTTGGAATTCGAGTAAATTAACAATGGGTAATCCTTTAGAGTGTCTCGATCCTTCAGGAACTTTATACCCTTTGATCTTATAAACTCTACCCTTATTCGTGAAGAATAAATGATAATCATGTGTTGATGTCATTCTGATATGTTCAACGTAATCATCTTCATGAACCTTGATACCTGACATACCGACACCACCACGGTTTTGTGTCTTATAATGATCGACATTCATACGCTTGATATAACCGTTGTTGGTGACTGTGATAATGACATCTTCAACAGGGATTAAAGATTCATCTTCAATGCTTAAATCTTCATGTAAATTGATTTCTGTCACACGTGGATCTGCATAGTTGTTTCTGATTTCTAAGAGTTCTGTTCTGATAATACCTAACTTGCGGTCTTGACTTTGAATGATATCTTTATAATCTTTAATTCTGATGACAAGATCAGCTAATTCAGATTCTATCTTTTCAATTTCCATACCGGTTAAACGCTGTAGACGCATATCAAGAATTGCTCTTGCTTGAATATCGGTGAGTTGATATTCTGCAATTAAAGCTTCTCTAGCTTCTTCACCTGTTTTAGATTGTTTGATGATTTCAATCGCACGATCGACATCATGAAGTGCAATCACTAAACCATCAAGGATATGTTGTCTAGCTTCAGCTTTTTCTAGATCATAAACAGTTCTTCTTTGAATAACTTCAATCTGATGTTCCAGATAGTACTTAAGCATATCTTTCAATGTAACCATCTGAGGTTGACCCTTAACCAAACAGATCATATTAAACCCAAATGATTGTTGGAGTTGTGTATGCTTATATAAATTATTGAGCATCACATGAGGATTGACATCTTTTCTAAGTTCGATGACAATACGCATACCTTTACGATTCGATTCATCTCGTAAATCCGTGATACCTTCAACAATTTTATCTTTAGCGATATCTGCAATACGTTCGATCAATGTGGTCTTGTTAACAGCATAAGGAATCGCAGTAACTACAATCGCTTGTTTATTCTTATGTGTGATAATTTCTGCAGTGGCACGGTTTGCAATAATGCCGCGTCCAGTTTCATAAGCTTGTCTAAGTCCTGATAATCCAAGAATTTGACCTCCAGTTGGAAAGTCTGGTCCTTGAATATACTGCATTAATTCTGCAATGGTAATCTCTTCGTTATCCATATAGGCAAGTAAACCATCGATCACTTCACCTAAATTATGTGGTGGAATGTTAGTTGCCATACCAACTGCTATACCCGTAGACCCATTGACAAGTAAATTAGGGTAACGAGCAGGAAGTACAGATGGTTCATGTTCTGATCCATCATAGTTATCGACAAAGTCAACGGTATTCTTCTCTAGATCTCTAACGAGTTCCCCAGCAATTTTGGACATTCTTGCTTCGGTGTAACGCATAGCAGCTGCGCCATCGCCATCAACCGAACCGAAGTTACCATGACCATCAATTAATGGCATACGGTAATTAAATGGTTGTGCCATTCTAACCATGGCATCATATACCGATGAGTCACCATGAGGGTGATACTTACCGATAACTTCCCCGACAATTCTCGCTGATTTTTTATGTGCTTTATCAGCTGACATACCTAAATCGTTCATGGCGTATAAAATACGTCTTTGAACTGGCTTAAGGCCGTCACGAATATCAGGAAGTGCACGAGATACAATAACGCTCATCGCGTAGTTTAAAAAGGAGGTTTTCATCTCATTTGATATGTTGATCTCCTTGACTAAACCTTCTGTGGTTTTAGTCGAATCTGTATTAAATGTCTGATCCATATGAAATCTCCTTTCTAAGCATCGATATTATTCGCATATATCGCGTTTTCTTGAATAAACTGTTTTCTCGGCTCAACTTCTTCACCCATGAGCATAGAGAAGACTTGGTCTGCATCCATGGCATCCTTAAGGGATACTTGAAGAAGTGTACGATTTTCTGGATCCATGGTGGTTTCCCATAATTGTTCAGGATTCATTTCCCCAAGACCTTTGTAGCGTTGAATTTGTGGGCGACCACCCATTTCATCAAGCAACTTTTGAAGTTGATCATCACTATAAACGTATTCAACACGCTTACCTGATTGAACTTTATATAGTGGTGGTTGTGCAATAAAGACATAACCTAAATCGATTAATGGCTTCATAAATCTGAAGAAAAAGGTTAATAAAAGCGTTCTGATGTGCGCACCATCGATGTCGGCATCGGTCATGATAACGACTTTGTGGTAGCGTGCTTTTTCTGCATCAAACTCGTCGCCAATACCTGTTCCTAAAGCTTGGATGAGTGATAAAATTTCTTTATTGCTTAAAATTTTATCGATTCTTGCTTTTTCAACGTTTAAGACCTTACCACGTAGTGGCATGATCGCTTGATATTCTGATTCTCTACCCTGCTTAGCGGATCCACCAGCAGAGTCACCTTCGACGATGTAAATTTCAGAGATGACAGGATCTTTACTTCTGCAATCTGCTAATTTTGATGCAAATCCTAACGCATCAAGCGGTGATTTTCTTCTGGTAGCTTCTCTTGCTTTTTTAGCTGCAACACGCGCTCTAGACGCCATAAGACATTTTTCAATGATGCCCTTAGCATCAGTTGGGTTTTCTAGTAAATAGCGCTCTAAACCATCACCAAAGACTTGAGATGTGATTCCACGAACCTCTGGATTACCTAATTTTGTTTTTGTCTGTCCTTCAAACTGTGGATTAGGATGTTTGACTGAGATAATAACTGTTAATCCTTCACGTGTATCTTCGCCTAAGAATGAATCATCTTTCTTTAAAGCTCCGGACTCGGTGCCATACTTATTTAAGACACGTGTTAATGCAAGTTTATAACCGTCTTCATGCATACCACCTTCATGAGTTGGAATGTTATTCGTAAACGAATAAAGATTGGTTGCATATGAATCGTTATATTGCATAGCAATTTCAATTTGGATACCATCAACTTCTTTTTCAACGTAAATGATGTCTTGATTGACTTTACCTTTGCCCGTATTTAAGAAACCAACATATTCAACAATACCACCTTCATAGTGATAAGTATGTTCAACCGCTGTTTCACCGCGTTGATCAGAGATTGTAATTTTGATACCTTTGTTTAAGAATGCGAGCTGTTGAACACGGTTTTTTAAAATTTCGAAATCATAAATTTGTGTTTCAGTGAATACAAGATGATCTGCCTTGAAAGTAATAATGGTTCCTGTATGATCAGACGTACCAATAACATTAACATCAGTGACAGGTATACCACGTTCAAAACGTTGTTCATAGGCTTTATCATCACGATGAATTTCTGCAATAAACCATTCTGATAGCGCGTTAACAACTGATGCACCTACGCCATGTAGACCACCTGAAACTTTATAAGATTTACCATCAAACTTACCACCTGAGTGAAGTGATGTTAAGATGGTTTCTAATGCGGGACGATGTGTTTTTGGATGAAGATCAACTGGAATACCACGACCATCATCTGTTACGCGAACAATTTCACCTTTTAGAAGTTCTAATTTGATGTTTGTAGCATATCCACCTAATGCTTCATCGATTGAGTTATCGATGATTTCCCAAACAAGGTGGTGCAAACCACGTGATCCGGTACTACCGATATACATACCCGGGCGTTTTCTAACCGCCTCAAGTCCTTCTAATATTTGAATATTCGATGCATCATAATTCGACATATGTTCATTACTCCTTTTTCAAATAAATCATCTGGATGTGATCCCCCTCAATTGGGTGTGTACTATTCATAATGATTTGATGTTCTTTTGGTAATTCTTTTAGGAAAAGATTTTGTTTTTCTTCATCAAGTTCACTCAAGACATCATCTAACAGAAGTGTAACCTGTTGGTGAGTCTTCTCTTTAATCAATTCTAACAGCGCTAATTTAAGCGCAATCACCATCAGACGTTGCTCCCCTTGTGATGCATAACTCTTAGCTTCAAATCCGTTAAAACGGAAATTAAAGTCGTCTCTGTGAGGGCCTGCCATGGTGGTTTGATATAAAATATCTTGTTTTTGATTCTTTTGTAATGCTTTTAAGAATGCTTGGTCATCAACGTCGGGTTCATATTGAAATTCAACATCATGTACAGAGAATCGATGATAAATTCTTCTAAAAATATCATTGAGCTCCTGAACAAATATTTTTCTTTCTCTAATGATCTCCGACCCTACTTCATAGAGTTGATCACCTAAGATATTTAAGAATGTATAATCATCTTCAATACCAATCTTCTTTAGCAAACTGTTTCGTTGTTTTAAAACTTGTTTGTATGTATTTAAATGTCTTAAATAGTTTTTATTAAGCTGCATCCACTCAAGATCTACAAATTGGCGTCTATCTTGTGGAGACCCTTGAATAAGTTCTAAGTCTTCAGGTGCGAACATCACGATTCTTAAATGACCGATAAAATCACTGATCCTTCTTTTTTCTACGCCATTAATGGATGCGCGTTTACCTGTTTTTGATAAGACGATCTCATAGCGATCATCATCTTGCCATAATTTAACAGATGTGAAGGGTTCTTTATTTTGGATCATATCTTTTTCATCATTGGTGCGATGCGATTTAGTTGTCGCACAGAAATAGATAGCTTCTAATATGCTTGTTTTACCTGAACCATTAAGACCATGGATATACACAAAAGGTTTTTGAAATGATAAATCAATGACATCATGATTTCTAAAATATTTCAATTGGATACGTTTAATCATGTGTGATGATGTAAGTTTCTTTTTTGATTTGAATACGATCACCTGGATATAATTTCTTTCCGCGTTCAGTTCGTCTTTCTTGGTTGACCAAAACGTTTTCTTCTAATAAAAAAAACTTGGCTTCCCCACCTGAACCAATGTGATCAGTAGCTTTTAAAAACTGTCCTAAAGTTATAAATTCTGATGTAATGCTGAATTTAATCATGTTCTATCCTCGGCTATCCTTTTATATTATATCATAATATAAGGAAAAAAACATCCATTTTCTACTTTTTTATAGGTATAAAGTCACATCTTCATGTCACCTTATAAAACGGCTTTAAAACGGAAATTTCAAAGGTTAAAAAGAAAGCAAAAAAAAGAGTCGCTTTACGCAACTCTTATTGAAATCTTTTATAATTAATCGATTCTTACTGGCAAAATAAGATGTAATAAATCAACATCTAAACTACCTTTGATCACAAACGGTTTAACTTCACCAGCAAATTGAATATGAATTTCTGATGAACTAAATGACTTTAATGCTTCCACTAAATAACGTGATGAGAATGCAATTTTAATCATAGGTCCAATGGCGTCTGATGATGGAATGATTTCTTCAAGTGCATCACCGACTTCGTTGTTTGTTGAACTGATTTCAACAATACGATCAGGACGTAAACTCATTTTAATGATGTTGTAGTTTGTTTCGCGATCTCTTGGAGAAAGTAAAGATACACGTTCAACAGCAGCTAGTAACTCTTCTTTGTTAAATGGAATAACAACTGGGAATTCAACTGGGATGATACGCATTGTATCTGGATATGTACCTTCTAAAAGACGTGTTTGGAATAAAATTTTATTCATCTTGAACAATACTTTATTTGGATTAATGAAAAGTTCAACATCGTCGTTATAGTTATCTAAAATTTTAGATAATTCATCTAAACTCTTGTTAGGAATAACGATATCAAATTGTTTGCTGTGAGTTCTTAATTTAACATTTTTTTGTGATAAACGATAAGAGTCAGTAGCAACACAATAGAGATGATTGTCTAAATATTTGAAATTGACGCCTGTTAAAATAGGACGTTTTTCTGATGAAGCTGTTGCATAATTTGTTTCTTTGATAATGGTCTTAATGAGTTGTGAATCTAAAACAACTGGATCATCTAAATCTAAGAAATCTATTTCAGGATAATCTTCAACATCCATTAATCTTAATTTAAATTCAGAACGATCTGCTTTAATAACGATTAATTTATCTTCAATGAGTGCACATTCAACACGTTGTGAAGTGATCTTTCTCATGATTTCAATGAAGTATTTTCCTGGTATAGCAACCTTACCACCTTGTTTAATCGATAATGAGTGATCATCAATTAAAACTTGAATAGCGACATCTGTATTGCTAGTCGTTAGTAAAATATGATCTTCATTAACTTCAAATTTAATCGCATAAAGAATCGGAAGTGGCGTTTTTGAAGGAAGACCTTTTTGAACGATAAGAAGTTGGTTAAGTAGTACATCACGATCGATACTGAAAATCATATGCGAGCTCCTTTTATTTCTTTTATTTAATCTTTTAATTATTGTTGTTACAATTGTGGATTTGTGGATAAATCCGATAAAGGCTTTATATCGCTATTATTATACCATATTTTCAACATTCTATAAACAGTTATTTTTTGTTAAATGCGTCGATTTTTTTAATGATGGTATCAACTGCGATTTTTAACGCAGCGTCCTGTTTTAAATCATTGTCAATCTTTTCACAAGCTGCCAAAACGGTTGAATGATCACGATCTCCAAAGAGAGATCCAATGGTTTTATAAGGAATATTATAGCGCAATTTAATGATATACATCGCTATATGACGCGGTAAAATGTACTTTGAGTGTCTTTTCTTTCCTATAAGATCTTCCAGAGTGATGCCATAGAAATCACTGACGATGGATTGAATGCGATCATAGTTGTTCTCATTCAGTGAATCTGTTTTTCTCTTAGTTTTTAATAAAGGTTCTAAGGCTTCATTGACGGTTTCTACATTTAAATCCAAGTTATTCGTCAAACAGTAGAATAAAACACGTTTTAAAGCACCTTCAAGCTCTCTGATGTTAGTTACGAACGATGAGGCAATAAATTCTAAGACATTATTAGGAATATCATGGATATCACTTGATTCAGTAGCGAGTTTACGTTTTAAAATCTCGATACGGTGTTCTAAATCAGGTACTTGGATATCAACTGTTAACCCAACTTCAAAACGTGATGTCAAACGTGTCATGATGTTTTTTAACTCAGAAGCCGGCTTATCACTAGTGATGACAATTTGCTTATTAGCTTGATATAAATAATCAAAGAGTTTAAAAAACTCCATTTGGGTTTTTGTTGCACCACCCATGATTTGAATATCATCAACTAAAAGGATATCAATATCACGATATTTCGCATTAAAATCCTCCATTTTTTCTTTTTTTAGAAGGTTAGCGAAATCTTCAATGAATCCATCAGCTTTAACATAAAGTACTTTCTTGTTAATGTCTTGATCTAAAATGTAATTACCGATAGCCTGCATCAAGTGGGTTTTACCTAAACCAACATCACCAAAGATGTATAGTGGATTAGCAACTGCACCTGGTTGATCAGCAACTTTCATCGCCATTCTGAATGCAAACATATTTGACTTACCAACAACAAAGTTGTCAAAGGTATATGTCGCATTGAGGTTACCTGGACGATACTTTAAACTCAAGTTTCTCTCTGGACTGATCAATGTTTCCTCTGGAATCATCTCTGATTCGGTCACAAACTTAAATCTGATGGGAGCATTGTTGAATTTTTGAGCTAACGAATTAATCTTTCCAAGGTAAAGACGATTGATGCGATTTTTGATAAATTCACTAGGAACGATCACATAAACATGGTCATTAGCGTATTTGTGAGTCGATTTAATTGGTTCAAAAACTTCTTGAAATATATCTTCGCTAAAAGTTGTTTCAAGTTCGTTTAAAATGCGCTGCCAAAGCAGGTCGTATGTGTTCATATAAAAACCCCTTAATTCATCGTAGTTTTAGAATAACATACTTCTATAGAAACGAACGAAAAAGATATCCACAGTTTTTGTGGAAAACACAAGGTGTAAGTCTGTGGATAAGTGGAAAGATTGTGGAAAATTACAGATTGTTTACATGTTTATTAAGCCAATCTTACATTTTACCAAGTTTTCCACAAACCCACAAAAAAGTGGTTAAGTTTTCCACAGTCCTCTCGTGAGTTACTTCATGAAAAAACGTTGAAAAAACAGCATTCGACAAAAGCTGCAATCAAGTTCTCTCAACCCTTAATTTTTATCAACAAAAAAATCAGTGTTTATGGTTGACAAAAGAGGGGTCTTTTTATATAATGAAAAAGCATGGTTTCGCAAGAAAGGTGGTTTTATTTGTGAAAAGAACATATCAACCAAGTAAGCTTAAGCGCGTTAAGACCCATGGCTTCAGAGCAAGAATGGCAACTGCGAATGGTCGTCGTGTATTAGCTCGTCGCAGATTGAAAGGCCGCGCAGAATTAACTGTATAATTACATCATTATTTTAAAAACACTTGGATTACTCGTTTAAAATATAACTTCTGTTATTTTTTGAGTAGTCCTTCTTTTTTTAAAATTGTTGAAAACCTATGAAAAAAAGATATCGCATAAAGAAGAATAGCGAAATCGATGCGATCTTCAAAAAAAGGGTTGTCAAAGGTGACAGTTATTTTGTAATCTATCAATCTGATGAACCAGCGAAAAAACATTTTAGATTCGCTATATCGATTGGCCGTAAATATGGAAACGCGGTCGCGCGTAACCTCGCTAAACGACGCATCAGAATGATTATGACAGAGTTTAAAGACAATATCTTAGCTGCAAAAGCTTTTGTTGTCGTAGTTAAACCAGCTGTAATTGATTTGTCTTATGAAGACATGAGAACAAAATTAGCCGTTCTATTAAAAAAATCTAAGCTTATGGAGAACGAAAATGACTAAAAGAATTATATTTACAATGATGATGCTCTTCTTAGTCTTTGGTCTATTTGCCTGCGGTGGGGGATCTGATCCCATCAAAGTGGTTGTATCTAACAACCCAGTAGGTGAAACAAATATTTGGGAAAAACTCGTATTTGATCACACTGAAGCTAACAGTATCGTCTTTAAAGGAGATAATGGTCTATCTTATTGGACATTATCTGAAAAAGGTGTTGCTAACAAAGTTGACTATGATGGCAACTTACCTTCGAATGTTGTTACCGATGACAATGGTGTAAGAACATATACATACACCGTATCAGACATCGAAACATCATTCAAACTCTATGTTAAACCTGAAACAACCGTTGGTGATGATAATGACATCGTTATGATCGCATTCCGTTTTGAACAAGACAACGTCTTGTATCAAAAGGGTGAAACATTTGATCCAACAGGTATGATGATCTATGTTGTTGAACGTGATGGCGATGTAACTGCACTCAGAGGCGAAGACGTTAAAGATCAGTTTGATGATCATGGATATGACCCAATGGGTGAAGATGGATTTAAAGATCAATACAGTTATACTGTTACATTCACACAAGGCGATGCTAGTGAAGATTTCACAGTCTATGTTGCCGGTGGTGAAAGACCTTTAACTAATAAGGATGCTAACTTCTTCGATTGGATTTTAGTGATTCCTATTGCCTTCGTTATGCAATTCTTTGCATCACTTTTTGGTAACAACTTCGCAATTGGTATTTTAT